>Ga0233424_10000810_pt1 | contig 34027 bp, 32 predicted proteins | sample Watercolumn_Towu_FD_181011 | JGI IMG/M metagenome (GOLD analysis project Ga0233424, IMG submission 181011) | Freshwater microbial communities from Lake Towuti, South Sulawesi, Indonesia - Watercolumn_Towuti2014_125_MG | ecosystem: Environmental > Aquatic > Freshwater > Lake | place: Indonesia... | reverse complement strand
CGTGTCGCCGGTCGGCTCGTACTCGCGCAGGAAGTCGAGGTCATCCGTCTCGGCGTTCGGGTCGCCGTCGAGGATGATCCGACCCTGCGAGTCGAAGCGACCCGGGCGGTGGGCGGAATAGGGCATCCCGACAATCTACGAAACTCCGCCTGTGCATACCGTGGAAGATCCCTTGGACAGGCCTTCGAGTCGCGCGAATGGCGGCATCCGGGCCGGATTTGGAGCCAGGTGAGCGATTCGAACCGGGGTCAGGCCATCGCCGCGGCGGCAGCTTCGTCCTCGGTCGTCGCGACGAGCTGCCCGCAGGCGCCGTCGATCTCCTTGCCGCGGGTGTCGCGGAGGGTCGTCGGGATGCCGGCGTCGTTCAGCCGTCGCACGAACTCGTCGGTGACGTCCTTCTCTGACGAGGTCCAGATCGAGCCCGGCGTCGGGTTCAGCGGGATCGGGTTCACGTGCACCCACCCGCGACCGCGCTGGTTGAGCTTGTCCGCCAGGAGATCGGCCCGCCAGGCGTGGTCGTTCATGTCCTTGATGAGGGCGTACTCGATGGACACGCGGCGCCCGGTCTTGGCGTAGTAGTCGTAGGCCGCGTCGAGCGCCTCGTCGACCTTCCACCGCGAGTTCACGGGGATGAGCTCGTCCCGCAGGTGGTCGTCAGGGGCGTGCAGCGACAGGGCGAACGTGACGGGGATGTTCTCGTCGGCGAGCTTGCGGATCGCGGGCACGAGTCCCACGGTCGACACGGTGATGCCGCGGGCGCTCATGCCGAGACCGTCGGGCTGCGGGGCGACCATGGTGCGCACCGCGTCCATGACGCGCTTGTAGTTGGCGAGCGGCTCCCCCATGCCCATGAAGACGATGTTGGAGACGCGCTCCATGCTGTGGTCGTCGCGCTTCTTGCCGCCCAGCTCGCCGTTCGCGATGGCCCGGTTGGCCCTGACGATCTGCTCGATAATCTCGGCGGTGGACATGTTGCGGGTCAGCCCCGCCTGGCCCGTGGCACAGAACGGGCAGTTCATGCCGCAGCCGGCCTGGCTCGACACGCACAGCGTGATGCGGCCGGGGTAGCGCATGAGGACCGACTCGACGAGCGCGCCGTCGTGCAGACGCCAGAGGAACTTGATGGTGTCGCCGCGGTCGGTCTCCAGCCGCCGCACCTCGGTCATGAGGGGCGGGAGCATGCCGGCGACCAGCTCCTCACGGATGCCGGCGGGGAGGTCCGTCATCTCCGCGGGGTCGGACGTGTAGTGGCGGAAGTAATGCGTGGCGAGCTGCTTGGCGCGGAACCCGGGGAGTCCGAGCTCCTTCACCTTCTCGATGCGCTCGGCCGGGGTGAGGTCGGCGAGGTGGACCGGCGGCTTGCCGCGCTTCGGGCTCGCGAACTGCAGCAGCGGGCGCCCCTCGGCGTCCTTCTTCTGGGTCCAGCCCTCGGTCGCGGGGCGCACCTGCGGGGCACGGGTCTCGCGGATCGCCCCCGAACGGGACGACGCGGGCGCTGTCGCGGAGCGCGTCTCGGGTGTGCGGGGGTTCTCGGCCATCCCTCCAGGGTACCGGGATGCGGGTGGGAGGCGCCTGGGCACGATCCCTGTCGCGGAGCGGGGCCGAGGATACTTGTAATTACAAGTTGCCGTGCGGAAGAATGGGCGCATCCCCCTCGATCAAGGAGCAGCATGTCCGACCGTCTCGCCCGCGCCCGCACCACCGGCATCCTCGCCGTCCTCCGCGCCCCGTCGCCGGAGCTGGCTCTGGAGGCCTCGGAGGCGATCATCCGCGGCGGCGTCTCGGGTATCGAGGTGACCTTCTCGACCCCCGACGCGCCGGCCGTGATCCGCGAGCTCATCGCCCGCCATGGGGACGCCGCGTACATCGGCGCCGGCACCGTCACGACGGCGGAGCAGGCGACCCAGGCCGCCGACGCGGGTGCCGCCTTCCTTGTCAGCCCGGGAACCCTCCCCGACCTCACGCGCGCCATGCTCGACACCGGCCGCGTGGTGATGACCGGTGCGATGACGCCGACCGAGGTCATGGGGGCCCTCGAACTGGGCGTCGACGTCGTGAAGATCTTCCCCGCCTCCCTCGGCGGCCCGTCCTACCTCGGGGCCCTGCGCGGACCGTTCCCCGACGCCCCGCTGATGCCCACGGGCGGCGTGAAGCCCGACAACCTCGCCGACTGGTTCGCGGCCGGCGCGGTCGCCGTGGGGGCCGGTGGCGACCTCGCGAACGGCGCCGCGATCGCGAACGCGGACTGGGCGGACATCGAGCAGCGGGCCTCGCGGTTCGCGGCCGCCCTCGCTGCCACGCGAGGCTGAACCGCCCACCTCCGGGATCATTTGGTATACCGGATGCATGCGGATGAGACGGGTGGCGGCGGCTGTCGCGCTCGCGGGCGCGCTGCTGCTCGCCTCGGCCTGCACAGCCGCGCCGTCGCATCCCGCACCACCGACCCCGGAGGCTCCCATGACCGACGCCACGTCCGATCTGCTCGCCGCGGCCGCCGCGGGCGACGCTGACGCCCTCCGCCGCGCGCTCGACGCGGGCGCCGACATCGAGGCCCGCGGCGACGGCGGCATGACTCCCCTGGTCGCGGCCACCAAGGCGAACCGCGTCGACGCGGCACGGCTCCTGATCGAGGCCGGCGCCGACGTAAACGCGAAGGACGACATCCAGGACTCCGCCTATCTCTACGCCGGCGCCCGCGGGCATGACGAGATCCTGCGGATGACCCTGGCGCACGGGGCCGACCTCCGCAGCACGAACCGCTTCGGCGGCACCGCGCTGATCCCGGCGTCCGAGCGCGGTCTGCTGCCGACGGTCGAGATCCTGCTGGACGCAGGAGTCGATCCGGATCACATCAACAACCTCGGCTGGACCGCCCTGCACGAGGCGATCGTGCTCGGCGACGGCTCCGCCCGCTACGTCGAGGTGGTGCGCGCGCTCCTCGACGGCGGCGCCGATGCGACCATCCGCGACGGCGACGGCGTGCTGCCGCTGGACCTCGCGACCGACCGCGGGTATGACGCCATCGCCGCCGAGCTCCGGCGGTGACAGCGCTCGATCCCTGGGCCTGGGCCGCGCTCGGCGTGGCCGCGGTCGTCATCGGGATCTCGAAGACCGCTCTTCCAGGCGGCAGCATCCTCGCGATCGCCCTGTTCGCCGCGGTCCTCCCCGCACGCACCTCCACGGCCGCGACCCTCCTGCTGCTGATGGTGGGCGACGTGTTCGCGCTGCTGGCCTACCGACGGCACGCGCATTGGCCGACGTTGCTCCGCCTCGCGCCGGCGGTGGTGGCGGGACTCCTCCTCGGCTTCGCCTTCCTCGCCCTGACCGGAGACGGGGTCGTGCGCCGCGCCATCGGCGTGATCCTGCTGCTCATGATCGCCGTGACGCTGTGGCGGCGATGGCGGCAGGCGCGGGCGGAGCAGGAGGCTGCGGCGCGGGGCGGCGCGCTGCTGGCCGGCGTCTACGGCACGCTCGGCGGCTTCACGACCATGGTGGCGAACGCGGGCGGTCCGGTCATGTCGATGTACTTCCTCGCTACGCGGACGCCCGTCCAGGTCTTTCTCGGCACCTCCGCCTGGTTCTTCGCGATCATCAACGTGATCAAGGTGCCGTTCCTGGCCGGGATCGGACTGTTCACCGGCCCCGTGCTGCTCACCGATGCGATCCTCGCGCCGCTCGTGGTGCTCGGCGCGCTGCTCGGTCTGCGGGTCGCGCGGCGCCTGGACCAGCGGCTCTTCGACCGCATCGTGATCGTGCTGACGATCCTCGGTGCCGTGTACCTGCTGCTCTAGCCCTTCGACGGGCTCACCCTTCGACCGGCTCGGGGACCCACCCTTCGACGGGCTCAGGGACCCACCCTTCGACGGGCTCAGGGACCCACCCTTCGACGGGCTCAGGGACCCAGATCTGGGTCGCTGAGCCTGTCGAAGCGCGTCAGTCGAGGAAAATGTCCGGGAACAGCGCGCTGTCCGGAGTCCCCGGGACGGCGGCGTAGCCCGAGAAGTCGGTGACTCCGTTCGCCTCGAGCACATCCTCCACGATGAGCGACTGCCCGGTGTACGTACGCGCCGGCTGGGTGAGCACGACGTAGGCGGCGTCGGCGTAGATGTCGGCCGTGCGGCTCGCGGCCATCACCTTGTCGCCGCCGAGGAGGTTCTGCACCGCGGCCGTCGCGATCGTCGTGCGCGGCCAGAGCGTGTTGGCGGCGATGCCGTCGTCCGCGAACTCCGCCGCGAGTCCGAGCGTGACCATCGTCATCCCGTACTTGGCCAGCGTGTACCCGGTGTGCGCACCGAGCCACTTCGGGGTGGGGTTCAGGGGCGGCGAGAGCGAGAGGATGTGCGGGTTCTCGGCGTCCTTGAGGATGGGGACCGCGGCCCGGGAGAGCATGAAGGTGCCGCGGACGTTCACGTCCTGCATCAGGTCGTACTTCTTCGCGGAGAGGTCGAGCGATCGGGAGAGGTCGATGACGCTGGCGTTGTTGAGGACGATGTCGATCCCGCCGAACTCGCCCTGCGTCTTCATGACGGCTTCGGTGATGTGGTCGTCGTCCCGCACGTCGCCGACGATCGGCAGCGCCTGGCCGCCGGCGGCGCGGATCTGCTCGGCCGCGCTGTGCACGGTGCCCTCGAGCTTCGGGTGCGGGGAGTCGGTCTTGGCGAGCATCGCGATGTTCGCGCCGTCCGCGGCCGCGCGCAGGGCGATCGCGAGGCCGATCCCGCGGCTGCCGCCCGACATGAGGATGGTCTTTCCGGCGAGTGTGCTCATGGTTCTCGTTTCGAATCGCTTGATTGGCTGGATTTCCGGGTCGAATCGGGTCATTCAGGCGATTCGAAGCCGGGAGGGGTCACCGCGGGGCCATGCGGATGGCGCCGTCGAGGCGGATGGTCTCGCCGTTGAGGTAGCCGTTCTCGACGATCTGCTGCACGAGGGCGGCGTACTCGTCCGGGCGTCCGAGGCGAGCGGGGAACGGCACCTGCTGTCCCAGCGAGTCCTGCGCCTCCTGCGGAAGGCCCATGAGCATCGGCGTCTCCATGATGCCGGGGGCGATCGTGCACACGCGAATGGCGTGACGGGCGAGCTCGCGAGCGATCGGCAGGGTCATGGCGTGCACGCCGCCCTTGGACGCCGAGTACGCCGGCTGCCCGATCTGCCCGTCGAACGCGGCGACGCTCGCGGTGTTGACGATGACCCCGCGCTCCTCGTCGTGCAGCTCGTTCGCGGCGATCACAGCCGCGGCCTGGGAGATCACGTTGAACGTCCCGACGAGGTTGATGCGCACGATGCGCTCGAAGTCGGCGAGCACGGCGGGCGTGCCGTCCCGGTCGAGCACCTTGGCGGGCGGGGCGATGCCGGCGCAGTTCACGACCACCCGCAGCGGCGCGGCGGCCTGTGCCGCGGCGACGGCGGCCTTGACCTCGTCGACGCTCGTCACGTCCGCGGGCACGAAGAGACCGCCGAGCTCGGAAGCGATCTCCTCCCCCTTCGACGAGGCGAGGTCGATGATGGTGACGTGGGCTCCCGCGGCGGTGAGCCGACGGGCGGTGGCCAGCCCGAGTCCGGAGACGCCGCCGGTGACGAGGGCACCCTGTCCGCTGATCTGCATCTGATGTTCTCCTTCGAACGTCGTCGTGCGACATGCCTGGAACGCAGTCCCAGCCTATGCGGTTCTTGGTGTCACCGCAGGCCAGTGCGTCGACCCGAGCCTACGACACCGAGGTTCCGGCAGGATGGAGAGGTGAGCATCCCCGCCGCCTCCGTCGAGGTCCCCGCCCGGGTGCGCGAACTCGCCGCCGGGGCGGCACTGACCCCCGCGTGGCGCAACGCGCTCGGCGGCCTGACCTTCCGCACCGACGACGGCCGCTACATCAAATGGGGCCCCCTCGATCCTGAGGCGAACATGCGCGACGAGGCCGAGCGGATGCGCTTGGCCCGCACCTGGATCACGGTGCCCGAGGTGCTCTCCCAGGGCCAGGATGAGGCGCACGAGTGGCTCGTGACGGCGGCCCTCCCCGGCAGCAGCGCCGTGGATCCGCGGTGGACCGCCTCTCCGGAGGCCGCCGTCCGCGCAGTCGGGCTCGGTCTGCGCCTCCTGCACGACGCCCTCCCCGTCGCGGAGTGTCCGTGGACGTGGAGCCCGGCGGAGCGCATCGCGAACGCCGCCGACCGCGGCACGACGGTACCGACGGACCTGCTCGAGCCGCCGTCGATCGACCGGCTCGTGGTCTGCCACGGCGACGCATGCCTGCCGAACACCCTGCTCGACGACGACGGCCGACCCCTCGCCCATGTCGACCTCGCCGCGCTCGGGGTCGCCGACCGGTGGGCCGACATCGCCGTCGCCGCCATGAGCACGCTGTGGAACTTCGGACCCGGGTGGGAGGACACCCTCATCGCGGCCTACGGCGTCGAGCCCGACCACGTCCGGCTGGAGTACTACCGACGCCTCTGGAACGAGACGTGATCCGGCTCAGGCTTCCGGGTGCGCGTCGCTCAGGAGGCTCCCGTCGGCGGGCCGCCGATCCCACGAGGGCTTCCGCAGCGCGTAGAAGAGCAGCGGCGGGGCGCCGAGCACGACGATCACCGCTCCGACGATCCACGGGTACGCGGCCGCCGGGAAGGCGGTGAAGCCGTCGGGCGGGATGAAGGCGAGCAGGAACGCCGCGAGGCAGGCGAAGAACCCGACCCCGGCGACGAACGGGAGGGCCTTCACGCGGTAGGCACGGTGGACGTCCGGCGCCTTCCGCCGCAGCACCATCGCCGAGGCGAACATGAGCATGTACATGATGAGGTACAGCGCGGCGGCCATGTCGATGAGCGCCACGAAGGCGGCGCTGACGTTGGGCACGATGATGAAGATCGCCGCGAGGATCGTGACGATGGTTCCCTGGAGCATCAGGATGCCGGACTGCACACCGGCCTTGTTCCGCTTCTGCAGCAGCGGCGGGAGCAGTCCCGTCTCCGCCGCCGCCAGCACACCCTTGGAGGGACCGGCGACCCACGTCACGACCGAGGCGAGGGCACCGGCGGCGATCAGGGCCGAGACGACGGCCGTCGCCCACCCCATGTCCCAGTGGTCGAAGTACTCCCCGAACGCGAGCATGATGCCGTTCGTCAGCCCGAGCTCCTTCTTCGGCACAGCGACCGCGATCGCGATGGTGGGCAGGATGAAGACGAGCAGGATCAGGCCGGCGGCGAGGAACACCGAACGCGGGTAGCCCTTGCCCGGATCCTTCATCTGGTTCACGTGCACCGCGTTGACCTCCATGCCGGCGTAGGCCAGCACGTTCGAGACGATCAGCACGATGGACGCGAGACCCGTGAACGGCGGGATCACCGCCGAGGCATCCAGCGGCACCTGGCTCTTCTCCCCGCTGAAGACCCACACCGCCCCGAAAACGATGAGCAGCACCGCCGGGAACAGCGTGCCGATGATGCCGCCCCAGGAGCCCAGCTTGGCGAAGAGGTCGCCGCCGCGGAGGGTGACCAGGGTGGCGCCCCAGTAGCAGACGATGATGATGACCGCCGTGAAGAAGCCGGAGCTGGACAGCGAGGGGTCGAGGAACACGAAGGCGAGAGCGCCGGCGACGAACGCGAGCTGCGTGGGGAACCAGACGACGTTCTGGATCCACTGCAGCCACACTGCGGTGAACCCCCAGCGGTTGCCGAGGGCCTCCCGCACCCAGACGTACACCCCGCCCTTCCACCCCGTCGCCAGCTCCGCGGCGACGAGGGCGGTGGGGACGAGGAAGAGCACCGCGGGGATGAGGTACAGCGTGATGCTGCCGAGGCCGTAGATCGCCATCGCGGGCAGGGACCGCAGGCTCGCCACGACGACGAGGGTGAGCAGGGCGAGCTGGCCGATGCCGAGGACGGCGACGGCGGGACGGGAGACGCGCGGCGTGGAGGCGGCGCCGGCGGCACCGGACTGCGGGGCGGACATGTCAGCCCCCTAGTGGTGGAACGCCGAGTCGGGGTGGTCGGGCGGCATGGGTGCCGTGAGCGCGTCGAGGTGGGCCACCTCGGCGGTGATGGCGTCGAGCAGCTCGGCGGCCAGATCCATGCTGAGCCCGTTGCGCACGACGATCCGCTGCACCGTGAGGTCCTCCAGATCGGCGGGCATCGGGTACGCGGGGACGAGCCAGCCGCGCATCCGGAGCCGATCCTGCAGGTGGTACAGCGTCCACTTGTCGGTGTGCCCGTCCTTCAGGCGCCAGGCGAAGACGGGGATGTCGCTGCCGTCGTTCCACAGTTCGAACGCGTCCAGTTTCGCGATCCCCGCGGACAGGAACTTCGCCACGTCCTGCGAGGCCTGCTGGATAGCCCGGTAGCCCTCGAACCCGAGGCGGAGGAACAGGTAGTACTGCAGCAGCACCTGCGCCCCAGGGCGGGAGAAGTTCAGGGCGAAGGTCGGCATCTCCCCGCCGAGGTAGCTCACCTTGAACACCAGATCCTCCGGCAGCCACTGCGTGTCGCGCCAGACCACCCAGCCGAGACCGGGGTAGACGAGACCGTATTTATGCCCCGAGGTGCTGATCGAGTGCACGCGCTCCAGCCGGAAGTCCCAGACCAGGTCGGGCTGGAGGAACGGGGCGATCATCGCTCCCGAGGCGCCGTCCACGTGGATCGGGATGTCGAGGCCGGTCTTCTCCTGGATCGCATCCAGCGCCGCGGCGATCTCCGCCACCGGCTCGTACATGCCGGTGTAGGTGACACCCATGATGGCGACGACGCCGATGGTGTTCTCGTCCACGTACTTCTCGAGATCATGGCCGTCGAGTGTCTTGTGCTCCTCACTGATGGGCACGTAGCGCGGTTCGACGTCGAAGTAGTTGCAGAACTTCTCCCAGCACACCTGCACGGCGCTCGACATCACGAGGTTCGGCGCGGAGGCGTCTTTGCCGGCGGCACGGCGCGCCTGCTGCCAGCGCCGCTTGAACGCGAGACCGCCGAGCATGCACGCCTCGGAGGAGCCGATGGTCGAGGTGCCGATGCTCTTCGCCGCGTCCGGAGCCTTCCAGAGGTTCGCGAGCATGTGCCAGCAGTTGTCCTCGATGGCGGCGGTCTGCGGATACTCGTCCTTGTCGATCATGTTCTTGTCGAACGAGGCCACGTAGACCTGCTTCGCCTCGTCGTCCATCCAGGTGCTGACGAAGGTGGCGAGGTTGAGGCGTGCGTTGCCGTCGAGGATGGTCTCGTCCTCGACGATCTGCTTCGCCGTCGTGGGAAGCGACTCGGAATCCGGGATGACGTGTCGCGGTGCGACGGTGGCCTCGCCCGGCCGCGTGAAGAGCGGCTGGTCGTCGGCGGAGGAGATGCTCATGGGACGTCCCTTTCGGTCGGTGTCGATTGGCACTGTCTCCAGCGGACGCTAGACCGGCCACCGACCGACCTCCAGGGACCCTCGTCCGAAACGGGTGAGGGTCAGGACGGCCCAAGGATGAAGTTCCAGGCCCCGGTCGCGACCGCGGCGGCGATCGCCGTCGCGGAGATCGCCGCCCCGACGGCGAGCAGAAGCCACTCCGGCGCGCCGAAGCGCGACTCGCGCGCCCACGTCCGTCGTCCCGCCGCCCCGAAGCCGCGTGCCTCCATCGCGGTCGCGAGCTTGGCACCGCGGCGGATCGACAGCACGAGCAGGGCGAAGGCCATGCCGAGGAAGCGGCGGATGCGCCCGCGGTCGGCGACGCCGCGCGCCCGGCGGGCGAGCTCGAGGGCACGCCAGTCGTCGAGGAACAGTCCGGCCATGCGCAGGCCGGCGAGCGCGCCCAGCACGAAACGGGCCGGAAGCCGAAGGATCTGCCCGAGGCCATCGGCGAGGTCCGTGGGATCGACCGTGATGAAGAGCACCACCGAGGGCAGGGCGATCGCGAGCACCCGGAGCATCGTGGCGACGGCGAGCGCGAGCGAGCCCTCGCTGATGCGGAGCACGAACCAGTCGACGTAGACGGTGCCGCTCGTCTCTCCGTAGAGGGCGATGGTGAGACCGGTCAGCGGAGCCGCGAGCCAGACCGGCCACGTGCGCACCCAGAACTCCCGCCAGCCGATGCCCGCGAAGAGGAACAGCACCGCTTCGAGCACCAGCGCGACAGCCGCCGACACGGGGTCGAGGGTGAGGACCAGCGGCACGGCGATGAGCGCGCTGACCCCCAGCTTCGCGACCGGATTGATCCGGGCGACGACGCCGGTGCGGGCGGACGCGGGGGCGAGAGCCGTCATGCCGGTGCCCCCAGCGCGAACCGCGTGGCGTGCAGAGCGCGCACCACGTCGAGATCGTGGGTGATGGTGACGATCGCGGAGCCCTCGTCCCGCAGGGCGGCGAGCATCGCGACGAGCTCAGCCCAGGTGCGGGCGTCCTGGCCGAACGTCGGCTCGTCGAGGATCAGCACCCGGGGTCGCGTGGCGATCGCGGCCGCGACCGTGAGCCGGCGCTTCTCTCCACCCGAGAGCGTGTACGGATTCGCGGCCCCCAGATGCGCCAGCCGCAGCCGGGCCAGCAGCTCGTCGATACGGGCCTCGATCTCGCCTTCGGGGAGGCCCAGGGCGCGGGGGCCGACCGCGAGCTCCTCGCGCACCGTCTTGCCGAGGAGCTGATGTTCCGGCTCCTGGAAAACCATCCCGATCCGCGTGAGGAGCTCGCGGGAGGCCCAGCGGATCGGGGACGGGTCCGCCCCCTGCGCGAGCACCGGGGCCGCGGACACGGCACCGCTGACGGGAGGGAGGAGTCCGGCGAGGGTCAGACCCAGCGTGGACTTGCCCGCACCGTTGGGCCCGGTGATCGCGACGGCTTCCCCCGCACGCACCTCCAGGTCGATGCCCTGTGCCACGGGGCGCCCCTTCACCCGTGCGACCGCGAGCCCGCGCGCCGACAGCAGCACCTCCCCGGGAGCCGTCCGCGGTGCCGGCGGCTCGGCGGGCGGTCGGCCGGGCACCCAGACGCCGTCCGCGGCCAGGCGCTCGCCCTGCGCGCCGAGCACATCCGCAGGAGTGCCGTCCGCCACCACCCCGCCGGCACCCAGCACGATCACCCGCGTGAGGAGCGGCAACCACACCTCGAGCCGATGCTCCACGACCACGAGGGTGGCGGGACGCGTGGCGAGCATCCGCTCGACGGCATCCCTGACCTCGCGCACGCCCTCCGGATCGAGGTTCGCCGTCGGCTCGTCGAGCAGCACCAGCCCGGGGCCCATCGCCAGCATGCCGGCCAGGGCGAGCCGCTGCTTCTGACCGCCGGAGAGCGCCGCGGTCGGGTGATCGAGCGGCACGTCCAGTCCGACGCCGGCCATCGCGGCCTCGACGCGGGGCCAGATCTCGGCACGCGGCACACCGAGGTTCTCGCACCCGAAGGCGACGTCATCGCCGGCACGGGCGAGGATCACCTGCGAGTCGGGATCCTGGAGCACGAGCCCGGCCCGCCCGCGGGTCGCCGCGGCGGGGTCGCCGCCGACGAGCAGCGCGCCTTCGCTCTCCCCCTCCTCCTCACCGCCGAGCACACCGGCGAGGCCGTGCAGCAGCGTCGACTTCCCCGCGCCGGAGGCGCCGAGCACGAGCACGCGCTCGCCGGGCTCGATGCGGAACGAGACGTCGCGCAGCGCCCAGGCGTGGCGGCTCGCGTGTCGCCAACCCCAGCCGCGGGCCTCGACGCCGGCGGGAGCGAACTGCGCGGACATCAGACGCGGACGCGCGCCTCGCGCCCGGAGCCGAAGCGGTCCAGAGCCCCGGTCGCCGCGATGCCGCGGGCGAGCACCCACGACAGCGCACCGGCGATGACCGCCCCGGAGATCACGGTGCTGAGGAGGTAGATCGTCGTGAAGGCGGGACCTGACCCGGCATACCAGAGGACGAGGTTGTTGATGCCGCCCGCGAGCGCGGCACCGGCCCCGGCGAGGATCGCGACGGGCAGCGACCAGCGGCGGTAGAAGAACAGCAAGAAGACCAGCTCGGCGCCGAGGCCCTGCACGAGACCCGCCTCGAGCGTGAGGAAGCCGCCCCACTGGTTGCCGATGAGCGCCGAGACGACGGCGGCCAGCAGCTCGACGTAGATCGCGGCACCCGCCTTGCGGATGATGAGCCCGCCGAGCACACCCGCGAAGAGCCACGGGCCGTCGAGGAGCCCTTGGAGGCCGGGAAGCAGCGGCTCGAGCATGGCCTTCGGCCCCAGGTATCCGACGTTCCAGGCCAGGAAGATCAGACCGGCGGCGACACCGAGGACGCTGGCGACGACGATGTCGATGACGCGCCAGCGCAGGTAGCCCCGCGCCGGAGCGGCCGTGGTGTTCCTCGACGGGGATGCGGACGTGGACGTACTCATGTGAACTCCTCCCTGCGCTGGCATGACCCAGATCAGGTTCGACGGTCGAAGCGCGATTCGCTCCCTCTCAGCCCGGCTCGCCGGACTCCCGTGGTTGTGCTGTCGATCCTACCGTCCGCGCGTCCCGCGCCGCGCACGGCGGATTCGGGGCCGGATTCGGTACCGTAAGCGAGTGACCGCTTCCGATCCCCCTGAAGAGGCGTCCGGCGGCGTGGGCGTCGACGCGCGGCCCGAAGACTCCGCACCCGCCTCTGCCGCGCCCGCGGACGATCAGCCGGGTCCGGTTCCGGAAGCTGCGGCGTGGGCCGATGCCTCGGCACCGCCGACCGCGCTGACCTGGGTGGACCCGTCGATCGTCGCTGCGGCGTCATCGACGCCCGAGTTCGATGCCTCGGCCGGCACGGAGGAGGAGACGGGATTGCTGCGCGACGCCCGGCTGCGCCCGGCGATTGCCGGACCCGGCCTGCTCGTCCCCCTCGGCGTCCTCGCCGGCCTCATCGCCTCTTACGCCGGCACCACGCTGCTCTGGCCGCTGCACGAGGTCGCCCCGACCGTCCAGGCGGTCGAGTTCACCCCGGTCGCCGCCCCCACCGCCGCGCTCGCCTGGCCGGCGGTCGGCGACGGGGCGGTCGGCATCGCCGGGATGACCACCGCGGCGTCGACCACCGCGCCGGTGAGCATCGCGAGCATCACGAAGGTCGTCAGCAGTCTCATGGTGCTGGACCGGCTGCCGCTGGCCCCCGGCGAACAGGGCCCGGAGTTCTCCTTCACCTACGCCGACAGCGTCCGTTACTGGGACTATCGGATCGCCAATCAGTCGGCGCTCGATGTGCCGGTGGGCGGAGTGCTGACCGAGTACCAGCTTCTGCAGGGCACCCTGCTCGGCTCGGCCAACAACTACATCGACCGGCTGGCGTCGGAGATCTGGGGGTCCGACCGCGAATTCGCCGCCGCGGCCGAGGTCTGGCTCGGCGAGCGCGGACTCTCCGGCATCACCGTGGTCACGCCGTCCGGATTCGACGAGCGCAACGTCGCCACCCCGGAGGCCCTCGTGGCCCTGGGCGAGATGGCGATGCGGAATCCGGTGTTCGCCGAGATCGTGGGTACCCGGTCCGTCGACCTGCCGGGGGCCGGGACGGTCGAGAACACGAACGGCATGCTCGCCGATCCGGGAGTCGTCGGCATCAAGACGGGCACCCTCGTCGGCTGGAACCTGTTGACCGCCAAGGACGTCGTCATCGGCGACGCGACGGTCCGGCTCTACGCCGCGGCATTGAACCAGGAGGACGACGAGGCGCGCCTCGCCCTCACCCGCGCCCTGTTCGCTCAGACGGAAGCGGCGTTGCAGGCCCAGGGCCCGGCCGTCCCGGCAGGCACGGTGGTCGGGCGCGTCCTCACCGTCTGGGGCGAGCGCGTCGATGTGGTCGCCGGTGAGGACGCCGATGTCGTGCTGTGGAACGGAGCGAGCGCGACGGCGACGCCGGTGTTCGATCTCGGGGAGGAACGCGAAGCGGACGGGACGGTCGGCACCCTGACCACGACCGGTCCCGTCGACAGCACGGACACCGCCCTCGTCCTCGACGAGGACCTGGACGGTCCGAGCCCATGGTGGCGACTGACCCACCCCCTCGAACTCCTCGGCATCGCCGGAGACGACTGAGGTTTCACGCACGACGCCCCACTCCGGATCCGGAGTGGGGCGTCGTGCGTGAGGCGGGTCAGGACGGAGACGTGGAGCCGTCAGCGCCGTCGTCGAGAAGTGCCCGAGCCGCTGCGGTCTCGGCCGCCGGGAGCTGGGCGCCGACCGCCGCTCCGGCCACCGCGTCCGCCGCCTGCTCCTGCGCGCTCGCCTCCTCGTCCGCGTCGCCGGTCACGACGACCGGCGAGGATCCGGTGAGAGCCGCTTCGGCGTCGAGGTCGGTCGCCGCCTGCTCGAACTGCGACTGGTACAGGCGCCAATACGCGCCCTGCGCGGCGATCAGCTCGTCGTGCGTGCCCTTCTCCACGATGTCACCGTGCTCCATCACGAGGATGAGGTCCGCGTCGCGGATGGTCGACAGGCGGTGGGCGATGACGAACGAGGTGCGCCCCTGCCGGAGCGCGGCCATCGCGTGCTGCAGCAGCAGCTCGGTGCGGGTGTCGACCGCCGATGTGGCCTCGTCCAGGATGAGGATCGACGGATGCGCCACGAAGGCCCGTGCGATCGTGATGAGCTGGCGCTCACCGGCCGAGACGTTCGACGCGTCCTCGTCGAGCACGGTGTCGTACCCGTCCGGCAGTGCGTGCACGAAGCGATCCACGTAGGTCGCCTTCGCCGCGGCGAGCACCTCCTCGTCCGTCGCGGTCGAGCGTCCGTAGCGGATGTTCTCGCGGATGCTCCCGGCGAAGAGCCAGGGGTCCTGGAGCACCATGCCGGTGCGGGACCGCAGCTCGTCGCGCGTGATGGTCGAGATGTCCTGACCGTCGAGCGTGATCCGCCCGCCGCTGAGCTCGTAGAACCGCATGATGAGGTTCACCAGCGTCGTCTTGCCTGCGCCGGTGGGCCCGACGATGGCGACGGTCTGTCCCGGTTCCACCCGGAAGGACAGATCGGTGATGAGCGGCCGCTCCGGCGAGTACGAGAACGAGACGTTCTCGAACTCGATCACGCCCTCCCCCTCGCGAAGCGCGGGGGCCTCAGGATCGTCGGCCTCCTGCTCGTCGGCATCGAGCAGGCCGAACACCCGCTCCGCCGACGCGGTGCCGGACTGCACGACCGCGGCCATGCCGCCCAGCTCCGACAGCGGCTGGGTGAACTGCTGCGAGTACTGGATGAAGGCCTGCACGTCGCCGAGTCGCAGCTGCCCGCTCGCGACCATGAGGCCGCCGAGCACCGCGATGCCGACATAGGTCAGGCTGCCGACGAAGGTCATCGCCGGCATGATGATGCCGGAGAGGAACTGCGCCTTGAAGCTCGCCTGGAACAGCTCCTCGTTCTCGGCCTTGAACTTGTCCAGAGCGTCCTGCTCACGGCCGAACACCTTGACCAGCGCGTGCCCGGAGAAGGCCTCCTCGACCCGGGCGTTGAGCCGGCCGACCTTGCGCCACTGCGTGCCGAAGGCCTTCTGCGAGCGCGGTCCGATGACGCCGAAGATCACGCCCATGAGCGGGAGTGCCACGAGCGCCACGAGGGCGAGCTGCCACGAGATCGAGAACATCATCACGAGCACGCCGATCACCGTCAGCACGGCGGTGAGGGCACCGGACAGCGACTGCTGCATGGTCTGGGTGATGTTGTCGATGTCGTTCGTCACGCGGGAGATCAGCTCGCCGCGCTGCACCTTGTCGAAGTACGCCAGCGGGAGCCGGTTGATCTTCGCCTCGACGGACTCGCGTAGGCGCCACATGGTCCGGACCATGATGACGTTGATGACGTACCCCTGCAGCCAGCTGAGGAATGCGGCCACGACGTAGATCGCGAGGACGGCGGCGATCACCCAGCGCAGCGCGTCGAAGTCGATGCCGTCGCCGACTCGGAAGTCGCCGAGCGCTCCGACCTGATTGGCGAAGTCGGTCTGTCCGGCGTCGCGCAGGGCGTCGACCACCACGTCCTGCGGCGTCCCCGCCGGGAATCCCGGGAAGTCGCCGCTGGGCTGACCGAGCTGGATGGAGATGAAGCCGCGGTAGACGATGTTCGTCGCCTCGGCGAGCACCTTCGGGGCGGCGACGGTCAGCACGACCCCGATCGCTCCGAGGATCGACACGAAGACGAACCAGACCGCGGAGGGCTTGAGCAGCCCGATCATCCGGGCGAAGCTCGGGCCGAAGTGGTCGGCCTTGCCCGGTGCGACGCTGTCCCAGTCGCCGGAGTTCTGCCGTGCCTGCTCGGCGAGCTCGGCCTCGTACTGCTCCTCTGCGGTGAGCTCCCGCTCGGCCGTGGGCGCCGGTGTCTTGCCCCGTCCGCGGCGCCGCTGGCCCTGGGTCCCTGAGCTTGTCGAAGGGCCCGCTCCCTGGGTCCCTGGGCTTGTGGAAGGATCCTGCTCGCTCATGCGTCCACCCCCAGCTGCGACTCGACGATCTCCCGGTAGGTCTCGCTGTTCTCCAGCAGCTCCTCATGGGTGCCGACTCCGACCATCGTGCCGCCCTCCAGCACCACGATGCGGTCGGCATCGGTGATGGTGGAGATGCGCTGCGCGACCACGATCTTCGTCACCTGCGGAAGCTCCCGCCACAGCGCCTGCCGCAGCCGGGCGTCCGTGGTGAGGTCGAGCGCGGAGAACGAGTCGTCGAACACGAGCACCTGCGGGCGATGGACGAGGGCCCGCGCGATCGCGAGGCGCTGTCGCTGGCCGCCGGACACGTTCGTGCCGCCCTGGGCGATGCGTGAGTCGAGGCCGTCCGGCATCTCCTCCACGAAGTCCCGCCCCTGAGCGATCTCGAGCGCGTGCCAGAGCTCCTCGTCGGTGGCGTCCTCGCGGCCATAGCGCAGGTTGGACGCGACGGTGCCCGTGAAGAGGAAGGGACGCTGCGGCACGAGGCCGATGCTGTCCCACAGCGCCTCGACGTCGGCGTCGCGGACGTCCGTGCCCCCTACGTACACCGCACCGCCCGAGACGTCGAACAGGCGAGGGATGAGCGAGACGAGCGTGGTCTTCCCCGAGCCGGTGGAGCCGACCACCGCGACGGTCTCGCCCGGTTCGGCGGCGAAGCTGATGCCGCTGAGGACCGGGGCGTCGGCGCCCGGGTAGGTGAACTCCACGTCGTCGAACGCGACCGCTCCCGGCGTCGGGAAGGCGGTGACGCCGTCCGCCGGACGCGTCATCGTCGACTCGGTGTTCAGCACTTCACCGATGCGCTCGGCCGAGACGGCGGCGCGCGGGATCATCATCGCCATGAAGCTGGCCATGATGACGCCGCCCATGATCTGACCGATGTACTGCATGAAGGCGAACAGCGTGCCCACCTGCACGGTTCCGTTGTTGACCTCGATGCCGCCGAACCAGATGACGGCGACCACGGTCACGTTGAGGATGAGCATGAACAGCGGGAAGAGCAGCACGAACAGCGAGCCGACCTTGCGGCCGACGACCATGATGTCGGTGTTCGCGCCGCGGAAGCGCTCCTCCTCGATGCGCTCGCGGACGAAGGCCCGGACCACGCGCACGCCGGTGAGCTGCTCCCGCATGATGCGGTTCACGTTGTCGAGCTTGCCCTGGTAGCTGCGGAACAGCGGCACCATCCGGCCGATGACGAGTGCCGCGAGCAGGAGCAGCACCGGGACGGAGACGGCGATCAGCCAGCTCAGCCCGGCGTTGGTCTGCACGGCGAAGATGATGCCGCCGATCGCGAGCAGCGGCGCCGTGACGAGCATGGTCGCGCCCATCATCGCGAGCATCTGCACCTGCTGCACGTCGTTCGTGTTGCGGGTGATGAGGGAACCGGCGCCGAACTGCGAGACCTCGCGCTCGGAGAAGCCGCTGACCTTGCCGAACACGTCGGCGCGGATGTCACGGCCCGCCCCCATCGCGGCGCGGGCGGCGAAGTAGGTCGCGATGACCGAGGCGACGATCTGGCCGAGCGACACCGCCAGCATGAACAGACCGGTGCGCCAGATGTACGCGGTGTCGCCCTGCGCGACGCCGTTGTCGATGATGTCGGCATTGAGGCGGGGCAGGTAGAGGGTGGCGGCCGCGCTGGCGAACTGGAAGACCAGCACGGCGACGAGGAGCCACTTGTAGCGAGACAGATATCGGAGGAGGAGTTTTCCCAGCACAGGCGTACTTTCTCGGAAGGAGGAGGCGGCGGGTCTCCCGGCAGACGGATGCCGACCGACGACCGGCCATAGGACAGGGTGCCACGAAGCGGCGACATTCGGATCCCCCTCCGGGAGGACCTTCGCTCAGAGCGAACCACCATATGTATCGCTTGAATGACACAACTTGTGATAGACATATGGCACAAAGAACGGAGTCCGCCATGCCGAACCCCACCCCGCCTGACATCGTCGGCGCCGTCCTCTCGTCACCGGCCGTCTCGTTCGTCGTCGGCCTCGTCATCGCCGCGCTGCTGGGCCTCACACCCTGGTGGCGCGCGCGTGCGGCGACGGCGACCCGGCTGACGCGCGATGAAGCGGTCGCCGTCGGCGCACGCTACTCGCCCGAGCGACGGCTCCTCGCCGGCGGCGCCCTGGTGGTCCTCGGGACGGGGGTGACGGTGGAGGTGCTCGCCCGGTACGTGCTGCCGCTGAACGGCGAGGTGTCCTGGTGGCGCTACGCCGCCCCCGTGTTCGCCACCGCCGCCGTCATCGCCGCGCTGGCGCTCGCGATCAGCGTGCGGGGTGCGCGCCACGCGACGCAGCCGGTGGCCACCGGGACCCGGCGGACCTGGCTCTCGTTCAGCCCCCGCGGCGGCACCGTGGCGGCGGGTATCGCGCTGCTCGGGCTCATCCTCACGACGATCGCGGCCGGCTGCGCCTCCTCGAACATCGACGGCGGGCCCTTCGTGTTCCTGGAGATCCCCGCGCCGAACACCGACGTCGACCCGGTGCGGCTGTGGTTCTACGGATGGGCGTACGGCGTCACCGTGCTGCTGTGCTGCGCGCTGGTCGCCGCGTCCGTCGTCTGGGCGCTGTCGACGAACGCCACGCGTCCGTTCCTCCGCCCCGAGACCGTTCCCGCCGAACACCGCGAACGTCGCCGGATCGCCGCGGGGGTCGCCCAGGTCGCGACCGGAGGCATCCTGCTCACGCTGGCCGCCGCCTGGCGGTTCATCGGGAGCGCGGGGCGGATCGGCCCCCTGACGATCGAGGGCGAGGGCACGTTCGAGATCGTCTGGCGGTATGCGGACATCGCCCGCGCGGCCGGTGCGGCGGCCCCGGTGCTGGAGGTCGTGGCCGTAGCACTCCTGGTGCTCGCGGCACCGGCCCTGCTGCCGGACGGCGCCCGCAGGTCGAGGGGTTCCGCGACGGCGGCGACACGGCAGCCGGAGGGCGCGCGATGACGCCGCGCTCTCCGCTGTCCGCCGCCGACGATACGCTTCCGGCCCGGGACATCTATCGGCAGTTCCGCGGGCTCATCGTCTCCGGCCAACTCGGCGCCGGCGAACGGCTGCCCTCGGTCCGGCAGACGGCCGGCGACCTCGGCGTCGCTCCGGGGACGGCTGCGCGCGCCTACAAGATGCTCGAAGCCGACGGCCTGGTCGTCTCACGCACCGCGGCGGGCACGCGCGTCGCAGACTCCGCCGCCGTGCTGCCGGCGGCGGTGATCCGGAGGATCCGCGAGCTGGTCGACACCGCGCAGGAGGCCGGCCTCGAACCCGGCGATGTCACCGACGTGATCCGGGCGACCTGGGATTCCCGCCGCCGCGCCGCCGTCGTCCCCGAAGAGAGCTGAGGCGCGCGTCAGAACAGCGCCGGCTGCGGGACGTAGTCGCGGGCGGCCGCCCCGGCGTCGGGTCCGAGCTCGGCAAGGGTGGCGGGCTGCCACCGCGGGTTGCGGTCCTTGTCCACGAGCTGCGCGCGGATGCCCTCCACGAGATCGGGGTGCTCGTTCACGAACCAGAGAACCCGGCGGTACTCGCCCTCCAGCGCGGCGCGGAGCCCGGACATCTCCCGAGCCTCCCGCACGGCGTCGAGAGTGACGACGAGACCAGTCGGGGCCAGCCCGTCGAGCAGGTCGGCGACGGCCGCCGCCTCGTCGGTGCCGAGCCCGCGGAGCCGCTCCAGGATCTCGGGCACGGTCGGGGCGGCGAACGCCTCGTCGATCCACTCCCGCGCAGCGGGGAGCGAGGACGGCTCCGGCGTCTCGTCGAAGAGCAGGACGATCTCGCTGGGGCTCGTCGGGTCGGCGCGGTAGGCCAGAGCCTCGCGCAGCGCGTCGAGGCGGTCGGAGGGGACGAAATGATCCGCGAAGCCCGCGTACACGGCATCGGCACCGTTCATCGTCGTCCCCGTGAGACCGAGGTACTCGCCGAGGCGCCCCGGCGCCCGCCCCAGCAGCCACGTTCCGCCGACATCGGGCGTGAAACCGATCCGGGTCTCCGGCATGGCGAGCTTCGAGCGTTCGGTGACCACGCGGATCGCGGCGTGCCCCGCCAGACCGATGCCACCCCCCATCGTGATGCCGTCGGCGAGCGCGACGACGGGCTTCGGATACTCCGCGATCATGGCGTTCATCGCGTACTCGGCTCGGAAGAACTCCGCGGACTGCTCCGGATGACCCGAGGTGATCTGGCGGTGCAGGCGGCGCACGTCGCCACCTGCGCACATCCCACGCTCGCCTTCGCCGTCGATGAGGACGATCTGCACGTCGGAGTCCTCGCGCCAGGCGACGAGCGCCTCCGTGATGATCGCGATCATGTCCTCGTCGAGCGCATTGATCGCCTCAGGGCGGTTGAGCGTGAGCCGCCCGAGCGCTCCTTCGGTGCGGATGAGGACACGGGGCGCGGCGGGGGTATCGGTCACGGGTGCCAGGCTACCCCGTCACATGCGGCCGGATTCCGCACGAAATGCGGGTTCCGGGGCGGTTTTCCGGCAGGATAGGAGGAACTGTTCATCGCAACGAGAGGTCCCGGATGCCCGAAGGACAGGTGCTCGAATTCACGAATGTGACGAAGCGCTTCAACGAGGTGACGGCCGTCTCGGACTTCTCCGCACGGGTCGAGCCCGGCGCGGTCACTGCTTTCCTCGGCCCCAACGGTGCGGGCAAGACGACGACCCTGCGCATCCTGCTCGGCCAGGTGCGCGCCACGTCCGGCACCGCCACGATCGGCGGCGTCGCGTACGCCGAGCTGCGCCAGCCGCTGCGCACCATCGGCGCGGTGCTGGAGGAGACGGCCTACCGTCCACGCCGCACGGCCAGCCGTCAGCTCACGATCGCCGCGAAGGCCAACGGCATCCGCCTGGCGCGCGTCGACGAGGTCATCTCCCTCGTCGGCCTGGAGGGCGAAGCGGACACGCGCATCGGCGGATTCTCGCTCGGCATGCGTCAGCGCCTCAGCGTGGCCCACGCACTCCTCGGCGACCCGGGAGCGCTCGTCTTCGACGAGCCGGCGAACGGTCTCGACCCGGAGGGCATCCGCTGGATGCGCCTGCTGATGCGTCGTCTCGCCGACGAAGGCCGCACGGTCCTGGTCTCCTCCCATGTGCTCAGCGAGATCGAGCAGGTCGCCGACCACGTGCTCGTGCTCTCCAAGGGACGCCTCGTGCTGTCCAGCGGCATCGAGACACTGGCCGACCCGGCCGGCGGTTCGGTGGTGGTCGATTCCGTCGATCGCCCCGGCCTCACGACCGCCCTGGTCGCCGCGGGATTCGACATCGAGGTGCTCCGCTCCGGTCTGACCGTGCGGGGGACGGACGCGAGCCGGGTGGGCGCCGTTGCGGCGGACGCCGGTATCGCTCTCAGCACCCTCGTGCAGCGCGGTCCGACGTTGGAGGATGTGTTCATCGACCTCATGCGGGGCGGGCGCTTCGACACCGCCCCGGCGCTCGATCAGACGGAGTCTCCGACGGAGGCCGATGCCGAGGTGGAGGCCGAGTCCGCGACCGACGCCGAGGCGCCTGCGGAGGAAGCTCCGACGGACGCCGTGTCGACGGATGAGGCCGCCGCGGGCACCGCCGCTGCGGCTCTCGCAGCCGGCGGCACCGCCGCCCTCGCCGACGACCTGACGACTCAGGCCACGGGCCCCGTGACCTCCGGGACGATCGCCGCCGACGCCGCCCCGACGGAGCAGGCGGAGGTGGAGGTCGCCGCAGACGAGGATGCGACCCGCGCTCTTCCCGTCGTCGCCGCGGACGCCGACACCACCCGGATCCTGCCGGTGATCGACGCGGCCGAAGGCACGCAGCCTGCAGAGGCGGAACACGCCGAAGAGGGCGCGGACACGGAGGCCGAGGACGCGCCGTCGTTCGACGACATCCTCTTCGGTGCGCCCGCGCCCGCCGCCGAGTCCCCGCGGCGGTCCTTCGCCGCCCTGTTCGCAACGGCGTCTGCGGACGCGGAGGCCGAGTCGTCCGCGCAGCCGGCGGCGACGGACGCACCCGGCGAGACCGAGTCCGAGACTGAGACCGAGTCGCCGTCGACGACCGACGATACCCCCGCCGAGGCCGTCGGCTCCGCTGCCGATGCACCGGCCGACAGCACGAGCACCGACGCGCCCGACGGCGCCTCCGGTGACGAGGAGCCCGCGGGGGTGGAGTTCTTCACCGGCCTGGACACCTCGGCAGCGGACGAGACCGCGCCGTCCGAGGACACCGCCGAGGCCGCAGCGCAGGGCGAGGACGCCTCTCCTGCGTCCGACGACGACCCGCGATCGGCCGCCGTGAGCTCGATGCTGGCCGCCGCCGCGCGTGCCTACTACGAGGACGAACCGCGCGACTACCCGCTCGCTCTTGCCGAGGAGACGTCGTCCGGCGAGGGGGCTCCGCAGGACGAGATCGGGAGCGACGAGTCTGCAGACGACACGGAGACCGCGGCGGAACAGCACATCCCCGCGGATGACCGTGGGGACGAGCACCACGACGACGAACACCGCGGCTGAACCCCCGCACAGCAGAACGCCCTCCCGGTCCACCGGGAGGGCGTTCTGCATCCGGGATCAGGCCGGACGTGGTCGGATGACCGGGCGCCGGCTGCCCTTCGACACCGGGGTCGGAGCCGTGGCGACGATCTCCTCGACCGTCGTGGGCTCCTCGGAGACCGGGAGGCGCAGCGCCTGCGTCAGCGCGAGGCCGTGCCGTGTGGTCAGGATCAGGCGGTTGTACTGCGGGTCGCCTTCGAGATCGACGACCACGCTGGGGCGTCGGCGGCGGATCAGCACGAAGTCGAGGCTGCCTGCCGCTTTCCAGCTCCCGGCTGCCAGGACGCCCGGGATGTGCGTACCCGGGTTGGGGACTCCGCGGAGCCAGGTCCAGGCGTCATCCGTCAGCTGGACCTTGGTGATCGTGTCGCGCACGATGCGGACGTTCTCGCGGTGGAAGGTGGCGGCACGTTCGATGGGCGAGAGCACGACCTCGAGTTGCGTCTGGTCCAGCAACAACGTCACCATGCCCCCAGTCTGCCAGCGCCGCCCTCCCGGTTGGCTGGAAGTTGCTCACAGGAACGCAACGATCCCTTGTCGGAATCCCCCACGCTCCGCGCGCACAACTCCTTCGCGAGAACAGGCTCCCGCGCGGGAACAGGCGCTGCCGCGGGCGTAAGCCTGACTCCGCGCGAAGACCTGATGCCGACGACCTCGCGACCACCGCTCCCTCCGCAGGCATCCGCGCGGCATCATGCAGCAGGGTCCAGCGGTGCCTGTTCCCGCGCGGACGCCTGTCCTCGCGGGAGAAAGGCAGCGGCGGCGGCGGTCAGGGGCGCGCGGTGGCGGCCGCCTGAGCGGCGTGCGGCAGGGCTTCCTCGATGCGCTGGAGCTCGGCCTCGCCGTGCGCGGCGGTGAGGAACCAGGCCTCGAAGACGCTCGGCGGCAGCGCGACGCCGTGCTCGCGCATCGCGTGGAAGAACGCCGCGTACCGGAACGACTCCTGCGCCTGCGCCTCGGCATAGTCGCGCGGGGCCGACGCGCGGAACGAGGCGCTGAAGAGGTTTCCGGCGGACGCCAGAGAGTGGGTCACCCCGGCGTCGGCGAGCGCGCGGTCGAGGGCCGAGGAGACCCGGGCCGCCGCGGCATCGACCGTCGCGTAGACCTCCGGCGTCGCGAGGCGGAGCGTCGCCAGGCCCGCGGCCACGGACAGCGGGTTCCCGGAGAGCGTGCCCGCCTGGTAGACGGGGCCGAGCGGCGCGAGGAGATCCATGACCTCGGCACGACCACCGAGCGCCGCCAGCGGCATACCGCCGCCGACGACCTTGCCGAAAGTCAGGATGTCGGGGAGGTAGTCCTCCCCCGCCTGCGCCTGGAGCCCCCAGAAACCCGCGGGGTGCACCCGGAAGCCGGTGAGGACCTCGTCGAGGATCATCAGCGCACCGTGGGCGTGCGCGGTCTCCGCGATGAGGCGGTTGAAGCCCGGCAGCGGAGGGACGACGCCCATGTTCGCGGCCGAGGCCTCCACGATGACGGCCGCGATGCGGGGACCGTGCTCGGCGAAGACGGCGGCGAGCGCCTCGGGGTCGTTGTAGCGGATCACGAGCGTCTGCGCGGCGATCGGCGCGGGCACGCCGGCCGAACCGGGCAGCGCGAGCGTGGCGACCCCGGAGCCCGCCTCGGCGAGCAGGCCGTCGGAGTGGCCGTGATAGTGACCCGCGAACTTCACGAGCAGATCACGGCCGGTCGCGCCGCGGGCGAGGCGGATCGCGGTCATGGTGGCCTCGGTGCCGGTCGAGACGAGACGGACGCGCTCCACGGGACGGATCTCGCCGAAGCGCACACGGTCGGCGATGAGCGCGGCGAGCTCGACCTCCCCTTCGGTCGGAGCGCCGAAGGAGAGCCCGCGGGTGGCGGCCTCTTGCACGGCGGCGACGACCTCGGGCTGCGCGTGTCCGAGCAGTGCGGGACCCCAGGACGCGACGAGGTCGACGTACTCACGACCCGCGGCGTCGGTCACGGTGGCGCCGCGCGCCGAGGCGAGGAACCGCGGCGTCCCGCCGACCGACCCGTAGGCCCGCACCGGAGAGTTCACCCCGCCGGGGATCACCGCACGGGCGGCAGAGAAAAGGTCGTCATTGCGGTCGGTCATCGAGGCTCCTCCGTGATGCACGGCGCTCTCCCGGCATCCATTCCAGGCTAACCCGCCCCCTGCCCTTCCGAGGCCGCGGCCGACGAAGGCTCAGCCGCGCAGCCAGCGGGCCGCTTCGGTGGCCCAGTACGTCAGCACCGCGTCGGCGCCCGCCCGGCGGATCGACAGCAGCGACTCGAGGACCGCGGCGCGCCGATCGATCCAGCCGTTCGCGGCGGCGGCCTCGATCATCGCGTACTCGCCCGACACCTGGTACGCCCAGACCGGGACGGTCACGGCGTCGCGGACCTCGCGGAGCACGTCGAGGAAGGCCATCGCCGGCTTCACCATGACGATGTCCGCGCCCTCGTCCTCGTCGACCAGCGCCTCCCGCACGCCCTCGCGACGGTTGCCGGGGTCGAGCTGATACGTGCGGCGGTCGCCCTGGAGCTGCGAGTCCACGGCCTCGCGGAAGGGGCCGTAGAACGCGCTCGCGTACTTCGCGGCGTACGCCAGGATGAGGGTGTCGGTGAAGCCCTCGGCGTCGAGCGCCTGACGGATCACGGCGACCTGGCCGTCCATCATCCCGGACAGCCCCAGCAGCTGCGATCCCGCACGTGCCTGGGCGAGGGCCATCGAGGCGTACCGCTCCAGGGTCGCGTCGTTGTCCACCGAGCCGTCTGCGGCGAGGACGCCGCAGTGACCGTGATCGGTGAACTCGTCGAGGCAGAGGTCGGTCTGCACGACGAGCGCGTCGCCGACCTCCGCCGCCAGCGCCTCGGTGGCGACGTTCAGGATGCCCTGCGGGTCGTCCGCACCGGAGCCTCGCGCGTCACGGACCGCGGGAACGCCGAACAGCATGACGCCGCCCACTCCGGCCTCGGCGGCCTCGACGGCCGCGGAACGCAGCGAGTCGATCGAGTGCTGGGCGACGCCGGGCATCGACCCGATGGCGACCGGCTCGCTGATCCCCTCGCGGACGAAGAGCGGGAGCACGAGCTGACGCGGCTCGAGAGAGGTCTCACGCACGAGGTCGCGGACGGCGCGCGACTGACGCAGTCGGCGCAGACGGATGTCGGGGAAGCTCACGGCGCGAACTCGTCTGCCGCGTGCGGAAGGGTGAACTGCGACACGGCATCGATCAGCGCATCGATGGTCTGCCGATCGGCGACCACCGAGACGGGCAGGCCGGCGCGCTCGGCGTCCTTGGCCGTGCGCGGGCCGATCGCCGCGAGCAGCGTCTCATCCGGGATCTCGGGGAACTGCTCCCGCACCTGCTCGGCCACCGAACCGCTGGTGATGAGGATCGCGTTGATCCGGCCGTTCTCGACGTCGCGGCGGATGCGCTCCGTCACCGGGACGCCGACCGTGCGATAGGCGACGACGCCGTGCACGTCGTGTCCCGCGTCGGACAGCAGGATGCTCAGGACGGGCTTGGCGATCTCGCTGCGCAGCGCCAGGATGCGGCGCGGCTCGTGCTCCAGAGCGATGAGCTGCTGCGCCATGCCCTGCGCGGAGTTGTCCTGTTCGGGGACCAGGGCCACCTCGTAGCCCACGGCCTGCAGCGCCGCGGCCGTCGTCTCCCCCACGGCCGCGATCTTCGTGGTCTTCGGCACGACGGCACGGTGGGCGAACAGCACATCCACCGTGGTCGCGCTCGTGACGGTCAGCCAGTCGAACTCGCCGGCCGCGAGCTGCTCCAGCGCGCGGTCGAGGGTCGCCTGATCCGTGGTCGGAGCGAAGTTGATGAGCGGAGCGACGACGGGGACGGCGCCGAGAGCGCGGAGGCTCGCGGCGACGCTGTCGCCCCAGGGGCCGCCACGGGGCACGAGGATGCGCCAGCCGTCCAGCGGTCGGTCCTGCTTGCTTTCAGAAGTGGTCATGACAATTCGGATTGCTCTTGAGGGACGAGGTCGGCCGCCCCTTGATCGAGCAGCCGACGGGCAACAGCGAGCCCGAGCTCACGCGCTGCGTGCATCGGGTCTGCACCATCGGCAGCATCCGCACCATTGCCACTGCCGTTCCGATGAATATACTCCCCGTTCAGGGCTTCCGTGACGTCCAGACCGATCCGCCGACCGCCGTCCGGGGCGTAGACGACCGTCCTGACGCGGATCTCGGAGTCCTGGACGACGGCGTGCGCCGCCATGGGGGCTTGACAACCGGCGTCCAGTCCCTCCAGGATGGCGCGCTCGACGGTGATGGCGAGCCGGGTCTCCCGATGATCCAGCGCCGACAGCGCCGTGCGCAGCTCCTCCGGCGCGTCCGCCCGCGTCTCGACGGCCAGGGACCCCTGGCCGGGAGCGGTCGGCCATTCCGCGAGGCCGAGCTCCTCGCGATGCAGCGGCGAGTCCGTGCCGAGGCGCGAGAGGCCGGCGGCGGCGAGGATCACGGCATCCAGCTCGCCGGAGGCGACGCGCGCGAGACGGGAGTCGACGTTGCCGCGGATGTCCACGACGTGGGCGCGGGGCGCACGACGGTGGACCTGGGCGATGCGTCGCGGCGACCCGGTACCCACGGCGCTCCCCGCCGGGAGCTCGTGCAGGGGAATGCCGTGGCGGGTGAGCACGACGTCGCGGGCGTCTTCCCGCCGGGGCGTCGCGGCGATGACGAGCGACTCCGGAACCGCGGTCGGGAGGTCCTTCAGCGAGTGCACGAGGAAGTCGCACTCGCCGGCGAGGAGGGCTTCGCGGAGACGGGTGGCGAAGATGCCGAGGCCGCCGATCTCCGACAGCGAGGCGCGGTTGGTGTCGCCCTCGCTGGTGATCGGGACGAGTTCGACGCGACGACCGGTGACCTTCTCCAGTGCGGCGGCGACATGACCGGACTGCGCCTGCGCGAGCGCGCTGCGACGGGTGCCGAGACGGATGGGGGTGCTCATGGCGCTTACTGCAGCACGTCCGCGATCTCGTCGAAGCGCAGGCGGCGCCCGGTGTAGAACGGCACCTCCTCCTTCACGAACATGCGGGCGTCGGTGTAGCGGAGATCGCGCATCATGTCGACGAGATCGGTCAGCTCGTCGGCCTCGAGCGGCAGCAGCCACTCGTAGTCACCGAGGGCGAAGGAGGCCACGGTGTTGGCGATGACGCCGGTGAATGCCGCACCCTTGCGCCCATGATCGGCGAGCATCGCACGACGCTCGCTCTCCGGGGCGAGGTACCACTCCGGCGTGCGGACGAACGGGTAGAGGCAGAGCCAGTCCTTGGGCTCGATGCCGCGGAGGAAGCCGGGGACGTGCGCGCGGTTGAACTCCGCGTCACGGTGAACGCCCATGACGTTCCACACCGGGAGGAGCGAGCGCAGCATCTCGGTGCGGCGCAGGCGGCGGAGAGCCTTCTGCAGCTCCTCGGCGGTGGCGCCGTGCAGCCACACCATGAGGTCGGCGTCGGCCTTGAGCCCGGAGACGTCGTAGAAGCCTCGGACGGTGACGCCGGAGTCCTCGATGTGCGAGACGATCGACTCGAGCTCGGTCGCATCGTTCTCGGTGACGGGGGCGTCGGGGTTGCGTCGCCAGACGGCCCAGAGGGTGTAACCGGACGGGTTCTCTTCGCGCAGGTCGGACATGATCCCAGTCTGCCCCCTTTGCGGAGGCGCCGCTAATCAGGGGAATACTGCCCCCGCCCGAGGGCGGTGCGGGGGTCGCTCAGCGCGCGATGGCGCGGGCGATGGCCCACACGGCCCCGCCGACGGCGGCGGCGATCCCGACCGTCGCGGCAATCGCGGCAGCCGGGTTGCGGTCGGCGAACACACGCGCCTTGACGGCGGCCCGCGCCGACGCCTTCTCGACGCGCCGCGGGATGTTCCCCTTGACCTCGATGGCGGCGAGGGCCGCCTTCAGCTCGGCGCGCGCGGAGGCGACGGGATCGACGATTCCCGCGGGGACCGCGGTGCGCGGCAGCGACTCAGGGGTGCTCATCGCCGGCCTCCTTCACGATTCGGATGTCTTCGGCCACGGCCTGTGCCGGGTTCTGGCGACGGAGCACCTTGCGGAACTTCAAGATGCCGAGCAGTGCGAACAGCAGCACGGCGATGATGAGGATGCCGAACACCGCCAGCGCGGACAGCCACACGGGCCACCACGATGACAGTCCCGCGATCGCGAAGACGAGGATCACGGGCACGGCCCAGAACAGGAAGAACAGCGCGACGAGGAACCAGACGGAGCCGACCCCCGCGTCCTTCGCGGTGCGCGACACCCACGCCTTGGCCGCGTCGATCTCGGCCTTGACCAGATTGGTGACGAGCTCCGGCAGGTCGCCGAGCAGCGTCAGCAGACTGTCGTCGGCGCGATCCCGATATCCGCGGGGCATGTCAGTCGTCGGACTTCCGCGGGGCGGGCTTCTTCGCGGCCGGCTTCGAGGCAGCGGGCTTCTGGGTCTCGGCGGCGCGCTCCTTGACCTCGTCGACCGCGTCCTCCGCGGCGTCCGAGATCTCCTCGGCCGCGTCCTTGCCGGAGGCGATGACGGCATCGAGCTTCTGCCCGGGCGTGCCGTCCCCGGTGACCGACTTGACGATCTTCACGGCGCCGGTCCAGACGGCGCCCGGAACCGCGGCGGCCTTGTCGCCGACGAAGCCCTTGACCTTGTCGACGCGCTCCTGCACGGGGTCGGTGTTCCAGACCTTCAGCCACTGCGTCTTGATCTGCTCGTAGCGCTCGCGTCCTGCGCGGGTGCCGAGCACATAGCCGACGCCGAGTCCGACGACGAGTCCGATCTTCCCCTTCATGGGGTCTCCTCACGTTGTTCCGGCTGTGGTCCGTCCCGGGGGACGCCGATCGCCCGCGTCTCCACCGCGATCAGGTACCCAGCGTAACGCCGTATGCCGATTTCGGCATCAATCGATCAGAGGGTTGACACGGAGCCGCCGAGCGCACTCGCGCGTGCTCGGCGGACGCTCAGTCCCAGAGGAGAGCGCGACGCAGGCGGTCCGCCTCCTCCACAGCATCCGGCACGACCTGCGCGAGCCCCGTGCCCGCGAGCCAGGCACCCACAGCGGCCAGCCCCGGCACGGCCTGCACGGCCTGACGCGCCGCGGCACGCCGCTCCCCCGAGCCGATGATCGACGCGGGCTGTGCCTGCACGAAGCGCCCACGATGACCCGCCACGACCTGGTCGGGCGACAGCGGGACACCCAGGAGCGCCGAGGCCTCCCGACGGGCGAGGTCGATCGCGGCCCCGTCATCCAGCGCCGCGGTGGCCGCCGGTTCCCCCTGCGCACCGAAGGAGACGCGGACCACCTCACGGTCGCCCGCGGCCTCCCGCACCCACGACCACTTCGCCGTGGAGTGCGTGAGCGCCTTCGCCGTGTGGCTGTGCGGCACGGTGAGCACGCCGGTGCCGCGGGGCGGGGTGCGCAGCGCGGGCACGTCGAGCAGCAGGCTGATGATCTCGATCTCGGGGGCGGGCGCGGCGTCGGCGTCCGCGAGGGCGGGCACGACGCCCGCGAGCAGTTCCCGCGCCGTGTGCTCGGAGGTCGCGACGATCACGGCGTCGGCGACGAGTTCCGCCTCCTGGGTCGCCTCCTCCCCCTCGATCGGCTCGTCTGCGTCGGGCTCCTCGACCACGATGCGCCAGGTGGTGCCGTCGGTGGTGAGACGACGGGCTCGGACGCGAGTGCGGACGGTCGCACCGAGTTCGTCGAGGTCGGCTGCGAGGGCGTCGACGAGCTCGCTCATGCCCCCGACGAGGCCCTCCACGGCGGCACCCGGAGTCTTCGCGCCGCGCGACGCACCCTCTCCGCGGAGGGCCAGCACCGCACCGGACAGGGATCCGACCCGGGTCAGGGCGGCGTTGAGTCCGGGGGCGGCGACATCGATGTCCACGTCGTCCGGGGAGGCGGAGTAGACCCCCGTGGTGACAGGCGCGACGAGGCGGTCGCGCACCTTCTCCCCCATGCGCGAGGCGACGAGGCGACCGAGGCTGAGCTGGTGCCCGATCGTGAGCGGCGGGCGCACCCGGTCGAGATAGGCCCGCCAGGCGCCGGACCAGCCGATGATGCGGCGGACGTCGTCCTGGAACGGGTTGCCGGGGATGCCGAGGATGCCGCCGGCCGGGAGCGGAGCCGCGCCACCGCCGGGGAGTCCGGCGAGCCACGCCCCTCCCGCCTGCGGCGTCACGACGCGGTCGGAGAGGCCGAGGTCGTCCACGAGGGCTCGGACGTGCCCGCCCTTCGTCGCGTAGCTCTCCGCCCCGGCGTCGACGACGACCCCGTCCAGGGCGACCCGGCGGATCACGCCACCCAGGGCGTCTGACCCCTCGAGCAGCGTCACCCGCATGCCGACCTTCGCGCACTCGCGGGCGGCCACCAGTCCGCCGACGCCACCGCCCACCACGACGACGTGCTTCCGTGCGGCGCGGGCGGCAAGGTCGGCCGGTTCGGCGGGTGCGGGGTGCTCGGGGCTCATGCCTCCATCCTTTCACCGCCCCTGTGCTTCGAATCGCCCGATTGGCCGGATAATCGCCGCCGATGCCGCCAGGTGCGCGATTCGAACGGAGGTCAGGCCCGACCGCGCTTGCGGACCTCGCGGAGGACGATCTGCTCGGGGCAGACGGTGGAGAGGAAGTCGCCGACGGAGAGGGCGAGGCGCTCGCCGACGAGCGAGTAGAAGATGCGGTTGGCGTCGCGACGCTCGCTGACGAGGCCCGCCTGCCGGAGCACGCTCAGGTGCCGGGAGATGGTCGGTCCGCTCGCGGAGAACCGGGACGCGATCTCCCCCGCGGCGAGCTCCCCCTCCTTGAGGTCCTGCAGGATCTGCCGCCGGGTGGGATGGGCGAGCGCCGCGAAGATGTCGGATGCGCTGTCGGCCATGCTTGCAATATAGCACCTTCGCTAGATACAGTTTCGCCAGGTAGCTAATTAGCGAAGGAGAACACCATGAAGGTCGCCATCACCGGAGGCAGTGGATTCGTCGGCCGCGCCCTCGCCGATCGCCTGGAGGAGCCCGTGGTGATCTCCCGACGCTCCGGAACGGACATCACGGACGTCGACGCGCTGACCGCGGCCTTCGCCGGATGCGACGTGGTGGCCCACTGCGCCGGGATCAACCGGGAGATCGGCGACCAGACCTTCCGCCGCGTGCACGTGGAGGGGACGGCTGCCGTCGTCGAAGCCGCGCGCCGCGCCGGGGTCCGACGCCTCGTCATGGTGAGCTTCCTCCGCGCCCGTCCCGACTGCGGCTCCGGGTATCACGAGTCGAAGTGGGAGGCCGAAGAGATCGTCCGCGGCTCCGGGCTGCCGCACACGATCCTCAAGTCCGGGATGATCTACGGCCCCGGCGATCACATGGTCGATCACGTGACCCGCGCCGTCCGCACCCTTCCCTTCTTCTGGACGGTCGGTTACCGCGAACGCACCGCCCGCCCTGTCCCGGTCGAGGATGCCGCGGACGTGCTGGTGGCCGCACTCGAGGGGCGGATCCCGGAGCCGACGGTCGCGGTGATGGGGGCGGACGAGGTGACGCTCGGAGAGGCCATCCGCCGGATCGCCCGCGTCGCCGGACGCCGCCCCGCGTTCCTCCCGGTGCCGACCTGGGTCGTGCGGGTGCTCGCGCAGCTCACCGAGTGGACCATGGTCGTGCCCCTGGTCGCGAAGGCGCAGGCGCGGATGCTCGCGGAGGGTGTGAGCGAGCCGGCCCCGTGGGCGCCGGAGCCGCCGGAGGACATCCGCCCCTCACGGCCGTTCGACGACGACAGCATCCGCGCGGCACTGCCCACCGGGCGCTTCGGCCTGTCGGACCTGCGGCTGGCGCGCGCGCTTCGAATCGCCTGATTTGCTGCATCTGGGCCGCAGATGCCGCAAAGCAGGCGATTCGAACGGAGGTCAGCCGGCGTGCACGAGCTCGACGATGCGCGTGAGCTGATCGGGGTCGGTCTCCGGGGGCACGCCGTGGCCGAGGTTGAGGATGTGCCCGCGGGCCGCGCGACCGCGCTCGAGCACGTCGCGGACATGCGCCTCGAGCACCGGCCACGGCGCGCCGAGGAACGCGGGATCGATGTTGCCCTGCACCGAGACGTCGGGGCCGAGGATCGCGGCGGCCTCGTCGAGGGGCAGCCGCCAGTCGACCCCCACGCCGTCCGCGATGCCGTCGAGCCGCATATCGCCGAGGAAGGGACCGGTGCCGACGCCGAAGTGGATCGTCGGGACGCCGATGCCGTCCAGAGCGGTCCGTGAGTGCGGCGCCACGAAGGCGCGGTAGTCGGCGGGGCTGAGCGAGCCCGCCCAACTGTCGAAGAGCTGCACGACCGCGGCGCCGGCATCGCGCTGCGTCTCCAGGAACCGCCGCGAGATCTGCGCCAGCCAGCCCGCGAGACGGTGCCAGGCCTCGGGCTCCGCGTGCATCATGCCGCGGGCGCGCAGGTGCTCCTTGGACGGACCGCCCTCGACGAGGTACGCGGCGAGGGTGAAGGGGGCTCCCGCGAAGCCGATGACCGGGGTGTCGCCGAGCTCCGCGACGACGATGCCGACAGCCTCCGCGATCGCGCTGCCGTCCAGGCTCTCCGGATCGATCGCCGTGATGCGGTCGACGTCCGCGACCGTCCGCACCGGGTTCGCGAAGACGGGGCCGCGGCCGGGCTCGATCTCGACCTCCACGCCGGCGAGACGCAGCGGGATGACGATGTCGCTGAAGAACACCGCCGCGTCGACGCCGTGCCGTCGGACCGGCTGGAGGGTGATCTCGGCGGCGAGGTCAGGAGTGAGGCAGGCGTCGAGCATCCTCGTGCCGACCCGCAGCTCCCGGTACTCGGGCAGGGAGCGGCCGGCCTGGCGCATGAACCAGACCGGAGCGGTGGCGGGGCGGTCGCCGGTGAGGGCGCGCAACAGCGGGGCGTCGGAGAGTGCCATGCGTCCATCCTCCCATCCGGGATATAGGGAGCAGCCGAGTCCCGGCTTCGGATGCTCGGGTACAATCGAAGGGTGCTGCTGTGTGTGACGGCGAGTCACAAGACCGCCTCCTTCGAACTGCTCGAACGCCTGAGCCGCACCCCCGACGACGTCGCTCCCACCATCGTGGGCATGGCGCCGTGCGTGCAGGGTGCCGTGGTCCTGGCGACGTGCAACCGCTTCGAGGCGTACGTGGAGATGGACGAGCCGGTGAC
>Ga0233424_10000809_pt1 | contig 34056 bp, 30 predicted proteins | sample Watercolumn_Towu_FD_181011 | JGI IMG/M metagenome (GOLD analysis project Ga0233424, IMG submission 181011) | Freshwater microbial communities from Lake Towuti, South Sulawesi, Indonesia - Watercolumn_Towuti2014_125_MG | ecosystem: Environmental > Aquatic > Freshwater > Lake | place: Indonesia... | reverse complement strand
TCATCAATGACGAAAAACCGTCATCAATGACGAAAAACCGTCATCAATGACGAAAAACCGTCATCAATGACGAAAAACCGTCATCAATGACGAAAAACCGTCATCAATGACGAAAAACCGTCTTCAAAGACGAAAAACCGTCTTCAAAGACGAAAAACCGTCATCAAAGACGAAAAACCGTCTTCAAAGACGAAATTTCGAGGATTTCGCCAATTATGGAGTCGGAGGAGCAGGATTTTTCTTTTTCAACAAATCTATAACAGGTTGCAGTACCTCTTTAAGAGCGGGGTCATTTTTTGCCGCACCTTTTAAGAGGTCGTAAATTCTGCTAATCACTGCCATCACGTCGCTGCCAGCCGCATACATCAATTGTTCTATTTTTGAAACATGCACCATATAGTATGAATGAATTTGTCGAAACTGACTATACAGCCGAAAATCGGTATCCGTTTCGTTAATATCTACTTCCGAAGTAATATACTGGGGAAAAAGTCGCGCAAGTTCTATCAAACGTTCTGCTTGCGGCTCTCGTTTTGAACTAACAGTTCGCACGTTTGTTTGCGGGGGAAGTGGAATATTAAAGAACGGATATGCAGTAACTATTTCATTAAGACGGTGTTTTAATTCTTCTCGTTGCTCATCGGTAACGGTAAGGGATATTTTATTCTCTATAGCCATTGGGTTAATCCTTATATTTTTTTGAAAAAAAAAAAGTTATTTACGGGGGAAAAGATATGAAAAATGCGGAAAGAATTTTCGTGCGGAAAAAAAAAAAATATTCCGATGCTTTGAAAAGACAAAGTTTCTTCATACATTTTGCCCGCGATTAGTAATCGTCGTTGTTGTTCTAAGTTTTTCATCGGGCGAAGGAACGTACCCGAGAGTAATGTGGAGAACAACAAAAAAACAAATAACGCATTACTCTGCCGCAGCATATTGAGATGCTGCCGCGTTTAACTCTTAGCATCCGGGCGAGAGATGAACGTTCTACCCGGTGATATGGTATGTTGTTATTGCCTCATACCTCTTTCTCTAAAATAGTGGCTGTTGCGTGTCCAGCGCAACAGCCATTGTTATTTTCTCTCCGTACTACGAAAGAAAAAAAAACCTTCAAGGTATGGGAAACCTTGAAGGTTTAGGTTGCAGGACAACAATCCTTGTTGTCCTCATATTTTTGGGGACAATTTGGAAAATTGTCCTACGTTTTATTTCATCAGCAGCAGTTTCTTCGTTGCAGAAAATTCTCCCGCCTGCAAACGATAGAAATACACACCGCTCGTTAATCCGCTCGCATCAAATTGAACTTCGTGCATTCCTTCATCCATTTCTCTGTTGTGAATCAACGTTGCAACTTCTCTTCCCAACACATCATACACTTTCAGTGCTACATTGCTGACTGCTGAAAGCTGAAAGCTAATCGCTGTGCTCGGATTAAAAGGATTCGGATAATTTTGCAGCAAGGCGAACGATGTTGGTTCAACCCCGTTGTTGATGGGAGAAAAATCAGCAAACGTTTTCCCCGCACTGCGTTTTAAGATGCTGACTTCGGTTGCGGTCTTTGTTCCTTTCAGCGTAATCGCATAAGCGTTTCTGTTCACGATAACGTCATTCTTATTGAGCACAACATTCGCCGTATCTACTTTCGTATAAAACGCATCGTTGATGCGTTTGAAAATATACACGGACAAATCATAGAGGCGTTCATATTCCGTAATGTTGGTCATTCCTTTGCGTTTGAAGAACGTCATCGTCGTATCGAACAAACTGTCAATTTGCCAGAGAGTTTTTCCTTGCAACTGCGTTCCGACAAACGTGAACGGCGTATCCAACACCAGCGAACCGAATCCTTTGGGCGTTACTTCGTAAAGACTTGCAAGTAAATTGAGTTTCAAGGCAGCGCCTTGTTCCAACGCAACATTGTTGTATTTCTTTCTATCCACTTTCACCAGTTTCGCAAGTTTCTTTCCCGCATTTCTCCCCGTAAGCATATTCCGCAGCGAATCAAGCGGAAATGCAAGATTCACCACTAAACCGTGCGGGCTCGTATAGAGTTTTCCCAAATCGGTTGCGGATTTGTAATGCACCCACGCATAATACTTCGCGGAATCTTTTCCTTGCGGAATACCGATAAACGTTGCGCCCGTTTTCCCGATTTTCTTAAACACATGTTCAACAGCAGTTCGCGCATTCGGTAAATACTTCAATGCGCCTGATTTTGTGTACGAAAGTTTCACGGTTTTCGAAGCAAGCGACGTATCCGCCTTAAACGTTCGAAACTTGAGCGTATCCAAATAATTTCCAAAATCTTTTCCCGTAAGATTTTCTCCCACAGAAAGGGTAACCGAATGCGTTCCGCTGGATGGATACGATTGAATCCACCCGCTTTTCGATTCTTCGGAAAGCGTATAGGAGCCGGCAAACAAATTCGCAAACACATAATTTCCGTTTGCATTCGTCGTCGTCGAATCGGTTGTTGAGCCGCTGATAAGTATTTTCCAGTTGGCGATTCCCGTTTCTCCCGCGTCTTTTGTACCATTAGCATTTGCATCATTGAATTTCATTCCGCTCAGAGACGCAGGCGGTTGATAATTGCCGAAATTCACTCCCGTAAAATTGCTTCCGCTTAACATATTGCGCACATGCGTTCCCGATTGCGGAGACGTTTGTGTCCATCCGCTTTGTTGTTCTTCGCTGATTTCGTATTCGCCGGGAATGGAAATAGAGAATTGATAATTGCCATAACCATCCGTGAGCGCAGAATCCACTTGCAGTTGCGTTCCAGTATTTTTCAAACGTATTTTCCAGTTGGCGATACCGTTTTCGTTTGCTTCTTTGCTGCCGTTGTTGTTTGCGTCATAAAATTTCAATCCGCTGATCATCCCCGTTTGAAAATTTCCGAAATCAATATCGGCAAACACCGTTCCGCCGGTAATAACAAACGGCGTATAATCGGGCGTAATTTGCAGCCATCCGGAAATTTGTTTTTCAACAACTTCGTACGTTCCCGCGTTGAGATTGGTGAATGCGTAATCGCCGTCAACATCGGAAAGCGTGGAATCTACGACGATATTATTTTTTTTCAAACGCACGAGCCAATCTTGCATTCCCGTTTCTCCCGCCTCGAGCGTTCCGTTGCCGTTCACGTCGTTAAATATTTTTCCCGAAATACTTCCGTTCAGAAAATTTCCGAAATCTTTCCCCGTAACTTTTTGTCCTTCGGCAACTGTTACCGAATGTGTTCCCGGCGAAGAAGGAAATGTTTGTTTCCATCCGCTTGGGAGAACTTCGCTCACGGTATAATTTCCTGCGGCGACATCGGAAAACGAATAATTGCCGTTCGCATTTGTCAGTGCAGAATCAAGAGCAAATCCCGCAAGACGAATTTTCCAGTTTGCAATTCCGCTTTCTCCCGCATCTTTCACGCCGTTGCTGTTCAGGTCGTTGAAAACGATTCCGCTGATAGAACCCGTTGTATAGGAAAGTTTTGTAACAAACGCATCCCAATCGCCGTTGTGGGTTACGTCAAAACCGTTTTGCGCAGGAAAATCCGTCGAAGGCGTATATCCTGTAACGTACATATTACTGCTTCCGTCAACATCAATTCCTGCGCCGTAATCATCCGACGTTCCGCCAAGAAAAGAACTGTAATACAGCGCCGTTCCGTTGGATTTCATTTTGGTAACAAACACATCGTATCCGTAGTAATGACCACCGTTGTGAATTCCATCGTATCCGTTTGCCGTAACGGGAAAGTCTACCGATGTTGTGTACCCGGTGAGATAAATATTTCCGAAGTTATCCAACGCAACATCCATTGCGTAATCGTTTGCTGTTCCTCCTAAAAACGTACTGAACTGAATACTATTACCATTGGGTAAAATTTTTGTAACAAAACAATCATAATTAGTTAACTCATTGTCATAAACTCCTGCGGTTACAGGAAAATTCACTGATGACGTATAACCTGTAACGACAGCGCTTCCGTCATCCGTTGCCTCAATTCCATAGCCATAATCGTTGCCGCTTCCACCAAGAAACGTGCTGTATATGATGGAACCGTTTCCAGTGAATTTAAAAACAAATGCATCCCAACTTCCGTTATGTGTTCCATCGAAAGCGCCGTTTGTAACTGGGAAATCAACTGAAGCAGTGTATCCTGTTACGTAAACGTTTCCGGATGCATCTGTCGCTGTCGGATTTCCTGCATTGGCGGGAAGATAATCATCGCTTGTTCCTCCGATAAAGGTACTGAATATCAATGCTGTTGCTGTGGGATTCAGTTTTGTAACAAATAAATCTAACCCACCGTTGTATGTATCGTCATACGCATTTTCTGTAACGGGAAAATCTGCAGAATAGGTCATTCCGGTGACAAAAACATTGTTCGAATTATCTACGGCAATTCCTAATCCGTAATCATAATAACTTGCGCCGAGATAGGTGCTGAAACCAAGCGCAGAACCGGAGGAATTTAATTTGAAGGCAAACGCTTCGCAATATCCCGCATCGAACTGATTATCGAATACTCCTGCGGTTGTGGGAAAATCATTGGATTCGGTATTTCCTGAAACATACGCGTTCCCGTTGTTGTCAATAGTAAGAAATACACCGTAATAGTTGCCTTCATTTCCGCTTCCACCAACAAATGTGCTGTACACAAGTGTTCCGTTTGAATCCAATTTCGTTACAAATACATCATAGCCGCCGTTTTGCGACGCATCATACGTTCCGCCGGAAACCGGAAAGTTAAACGATAACGTAATTCCCGCAATGTATGCGTTTCCGTTGTTATCAACGGCAATGGAAAAACCAAAATCGGTAGAAGTCGCTCCAAGAAAAGTGCTGTAGAGAATAGGGTCAATAAAAAGCGTTTGGGAACTGTTGTAATTCGCGAGGGAAAACTGAAGTTGATTGTTTTCGCCGATGAGCCATTGTGAAACGACTTCATTCTTTTCGTTGTGAGAAGTTTGATACGCATACGGTTTTTTTTCGTGCAGCAATCCAACGTTTGTGGGAATGGCAACGCTTCCGTCCTTTTCGAGATACAAATGTTCGTTCATACCATCGTATTGCAAACGAATGTTATTCGGATTTGCGTTGGGATGAATAATGAAATCGTATTCCAACGTTTTTCCGTTGCCGTAATACACAATATCAATGCCGTCATAAACATTGTGGTAACGAATGCGGGAGAAATTTTCTACATCGGATTTCCATTCGTTCCTGGAATTTCCAAGAAAATAATTTGTCGTTGAGGAAAGGAGTTCTTCGGAAGAAATGAAGGGATGCGGATTTGCATTGAGATAGGAAACGCGCAACACATCGGATTGTATTTCCGTATTCGTTGTCTGCATTGTTACAGGTTGTTGTTGCACGCTTTTTTGTTTCGTGTTTGCATTGCTGTTCAATGCAATGGTAATGCCGAGTTCGGAGAAATAGTACGTAATTCCTCCTGCAGAACGCGCAACAAAGCGCACGTCGGTATCAAATTGTCCCACGTTTTTTTCAAAAACCAGCGGAGTATGAAGAAGACCGTTTGCAACGCTGGATGATTGAAGCGAATTCGTTTCCGAATCAGCGATGTTGAGAAAATAAAAATTCAATGTTAGAAATAAAAGAGTTAGGGAAAAGTAAAAATTGCGCATAAGAGTTATCGTTAATTATTAGTGAAAAAAATGCCTCTCGAAGAGATAAAAATGCGTTCAAAAAGTATTGAAAGAAGGAGAAATTTCAAAGAAGAAATTCTCCTTCGTTGTCCGATTTTTAATCAGCGAGAGATAAATTGATTTGGTTTGAAAATGAAAATATAATTGATATGAAATATTTCGCTTTCAAATTACATCAATGAATATTCCGACACAATACCACAATTGGGGTATTTTAAAAAAAATTCAAACAACGATGTTCAACGAAGCAGCAAAATGCTTCACCTGTGTGCTTTTGTTTTCGGCAAAAAATATTTTAAGTAAATTTGCCCGCGCTTTTTTATGAAAACATTCACACGTTCACTTCGGTTTTTATTCTCCATACTTTGCATTGTTACACTTGCCTTCAGTCAAGATGCGCAAGAAAATGCCGACTTCAAACTCGCAGTAAAACTCTACGAAGATAAAAGTTACGACCTCGCACTGGAACAATTTAAACGCTTCACAGAAAAATATTCTTCGTCTGCAAATGCTGTTGAAGCGAAATTTTATATCGGACAAATTCAAATTCAACTGAAACAATTTGATGATGCGCGTTCGACATTTCAAAATTTTGCATTGAGTAATTCCACCAATCCCAAAGCGCCGCAAGCATGGATGCACGTTGCGGAAATGTTTGAACGCGCGAACAATGTGAAAGAAGCAGCGAATGCGTACGAACGGCTCAAAGTTTTTTTCCCGAATGATGCAAACGTCCCCGACGCGTTGTTGAAAGCAAGTAATTGTTACCGAAAAATAAATGATACAGAAAACGAGCAACGTGTTTTGAAAACAATCACGCGCGATTATGCAACATCGAAAGCGTTTCCGAAAGCGAAGTTGCGTCTCGTTTCGCTTTCCATTGATGCGGGAAATATTCGCATCGCAGAAAGCGAGTTGCAAAAAATTGTGAAAGAAAGCAGCGACAAATCTATTCAAGCGGAAGCATTACTTGCGTTGGGAAATTTGAATCTTCATCGAGCAAAGTATGATGATGCGGAAAAAACATTTCGCTCCGTGTTGGAAAAATTTCCGACGTCGCAATCCATTTATCGCGCTTTTTTTGAACTCGGAAAACTTTCGCAACAAAAAGAAAAATTTTCAGAAGCAATTGACTTCTTCAAAAAAGCGATGAAAGATTCGTTGGATGTTGGCGAAGAAGCGATGGTTGAAGTTGGTAATTGTTTTCTTTCGGCAAATGATGAATCAAATGCGTTGAACTTTTACGAACAATTTCTTCAGAAATTTCCAACGAGTGAATTCCGAATAAATGTTTTGATTCAATCCGGAATTGCTTCATCACGTGTAAAAAAATTTTTACGTGTGAAAAAATTTTCCAGAGCAAAAGAATATTTTCAGAAAGCAATTTCACAAAGCAATGATTCACTCAAGAAAATCGTGTTGAAGCATTTTGCCGAAAGCGCGGAAATGTATAATGATTTTTCTCTCTCTGCAAATTTATACGAACAACTTGCAACCTTTTATAACGACAGCACAAATTCTCCCGTTGCATTGTATCGCGCTGGAAATGTTTTGTTGAAACACACGGAACATTACGAAGAAGCGCGCCGTATATTTTCATTGTTCGAAGAAAAATTTCCGCAACACACTTTTTCTGATGACGTTTCGTTTGCAATCGCTGTTTGCTACGACTCTCTTCACGAGTACAAGAACGCAGTAGAAAAATATTCTTCGTTGAGCAAACAATCCCCTTCGAGCGATTTGATTGACAGCGCAGAACAACGAGCAAAGTTTATTCAAACGTATTTGCAAAAAGATTATCTCGTTGCTGTTGAAAAACTTGCGTTGCTTGTCGGCGATGCGATTGGCGTTGGAAATAAAGGCGATGTTGCATTTCATCTTGGCGAAATTTATTTCAACGATTTCAAAAATTATTCTGCCGCAGCGCAACAATTTGAAACTGCTTTGAAGAATGAACTTACGAGCGACAAAAAAGCAGAAGCGATGTTTTTCAGAGCAAAGAGCGTGGAGCGTGGAGCGGAGAGTAACAATGCGATTTTGTTATATGAAGATTTTTTGAAACAATTTCCAACGCATCGTTTTGCAAATGATGCCGCATATTCCCGATTTTTGTTGCGAATGAAAATTAGTTCACCGCAAGAAATAATTGTAATGACGGAAAACCTTCTCACACAATTTCCAACGTTGAAAGAAAAAGATTATGTTTCACTTTCACTCGCAACAACATTCGAACAAAACGGACAAGTGGATACAGCAAAGAAAACGTATTTGCAAATCGCAGAACAATTTCCCACAACCGAAAGCGCAGAAGAAGCATTGTTTCGTTTAGGGAAAATTTTCAAAATGAATGCAAGCGGCGATTCGGCAATAATGTTTTGGGAAAAAGAATTACAAAAATTTCCGAATGGAAAATTTTCTGCCCAAGCAAATTTTGAATTAGGAATGTTATTACTTCAAGAAGAAAATCTTTCTTCAAAAAAAACTGCTGATGAATTTTTCAGAACTCTTCGCGAACAATTTTACTACACAAATTATTCAACAAGTGCGGAGAGTTTGGAAGTTGAAGCATTATTCGCACAAAAGAAAAACGACGACGCGATTTCTCTTTTACAAACAATGCTTGGTGAGCAAAAGAGAAATGTATTTTCTGAACGAAATGCATTTTCTCATTATAAAAAACTTGCAGAAGTGTTTTCCGCTGAAAATAATTCTACAAAAACACGAGAGCATTATTTGAATGCGCTTTCTCTTGACCATAATTCTACGAAAGCGGCGCAAGTGTTTTTCGCGTTGGGAAATTTAGAAAAGAAAGAAGGAAATTCCAATTTGGCGGCGGCGTATTTTCGACAAGCAAGTGCGCTCGGAACAACAGGAAATGCAGAAAAAAATATAGCCGATTTGCTTTTCGAAACAGAGCAATACGTTGAAGCGATTCGGCAATTTGAGGAGTTGAAAAAAAATGCGGAGAACGATTCGCTGAAAAAATATTATTTGGAAAAAATTATTGTTGCGAAATTGCGTTCGGATAATTTGCTTGGCGCGAATCCGTTGTTTGATGAATTTAAGAAAGCGTACGCTAACGATAGCATAATTGTTGCTTCGCTCGAAATTGAACGCGCGCGGTATTTTATGCGACAAAGTAATTTGCAAACGTCGTCGAAAATTTTGGATGGAATTCTTGCGAAGAAAACAAATGACGAAACGGTTGCGCGCGCATTGTATTGGCGAGGAAAAATTTTTGAAGCGCAAGAGAAACCGGATTCGGCAGAAAAAATGTATCGCCGCGTTGTTGCAATTTCTCCCGATGCTGATGTCATTCCGCGAGCGATTCTTTCGCTCGGAAATATTGCATACAACAAAGAACAATTCGATTCCGCGATTACATTGTATCAACGCGTGTTGGCATTTCAAGAAAAAGCAACTGACATTCTTCCGCTGGCGATGAGCAATTTGATTGAAGCGTTTCAATCGTTGCGGCTCTACGATGCGGCATTAAAAGCGACACGTGATTTTATTGCCGCATTTCCGAATGATGAATCAGTGTTAAGCAAAAAAATCAACATCGGCGTTTTGTTCACACGACTTGAGTATTACGACCAAGCAGTTGTGCATTTTCAAAAATTGCTCGACGATTACGGAAGCGAGATTGAAGCGGAAGTGCGGTACGACATTGGCGAAGCGTATTTTTACAAAGGCGATTATCAACAGGCGATTCTGGAATTTTTGAAAGTGCCATATCTTGTAACGAAGAAAACAAAAATTGATTGGACGGCGACGGCGTTGTATATGGCGGGACAATCGTACGAAAAACTTTCCAAGTTCGATAATGCAATGGAAATGTATCAACAAATTATTGACAGACCGGGGATTGACGCAATGTTCAAAGCATCGGCGAAAAAAGAAATTGACAGAGTAAAAAATTTGATGAAGAAAGGATGATTGTAGAAAATCCAAATGGCAAAGTTCAAATGACAAATCAAGGTCAAATTTCCAAAGCAGAAAAGAAATACGATTTAGAAGAGCGAACGGCAAAGTTTGGAGAAGATATAATCGAGTTTTCTTTTTCGTTGCCGGAAAATTCTATTAATAAACCGTTGATAAGTCAAGTGGTTCGCTCGGCGACAAGCATCGGCGCTAATTATATGGAAGCGGACGGAGCAGAATCGAAGAAAGATTTTTTTCACAAGATCGCTTTGTGCAAGAAAGAAGCAAAAGAATCAATGCATTGGCTTCGTATGCTTGCCAAAGCAAATCCGGTGAAAAAAGATGATTGTCGAAAACTTTGGAAGGAAGCGCACGAACTTGCACTTATTTTTTCTTCCATCATTCTCAACAAGAAAAAGGATGGAAATTGAATTTGATACTTTGGATTTGATTTGACATTTGAATTTTGTCATTTGAACTTTATAGAAAAAATATTCTCAAAAAAATAAATCTCAGTACAATCTATGTTTGACCAAGAACTCGAACGACTTTCGGCAATAACACAATCAAGAACGATTGGTTCACGGGGAAAAGTAACGCTGCGTGAAATTTTATCAGCGGATATTCCGCCATGCATTCAACACTTTTTTCGCCGCGGCGTGGAAGAAAAATTCGCGCGCGAATGGAAACAAACAGAATCGCAAAGTAAATTTTCCTACGCTCATCCAACGGTACAAACAATAAAAAATGAACTCCAATCAGTGCTGGTGCTGAATTATTCTTTTCCGCGAAAAGAATTTTTACATTCGCTCGATGACGGTATTCATTTGATGTTGAATTATCTTTTGCGACCGCAGTGGACGCTTATCAGTTTTATTTTCAACTCTCGGGAAAAAATTTCTTCAACGACAATGCGCGAAATGCTGAAAGGATTTTCCGAATATGCGTATATAGATACTATCGTCGGGAAAGTAATTGAAAAAACAAAAATGACACAGTTCACACTCACGGAATTTGAACTTTTGTTACATAATCTTGATAAGGAATATGTACTTCGGAAAATGCCCAATGAAATAGCAGAAATGATGAAACCGATTTTTACGTACTTCACTTGTGGCTCCAGTCTTTCTGAAAAAGGTATTCCGGTTCAAGCCGCATTGAAATTTTTTGAAGATAAGAAAATGGATTACGTTGTCGAGTGCATTCAAAAGAGCAAAGAGGAATTACCAATGGTAACTTATTCAAAGGTTGATATTCAAAAAATATTAGAAAACACGCTTGCAACAAACGGCGGATATTTTTTGAAACCATCATCTATAGTTGCAGAAGTTGCAACAACATTTCAGAAAAAAGAAGAAGTGCAAATGCAGGTAAATGAAATTTCCGAGTTTGAAGAAACGTTTTCCTCGACTGCTCCAACGGAAGAAGAAGTGCTTGCCTTGCTCAAGAGACCAAGTTCCCATTCGTATTTTCCTTTGGAAGAGATAAACAATTCCGACGAAAAAGAATTTGTTCCCATCGAACCTTCGGATGATTTTTCTCCAAGAAAAAACGAAGAACATCAACATCACGGACCATTGTTTGCAGCGTCATCGGAAGGAGAGCAGAAGAAAGAAAATGTTGTTAAAGCAGCGAAAGATATTCGTTCAACGATCAGCGAACGAATGCAAAAAAAATTTACGAAGAAAATTTTTCGACGGAATGAAACAGAATATCAGCAAGCGATTGATAACATCAACGCGATGCAATCGTGGAATGAAGCGCGATTGTATATTGGCGATATTTTCATTTACAATGATATTGACCCGTATTCATCAGCAGCGGCAAAATTTACCGATGTCGTGCATTCGTGGTTTCGAAAATAGCGATCCAAAACAATACAGAGAAGTTTTTTCAGAAAAATCTTTTCCTTCACTACCATTTTTCGTAATTTTTGCCTCCAAATTTTACTTACCTTTTTTCATTTCACTATGCCCAAAACAAAACCCGTTGATTACTATAACATAGAAAGTCTGCTTTCGCCGGAAGAAATTCTCGTACGCGATACTGTGCGCGAGTTTGTTGACGATAACGTTCTTCCTATTATCGAAAAATGTTGCCGCGAAGGAAAATTTCCACTCGAACTCGTCCCGAAAATGGCTGAACTCGGAATGTTCGGTCCAACGCTTCCGCAAAAATACGGCGGTTCGGATTTGAACAACGTTGCGTACGGATTGATGACGCAAGAACTCGAACGCGGCGACAGCGGTGTGCGAAGTTTCGCTTCCGTGCAAAGCGGTTTGGTAATGTATCCGATTTACGCGTACGGAAATGAAGAACAAAAAATGAAATGGCTTCCGCAACTTGCAAGCGGAAAAAAAATCGGTTGCTTTGGATTAACGGAACCGGATTTCGGTTCAAACCCCGGGGGAATGATTACAAAAGCGGAAGCGACTTCGAGTGGATATGTTTTAAATGGCGCGAAGATGTGTATTACGAACGGAACTATCGCTGATGTTGCAGTGGTGTGGGCAAAATTGAACGGCGTTGTGCGCGGATTTCTTGTTGAGAAAGGAATGAAAGGTTTTACTGCACCGGAAATGAAAGGAAAACATTCACTTCGCGCGTCGGTAACTTCGGAATTGGTTTTCGACAACTGCGAAATCCCGAAAGAAAATTTACTTCCGAACGTCGAAGGATTGAAAGGTCCGCTCGGATGTTTGACGCAAGCGCGATACGGAATTGCATGGGGTGGAATCGGTGCGGCAATGGCAGCGTACGAATGTGCGCTCGATTATTCGAAATCCAGAATTCAATTTGGAAAACCGATTGCCTCGTTTCAAATGACGCAGGAAAAACTCGTGTATATGGTTACGGAAATTACGAAGATGCAACTCTTGTGTTTGCAACTTGGAAGAATGAAAGACAATAAAACAATGCGTTTCCAACAAGTATCGTTTGCGAAACGAAATAATATTCATCATGCATTGGAAATTTGCCGCATAGCGCGTTCTATTCTCGGTGCAAACGGAATACTCGATGAATATCCCGTGATGCGACACATGGCGAATTTAGAATCGGTGATTACATACGAAGGCACGCACGAAATGCACACGTTGATTGTCGGTCACGATATAACAGGAATCGAAGCGTTTGTGTAAAAAGTAATTTGTAATTGGTAATTAGTCATTCGTGAATTTTCTTAGCGTTCCTTTGTGTTCTTCGCGCCTTAGTGGTTTTAAATTTATACCACAAAGACACTAAGAACACTTAGGCTCACTAAGTTCAAATAGAGAAAACAATTTGAACGAAAGTATATTTTCAAAAAGAATATCAGCGTTACGCGATGAGTTGCATTCACAAAACGTGGATGCAATTTTCGTTTCGTTTCTGCCGCATCTTCGGTATGTTTCCAATTTTTCCGGCTCGTATGGATTGGGAATTGTTTTAAAAAACAACTCGAAACTTGCAACTCGTAACTCGCAACTATTCTTTACTGATGGAAGATATAAAGAACAAATAAAGCAAGAACTCAATGGTTGGAAAGTTTTTATCACACGCGATAATTTAATTGAGTACATCAAAGAGAAAAAAATATTTCGCGGCATAAAAAATATCGGCTTCGATAAAAACACACTTTCGTTTGCAGAACATTCAAAACTTGTAGAATTTTTTCCCCATCATCGTTTTATTCCTCTCGAAAATGTTTTTGAGAAATTCACTTCTGTAAAAGATGAAACCGAACTTGTTTCACTGAAAAAATCTATCGCAGTTACAGATAACGTTTTTACTGAAATTCTTTCCGCGATTGAAGCCGGAATGACGGAAAGTGAACTCGCCGCAGAAATTTCTTTCTTGCAAAAAATTCTCGGCGGTGAAACGGATGCGTTTGAACCGATTGTTGCAAGCGGTTGGCGAGGAGCATTGCCGCACGCTCGTTCATCGCAAAAGAAAATCAAACGCGGCGAATTGGTGGTGTTGGATTTTGGAACAGTCGTGAACGGTTATCATTCCGATATGACGCGAACAATTGGTGTTGGAAAAATTTCTTCCGAGATAAAAAAAGTGTACCAAGTTGTAAAAGATTCGCAGCAAAAAGCGATTGATGCAGTGAAGAATGGAATGAGCGCGAAAAAAATTGATGGCATTGCACGTAATTACATTCGCAAAAAAGGATTTGGAAAATTTTTCAATCATTCGCTTGGACACGGTGTTGGTTTGCAAATTCACGAAGCGCCAAAACTTTCTCCGACAAGCAAACACACTTTGCAAACGGGAATGGCAATCACAATCGAACCGGGGATTTACATTCCGAATCTTTGCGGAATACGAATTGAAGATATTGTCGTCGTGGAAAAAGACGGATGCAAAGTTTTAACGCAATCGGAGAAGGAGTTAATTACTTTGAATTAGGAATTACCAATGAACAATGAGGAATAAAAAATTCCTAATTGATAATTCCTAATTGATAATTGAACGCAATGGAACAATTACGCAACATACTCGTTATCGCCTACTACTTTCCTCCGATGGGAATGAGCGGCGTGCAACGAACATTGAAGTTTGTAAAATATCTTCCGCAATACGGATGGAAACCAACTGTTCTCACCGTAACACCGACGGGATATTTTGCGCAAGACGAAAGCTTGCTTGACGAAATAAAAGACAAAGAAATTGATATTGTGCGCGTTGGTTCGCTCGACCCGAATTGGTTATTCCGAAAAAAAGGAACGGTGGAAATGCCGAGTGAATTTGTGCGAAAAACATTTCAGTTTGCGAGCGATTTGATTTTTATTCCCGATAATAAAATTTTGTGGAAGCGAAAAGCGTTGAACGTTGCGCGCGAATTATTCCAGCAGAAAAAATTTGAACTCGTGTTTGCAACTGCGCCGCCGTGGACGGATTTTCTCATCGGCCACGAGTTACAAAAAGAATTTACCGTTCCCCTCATTATTGATTATCGCGATTCGTGGTTGAATAATCCGTTCAAATATTTTCCCACGCCGCTTCACCGTTATGTAAATTTCCGGTTGGAAAAAAAAGTGTTGAAGAAAGCGACGAAAATTCTTACCACCAATCGCCGCGTGAAAGAAATGATTCTGAAAAAACATCATCACTTGCATTATCAAGATATCGTGATTCTTTCGCAGGGATTTGATGCAGAAGATTTTTCATTTCATAAAACAGTTTCCCAAAATGATGTGATGAAAATTGTTCACGCAGGCGCATTTTACGGAGGTCGTTCGCCGTTAACATTGCTTCGCGGTTTAAATAAACTATTTGTTTCGAATCCAAAGTTGCGGGGAAAAATAACAGTGGAGTTTATCGGAAAAATCCGCGGCGATGAAAAAAAACTTGTCGAAAAAATGCATCTGGAAAATGTGATTACTTTTAACGGATATCTGAATCACCGCGAATGTGTGCAACGGTTGTGCGTTTCCGATACTGTATTTCTTGCTGTTGATAACGATGTGCAATCTCCCGGAAAATTGTACGAATATTTGGGAACGCGAAAGCCGATTCTTGCGTGTGTTCCGAATGGTTTTTTGAAGCAAACCATTGAAGATTCCGGAATGGGATTTCTTGTTGCTCCCGGCGATTCGGAAGCAATGGCTCAGATGTTAAGTAAAATGTATCACTTGTATGAAACAAATATGTTCCCGGAGCCGGATGAAATTTTTTTACAACAATTTGACAGAGAAAAGTTGACAAGTGAATTGTCGAGAATTTTTGGTTTTTCGTTGCACGCAGATTGATGTTTTGATTCACTTGTTTTTATTATCTTTTTCCCGAAAAATAAATCACGAACAAAACATAATGCAAGCAGAACTAACACAAGAAATAAAAAAATTAAATATTCCCGAGCGGATTATTCTTGTCGAAGATATCTGGGACAGCATTGCAATGGAAAACGAATCGTTCGAGTTATCGCAATCACAAAAAGATGAACTCGACCGTCGTTCACGTTCATTCGAGGAAAACCCTTCGCAAGGTCGCACGTGGGAAGAAATCAAATCGGAGTTCCTCAATTCAAACTAAAACTCAATCATAAACGTATGCTAACCTCCATCGAAGCAATCATTGATACGGGCGGAAATGTCAAACTTCTCGAGCAAATTCATCTCGAAAAACCGCAACGTGCAGTCGTAACAATTCTTGATGAAAATATTATTGATGAAGTTACTCTTTTAAGCGAACAAACATTAGCGGAAGATTGGAATCGTCCAGAAGAAGATGAAGCATGGAAACATTTTCAGTAGGAAATGTCGTTTTCATTCCATTTCCGTTTTCCGATTTATCCGATATAAAACTTCGTCCGGCAATTTTGTTGTCGCAGACATCGAGAGAAGATTGGATTCTCTGCCAAGTAACAAGCCAACAATATCACGATGCAGACACAATTCGATTTGATGAAAAGGATTTTCTTTATGGTTCGCTCCAAAGAGAAAGTTATGCGCGAGTTGGAAAATTATTCACTGCAAAGAGTACGCTGGTTAAGAAAAAAGTAGGCGCATTAAAGACAGTCGTCATTGATAACATTCTTCGCAAGGTAATTGATATGTTCGAGCGAAGTAGAAAAGAATTGTAAATGCACTTTCTCTCCTCATTTTCAATTTCTCATTCATATTTATTTTCCGCTTTAAACACAAAATGAAAATACTCGTAACCGGCGGTGCAGGATTCATCGCTTCACATATTGTTGATGCTTATATTAACGCGGGACACAACATTGCAATTGTTGACAATCTTTCGACGGGATTTGAACGCAACATCAATGCGAAAGCAAAATTTTTCAAGATGGATATTCGTTCCGAAGAATTGCAAAGCGTGTTTGCAGAATTTCGTCCCGATGTTGTGAATCACCACGCTGCGCAAATGGATGTACGTAAATCCGTTGCTAATCCGATGTTCGATGCAGAAATAAATATTCTCGGCGGAATAAATTTAATGGAATGTTGTGAAGAATATGACGTGAAGAAATTTATTTTCGCTTCTACCGGTGGAGCAATTTACGGTGAACAAGATTATTTTCCCGCGGATGAACTTCATCCGCAACGACCGCTTTCTCCGTACGGCATTGCAAAACTGACGACGGAAAAATATTTATTCTATTACAAAGAAGTGTTTGGTTTAAATTACACTGCGCTTCGTTATGCAAACGTGTACGGTCCTCGACAAAGCACAATGGGAGAAGCGGGCGTTGTTGCAATTTTTGCTTCGAAAATGTTGAGCGGAGAACAACCGCTCATCAACGGCGATGGATTGCAAACGCGCGATTATGTTTTCGTGGAAGATGTTGTGCAAGCGAATTTCCTTGCGCTGAAAGATTCATGTTCCACCGAATACAACATCGGAACAGGAATTGAAACCAACGTGAACGAACTTTTTCACGCAATAAAAAAACTGTGCAATTCCAACGCGGAAGAAAAACACGGTGAGGCAAAAGCGGGAGAGCAAAAACGCAGCGTTCTTTCTGCAAAAAAAATTTCCGAACTACTGGGATGGAAACACACAGTTGATTTGCAAGAAGGATTGAAGAGAACAGTGGAATATTTTAAACAACAGAAATAGTGTTGTCTTTCTGAGCTAAACACAAAATCTTCATAATTCCCAATGACAAAAATCAAATCTCAAACAAATTCCAAAACTCAAATTCTAAAAAACCGAAATAATTTTCTGTTTGAACATTTGAATTTAGAAATTGAAATTTGTTTGTTATTTAGTGCTTGTGATTTGTTTTTTCTTTAAAGCAATGAACATTTTCCAACTTACAGAACAAATAATACTCGGTGAACGCCGCGCAATCGCTCGTGGAATTTCTCTCGTAGAAAATGAATCGCCGCAAGCGTTAGAACTTCTTCAATTGCTTTTTCCGAAAACAGGAAACGCATATCGCATCGGAATTACGGGACCACCGGGAGCGGGAAAAAGCACCATCACGAATAAACTCGCACTTCATTATTCGAATCAATTCTCAGAGGCGAACAAGAATAAAAAAGTTGCAATTATCGCAGTTGACCCTACAAGTCCATTTACCGGCGGTGCATTGCTTGGCGATAGAGTGCGAATGACGGACGTGGAAATGAATGATAATGTTTTTATTCGTTCGATGGCATCGCGCGGTTCACTTGGAGGACTTTCAAAAAAAACAAAAGAAGCCGCTGATATTTTTGATGCGGCGGGATTTGACATTATTCTTATGGAAACTGTCGGTGTTGGACAATCGGAACTCGATATTGTGAGTGCGGCGGATACAACAGTTGTCGTGCTTGTTCCTGAAAGCGGCGATTCGATTCAAGCAATGAAAGCGGGATTGATGGAGATCGCTGATTTTTTTGTGCTGAACAAAAGCGATAGACCGGGAGCGGAACAAGCGGTGATGTCTATAAAAACTGTTCTCGGACTTGCAACACGTTACGCGCAACACACGGAAGAAACGTGGATTCCCGATGTTGTTTCGACAATTGGAAATGAAGGAAAAGGAATTGACAAAGTAGCGGAAATGATTGCGAAACACAGAACTTCCCTTGAACGAACGAACCAACTCACCAACAAACGAAGCGAACGAATCGAAGAACGCATCCGTGAACTCGTCGAGGAACAATTGCACAAAAATTTTTGGAACGATGCGCGCGAAAAAATTTTACGCAACGAAATCGAATTCGTTCTCTCGCATAAACGCACGCCGTACGATGTGGCGGTGGAGTTGGTGAAGAATGTTTAAGTAATAGAACACGGATTACACTAATTGAAGCGTTTTTCATTGCTTTTTAATTTTTTGCAGAAACATCATCGGGATTTTTTTCTAACTTTTGCAGAAGAGATGGAATGACAAAAAATCTTTTTCTATGCTTTCTCTGTTTGAGTTTTTTCTTTATCGAAGAGAGAAGTATTTTTGAACTAAATATTTTTCATCGCAGAGTTCTTCGTACGTTTTTTTATGATTCAACAAAAAATAACTCCATTCCTTTGGTTCGAAAACAATGCTGAAGAGGCAGGAAATTTTTATACGTCCATTTTCAAGGATTCGAAAATCTTGAACATCGTTGGCAAATATTGTTGTAACGGGAATGTTTTTGTTGATGTAAGGAAGTTTTAGAGCAAAGAACATAGAGCGTAAAGAAATAGATTTTAGTTTGAAACGTAATTTCTGATAAACAAATAACAATTTTTATGAACGACAACGGACAAACAATGACAAAACAAATTCGCCGAGAGAATCTTTCGTTCTTGCAGCGAACATACATTCCTGAAATTGCGAAAGGATTAGTTCTTACGTTTGGAAAAATGTTCGGGAAAAAATTCACGCGTCAATATCCCGAAGAACGCTGGAATCCGCCGGCATCGTTTCGCGGAAGACCGGTTCTCGTGCAGGAAGAAAACGGAACGGAGCGTTGTGTCGCGTGTGGATTGTGCGCCCGCGTGTGTCCCGCATTAGCGATTGAAGTGCAGGCAAGCGAAACACCGCTCTACGACAAAGAACGGTATCCCGTAAAATTTGAAATCAATATGTTGCGCTGTATCTTTTGCGGGTTTTGTGAAGAAGCGTGTCCCGAAGAAGCAATCGTGATGAGCGATGAGTACGAACTCGTGTTCGACAAAATGGAAGATGCAGTGTTTGGCAAAGACAAACTTCTCATTCCGAAAAAGAAACTGCAAAAACGATTGGATTTTTTGCGAGAGTATAAGTGAAAATTCCGATTGATGCAACGATTTCAAAAGAGAAGATTACTAATTATCTTTTGGAATGGAGAATAGAAGATGACAAATCAAAATTTCTTTCACAAGCGGGATATGAAAATGAATTATAATCTATTTTCTCGTGTTGCTCTTCGTGAAGATTTGCTTCAATACAATCTTCAACGAGGTGATATTGCAACCGTAGTTGATAAACATATCGGAACAAATAATGAAATTGGCTATTCACTCGAAGTTTTTAACGCGCTTGGTGAGACAATTTCTGTTGTTGTTGTTTCAGAAAATCAAATCGAACCATTAATGAAAAACGAAATTCTTCATGTGCGACAATTGGAAGTTGCATAACATTTTCTTCAATTTGTTTTCTCTTTTGTAACAACGTATATTTTGCCCGCAATGAAAATAACATCGCTTATTGAAACTAATGACAAGCACAAAACATAACACCCAATCTCCAAAATCAACGTATGGAACGTATTATTCAACTGCATATTGAAAAATTACCGGAAGGATTTTTTTTAGCGACTTCGGATGACGTTCAAGGACTTGTTGCGCAAGGAAAAACGATTACCGAAACCATTGAAATTGCCCGCGATGTTGCCCAAAAAATTTTGGAAGCGAGAAATGAATTAGCGCCAAAAATTTCTTTTCAAAAAATTGGCAAAGAATTTGATTTACCGCTTGTAGTAGAAATGTAATGGGAAAATTATCCGGCTTTTCGTATCGGGAAATTGTAAAGCGATTGAGGCAACGAGGTTTTACATTGTACCGACCAGCCGCCGGTAGTCATGAAATTTGGTGGAATGAAACAACGAAACGATTTACTACGATACCGCATCATACGGGTGATATTCCCGAAGGAACATTGCGCGCAATTTTAAAACAAGCGGGAATTACATCAGAAGAATTTTTAAGTAACTAACAAATTTTATGTAACAAAACTTTTAAAAAAATACAACGTAGTTTTTTCGCTGCGTTCTTACAAGAAAACTGACTCTTTTCCAAGCACAAAAGAACAAGCGAGGACTTCGTCCAGAAATGGACGTGGCCTCGTACACCTTTTTGTGCGGGTATGTCAGTACCTCTTGTAAGGATGTAATTGGTTACGTCCTTTTTTATTTTAAAGTTTTCTCTCGGAATTTATTGGGTAAAAGCTGTTGCAGCGATAAATTCCAAAATCATAACTGTAATCGGCAAGATAATCTATTTTGTAAGGTATAATTATGGCAAGAACCGAAAGCACAACAATTCAAGTACATCCAGATGATGAACAATCTCAGATTGATTTGATGCAAAAATTTCATTGGTCCCTTTTAAACTCTCAAACTATTGATAAAACCGATAGTCATTTAGAAAGAAGAGGGGATAAAATTTATTCAGTAACTGAAAGTACGAGATATGTAAAATTGGCATTTTCTCGCGAAGTTGATTTACCGAATTTAACAGAAGTAAAAAAACTTGAAAGCGAATATTTTGCATTAAAATTTCCGGAGTTTCCTAAGCTGTTTCCCGTGAGCATCATTTTGTGGTTAGTAATGGCTATTTTTTATGGAATCGGAATCGCATTGTGGTTATTGTATTTCTTTGTTTCCTATTCACCTAAAAAGAAAACAGCAGATGAACAACTTGAAAGTATTAATCGTCGTCGAAACGAAATTTTGAACGAATTGAATAAATATGATTGATTGAGACTTTAATTATTTTAGAAGCGAAAAGGTGATTTTGAAAATCGAAATCACCTTCTCAAGTTTTGCTACAGATATTTTTACATATTTGTAAAAGAAATTGATGGTAAAAATATTTTCTCCGAATAGTTTCTGTGAGTAACAATATTTTAATTAGATGAAATTAGTATTGTATATCGTTTTATTTCTTTTAGCATTGCAATCAAGTTTTTCACAAAAAGAAGATGAATTTCCCTTGATAGGCTGGAAAGATGTTTTTGGTCATTTGAGTTGTGGATATAAAATATTCAGCTGGTCTCCAGTTGATAGAGGTAAATTTGGATTTATTGAATTTTCAACGGAGGGTTTGCATGCGTTAAATTTTTATTCTGCAATCGGATTGTTTCATATGGAATTTTTCTCATATAATTATGAGGGCACGTTTCCCAATACAAACAGACAGAAAGAAATGATAACAACTTATTTTGCCTATGAGACTGGTTTAGAGAAATTTACCTATGGCATAAAACTTGACCCTCTTGCTCATTACATAATTTCAGCAAATAGTTTTTTCAAAAAATATATTTTGCAAAAACTTTTTTCTATCAGATTCAAATATTCGAAAGAATTATATTATGGAAAAGCGAAAGCACAGAAAGAATTTTACTTCGTTCCTTTTACGGCAAACTTCTTTAATTCACAATATACACCGTCTCAAAATAAAATAATTCATGTTGGCAATAATATTAATTTTAAGACGCTCTTTACAGATAACGAAACATCTCTTTCCGTTTACACTGCAGATATTTCTGATGTTCGTGTTTTATATTTTTCTTCTATGTGGGAGCGCCCGTCTGATTATTTCTACTATCTTGCAACCAATAATAAGCCAATGATTTTGGGAACGAAGTTCGAAGTGAATGGAATTGGAGTAAGCTTGGAAACGGTTGACCGAGGCAAACCCGGATGGAATTTTGATTTGTCTCTGCGTTTTACTGGTTTATCTACTCGCTCAATAAAAAACGCAAGTGGTGATTTTCAAGATATCCTTAATGACTTGGATAGTAGTTGGTTAAACTATCTCTCATATAGCCTAGGAGTTTGGGACAATATATATATTGAAAATAAAAGAGATAAGGGGTTAAATTTCACGTTTGGAATTGTTTATGAACAAAGAAGGTGGTTACGTGAATACGGCAATGACAAATTCGATGTTATTGAAAAAGATGAATTTTATAAATTGTTTGGGAATATCGGCTATAGATTTTAGAGGCGAATAAAAAGATAAAAGTTTTTTTACTCAAAGCGACTTCAAAAAAACGAAATCGCTTTTTCATTTTCCTCTTTTTCTTCTCTCACAACAATGTGTGTATATTTGTCCCGCAAAAAAAAATGCACACTAGTCCGTTATACAAACTTCAACAAAATACATTCAGCATTATGAGTCTCGTAATTTCCGATGAAGTAATTCAGCAAATACATCTCAGCGAAAATGATTTGCAAATTGAAATCGCCGTAATGTTATATCAATCGAAAAAAATTACATTGCGACAAGCGAGTAAGTTTGCCGGCACAACGCAACTTGGATTTCAAAAGATATTGTCCAATCGCAATATCCCAATTCATTTCGATATGCAGCAATTACAATATGACGTTGAAACACTGAATACGCTCTTTCGCGAATGATTGTTGTCAGCGATACTTATTCTGAAAAAAAAATTGCGTATAAATCAGTTATGAAATTTTTCCTTCTTACATTTTTACTTTTCCTTGGAACAATGACCAACTCACTTTCCCAATCCCGAAACCAGTTCGGGACAAGTCTCAACATCCCTGTTGAAAAATACGAACTTGCAAACGGTTTGCAGGTAATTCTTCACAAAGATAACAGCGTGCCGATTGTTTCCGTGAACATTTGGTACTACGTCGGAAGCGCAAACGAAAAACAAGGACGCACGGGTTTTGCGCATCTGTTTGAACATTTGATGTTCGAAGGAAGCGAACACGCGCGCGACGGTTTATACGACCAAATTATTGATGGTTCCGGCGGACAAAACAACGGCTCGACGGGATTTGACAGAACAAATTACTGGAGCATTGTCCCGTCGAATTATTTGGAGCCGGTGCTATGGCTCGAATCGGATAGAATGGGATTTTTACTTCCGGGAATTACGCAAGAGCGATTGGATTTGCAGCGCGATGTTGTAAAAAATGAACGTCGTCAATCGTACGAAAATCAGCCGTACGGAATGTCGTGGATGAAAATTTTCGAATCGCTGTATCCCGAAGGCGTACCGTATCATTGGCTTCCGATTGGTTCGCAGGAAGATTTAACCGCCGCATCGCTTGATGATGTGAAAGATTTTTTCCGATTGTATTATGCGCCGAATAATGCAAGTCTCGTCATCGGCGGCGATATAGATATTCCCAAAACAAAGCAATTGGTCGAACAATATTTCGGAGGAATTCCGCGCGGGAAAAATATTCCGCGTCCATCGTCGCAGGATGTTTCGTTGAAAGAAACAAAGCGAGTTGTATTGGAAGATAACGTTCAACTTCCGCGTTTGTATCTTTTCTGGCATTCGGTCAATATGTTTGAAGAAGGCGATGCTTCGTTGATTATTCTTTCCGATATTCTTTCCAGCGGAAAAAACTCTCGGCTCTATAAATCGCTCGTGTATGAACAACAAATTGCCCAAGATGTTTCATCGTTCAACGAAGGCAACGTGCTCGACGGTTATTTCGGAATTGTTGTTACGGCAAAGGAAGGATATACGCTCTCCGATATGGAAAAAGCAATTAATGATGAGTTGAAAAAAATAATGTTGAGTGGCATTGAAGCGCGCGAGTTGCAACGTTCGAAAAACAGTATTCGCGCAAATTTTATTTATCAACTTCAGCAACTTGGCGGTTTTGGCGGGAAAACGGATTTGCTTAATCAATACAATGTATTTTTCGGAAATCCCAATCGCTTCAACGAAGATTTGCAACGGTATCAGAATGTTGCGAAGGAAGATGTTCAACACGCTGCTGCAAAATATCTCGAAATGAATAAACGTGTTGTGCTGAGCATTGTTCCGAAAGGAAAATTGGAATTGGGAGCGAAGCCGTAAGTTGATCAGAGTTACGGAGTGAAGGAGAATTGAAGAAAAGTTTTCAACGCCATTGCATTACGACTTCATTACTGCTTACGAGAAAAAAAATATTTATATATGAAATCACTCATTATCTACATTTTATTATTGTCAATGACAACCAACGCATTTTCTCAACTCGATAGAACGATTCAACCGCAACCTGTTGCGCTTCCCACGCTGCAACTTCCGACAATTCAACGCGCGGAACTTGCGAACGGATTAAAATTGCTCATTGTCGAACATCATAAACTTCCCGTTGTAACAATGCAACTCGTCATTCAAACCGGCGCCGATGCTGACCCGAATGGAAAATCCGGCGTTGCGCGATTCACCGCTTCAATGATTGATGAAGGAACAAAAACAAAATCGTCGCTCGAAATTGCTGATGCGTTCGATTTTCTCGGCGCGCAATTTTCCGCTTCTGCTTCGTTCGATGGTTCGTTTCTTTCTGTGCTGTTTTTAAAAGAGCATCTCGAAAAAACGTTTGAACTTTTTTCCGATGTACTGCTGAATCCCACATTTCCGCAGAATGAATTTGAACGGTTGCAAAAAGAATTGCTGACAAGTTTATCACAGCAAAAAGACCGTCCGCAAACGGTTGCCACGAATGTATTTAATAAAATTTTGTATGAAAATCATCCGTACGGGAATCAAATTTCAGGCGATTCGACAAGCGTTACCAATCTTTCGGTGAACGATATAGAAAATTTCTACAAGACATATTACTTGCCGAACAACGCAACGCTGATTTTCGTCGGCGCTATAACCAAAAAGGAAGCGATAAAAATTTCTGAAACGTTTCTTGGTCAATGGAAAAAGAAATCACTTGCAACACAAAAAATTCAGGCGTCGAAAAATCCCGATTCAACAATGATGTATCTTGTTGATAAACCCGGCGCGCCGCAAACGGAAATACGTATCGGCAACATTGGCGCGCCGCGTTCAACCAAGGATTATTTTACGCTTTCTGTTGCGCAGCATATTCTCGGAAGTTCGAGCGGGCGATTGTTTTTGAATTTGCGCGAAGAGAAAGGGTACACCTACGGCGCGTATGCGAATTTCAGTTTCCGAAAATTTGCAGGACCCTTTGTTGCATCTGCAGGGGTGAAAACGGAAGTTACCGATAGTTCGTTGATTGAATTTCTTTTTGAAATCAATCGCATGCGCGAAGAAACCGTTCCCGATACGGAATTTACGATGTATAAAACTGCGGTGATTCAACGCTTACTCCGAATGTTTGAAACGCCATCGCAGATTTCGGAACAATTGGCAAGTTTGGTGTTGTACGATTTGCCCGATTCGTATTTTTCCACACTGTCAAACAAGTACGAACGAGTTTCACAGAACGATGTTCAAGCCATTTCGCAAAAATATTTATTGCCGCAACGGTTAGTTATCGTGGTCGTTGGCGATAAAGAAAAAATTCTTCAACCGTTGGAAAAACTTCGTATTGGAAAGATTGTATTTTGCGATACGGAAGGAAATGTTTTAAAGTAAGTAGTAAGTAGTAAGTAGTCAGAATCCAGAATCCAGAATCCAGAATATTATTTGAAAGAAATTTTTATGAAACGCTCCATCATTTTTTTTGTATTTATTTTTCTCACTGCGTCGGTTCTTTTTTCGGAAGAACAAAAGCCGCGCACATCGAAGCGCGGCGCAATCGAAGAAGCATATCGCAGCGGAAAACATTCTCGCGATGAGTATCTTCTCAATTTGTTGTACAACATTGTTGACCGCGCACAACTTGATAAAGCATTTCAAGAAGTAATATCCGGTGTGGAAAAATGCGGAACTTCGACATTTATGACGTTGCAAGAAGAGATGAAATCATCGTCTTCGTTCACGCGCAACGAAATCGGAAAATTTCTTGTGCGTCCAGCGAAACAAAAGTTCTATAATACTCCCGAAGGAAAATTTCGAATTCATTTTGATACCACCGGAACGCACGCCGTATATCAACCGACTGTTGATATCAATCCGCAAAACGGCATTCCCGATTACGTTGACCGAACGGCAGAAATTTTCGACCGCGTGTGGAAGTTTGAATTGGACACACTGGGTTACGATGCACCTGCGCCCGACGGAATCGCAGGAGGAGGAAATAATTTGTACGATGTGTATATGCACAAAAATTCCGGCGCATACGGAGTAACATTTACCGAAACATATTTTCCGAATTATCTTGGACGCGGCGGTTGGTCAAGTTATATTCACGTTGACCCGAACTTTGATGGCTTCGGTTATCCCGATAGAACGTTGCCGATGAAGGTAACTGCGGCGCACGAGTTTTTTCACGCTGTGCAGTTTGTGTACGGTGTAAATGTTGGTTCGTGGCTTCTGGAAATTTCTTCGACGTGGATGGAAGATGTTGCGTACGATGCTATCAACGATTATTATCTGTACCTTAATACTTCCGCCGGCGTATTTCGCGCGCCGCATTTATCGCTGGAAACGGTAAACGGCGAACACGAATATTCTGCCGCAGTGTTTGGGCATTGTGTTTCCGAAAATTTCGGTGTTCCTGCAATAAAAAAAATATGGGAAGAAACCATCGGACAAACTTCGGGACTGAATGCCATTGACAGCGCAATGCATTTTTACGGAAGTTCGCTCCAGGAAATTTTCGGAACGTATGTGGAGTGGAATTATTTAACCGCAGGAAGAGCAAATAGTTCACACACGCATTACAGCGAAGGAAGTTTGTATCCGCAAACAAGAATTCACCGTATTCTGAACGCTACAACATTTGATTCGACCAATGAAGCGTTGAACGATATCGAGCATTACGGAACGTATTATCTTTCCATCGTGGGAAATCATTCGTCGGGAACGTTTGGACTTGCGTTCAGCGACCCGTTGGGAAATCCTTATTTAGGAAGAATGCTCCTCGATAGTGCAAACAGATTTACTTCCTTGTCGTTCGATTTATCTATGGGAGAAGGAAGCGTTTCTGTTCCTCATTGGGAAAACATTTCCAATGTTATTTTTATTCCAGCAAGCGTTGCGCCGTTTGGTGGAGGATTTCTCTTCGTTTACAGCGGCTCATTTGTTTCTTCGGGCGTTGATGAAATTGCACAAGGCAAGAAGCAATTTTCTCTTTTCCAAAATTATCCCAATCCCTTTAATCCGAAAACGGCTATTGGCTTTTCACTGTTTGCAGTTAGTAATGTAACGCTGAAAGTGTATAACATACTTGGACAAGAAGTTGTAACATTGCTGAATAACGAAACAATGCGCGAAGGAACGCACGAAGTTGGATTTGATGCGAGCAATATTTCGAGCGGGGTGTATTTCTATAAATTACGTGTAATACAACAAGGCATCTTGCGTTACACGGAGACGAAGAAACTCTTATTGATAAAGTAACCAAAAATATTTTTTCCCTTTCCCTTCTTGAGCATTCGAGAAGGGATTTTTTTTTCTAAGAGTTGCTATATTCTACGGAGTTTTTTTGTGAAACAATCTCCAAAGAATTTCTGTCGAAACAACGTATGCTCGAAAAAATAAAACACCTCGAATCCATCGCTCGTGCACATCTTGAGCCGAACGCAGAGCAACGAAAATTTCTGACGAATAAAATTCTTTCGTACTCGGAAAATTTTCTTGACAACATATACGAACTTCCTGCGTACGTGATGGAAGAAAAGAAAGGCGTTGATATTTACGATTCTCCGATTTCTGAAAGTGGAATTGATGTTGATTCTGCACTCAATATTCTTAAAAAGAATGTTGATACGCCGGGACTCAATCCTGCAAGCGGCGGACATCTCGGTTATATTCCCGGCGGAGGAATTTATTATTCTGCGCTCGGTGATTTTCTTGCTGATGTTACGAATCGCTACGCAGGAATTTTCTTCGGTTCTCCTGGTGCAGTGCGTTTGGAAAATATGCTCATCAATTGGATGGCGTGCGTTGTCGGCTATCCGAAAACTTCTGCGGGAAATTTAACATCGGGCGGAAGCATTGCAAATCTTATCGGAATTGTTACCGCGCGCGATGCAAAAAATCTGAAAGCGAAAGATTTTGAAAAATCTGTCATCTATCTTTCCGAACAAGTGCATCACTCCGTTGATAAAGCGATTCGCATTGCAGGGTTGAAAGAATGTGTGTGGCGTTATGTTCCGCTTGATGAAAACTATCGAATGAAAACGGATGAATTGGAGAAACAAATTCTCGCTGACCAAAAAAACGGATTGAATCCGTTTCTCGTAATCAGTTCTGCGGGAACAACAAATACAGGAACAGTTGACCCGTTGAAAATACTTGGAGAACTTGCACAGAAATATAATTTGTGGCACCACATTGATGCGGCGTACGGTGGATTTTTTATTTTATGCGATGAAGGAAAAAAAGTTTTGCAAGGAATGGAGAATTCCGATTCGCTTTCGATTGACCCGCACAAAGGTTTGTTTCTTCCGTACGGATTAGGGACAATTTTAGTGAAAGACAGACAAGCGATGTTCGAATCGCATCACTATCTCGCATCGTATTTGCAAGATGCGTTGCAATCGAACGAAGAACTTTCTCCCGCAGATGTATCGCCGGAACTCACCAAACATTTTCGCGGACTTCGGTTGTGGCTTCCGTTGAAACTCGTTGGCCTTGCTCCGTTTCGCGCGGCGATTGAAGAAAAACTTTTACTTGCGCGGTACTTCTGGGAAAAAATTCAAACGCTCGATGGATTTGAAGTCGGACCGTTTCCCGATTTATCTGTGGTAATGTATCGTTATGTTCCGAAAAAAGGAGACGCAAACGAATTCAACAAACGTCTTGTTCACGAAGTGCAAAAAGACGGACGAGTTTTTATTTCTTCCACAATGCTCGATGGAAAATTTGTGTTACGTGTTGCGATTCTTTGCTTCCGCACGCATATTGAAACCGTTGATTTGCTTATGAAAATTTTGCAAGAGAAAGCATCGCTGATAGAAAAAAACTTTTAAGTTCACCACGAAGGCATCAAGTATTTCTTTGTGTCTTGGTGACTTTGTGGTAAAGAAAAATAATTATATGAAACACACTAAAATTTTTCTCACGCTCATTTTTATTTGTGGAAATATTTTTTCACAAACAACAAAAACCATTTCAACTTCCGAAGAACTTCAAACTTTTTTTTCAACGAGACAAGAGAATATAGAAGTATTTCTAAAACCTAATACCTATCATCTAAAACCTACAAACGCGATTGATTCTTCGTGCGGAAATTGCCAAGAGCAAAACACGAAAGTTGAAATGACGTACGGTTTGCAAATTTCCGGAAAGAATATTCGCATTGTTGGGGAAAATAAAGAAGCAATTATTTTCACGCACGCCGGCTATGGTTTGTTCGTGAACGATTGCGAAAATTGTATTCTCGAAAATCTTTCCATTACCGGTGGAGAACGTGATACAAACGGCAATGCAACCGATGCGGCAATTGTTGTAAAAAATTCTTCTGCAACAATTCGCAACAATAAAATTTTTGACAACATCGGTGATTCAACTCTCGTGCAGAAAAAAATTGTCGGCATTATGGGAATTTGCGGAAGAGAAAATTCGCGTCTCACCATTGATGGAAATGAAGTCATTCGCAATTCATGGGATGGAATCACGTTGTATCGCGACGCAGAAGCGACGATTACGAATAACATTATTGACGGTGTTGATAAAGCGAAAGGAAGTTTCATCGGCGGCGGACGCGGTGTTGCAATCGGAATTACATGGAATGGAAAAGCAACAATTGAACATAATTTGGTGAAGCGATATTGGAAAGGAATCGGTTTGTTTGTTGATGCAAACGGAATTGTGCGCAACAACATTGTCGAAGATATTATCACGTGGGGAATTCAGTTGTGGGATGCGGAGAAAGGAAAACCGGTTGGTGTAATTGAGAACAACGTCATTTACAAAACGGGAGCGTGCGGTGCAGCGATAACTTCTACAACAGAAAATAATCCGGGAAGATTTGTCGGCAATGTAATTTCACAAACTGCGCAAAACCCGAAATACGATTCGCCCGATTATTATTGCAAACAGTGTGCGCTTGCCCTCGAAAATGTTCCAAAGAGTTTTACGATTGAAAATAATTTCTTTTTCAATAATAGAAAAGCAACGGAAGATTTACCGAATTACGATATGCCGAAAGAAGATTTTATGAAAGCGATTGAACCATTATGTGAAACACTTTCACAGAAGAAAATATTTTTACACGCAGAGTTTTTAACAGAATTTTATTTCAAAAAATAATTTCACGTACTTAACGCCGAAAATTTTTACCGAACATTTTTTTACCATCTATTGAGGCAATTCTTATGAACGTCTTAGTTCTCAACTGCGGTTCCTCTTCCGTAAAATTTCAAATCATCGAAACGGATTTGGATTTGATTGAAAGCAATTCCGATAAACGATTGGCAAGCGGAGTTCTTGAACGCATCGGAAGTCAATCTCTCATCACATTACAAGCGGAGGGAAAACAAAAAGTAAAACAAGCAGCAGCATTACGCGACCATCGTGCTGCAATTGATTTTATTCTGCGCTGGATTATTTCTCCCGAATCGAAAATCGAAAAAATAAATTCGCTTGCGGATATTCACGCTGTCGGTCATCGCGTTGTGCATGGAGCGGAAAAATTTACCAAGTCTGTTCTTATTGACGACAGCGTGATTGAAGGAATTGAAGATTGCATTGAACTTGCGCCGCTCCATAATCCCGCAAACGTGAAGGGAATTCGTGTTGCACGTGAACTACTCGGAAGCGGTATTCCACAAGTCGCAGTGTTCGATACGGCGTTTCATTCCACGATGCCGGAAACAAGTTATCTCTACGCAATTCCGTATCAATTGTATCGCCGTTACAAAATTCGCCGCTATGGTTTTCACGGAACGTCGCATCGTTACGTTGCCTATCGCTATCGCCAACTGTTGAAACTCGAATACGAGAAAACAAACATTATCACCATACATCTCGGCAACGGTTGTTCTGCGTGCGCAATTAAAAACGGAAGTTCGGTTGATACATCAATGGGAATGACGCCGCTCGAAGGACTCGTGATGGGAACACGCAGCGGAGATATTGACCCTTCGATTACCTATTTCATTCACCACAAAGAAGGATTGTCGTTCGATGAATTGGGCGTGATGTTCAATAAACAAAGCGGATTGCTCGGCGTTTCCGGTTTGACCAACGATATGCGCGAATTGCTCGATGAAGAAACCGAACATCAGGATAGACGCGCGCGGCTTGCCATTGATATGTTTTGCCTGCGCGTGAAAAAATATATCGGCGCATATCTTGCAGAACTTGGCGGAAGCGATGCACTTGTTTTTACGGGAGGAATCGGAGAAAACAGCGCAATCATTCGAGAAAGAATTTGCAACGGACTTGAATGGTTCGGTTTGCAGATTGATAAAGAAAAAAATTCCAAATTGGTTGGAGGAAAAGAAGGAGAAATTTCTTTGGAAAACTCCAAGTTGAAAGCGTACGTTATTCCCACTAACGAAGAACTCCTCATTGCGCGCGATACGGTGCGAACAGTGAAGAACGTGCCGAGAAGATGGTGAGGAAGTTTTGAAACTACTCTCTGGCTGTAAAAAGGGTTATGAGCAACTTGTGCCAGTATCTAAAACCACGATTATCGGTTTTAAATAATTTTAACTCGGAATCGTTTACTGGTATATTTTTCTTTTCAAGATCTAATATCAAGTTTGCATTTACTAAATTTTCTATCTGTCGAACACTAACTTTTTTTACTCTGAATGGCACCCAAAGAGAATCAATATCTTTTTTTTCTACTTTTTCTTTTAGTTTTTTCTCCAATAGTTTATAACCGTTATTAAACTCATTAATTCCAACAGAAGAATAAGTAATAAGTAAATGCATTGCCCAATCTGTTGAAAAAGCATCAAGTACATTTAATAATAAACCATTTGATATGACTGTTTCAAACGGATCGTCATCGTTTGATTCATTCGGAACATAAGGCGCGGTTAATACGAGTAATTTTAGTGGTTTCGGTACTTTATCCTTTCTTAATGGTTCAATTCCAGCACCAGACAAACCTAATATTCTTGTAAAATTTTTTCTATTTGCTCTAACATTTTTTTTTGCGAGTTGTACACATTTTTTTTCCGTATCAGTAACTATTATAGATTTTGGGTGATAATATTTTGCGAAAACGGAAGAGATAAAACCGCTACCGGTACCAATTTCTCCAAGGCTAAAATCGTTTACCTTACAAATTTTTTGAATTTCTTTACTATGGATGATATTTTTGGCTGTAAAAAGTGCATCTATTGAAGGCGGCCACTCCGAATATCCTTTGTCCCAGCAAATTTTCACATTGCCAAATCTCACAATTGTATTATCTCCCATCAAGTTTTGAATATCTTCCTTAAAGAGACATTGTTCAAAATAATTATTAGTCGGTTTTATTGTTGCTTTATCTCCTAATTTAAACTTTTGATTATCTCCAGAAAGAGATTCTAACAGTAATATTGGTCTATTGATATTTAGAATGTGTGTATCTTTTCTAAATGATATTTTCTTTAGTTTATCATCAAGCAAAATTTCAAGCGGAGAAATCTTAAAATTTAGTTTTTTCGTTGGAGACCCTATACGTAACCCCATTTCTTCCCATTCTAATCCTAATATCTTTTTTAGAATCATGAGTACTTTCTCGCTTACATAGGGGATTTGCCCGTTTTCTAATTTTCTTAACGTCCTTCTGCTAAAGCCTCCGAGTTCAATCCGACTTCTATTTTCAAACTCGACTTGATCCCAGTTCTTAGCCAGTCTCGCATTAATAATTTTTTTCGCAAACTCTTTTGGGTCAGGTATTTTTATTGTATTCATAACAAATCACTTTTCCAATATTTGCCGCTGATAAAACTTGATTGATAATTAGCTTCAAAGTATTTTAGTCTTGGGTTTTTTGTTGGAACCCATGAACAAAAAATCAAAATTTGTTTCACTTCTTTCGGTTCCGAGAATTTTAGAAATGAAAAAATCAGTTCTAAAATAATAAAATATTTGAGGTCTTATATGATACTAGAAATATTAGCTGGGGCATGGATCGGTCGTGAAGTTTTTGGCGGTAACAATTCAACATCAGATAACTCGTCAGATTCTTCAAACGATTCATATCCAGATTATGAATCAAACACCGCTAGTTCGTACTGGTGTGAACCAAGTGATTCGTGTCAAACTCGAATCTCTGATTTTACAGACTGACGGATAAAATGGTAATAGAAAAATTAGAAATATCATTCAACATTAAAATGTATTTGAAAATTCGATTGCCTTGAAAGGAGGTGAGAACAATGTTAAACGATAAAAAAATAGTAAACTTCGACTACACACCCCAAGTGAATGATTTCATGAAGGATGTCATGAAAACTATTGTACAACAAAATGACTATCGTGGAATTGGCGGGCATGGTGTTGAAAAACATGGCCCACATGGATTACATAGTCAAAATAGTATTGGTATTGGTAGTAATATGACGGTTAATTTTCGTGAAATCCTCAAGTAATAAAATGAAAGGGGGGAACAATAAGTTCCTCCCTTTCTTCTTTTTTCACCATATACTTATTCATATCCACCTAATCTTTATTTCATTTTCAACTTCTCTAAACTCTTTGTCGCCTGTAACTAATTCTGCGGCTTTCTTTAACTTCGCAAGTCCAGAAGCAAAACAATCTGCATACGACATTCCGCCTTTTGCTTTGAAGCGAGCCGCAAGCATTGTGAGTTCTCTGTTGACTTCAACAATTTCTATCGGCATATTTTTCATCGCGTGCAGAACTTTATTTGCATACTCTTCGTCATACTCCCGCAACGCAACATAATACACTTCACCCCAATTAACCATTGAGAGAAGTAAATGGTTACCCCTTAAAAAGTCACGACAGCAAAGCAAAGAAAGGCTCAGGAACGAAAATCCGCGAGATTGAGTTACCGAGGAAACGAATATTATTCATCAAAACCTTGCAGAAACCATGCTCGTAAAACCA
>Ga0233424_10000808_pt1 | contig 34064 bp, 32 predicted proteins | sample Watercolumn_Towu_FD_181011 | JGI IMG/M metagenome (GOLD analysis project Ga0233424, IMG submission 181011) | Freshwater microbial communities from Lake Towuti, South Sulawesi, Indonesia - Watercolumn_Towuti2014_125_MG | ecosystem: Environmental > Aquatic > Freshwater > Lake | place: Indonesia... | reverse complement strand
GGCCAGCAGGTCGCGCGCTTCGTCGGCACTCTCGGCGCCGAGCAGCTCAGAGCCCTCCTCGACCCGCGAGATCAGCGACTGGAAGGCCGACAGGATCAGCGGGTGATCGTCGATCAGCAGGATCTTAACGGTGGACGTTCCTCCCCTGCGCCGCACGGGCCGGCGCGGTCTTCATCATGGTGTGTTCGTCATGCCGCCGCGGCGTTGTCCATCCACGCCACGACGGGGGCCCATTGCGCGAGATCGCGTGTCACCCGGCCCGCGGCGACATCCCACAGCGACAGCCCGTGGGCGGCCAGCTGCACATAGTTCTGCGTGTCGCGCAGCTCGGTCAGCACCGGCTGCCCCAGCTGCGCGAGGAACTGCCGCAACTGGTCGGCCGACAGCGTGTGTTCGCGCACCCGGTTGGCCACCAGCGCCACCTGCACGCCCTCGTGGCGGCGGTGCGCCAGCAGCTCGGCCACGAAGTCGCGGGTGGCGTAGATGTCGAACAGGCCGGGCTGCAGCGGCACCAGCACGCGGTCGGCCCGCTTCATCACGGCGTCGAGCCGCTTGCCGGACAGGCCCGCCGGGGTGTCGAGCACCCCGACCTCGGCGCGCTTGGGCAGCTTCACGACATCGTCGTGCGTGGCCTCCCACAGCTGCACCGCCGGCAGCGCGGCCGGCCGCAGCGACAGCCACAGGCGCGCCGATTCCTGGCGGTCCACATCGCCCAGCGCGACGGCGCGCCCCTGCCGCGCCAGGTACCCGGCCAGGTTGGTGGCGATGGTCGACTTGCCGACGCCCCCCTTCGGATTGGCCACCACGGTCACCGTCATCGGTTGTGCTCCCGGCTCCTCGTTCTGGCCGGCGATGTTACCGGCGCGCCGCGGCGCGGCCGAACAGCCCGGCCTGGGCCTCGCGCAGCAGGTTCTTCTGCACCTTGCCCATCACGTTGCGCGGCAGCGCCTCGGCCACCACCACCTGCTTGGGCACCTTGAAACCGGCGATGCGGGCCTTCAGGGCGGCCACCAGGGCCTGCGGCTCGGGCGGCTCGGCGCCGGGGCGCGGCACCACCACCGCCACCACCGCCTCGCCGAAATCCGGGTGCGGCACGCCGATCACCGCCGATTCGAGCACCCCGGGCAGTTCGTTCAGGAACCCCTCGACCTCCGCCGGGTAGACGTTGTAGCCGCCGGTGATGACGACGTCCTTGCTGCGGCCGACGATGCGCAGGTAGCCGTCTGCGGTCCATTCGCCGACGTCACCGGTCTTGAACCAGCGCCGGCCCTCGGCGTCGGTGGTGAATTCCTCGGCGGTCTTCTCGGGCATGCGCCAGTAGCCGGCGAACACGTTCGGCCCGCGCACCTGCACGTGGCCCACCGCGGCCGCGCCGAGCGGCTGGCCGGTGTCGTCCACCACCCGCACGCCCACGCCGGGCAGCGGCCGGCCGACGGTGCCGCCCTGCCGGTCGCCGTCGGTGGCGCGGCACGGGTTCGAGGTCAGCATCACGGTCTCGCTCATGCCGTAGCGCTCGAGGATGGTGTGGCCGGTGCGGTCCTGCCAGTCGCGGAAGGTCTCGATCAGCAGCGGCGCCGACCCGGAGACGAACAGCCGCATGTGCCCGCACTGCGCGCGGGTCAGTCCCGGCTCCTGCAGCAGCCGCACGTACAGCGTCGGCACGCCCATGAACACGGTGGCGCGCGGCAGCCAGCGCACCACCTGCGCCGGCTCGAAGCGGTTCATCCACAACATCGGCGTGCCGTTCAGCAGCGCGCCGTGCGCGGCGACGAAGAGCCCGTGCACGTGGAAGATCGGCAGCGCGTGGATGAGCACGTCGTCCGGCCGCCAGTCCCAGTAGGTGCGCAGCACCTGGGCGTTCGACAGCAGGTTGCCATGCGTCAGCATCGCGCCCTTGCTGCGGCCGGTGGTGCCGCTGGTGTAGAGGATCGCGGCGAGGTCGTCGGCACGGCACGGCACCGGTTCGTGCAGGTCGGGGAAGGCGGCGGCGCGGTCGAGCAGCGTGCCGGTGCGGTCGTCGTCGAGCGTGAAGACATGCCGCACGCCGCGCTGGAACGCCAGCTTCGACAGCCACGGAAAACTGCGCGGCGCGCACACCACCACCGCCGGTTCGGCGTTGCCGATGAAGTAGTCGAGCTCGGCCTGCTGGTAGGCGCTGTTCAGCGGCAGGTAGACGAAGCCGGCGCGCAGCGTCGCCAGGTACAGCACCAGCGCCTCGACCGACTTGTCGACCTGCGCGGCGATGCGCGCGCCGGCCGGGATCTCCAGCGAGGTCAGCAGGTTGGCCACCATCGCGACGCCGCGGTCGAGGTCGTCCCAGCTGTAGTGCAGGCCCTGGTCGGTCTCGATGGCCACCGCGCGGCGGCCCTCGGGCGTCGGCGGGAACGCGGCCTGCAGCGCGGCGTAGAGGTTCTGGTCGGGGGTGGGCGGCGCGGCGTCGGGGTGGCGGTCGGTCATCGGGGCGTCACGGGTGGGCTCGGGCGCGATTGTGGCCCGCGTGGCGCCGCCTCAGGCGCGCAGTGGCTCGGGGGTCATCAGCTCCACCGGCTGGGGTGCCGGCGCGCCGTCCAGCGCGCCGTCCAGCTTCAGGAACCGGTCCTCGATGAAGTCCTTCTCGCGCAGCGTGCGCTGGATCAGCTGCTTCAGCTCGTCGACCTCGCCGGTGAGGTTCGAGTTCTCGCGCTGCATCTGGTCGAGCCGCTGGTGCAAGCCGGTCAACTCCTCGCGCGAGTGGGTGGTCTCGATGGTCGAGCGGACCTGCTCCAGCTCGGATTCGAGCGCCATCGAACGCTTCTCGGCGTCGCGGGCCTTGCGGCGGGCCTGGTCGAGCTGCCCGTTCAGGCGCGTCACCAGCTGGCGCATGTTCTCCAGCGCCTCGGTGGAGGCGATGCGCTCGTCGCGGCGCATGTCGGCGATGGTCTTCATCGCCTCCTCCAGCTGCAGCCGCACCTGCGCCAGCGAGCTGCGCAGGCGGTGGTTGTGCGCCATCGCGCGGTCGAGTTCGCTGCGGTGGGGCCGTTCCTCGCCGCTGTCGCCGCCTTCGGCACCGGCCCCGGAGGCCTCGCCGCCGCCGACGCGGGCGGCCAGGTCCTGCACCAGCCGGGTCAGCTTGTCGAGCGCGGCGGCATCGGCGCCACCCGCGCCGCCGCCGGCGTCGCCGCCCCTGCCCAGCTTGTCGTGCGACAGGTTGGCCAGGTGCTGGAGCTTCTTGCCGGCGTCGCGGGTTTCGCTGGCGGCGTGCACCAGCGCCTCGTGGCCGATGCGCGTGTGCTCGAGGATGCGATACAACACGAACCCGGCCGCGACCAGGAACACCGCATTGCTGGCGAAGACGAACGCGAGCGCGAACTCGAGCGCCGTCATGACAGCGGCACCTTGAGGTAGGTGACCCGCGCCGCGCCGCAGCCGGGCACCTCGAGCATCACGTCGGTGCGCTCGGTGGCCTTGGGCAGCAGCTCGTCGAGCTCGCCGACCCCGCGGCTGACGACCTGCGCGCGCAGCAGCCGGTACGGGTTGGCGTCGCTGTGGCCCTGGATCAGCTTCGAGGCGATGCGCATGAAGGTGCCGGCGCGCTGCACCACCTCGGGATCGGGCCGGCCCTTGGCGATCGCGGCCGCGGCCACGTGGGCCGCATCGGCGCCGGACCCCGCGCCGATCACGCACAGCGCCGGAAAGTCGAGCAGCCCGATCACCGTCGGCACCGTGTCGCTGCCCTGCGCGTACTGGCAGCGCAGCAGGAACGGCGTCAGGTTGCCCGGCATCATCGGTTCGCACGGTCGCACGTCGAAGGCCAGCTGCTTCAGCGCCACCTTCAGCAGCCGCTCGATCACCTCCGGCTTCACCGGCCCGGCGGCCGCCGGCGGTGCTCCCGGCCGGGCCGGCGCCTGCGCCAGCGACAGCCGCACCGCCTTCAGCAGCTCCTCGTCCTGGAACGGCTTGGTGACGACGAAGTCGGCGCCGTTGCTGCGCGCCTCGGCCAGCCGCGACGGGCTGTTCTCGGCGGTGACGAAGCCGACCCGCACCTGCGCATGGCCGGTCTGCCTCAGCGTCTGCAACATCTCGATGCCGGTGACACCCGGCATGTGCCAGTCGGTGATGATCAGGTCGGGCGAGAAGCTGTCGACCAGGTCGAGCGCCTCCTGGCCGTTGGTGGCGCCGCGCACCTCGACGCCGCTGCCGCCGGCTTCCTGCACGACGCGGCGCAGGATCGCGATGATCGCGCGACTGTCGTCGACGATCAGCACCCGGCGGGTGGCAGCGGTGGTGGCGCTGGAAAACATGTCATGTCCCTCTCTCTCGCTTGTACTGCTCTGTCTCTTGGCGGCGGCTCGGGAGGGGCGTGCCTCCTTGAGGTCGTTATCGGGCGGCCCTGTCCTCGATCAAGACGGGGTTTGCACCGTCATAGTGCAAAAATCACGTGACCAGACGGCCCCTTGCGACGCCCGGCACAATCCCCCGATGTTTTCTCCCAGCCAGCACGATGTCCGTGCCTTCTTCTGCGGCGCCTGGCGCAAGCAGAACGAAGGCACGCCGCTGACCCCGATCGACGCCCAAGCCACGCGCTGGATCACCGAGCACCCCGAATACCACGCCACGCTGGCCGACGAAACCGCCGCGCAGGCCGCCGTCTACAGCGTGGAGGACGGCAACACCAATCCGTTCCTGCACCTGTCGATGCACCTGAGCATCGAGGAACAGGTGTCGATCGACCAGCCGCGCGGCATCCGCCAGGCGGTGCAGACGCTGGCCGCCAAGCTGGGCAGCCTGCACGAGGCGCACCACCAGGTGATGGACTGCCTCGGCGAGATGATCTGGACCTCGCAGCGCAGCGGCCTGCCGCCCGACCCCCACGCCTACATCGACTGCGTCCAGCGCCGCGCCATCCAGCGGGGCCCGCGGTGAGCGGCGCGGCCCCGCCGCGGCCCACCGTGCCGGTGGGCATCGCCGCGTTGGCGCTGACGATGCTGCTCGGGCTGCAGCCCATCACCACCGACCTGTACCTGCCCACGCTGCCGGTGCTGGCGGCGCACTTCGGCGCGTTGCCCAGTGCGCTGCAGCTGACGATGTCGGTCATGGTGCTGAGCTTCGGCATCGGCCAGCTCGTGTGGGGCCCGGTGGCCGACCGCTTCGGCCGCCGGCCGGTGCTGCTGCTCGGGCTGTCGGTGTACCTGGCCGCCAGCATCGGCGCGGCGCTGGCCGGCACGATCGAGTGGCTGGTGGCGATGCGGGGGCTGCAAGGCGCCACGCTGGCCGCCTCGGTGGTGTGCGGCCGCGCGATGGTGCGCGACCTGTACGACCCGCGCCAGGGCGCGCAGGTGATGGCCCGCGGGCTCACCGGGCTCGGCCTGACGGCGCTGCTGTCGCCGCCGCTGGGCGGCCTCGTCACCGCGCTGTGGGGCTGGCACGCCGCCTTCGCGGCCATCGCGGTGCTGGGCGGCACGACGCTGCTGTTCATCGCGCTGCGCCTGCCCGAGACGCAGCCGCAGCACAACCCCGAGGCCCTGCGCCCCGGGCCGCTGCTGCGCACGTGGGCGACGATGCCGCGCAACCGCACCTTCGCGGGCTATGCGGGCCTGTCGGCCTGCACCTATGCCGGGCTGATGCTGTTCCTGGTCGGCTCCAGCTTCCTGATGAAGCGGCTGCTCGGCCTGACCCCGCTGCAGTACGGCCTGGCGCTGATGTCGGTGTCGGTGGCCTACATCCTCGGCACGGTGCTCTGCCGCCGCGCGCTGCCGCGCTTCGGCATGGCGGCGGTGGCCCGCTGCGGTGCCGCGCTGGCGCTGCTGGGCGGCGCGGCGATGGCCGCGCTGGCGCTGGCCGGCGTGCAGGGGCTGTGGGCGCTGCTGCTGCCGCAGCTGGTGTATTCGGTCGGCCACGGCCTGAGCCAGCCGTGCTGCCAGGCGGGCGCCGTTTCGGCGTTCCCGCGCCAGGCCGGCACGGCCGCGGCGCTGGCCGGTTCGATCCTCGCGCTGCTGACCTTCGGCACCACCTGGTGGCTGGGGCATGTGCTGGCGGATTCGCCGGTGCCGGTGGCGCTGGGTTCGGGGCTGTCCGGTGCCCTCGCCACCCTGATCGCGTACACCGTGCTGCCGCCCGACCGGACCGCGTTCGCAGCCCGCGCCCGCGCCCGGGCCTGAAGACCACGATGGCGCTGCCCTGCCTCGCCCTCGCCGGCCCCACTGCCAGCGGCAAGACCGGCGCGGCGCTGGCGCTGGCACGCGCCTGCCGCGCCCGCGGCGGCCCGCCGGTGGAGCTGATCAGCGTCGACTCGGCCCTGGTCTACCGCGGCATGGACATCGGCACCGCCAAGCCCACCGCCGCCGAGCAGGCCGAGGTGCCGCACCACCTGATCGACACGCACGAGCCGACGCAGGCCTGCTCGGCCGCCGAGTTCGTCGCCGATGCGCAGCGGCTGATCGACGCGGTGCGCGCGCGCGGCGCGGTGCCGCTGCTGGTGGGCGGCACGATGCTGTACTTCAAGGCCCTGTTCGAAGGGCTCGACCCGCTGCCGCCGGCCGACCCGGCGATCCGTGCGGCGATCGATGCCCGCGCCGCCACCGAGGGCTGGCCGGCGCTGCATGCCGAACTGGCGCGCGTCGACCCCACCACCGCGGCCCGGCTCGCGCCGCTGGACGCGCAGCGCCTCCAGCGCGCGCTGGAGGTCTGGCAGGCCACCGGCCGGCCGCTCTCCAGCTTCCACAGCGGCCCGCGCACCACCGCGCTGGGCGCGCAGACGCCGCTGTGGTCGCTCGAGCCGCGCGAGCGCGGCTGGCTGCACCGCCGCATCGCCGAACGCTTCGATGCGATGCTGGCCGACGGGTTCGTCGACGAGGTGCGCACGCTGCGCGCGCGCGGCGACCTCCACCCCGGCCTGCCGTCGATGCGCTGCGTCGGCTACCGCCAAGCCTGGGAGATGCTCGACACCGGCGCCCCGCTCGACAGGCTGCGCGAAACCGGCATCGCCGCGACCCGCCAGCTCGCCAAGCGCCAGCTCACGTGGCTGCGCAGCATGCCGGCACGGCACGTGATCGAGGCCGATGATCCGGCGGCGGTGGAGCGTTTTGTCGATGCCGCTTGGGCCCTGATCGATGGGCACTGAACCGTTGCTACAGGTGCGCGGCCTGACCCGCCGCTACGGCGACACACCGGTGTTCGCCGACGTCGACTTCGACCTCGCCGCCGGCGAGGTGCTCGCCCTGGTCGGCGAATCCGGCGTCGGCAAGTCGACGCTGCTGAACTGCCTGGCCGGGCTGGACCGGCCGGACAGCGGCACCGTGCGGCTGGACGGCCTGTCGGTCACCGACCTCTCCGAGCGCGACAGCGCCGCGCTGCGCCGCGACCGCCTCGGCTTCGTGTTCCAGGCCTTCCACGTGCTGCCGCAGCTGTCGGTGCTCGACAACGTGGCGCTGCCGCTGCGGCTGCAACGGCGCGGCACGCTGGCCGAGATGCACGCGCGCGCCGGGGAGCTGCTGACCGCCGTCGGGCTGGGTGCGCTCGGCGCGCGCCGGCCGCGCGAGCTCTCCGGCGGCCAGTTGCAACGCGTCGCCATTGCCCGCGCACTGGTGCACCGCCCCCGCCTGCTGCTGGCCGACGAACCCACCGGCAACCTCGACCCCACCACCGCCGAGCAGGTGCTGGCGCTGCTGGTCGCGCAGGCGCACGAGCACGGCGCCGCCTGCCTGCTGGTCACCCATTCCGAACACGCCGCGGCGCGGGCGGACCGCGTGCTGCGGCTCACGCCCACCGGCCTGGTGGCGGGATGAGCTCGCTCGCCGCGCTGCTGTGGCGGGCGCGCTGGCGGCAGCAGCCGCTGCAGCTCGCGGTGACGGTGCTGGTGGTGGCGCTCGGCGTGGCGCTGGCCTACGCGGTGCAACTGATCAACGGCTCGGCGTTGGCCGAGTTCGGCCAGGCGGTGCGCTCGGTCAACGGCCAGCCCGACGCGGTGCTGCGCGGCGCGGCCAGCACCGGCTTCGATGAACAGGCCTTCGTGCGGCTGGCCCAGCGCGGCGAGGTGCTGCAGGCCAGCCCGGTGCTGGAGCTGGACACGCTGGCGGTCGACGCCCAGGGCCGGCGGGTCGGCATGCGGGTGCTCGGCCTGGATGCCCTGCGCGTCTGGGCGCTGGCCCCCGACCTGCTGCCGCGCCCCGCCGCCGGCGAAAACCGCCTGGCCTCGCTGGACCCGCAGGCGGTGTTCCTGAACCCCGCCGCCCGGCTCGCGCTGGGACGGCCGCAGGCCGACGGCCGCCCGCTCGCACTGCAGCAGGGCGACCGGCTGCAGGACTTCCGCGATGCCGGCGACGTGGCCGCCGCCGGCCCGCCGCTGGTGGTGATGGACCTCGCCGCCGCGCAGGCCGGCTTCGACCGCCTCGGCCGGCTCAGCCGCGTCGACCTGCGGCTGGCCGCCGGCGCGGTGCCGCAGCAGTTGCTCGAAGGCCTCGGCAACGGCCTGCGCCTGGCCCGGCCCGACGAGGCCACCGAACGGGCCTCCCAGCTGTCGCTGTCGTACCGCGTCAACCTGACGGTGCTGGCGCTGGTGGCGCTGTTCACCGGCGGTTTCCTCGTCTACTCGGTGCAGTCGCTGTCGGTGGCGCGGCAGGTGCCGCAACTCGCGCTGTTGGGCGTGTTGGGGCTCGACGCGCGCGGCCGCCGCCGGCTGGTGCTGGCCGAGGCCGCCGGCCTCGGCGTGATCGGCAGCGTGGCCGGCCTGCTGCTCGGCGCGCTGCTGGCGCAGCTCGCGCTCAGCCGGCTCGGGGCAGACCTGGGCAGCGGCCAGCTCGGCAGCGGCTCGCGCGTGCTCGGCGAAGCGCCGCGCCTGCAGTGGCACGCGGGCACCGCGTTGCTGTACGGCGCGCTCGGGCTGCTGGCGGCGTGTGCCGGGGCGTGGTGGCCGGCGCGCACGGCCGAGCGGCTGCTGCCCGCGCAGGCGCTGAAAGGCCTGGGCCTCGGCCAGGTGCACCGCCCGTCGCGCTGGCGCGGCCCCGTGCTCGTCGTGCTGGGCATCGCGCTGGCCTGGCTGCCGCCGTGGCACGGCCTGCCGTTGGCCGCGTACGCCAGCATCGCGGCGCTGCTGCTCGGCGGGCTGGCGACCATTCCCGCGCTGCTGCAGGCCGTGCTGGCGCGCCTGCCCGAGGTGCGCGCGCCGGTGCTGCACCTGGCGCTGTCACGCGCCCGCGAGGCCCGCCACGAGGCCGCGGCCAGCATCGCCGGCGTGGTGGCCAGCCTGGCGCTGGCCGTGGCGCTGACCGTGATGGTCGGCAGCTTCCGCGCATCGGTCACCGCCTGGCTCGACCAGCTGCTGCCGGCCGACCTCTACGTGCGCAGCAGCCGCCAGGCCAGCGACGCGGTGTGGCTGCCGGCCGCGCTGCCCGCCACCGCGGCGGCGCTGCCCGGCGTCGTGCGTGTGCAGGGCCAGCGGGTGCTGTCGCTGCCGCTCGACCCGCTGCGCCCGGCGCCGACGCTGATCGTGCGGCCGCTGCCGGCGGATGTGGCCGCGGCGCTGCCGCTGGTCGGTGCGCTGCAGAAAGGCGATGGCCGCTGGCCCGATGCCTATGCGAGCGAGGCGCTGGCCAGCCTCTACGGCGCGGTGCCCGGCCGCCCGTTCACGCTGACGCTTCCCGACGGCCGCCGGCAGACAGTGTGGATCGCCGGCCTGTGGCGCGACTACGCCCGCCAGCACGGCGCGCTGATGCTCGCCGAGGCCGACTGGCTGACGCTCGGCGGCAGCACCGCCTTGAACGACCTGGCGATCTGGCTCGCGCCCGGCACCGCGCCGGCCGACATCGAGCAGGCGCTGCGCCAGCACGCCGGCCCGCAGGCCGCGCTGGAGTTCGCCGCCAGCGGCGAGATCCGCACGCAGTCGCTGGCGATCTTCGACCGCAGTTTCGCGGTGACCCGCTGGCTGCAGGCGGTGGCCATCGGCATCGGGCTGGTGGGGTTGGCGAGCAGCCTGTCGGGCCAGGTGCTGGCGCGGCGCAAGGAGTTCGGCACGCTGCAGCACCTCGGGCTGACGCGCGCGCAGCTGCGCCGGCTGGTCGTCGGCGAGGCGGTGGTGTGGACCGGCCTCGGCACGCTGCTCGGCATCGCGCTCGGGCTGGCGGTGGCCACGGTGCTGATCCGCGTCGTCAACCCGCAGAGCTTCCACTGGACGATGGACATGCACGTGCCGCTCGGTGCGCTCGCCACGCTGGCCGCCGCGGTGCTGCTGCTGGCCGCGCTGACCGCCGCATGGAGCGGCCGGCTCGCGGCTTCGCGCCAGCTCGCGCTCAGCGTCAAGGAGGAGACCTGATGCCCCCGCGCCGCCGCGCCCTGCTGCTGGCCGCGCTCGCCGGCACGGGCCCCGCCTTCGCGTTGCGACCGCGCCCGCTGGCCTTCCCACGCGACCACGGCAGCCATCCCGACAGCCGCACCGAGTGGTGGTACCTCACCGGCTGGCTGCAGGCCGGCGGCGAGGCGCCGATCGCCGGTTTCCAACTGACGTTCTTCCGCTCGCGCACCGGCTTCGGCGACAGCCATCCAAGCGCCTTCGCGGCACGCCAGCTGCTGTTCGCGCATGCCGCGTTCACCGACCTGTCGGACCGTAAACTGATGCACGACCAGCGCAGCGCCCGCGCCGGCCTCGGCCTGGCCGAAGCGTCGGCCGACGACACCGACCTGGTGATCGACCGCGGCCCGCGCGAATGGACACTGCGCCGCGCCACCGTCGACGGCCACAGCCGCTACGACGCCCGCTGGCAGACCGCCGGCCTGTCGCTGCAGCTCAGCGCCACCGCGGCGCAACCGCCGCTGCTGCAGGGCGACGCCGGTTGGTCGCGCAAGGGGCCGCTGGCTCAGCAGGCGAGCCAGTACGTCAGCGAGCCGCAACTGGTGGTGCAGGGCCGGCTCGAGCGCGGCGGCCGGGGGCGCGAGGTGACCGGCCGCGCCTGGCTCGACCACGAGTGGAGCGACGAACTGCTCGCGGCCGGCGTGGTCGGCTGGGACTGGATCGGGATGAACCTGTTCGACGGCAGCGCACTCACCGCGTTCCAGCTGCGCGACGGCGCCGGCCGGGCGCAGTGGGCCGGCGGCAGCCTGCGTGCACCGGCCGGCGCGGCCCAGGCCTTCGACGCGCCGGCCGTGCGCTTCGAGGCCGCTGGCCAGACCTGGCGCAGCCCGACCACCGGCGCCCGCTACCCCACGGGCTGGACCGTGCACACCCCCGCCGGCCGCTGGACCGTGCGGCCGCTGCTGGCGGCGCAGGAACTGGACAGCCGCGCCAGCACCGGCACGGCGTACTGGGAAGGCCTGAGCGAACTGCTCGACGAACGCGGCCAGGTCGTCGGGCGCGGCTATCTCGAGATGACGGGTTACGCGGGGGCGCTCAGGCTCACGTCGTGATCCTGCGCTGCCCGCCCTGCGCCTCTTTCTGTGAGAGCGGCTTCAGCCGCGATGGGCTCGTGGTGTCGCACGAATCGCGGCTGAAGCCGCTCCTACAAAAAGGAAGAAAGACCCAGCAGCCGCCGGTCAGTGCGCGGCGGCCGCCGCCGCATCCGACGACGACCCGGCCGCCTTCGGCCGCTGCACCAGCCAGACCAGCCCGATCACCATCAGCAGCAGCCCGCTGGAGAGCAGGAACACATCGTCCATGCCCCGCGTGGCGGCCTGCTGGTCGAGGGTGCGGCTCATCACCGCCAGCGCTGCATCGCGCGACAGCCCGCCGGCCTGCAGCGACGCCAGGGTCGACTGCAGCGCCGCATCGCCCTGCGCCAGCAGCTCGGTCAGGTGCGCCCGGTGGAGTGTGGTGCGGCGCTCCCACAGCGTGGTCGCGATCGACGTGCCCATCGCGCCCGCGGTGATGCGCACCGCGTTGGACAGGCCGGTGGCGGCCGGCATGTCCGCCGGTGTCGTGCCGGCCAGCGTGATCGCGGTGGTCGGCATGAAGAACAGCGGCAGCGCCGCACCCTGCAGCAGCGTGGGCAGCATCAGGTGGACCAGGTCGGTGTCGGTGGTGAACTGCGAACGCATCCAGAACACCGAGGCGAACGTGACGAAGGCCACCGTCGCGAAGATGCGCGGGTCGACCTTGCCGAGCAGCCGGCCGATGATCGGCGCGACCACGATGGCCAGGATGCCCACCGGCGCCATCACCGTGCCGGCCACCGTCGCGTTGTAGCCCATGTGCTGCTGCAGCCACAGCGGCAGCAGCACCATGTTGCCGACGAAGATCGCATAGCCCAGCGAGTTGACGAACACGCCGATGGTGAAATTGCGCCGCTTGAACAGCCGCAGCGCCACCACCGGGTGCGGGTCGTCCAGCTCCCAGATCACCAGCGCGATCAGCGCCACCACCGACACCGCCAGCAGCGTCAGGATGTGCGGCGACTCGAACCAGGCCTCTTCCTGGCCCTTGTCCAGCATCAGCTGCAGCGCCCCGATGCCCACCACCAGCAGGCCCAGGCCGATGCGGTCGATCGGCAGGCTGCGCCGCGGCGTCTCGCGGTGGCGGTAGATCGCCCAGGTCATCGCGCCGGCCGCCAGGCCCACCGGCACGTTGATGTAGAAGATCCAGGGCCAGCTGATGTTGTCGGTGATCCAGCCGCCCAGCAGCGGTCCGATCACCGGCGCCACCAGCGTGGTCATCGACCACATGGCCAGCGCCATGCCGGCCTTCGCGCGCGGGTAGCTGGCCAGCAGCAGCGTCTGCGACAGCGGGATCATCGGCCCGGCCACCAGCCCCTGCACGACGCGGTAGATCACCAGCGCGTTCAGCGAATGCGCCAGGCCGCAGGCCCACGAAGCGATCACGAACAGCAGGATCGCCGAGACGAACAGCCGCACCGCGCCGAAGCGCTGCGTCAGCCAGCCGGTGAGCGGCACCGAGATCGCGTTGGCCACGCCGAAGCTGGTGATGACCCAGGTGCCCTGCGACGGGCTGACGCCGAGGTCGCCGGCGATCGCCGGCACCGAGACGTTGGCGATCGACGAGTCGAGCACGTTCATGAAGGTCGCCAGCGACAGGGCCAGCGTGCCCATCACCAGCGCGCCGCCCTTCAGCGGCGGGTGCTCGACGTGGGCGGTGTCAGTGCTGGCCATGGCGGGCGCCGCCCTTGCCGAGCTGGCGGTCGATCACGCGCTGCACCAGCGCGTCGGCCGCGGGATCGGCCTCGGCGAGCTGCTCGGGCTTCTGGCGCTGGCGCGGTGTGTCGGCCAGCATCTTGCCGCTCTGGTCGGCCACGTCGACGTCGACCAGCATCGACAGGCCCACGCGCAGCGGATGCGCCTGCACCTCGGCCGGATCGAGCTCGATGCGCACCGGCACGCGCTGCACGATCTTGATCCAGTTGCCGGTGGCGTTCTGCGCCGGCAGCAGCGAGAACGCCGAGCCGGTGCCGGCCCCGAGGCCGGCCACCTTGCCGTGGAAGACGACCTTCTTGCCGTAGACGTCCGCATGCAGCTCCGCCGGCTGGCCGATGCGCAGGCGCTGCAGCTGGCTTTCCTTGAAGTTGGCGTCGACCCAGACGTCGCCCAGCGCCACCACCGACATCAGCGGCGCGCCGGCCTGCACGCGCTGGCCGAGCTGCACGTTGCGGCGGGCGATCCAGCCGTCCACCGGCGCCACCAGGGCGGCCCGCTGCAGCGCGAGGTGCGCCTCGCGCACCCGCGCCGCGGCCCGCTTCACGTTGGGATGGTCTTCGGCGGTGGTGCCCTGCGTCAGCGCCACCGCGGAGGCCTGCTGCTCGCGCGCCGCGGCGACCGCCGAACGCGCCGCCGCGGCCGCGCCCTTGGCCGCGGCGAGCTGGGCCTGGGCGTGGCGGAACTCTTCCTGGCCGACCGCGCCACCGGCCACCAGCGGCGCGCGGCGGTCGACGTCGTCCTGCGCGCGGGCCAGGTCGGCCTGCACCCGCGCCAGGTCGGCCTCGCGGGCCGCCACCTGCGCCTGCGCCCCCTGCACGTTGGCGAACAGCGTGCGCACCTCGCGCACGGTCTGGCCCAGCTGGGCCTCGGCCTGGTCGAGCGCCACCTGCGCGTCGGCCGGGTCGAGCTTCACCAGCGTCTGGCCCGCCTTGACGAAGTCGGTGTCCTCCACGTCGATCGATTCGACCGTGCCGCCGACCTGCGGCGTGATCTGCACCACATGCGCCTGCACGTAGGCGTTGTCGGTGTCCTCATAGTGGCGGGCGAACAGCCAGTACCAGCCGCCGTAGGCGACGCCGGCCAGGCCGACCACGGCGGCCAGCGCGATCAGCGAACGGCGCCGGCGGCTCGCGGCGGGCGGCGTGGGGGTGTCTGCGGTGTTGGTGTTGTCGGTCATGGGGAATCCTTCCTTATGGCTGCGGCTGCGGCTGCGGCTCGGCACGCCAGCCGCCGCCGAGGCTCTTCATCAGGGCGACCTGGCTCTGCGCATGGCGGGCCTGCAGATCGATCGCCAGGCGGCGCTGCTGCAGCACCTGCGTCTCGGCGTTGAGAACGGTGAGGTAGTTGGAGAGGCCGGCGCGATAGCGCTGGGTGGCCAGGTCGTAGGCCGATTCGGCGTGGCGCAGCGCCTCGGCCTGCTGGGCCTGCTGGCGCTGCACCGAGTCGCGGCTGGTCAGCGCGTCGGCGGCCTCGCGCAGGCTGGCCAGCACCACCGCGTTGTACTGCTCGACCGCGGCGTTGTAGTCGGCCTCCTTGCCGCGCAGCTGGCCCCGCAGCCGGGTGCCGTCGAACAGCGGCAGGTGCAGCGCGGCGCCGGTGCCGAGCTGGCGGCTGTCGCTGCGCAACACGTCGCCGAAGCCAAGCGCGTCGAGGCCGATGAACGCGGTGAGGCGGATGTCCGGGTAGAACGCGGTGCGGGTGACGTCGATCTGCCGCGCCGCGGCCTCGGCGCGCCAGCGCGCGGCCTGCACCTCGGGGCGGTGCGCCAGCACGTCGAGCCCGAGCGCCTCGACCGGCGGCGCGAAGGCGCCCGCGGGCAGCTTCGGCGTGGCATCGCGCAGCGCCTGCGGGCCCTGGCCGGCCAGCGCGGCGAGCTGGTGGCGCAGCAGCGCCACCTGTTCGTCGAGCGCCTCGATCTGCGCGCGCGCATCGGGCAGCGCACCCTCGCCCTGGCGCAGTTCCACCGCGGTGTCGAGGCCGGCGTCGACGCGCTGGCGGATCAGCGCCAGCATGCGGTCGCGCTGCTCCAGCAGGGATTGCAGCACCGCCTTCTGGCCGAGGGCCTGGCCGAGCGCGATCCAGCCGCGCGCGATCTGGCTGGCGAGCGTGAGCCGGGCGGCCGACACCTCGGCGGCCGCGGCATCGCGCTGGCCCATCGCGGCGGCGAGCGCGGCACGCTGGCGGCCGAAGTAGTCGAACTCCCAGCTCGCGCTGGTTTGCACGGTGCCGAGGTTCCACCAATTGCCGCCCAGCGGCGCCGGGTAGATGCCGTTGGCGCTGAAGCGGCGGCGGTTGGCATCGACCGTCTGGCTGACATGCACGTCATCGGCGGCGCCCTGCACCTGCAGCGCGGCCTCGGCCTGCGCGAAACGCGCGGCGGCCTGGCGCAGGTCGGGCTGGTCGCGCAGGGCCTGTTCGATCAGCGCGTCGAGCGCCGGGTCGCCGAGGGCCTGCCACCACTGCGGGGCGACCGCCGGTGCGGGTGCGGGTGCGGGTGCAGGTGCGGTGCCCAGGCCGAGGCGCTCGGCGCTCAGCGGCTCGGCCTTGGGCAGCGAGGTGCCCTGCGAGGCGCAGCCTGCCAGCACGGCGGCCACCGTCAGCGCCAGCGCGGCGGTCGGTGCCGTGGCGGCGCGGCGCCCGCGTCCAGTTCGCACAACGGGGTTCATTCGGATGCTTCTCCAATCGACGGTTCGGGGGCCTGCCGCAGTGCCTCGCCATTGGCGATGAAGCGCTTCAGCAGCGACACGAGCTGGTCGAGCTCGGCTTGCTCGAAGCCCGCCAGGTGCAGGTTCAGCACGTCGGCCAGCACACCCCACATCTCGTGGGCGATGGCCATGCCGGCCTCCGTGGCTTCGAGCTGCACGCACCGGCGGTCCTGGTCGGAGCGCACCCGGTTCAGCAGGCCCTTCGCTTCGAGCCGGGCCAGGTTGCGCGTCATCGCGCCCGGGTCGACGCACATCACACGCGCCAGCTCCAGCGGGTTGCGCGCCTCGCCGCTGGCGATCTTGAACAACGGCAGCCACTGCGTGTGGGTCAGGCCGTGGGGGGCGAGCCGGCGGTCCACTTCGGACCGCATCGAGCTCAACGCCATGCGCATCAGCAGCCCGACGCTGCCGCCGAGGTGGAAGTCGTCGCGGTTGTAGAACGCTGCGGGGGTCAGGGTGGCCATGGCGCCGATTATTAATTGCCTGGGCAACTATTGCCAAGTCAATTGTTGTTGCTAGCATCGGGACCATGGCTTCTTCCACACGCCGGGCGACCGGCACCCTCGCGGCTGGCAACCCCCGTTCCGCACCGGCGCGCGACAAGGGGCCGGTCGGCGCCCTGGCCGGACTCTGGCCGTTCCTGCGGCCGTACCGGCTGCGCATCGCATGGGCGGCCCTCTGCCTGCTCGCGGCCGCGGTGACGACGCTGGTGGTGCCGGTCGCGCTGCGCCAGCTGGTGGACGCCGGCCTGATGGCGGCCGACCCGGGGGAGCGGGTGATGGCGCTGCGCGGGCATTTCCTCGCGCTGTTCGCGGTCGGCGTGCTGCTCGGGCTGTTCTCGGCGGCACGCTTCTACATGGTCTCGTGGATCGGCGAGCGGGTCACCGCGGACCTGCGCAGCGCCGTCTACGCGCACGTGGTGCGGCTCAGCCCGGCGTTCTTCGAGCGCACCGCGGTGGGCGAAGTGCTGTCGCGGCTGACCACCGACACCACCGTCGTGCAAACCGTGGTGGGCTCCAGCCTGTCGCTGGGCCTGCGCAACACCGTGATGGGCCTGGGCGCGCTCGGCATGCTGGTGGTGACGAACCCCTGGGTGATGACGCAGGTGCTCGGCATCCTGGTGCTGGTGGTGCTGCCGGCGATGCTGGTGGGCCGGCGCGTGCGCCGTCTCTCACGCGCCAGCCAGGACCGCATCGCCGACACCAGCGCGGTGGCGGCCGAGGTGCTGGGCGCGATCCCGGTGGTGCAGGCCTACGGGCAGGAGGACCGCGAAGCGCAGCGCTACCGCGCCGCCGCCGAGCAGGCCTTCGATGTCGCACGGCGGCGCACCCGCGTACGCGCCGTGCTGGTGGCGTTTGTCATCAGCGCCACCTTCGCCGCGCTGCTGTGGGGGCTGTACCAGGGCACGCAGGCAGTGCTGGCCGGACGCATCAGTGCCGGCCACCTCGGCCAGACCGTCGTCTACATCCTGCTGCTGGTGGGCAGCGTCACGGTGCTCTCCGAGGTATGGGGCGACCTGCTGCGCGCCGCCGGTGCCACCGAGCGGCTGGTCGAGCTGCTGCACACGCCCTCGCCGGTGGCCGAGACGACGACGCCGCAGCCCCTGCCGCCACGCCCGAGCGGCGGCGCCGCGGTGTCGTTCGAGGCGGTCGATTTTTCGTATCCGTCGCGGCCGGACCGCCGCGCGCTCGACGGCTTCACGCTGCACGTCCGGCCCGGCGAGACCGTGGCGCTGGTCGGCCCGAGCGGCGCCGGCAAGAGCACGGTGTTCCAGTTGCTGCTGCGCTTCTACGAACCGCAGGCCGGCAGCGTGCGGCTGGACGGCCTGGACGTGCAGGACCTGTCGCTGCAGACGCTGCGCGGCGAGATCGGCCTGGTGCCGCAGGAGAGCACCGTGTTCGCCGCCAGCGCGGCCGACAACATCCGCTACGGCCGTGCCGACGCGCCCCTGTCGGCGGTGGCCGCCGCGGCCGAGGCGGCCCATGCGCAGGAGTTCATCGCCGCGCTGCCCGAGGGCTTCGACAGCCACCTCGGCGAGCGCGGGGTGCGCCTGTCCGGCGGCCAGCGCCAGCGGCTGGCGATCGCCCGCGCGCTGCTGAAGGACCCACCGCTGCTGCTGCTCGACGAGGCCACCAGCGCGCTCGACGCCCAGAGCGAACGCCATGTGCAGGCCGCCCTCGAGGACGCCATGGCCGGCCGCACCACGCTGGTGATCGCGCACCGGCTGGCCACCGTGCAACGCGCCGACCGCATCGTCGTGATGGACCAGGGCCGCATCGTCGATGAGGGCAAACATCAAGAACTCGTCGCGCGGGGCGGTTTGTATGCGAAGCTTGCGGCCTTGCAATTCAGCACGCCCACCGCTTCCACATGACGGCTGCCACGCCTGAAACCGGCCCTCGTCCCGCCCCGAAGATCGACGACCGCAAGGAACCCCGGATCCCGGTCTCGTGGCGCGGCCAGCTGGCCCTGCCCAACGGCATGCGCACCGAAGTCCGCGTCAAGGACGTCTCCGAAAGCGGCATCGGCATCGTCTCGCCCGACCCGGTGCCCAACATGAGCCGCATCAGCGTGGCGATGGCGGTGCCCGACCTGATCGACCCGGGCCGCTCGGTCACCGTGACCGGGCAACTCTCGGTGGCCTACGTGGTGGTGCAGCGGCACGACTACCGCATCGGCGGCCAGTGGGTCGACCTGCCGAACGCGCAGCGCGAGATGCTGAAGCAGGTCATCAAGCGCCACCGCTTCGGCTGAGTCAGAATCACGGCCCCGCTGCCGTCCCCGCCCCTCGCCCCGTGACCCGCCCGATCCGCTCGCAGTACGAAGACTTCATGCGCCATGTGCACCAGCACGGCGTGACCAAGACCGACCGCACCGGCACCGGCACGAAGAGCGTCTTCGGCCACCAGATGCGCTTCGACCTGCGCGAAGGCTTTCCGCTGGTGACGACCAAGAAGGTCCACCTGAAGTCGATCATCCTCGAACTGCTGTGGTTCCTGCGCGGCGATGCCAACGTGAAGTGGCTGCAGGAACGCGGCTGCACGATCTGGGACGAATGGGCGCGCGCGGACGGCGATCTCGGGCCGGTGTACGGCGTGCAGTGGCGCAGCTGGCCCACGCCCGAGGGCGGCCACATCGACCAGATCAGCGACGTGGTGAAGCAGCTGAAGACCACGCCCGATTCGCGCCGCATCATCGTCAGCGCCTGGAACGTGGCCGAGCTGTCGAAGATGGCGCTGATGCCCTGCCACGCGTTTTTCCAGTTCTACGTGGCCGACGGGCGGCTGTCCTGCCAGCTCTATCAGCGCAGTGCCGACATCTTCCTCGGCGTGCCCTTCAACATCGCCAGCTACGCGCTGCTGACGCACATGATGGCGCAGCAGTGCGACCTCGAGGTCGGTGACTTCATCTGGACCGGCGGCGACTGCCACATCTACAGCAACCACGTCGAGCAGGTCGAACAGCAACTGGCGCGCACGCCGTTCCCGTATCCCGAGCTGGTGATCAAGCGCCGGCCGGCGTCGATCTTCGACTACGCGTTGGAGGACTTCGAAGTGGTCGGGTACGAGCACCATCCGGCCATCAAGGCGCCGGTGGCCGTCTGATGCCGACCCTTCACCTCATCGCCGCGGTGGCGCGCGACGGCGGCATCGGCCGCGGCAACGAATTGCTCGTGCGCCTGCCCGAAGACCTGCAGCGCTTCAAGCGCCTGACGCTCGGCCACCCCGTCATCATGGGCCGGCGCACCTGGGAATCGCTGCCGCCGGCGTTCCGCCCCCTGCCCGGGCGGCAGAACATCGTCGTCACGCGCCAGGCCGACTACCGGGCCGAACGCGCGACGGTGGTCCACTCGTTGAGCCAGGCGCTCGAGGCGGCCGGCGACGCAGGCGACGTGTATGTCGTCGGCGGCGAGCAGCTGTACGCCGAAGCGCTGCCGCAGGCCGATCAGCTCGACCTCACCGAGATCGACGCCACGTTCCAGGCCGATGCGTTCTTTCCCGACTGGGACCGCCGCGTCTGGGCCGAGGCCGACCGCGAGACACACGTCAGCCCGGCCGACCGCGGCCATGGCTGGACGTACCACTGGGTGACGTACCGGCGCCGCGCGGCCTGAACGGATCAGGCCGGCGGCCGGTCCCCGCGGCAGGGGGTCACTCGCCGGACTTGCGCTGCAGCTTCTCGCCGCCGCGTTCGATCGCCTCGCCGCTGCGCTCCATGCCGCGGCCCACGGCATCACCGGCCTTGCGGGCGCCCCGCTCCACCGCGTTGCCGGTCTTCTCGGCGCCCCGCTTCATCTTGTGGCCCGCGCGGTCGGCGGCGTTGTCCATGCGGTCACCGGTGCGCTCCATCGCGTCACCGCTGCGGGCCCGCCAGTTGTCGAGCGCCTGGTCCATGCGCTGCTGACGCGCTTGGGCACTGTCGTCCGGCGTCGCGGTGGCCGCATGCGACAGGCCGGCGGCGGCAGAAAGGCCCAGGGCGGCGATGCAGAGGATGTGTCGGGTCGTCTTCATGGAAAACCTCCATTGCTGGGAAGGCTCCCACCTTAGGCGCCGCCGGCGCCGGCGGCTGCGCGCCCACGCCGCGCCCGCGTGTCCGCACCGCCCTACAGGGATGGCGCCGCAGGCCTACCTGATCCGCCCTTGTCCTACAAAACTCCGCTCTGCATCCCCTTAATCTGCGTGCGAAATAACCGAACAGGGGCTTTGCGATGATCAGGGTTGCGATCGTCGACGACCACGCCATCGTGCGGGCAGGTCTGAGACAGTATTTCTCCACGCATGTCGACCTGCGGGTCACCGAAGAGGCCAGCACCGGCCGCGAAGCGCTGGACATCGTCCGACGCGGCGATGTCGACGTGATGCTGATGGACCTCTCGATGCCGGACCAGAACGGCATCGACGCCCTCTCCGCCATCAAGCTGCGGGCGCCGGACCTGCCGCTGCTGGTGCTCAGCGGCTTCCCCGAGGAGCACTACGCCACCACGGTGCTGCGGCAGGGGGCGAGCGGCTACCTGAACAAGGAGTGCGACCCGGAGGACATCGTCAAGGCGATCCGCACCGTCGCACGCGGGCGCCGCTACATCTCGGCCAACGTGGCCGACCGCCTGGCCGATGGCCTGCGCAACGACATCCAGACGCCCGTGCACGAGCAGCTCTCCAAGCGCGAGTTGCAGGTGTTCCTGCGGCTGGCCCGCGGCGAGACCGTGGGCGACATCGCCAAGGGCCTGTCGCTGAGCGTCAAGACGGTCAGCACCTACCGCACCCGCGTGATGGAAAAGATGAAGCTCGCTTCGAACAGCGACCTCACCTACTACGCGATGAAGAACGGGCTCATCCAGTAAGCCGGGCCCTCAAGGCGCCGGCGCGGCACTGCCCGGCACCAACAGGTCGGCGACCACCGGTCGGTGCTCGGACGCCCACCGGCTGCCCACCCGGGCGTCGGTGACGCCCAGTTCGGCGCTGACCAGGATGTGGTCGATGCGCAGGAAGCTCAGGTGCGGCCGCAGCGCGTGGCCCACCGTAAAGCCCCAGCCGCGGCCCGCGGTGCTGTAGGCATCGCGCAGTCCTTCTGCCAGCAGGGTCTGGACCACCGGCGAAGCCTGCGTCGCGTTCAGGTCGCCGGCCACGATCAGCGGGCGCGGCAGCAACGCCACGTCGTCGGCCAGCTTGCGCGCCTGTGCCATGCGCACCGCGAAGTTTTCGCGCCAGTCGCCGAGGCCGTCGAGCCGTTCGCTGCGGGTGGCGTTCAGGCCCTCGCGCGGCGTCAGCGTGTGCACGTTGACCACCGTGATCGCCTGCGTGCCCACCGTCACCGTGCAGCGCAGGTAGGGCCACGCCGGCGCGCCCGCCGCGGAGAGGTCGCCGACGCGGCAGTCCTGCAGCGGGTGACGGCTGGCGATCACGTACTGCCCGTAGCCTTGCCAGTGGAAGGGCCGAAGCGCCTCGCGCATCGCAGGGTCCAGCCGACGGTTCAGGTGCGGACCGTCCTGCAGCAGCAGCAGGTCCGGCGCGGCGCGCCGGATCTCGTCGGCCAGCCGCTCATAGCCATCGTCGCGCTCGACGGCACGGTAGGTCTTGACGTTGTAGGTCATCACCCGCAGCGGCTGGCGCAGCCCGGCCTCCAACGGCTCGGTGCGGTCCAGCCCGAGGGACAACCCCATCACCGGCCCCAGCACCAGCGCGAGCGTCGCAGTGCCGAGCAGCCGCCAGCGCCAGCCGAAGGCCCAGGAGAGCAGGAACGCCAGCAGCGCGGGCGCGAGCCAGGCCGGGTACGGCACGTAGCGCACCAGCTCGACCCACCACGTGTCGGCGGTGCCGAACCGGAAGGCCAGCGCCAGCAGCGCCGCGGCCAGCGCTGCCAGCAACAGCAGGCCGCGACCCGCAAAGGAGCCCATCGAGCGAACGAACACTGGCAACTGCGACTCCCGCTCAGCGCCCGGACGGCACGCCGTGGCCGCGGCGCATCGCCCCGCAGTTCCAGCACTGCTCGAACGGGCCGTCCACCGTCTCGCCGCACTGGTTGCACCGCCAGTGCAGGTGCGGCGGGTTCATCAGCTCGTGCAGCAGGCGGCGGGCGGCGGGCCGCTGTGCGTCGTCCATGACCCAGATCGACGGCAGCGCCTGGTCGGGCGGGATCTCGCCGGCGATGCTGCCGGCGAAGGCGCCCTGCACCGTCACTTCGATGCCGGCTTGGTTCAGCTGGTCGGCCCACAGCGTGGCCAGCGCGAGGTTGGGGGCTTCGGTAAGGCGTTTCATCGGCCGGCCAGTGTAGACGCGGCTCGTTGCAACGCCCGCCGCGCACCCTGCGCTAAGCTCCGCGCCGCGATGAACGACCCCGTTGACCCGAACAAGCCCCGACGTCCACGGGGCCGGCCGCCCAAAGTGGCGCCCGACCGCCCCGACGGCACGCCCGGCCGCACCAACGACCCGGCGCGCACGATGGAGGACATCCTCGAGGTGGCGATCCAGGAGTTCGCCGACAAGGGCCTGGCCGGCGCGCGCATCGACGAGATCGCCGCCGCCACGCGCACCAGCAAGCGGATGATCTACTACTACTTCGGCAGCAAGGAAGGGCTCTACGTTGCCGTGCTCGAAGAGGCCTACCGCCGCATGCGCCACATCGAGCAGGGCCTGCACCTCGAGGCGCTGCCGCCCGAGGCCGCACTGCGCGCGCTGGTGGCGCACACGGTGGACTACCAGCTGGCGCACCCGGAGTTCATCCGCCTGGTGATGACCGAGAACATCCACCGCGGCGAGTACCTGGCGCAGAGCGCCTCGATCCGCCAGCTCAACGTGCCGGCGATCGACGGGCTGCGGCAGGTGTACGAACGCGGCGTGCGCGAGGGCGTGTTCCGCCCCGGGCTCGACCCGGTCGACCTGCACATGTCGATCAGCGCGCTGTCGGTGTTCAACATCGCCAACCGCCACACGTTCTCGCTGATCTTCCAGCGCGACCTCGCTGGCGAGGCCGCCATCGACGCGCGCCGCGACAGCATCGTCGAGATGGTGGTGCGCTTCGTGCGCCGCTGAGCGGCGCAGATCGCGGCTGAAGCCGCTCCTACAGAAGTCCGTTTGCCTCCCCGCGGGTTTTCCCGCTGAAAAAAACTAACCAGTTCGTACATTATTCGGTCCCGTGCTTCAGGAGACCGCCATGAACCGTTGGATCGACCGCGCCAGCCGCCTCATCGAGGCGTTGATGGTGCTGATGCTGGCCGTCATGGTCGTGCTCGTCTTCGGCAACGTCGTGCTGCGCTACGCGTTCGACTCCGGCATCACGATCTCCGAGGAACTGTCGCGATGGCTGTTCGTCTGGGTCACCTTCCTCGGCGCCGTGGTCGCACTGAAGGAAAACGCCCACCTCGGCACCGACATGCTGATCAGCAAGCTGCCGCCGGCCGCGCAGCGCGTCTGCCTCGCCGTGGCACAGGCGCTGATGCTGTTCGTGACCTGGCTGCTGTTCTCCGGCGCGCTGGCCCAGGCGCGCATCAACGCCGAGGTCGAGGCCCCCGTGAGCGGCCTGCCGACGTGGATCTTCTACGCCAGCGGCGTGGTCTTCGCGGCCACCACCGGCCTGCTGCTGCTGCGCGAGCTGTGGCGCACGCTCAGCGGCCAGGTACGCCGCGACGAGCTGGTACGCGTGCAGGAGTCGGAAGACCTCGCGCAGATGGAAGCGCTGCACCTCGACCGCAGCGGCACCTACAAGCCCTGAGCCCCCGCACCGAGTCCCACCATGACCGTCTTCATCTTCCTCGGCGCGCTGCTCGCCGCCATGGCCATCGGGGTGCCGATCGCCTACTCGCTGCTCGTCTCGGGCGCCGCGCTGATGTGGCACCTCGACCTGTTCGACCCGCAGATCCTGGCGCAGAACACCATCAACGGCGCCGACAGCTTCCCGCTGCTCGCGGTGCCCTTCTTCATGCTGGCCGGCGAGATCATGAACGTCGGCGGCCTGTCGCGCCGCATCGTCAACCTCGCGCTCACGCTGGTGGGCCACAAGCGCGGCGGCCTCGGCTTCGTCGCGGTGGTGGCGGCCTGCCTGCTGGCGGCGCTCTCCGGTTCTGCCGTCGCCGACACCGCCGCGCTGGCCGCGCTGCTGCTGCCCATGATGGTGCGCGCCGGCCACGACAAGGCCAAGGCCGGCGGCCTGATCGCCTCGGCCGGCATCATCGCGCCGGTGATCCCGCCGTCGATCGGCTTCGTCGTCTTCGGCGTCGCGGCCAACGTGTCGATCAGCAAGCTGTTCCTGGCCGGCATCGTGCCGGGGCTGATGATGGGCGTGTCGATCGCCATCGCCTGGTGGTGGGTCGCCAAGCGCGAGAACATCACGCCGCCGCCGAAGGCCAGCTGGGCCGAGCGTGCCAAGGCGCTGCGCGAGTCGACCTGGGCGCTGGTGCTGCCGGTGATCGTGATCGTCGGCCTCAAGATGGGCGTCTTCACGCCCACCGAGGCCGCGGTGGTGGCCGCGGTGTACGCGCTGCTCGTCGCCACGCTGGTGTACCGCGAGCTGCCGCTGCACAAGCTGTACGAGGTGTTCGTCGCCTCGGCCAAGACCAGCGCGGTGATCATGTTCCTGGTCGCGGCGGCGATGGTCAGCGCCTGGCTGATCACCGTGGCCGACATCCCGAGCAAGATGATCGCGCTGCTCGAGCCCTTCATGGGCAACCAGACACTGCTGCTGGTCGCCATCATGGTGCTGGTGATGGCGGTGGGCACCGCGATGGACATGACGCCCACCATCCTCATCATGACGCCGGTGCTGATGCCGGTGGTCAAGGCCGCCGGCATCGACCCGGTCTACTTCGGCGTGCTGTTCATCATCAACAACGCCATCGGGCTGATCACGCCGCCGGTGGGCACCGTGCTCAACGTCGTGGCCGGCGTGGGCAAGATGAAGATGGACGAAGTCACCCGCGGCGTGCTGCCCTTCATGTGCGCGCAGTTCGCGGTGATGTTCCTGATGGTGTTCTTCCCGCAGCTGGTCACCGTGCCGGCGCGCTGGTTCGCCGGCTGAGCCAGCCCCTTCCCATCCCGCCTGTCCCACAAGAGGAGCCTTCCATGACCCGTACCACCCGCCGTGCCGTGATGACGGCCCTGACCGCCGCCGCGCTGGCCGTCACCGGCCTGACCGCCCATGCCCAGGAACGCACCTTCAAGCTCGCGCTGCAGAACCCCAAGGGCCACCCGCTGGAACAGGGCGCGGTGAAGTTCGCCGAGCTGGTGGCCGCCAAGTCGGGCGGCAAGCTGAAGGTCAACGTCTTCGCCGGCGGCGCGCTGGGCAGCGACGCGGCCAACGTCTCGGCGCTGCAGGGCGGCACCATCGAGATCGTCGTGCTCAACAGCGGCATCCTGGCCTCGCAGGTGAAGGACTTCGAGGTCTTCGACCTGCCCTTCCTGTTCGCCGACGGCAAGGAAGCCGACGCGGTGGTCGACGGCCCGCTCGGCCAGAAGCTGCACGCCAAGCTGGCCGAGAAGAACATCGTCGGCCTGGCCTACTGGGAACTGGGCTTTCGCGACATCACCAACAGCCGCCGCCCGATCACCAAGATCGAAGACCTGGCCGGCCTGAAGCTGCGCGTGATCCCGAACGCGATCAACGTCGACTGGGTCAAGGCCATCGGCGCCAACCCGACGCCGCTGGCCTTCACCGAGCTGTACGCCGCGCTGGAGCAGAAGGCGGTCGACGGCCAGGAGAACCCGGTCAGCGTGATCGCCGCCAACAAGTTCAACGAGGTGCAGAAGTACCTGACGCTGACGCACCACCAGTACAACCCGCAGTCGATGATCTTCAGCAAGAAGGTCTGGGACACGCTGGCCGCCGCTGACCGCAAGCTGCTGCAGGACGCCGCAGTGGAAGCCGCCCGCTACGAGCGCCAGGTGGCCCGTGACTCCGCCGCCGGGGCGCTCGACCAGCTGAAGAAGGCCGGCATGCAGGTGAACGAGCTGCCCGCGGCCGAACTGGCCAAGCTGCGCGAGAAGGTCAAGCCGGTGGTCGACAAGCATGGCGCCGCGATCCCCGAGACGCTGGCCGAACTGAACGCCCAGCTCGCCAAACTCCGCCAGAAGTGATCTGCCCCGCCCGACCCCGCTGCCGCCCATGACCGCCTCCTCTCCTGCCGACCTCGACCGGTCGAACGCCCTGCTGCTCGGCCTGATCGGCGCCGGCATCCAGCAATCGCTGACGCCGGCGATGCAGGAGCGCGAAGCCGCGGCGCAGGGCCTGCGCGCCCACTACCAGCTGATCGACCTCGACCGCGCCGGCGGCAGCGCCGAGGCGCTGCCGATGCTGCTGCAGGCCGCGCGGCTGATGGGCTTCGCCGGCCTGAACATCACCTACCCGTGCAAGCAGGCGGTGATCCCGCTGCTGGACGACCTGTCGGACGAAGCGCGCGCGATGGGCGCGGTCAACACCGTGGTGTTCCGCGACGGCCGCGCGATCGGCCACAACACCGACGGCCTGGGCTGGGCCTGGGGCTTCACGCGCGCGCTGCCGGGCGCCGACCTGTCGCGCGTGGTGCTGCTGGGCACCGGCGGCGCCGGCTCGGCGATCGCCCACGCGGTGCTGCGGCTGGGCTGCGGCCACCTGGTGCTGGTCGACACCGATGCGGCCCGCGCCGGTGCGCTGGCCGAGCGGCTGTGCGAGCTCTACGGCGCCGGCCGCGCCTCGGTGCAGACCGACGTGGCGGCCGCGCTGGTGGGCGCGCGCGGGCTGGTGCACGCCACGCCCACCGGCATGGCCAAGCTGCCCGGCCTGCCGCTGCCGGCCGCACTGCTGCATCCCGGCCTGTGGGTCGCCGAGGTCGTCTACTTCCCGCTCGAGACCGAGCTGCTGAAGGCCGCGCGCGCCGCCGGCTGCCCGGTCAGCGACGGCGGCGGCATGGCGGTCGGCCAGGCCATCGGCGCGTTCGAACTGTTCACCGGCCGCCAGGCGGACGAGGCGCGTGTGCGCCGGCATTTCCTCGAGATGGTGGCGCAGCGCGGCGGCATCACCGACTGAGCCACCCCTTCCCCGTTCCCCATCCGGAGACAACACGATGAAAAAACACACCGTCATCGCCGCGGCCCTGCTGGCCGCCGGCGCCGCCCAGGCGCAATCGAGCGTCACGCTGTACGGCTCGATCGACCAGTACCTCAACTACATGAAGAGCAGCTCGGGCACGAGCGTGCGGGCGATGGAAGACGGCGCGCTGCTGCGCAGCCGCATCGGCTTGCGCGGCACCGAGGACCTCGGCAACGGCTACGCCGCCAAGTTCACGCTCGAGAACGGCTTCGCCGCCGATGCCGGCACGCAGGCCGACAGCTCGCGCCTGTTCGACCGCCAGGCCTGGGTGGGGCTGGCCTCGCCGTTCGGCGAAGTGCGCTTCGGCCGCCAGAACGGCTCGATCTTCACCCGCGGCGGCCTGGTCGACTACACGACCCGCACGCTGGGCTCGATGGTCAACAACTTCGGCGTGCCCTCGCGTTTCGACAACGACATCGCCTACATCTCGCCCAAGCTGTTCGGCGCGTTGCAGTTCGACCTGCACTACGCGCTGGCCGAGCAGTCGGCCGCCGCCGGCGGCAACCGCCAGTCGGTGTTCCAGGCCGGGGCCGACTACACGGTGGGTCCGTTCGTCTTCGCCGCTGCCACGCTGCGCGCCAAGCCGGCCAAGGGCGCGGCGGTCAGCAAGGACATCTTCTACGACATGGGCGTGGCCGACTGGAACTACGGCAAGGGCAAGGTGTACCTCGCCTTCATCCGCAGCAACAACAGCACGCGCAGCCAGGTGGGCACCAGCGGCACCTACATCAACAACGGCGGCACCCTGCTGGGCAACGTCGGCGGCGTGGTGGCCGGCACCGACAACGCGACCACCGGCGCCGTGGCGGCCGATGCCAATCGCACGTACCACATCTGGCAGATTTCGGCCGACTACCAGCTGACGCAGGCGCTGCGCATCGGCGCGCTGTGGGGCAAGATCAACGACCGCAGTTCGGACAGCGACGCCGTGGGCGGCTCGGTCGGCGGCTACTATGATTTCTCGAAGCGCACCACCGTCTATGGCCTCTGGGACACCCTGCGCAACAAGGGCACCGCGGGCTTCCGCCCGAGCGGCTCGGCCGGCCTGCGCAGCGGCTTCGCCACCGCGAACGACGTGAACGGCCGCACGATCAACGGCCTGCAGGTGGGCGTGCTGCACCGCTTCTGACCCTCAACAGGAGACCCCTCTCATGACGGAGCCGTCGATCGACCGCGAGCTGCACGATGCCCCCGCCAACCCGTTGCGGCTGGCCGGCATCGAGTTCATCGAATACGCCACCACGCGCCCGCAGGCGCTGGGCCAGGTGCTCGAGATGATGGGCTTCCGGCCGATCGCGCGGCACCGCTCGCGCGAGGTGCTGCTGTACCGCCAGGGCGACATGAACGTCGTCATCAATGCACACGACGGCGGAACGAAGGGCCACCGGGAGCCCTCGGAGCTGCCGGTGATCAGCGCGATCGCGCTGCGCGTGCAGGACGCGGCGGCGGCCTACCGCCACGCGCTCGAGCGGGGTGCGTGGGCGGTGCCCACCCACGTCGAGGTGATGGAGCTCAACATCCCGGCCATCCACGGCGTGGGGGCGAGCCGCATCTACTTCGTCGACCGCTGGCAGGACTTCTCCATCTGGGACGTCGACTTCGTGCCGATCCCCACGGTCGACCAGCGCCCGCCGGCGCTGGGTGGCCTGCACTGGTTCGGCATCGTGCAGTACATCGGCAACGACCGCATGAAGGACTGGACCGAGTTCTACCGCGAGCTGTTCGCGTTCGACGAGCTGCCGGACGACCAGCGCTTCGGCATCCTGCCCAAGGGCCACATCCTGCGCAGCCCCTGCCGCACCTTCTACCTGCAGCTGATCGAGCCGGAGCCGGGCATCCTCGACGTCGAGGGCGAGGAGACGCTGCAGCGCATGGGCCTGGGCACCGCCGACGTGCCGGCCGCCGTGAAGCTGCTGCGCGAACGCGGCGTCGAATTCGTCGAACCCGGGGCCCGCGCGGCCGACCGCGGGGCGCTCACGCGCAGTTGGCTCGGCGGCGTGATGTTCGAGCTCGTGCAAGACACGCGCGGCGCCTGAGGAGTGGCCATGACGCAGACCAGCGGCAACTTCGACGACTTCGGGATGGACACGATCACGCTGGCCGGGCCGCTCGAGGCCAAGCTGGAGGCGATCGCCGCCGCCGGCTTCGGCCAGGTGATGCTGAAGGCCAACGACCTGGTCGGCCACCCCGGCGGCACCGCCGCGGCGGTGCGCGCGGTGCGCGCCAGCGGCCTGCGCGTCACCGGCTTCCAGGTGCTGCGTGATTTCGAGGGCCTGTCCGGCCACCTGCACGCCTACAAGGTCGACATCGCCAAGACCATGCTGGAGATGGCCGCCGAGCTGGGCGCGCCGCTGCTGCTGGCCTGCTCGTCCACCAGCGTGCACGCCAGCCCCGAGATGCAACGCACCGTCGCCGACCTGCGCAAGCTCGCCATGCTGGCGATCCCGCTCGGGCTGAAGGTGGCCTACGAAGGCCTCAGCTGGGGCCGCACGATCAACGAGTTCACCACCGCCTGGGAGGCCGTGAGCCTGGCCGACATGCCCAACCTGGGCATCGGCATCGACAGCTTCCACACCTTCGCCAGCCAGACGCCGCTCGACCAGCTCGACCTGCTCGACGCCGACAAGATCTTCCTCGTCCAGCTGGCCGACTTCATGTGGCAGGAGATCCGCTCGGTGGAAGAGCGCATCACCACCGCGCGGCACTTCCGCGTCTTCCCGGGCGAAGGCGTGCACAGCGCGCAGGTGGTCGAGCTGGTGACCAAGCTCGCCGCCATCGGCTACCGCGGCGACTACAGCTTCGAAGTCTTCAACGACGACTACCAGCAGATGCCGCTGCCGATGGTGTCGCAGCGCGCGCGGGCGTCGGCGGTGTGGCTGGGCGAGGAGGTGCTGCGGCGCGCCGTGCCGCTGCCCAACCGCATGCGCCTGCGCCGCCCCGGCGCCTGAGCCGCCCGCTCAGCCGGCCGACAGGTCGGCCGCCTGGCACACCGCCACCCGGTCGCGCCCCTCGCGCTTGGCGCGGTACAAGGCGTGGTCGGCGCGGCGCAGCAGCTCGTCGCACGAACGGCCATGCGCCGGGTACAGCGCCACGCCGACGCTGCCGGACACTTGACAGGCCTGGCCCTCGATGAGGACGGCCGGCCGCAGCACCGACACCAGCCGGTTGCCAAGGTCGAGCGCGTCCTGCGCCGACGGCAGCCGGTTCGCCAGCACCACGAACTCGTCGCCGCCGATGCGGGCGATGAAGTCGTCCGAGCGCAACGCCGCCTGCAGCCGGCCGGCCACCGCCACCAGCAGCTGGTCCCCGGCCGCATGGCCGAGCGAGTCGTTGACCCGCTTGAAGCCATCGAGGTCCACATACAGCACCGCGAACAGCGGGTGCGGCTCCCGCTGCGCCTGCTGCAGCACCGCGTCAAGGCGGGCGTTCAACTGACGCCGGTTGGCCAGGCCGGTGAGTCCGTCGTGGCCGGCTTCGTGGGCGATGCGGCGCTCGGCCTCCAGCCGGTCGCAGATGTCGCGGGCGATCTTCGAGACGCCGACGATCGCGCCCTGCTCATCGCGGATGGGCGACACCGTCAGCGACACGTCCACCATCGCCCCGTCCTTGCGCACGCGCCGCGTGTCATAAGGCCCCACGTGCTCACCGGCGTTGACCTTGCGCAGGATGACGTCCTCTTCGTCCGCTCGATCGGGCGGCAACAGCACGCGGATCGACCGCCCCACCATCTCGTCGGCCGAGTAGCCGAAGATGCGCGCCGCCGCGCCGTTCCAGCTCGTCACGATGCCTTCGAGCGTCTTGCTGACGATGGCGTCGCCCGACGACGAAACGATCGCGGCGAGGTGGTGCGTCAACGCCGTCAGCCGCGCCACCCGTTCGCGCTCGGCCCGTTCGGCGGAGATGTCGCGGGCGATCTTGGCCGCGCCGATGATGACGCCGCGCGCATCGAGGATCGGCGAGACCGAGATCGACAGGTTGATCTCGGAGCCGTCGCGGCGCAGCCGGACGGTCTCGAAGTGCTTGACCCGCTCACCAGCGCGGATGCGGGCGACGATCTGGCGCTCCTCCTCCAGCCGGTCGGGTGGCAGGAAACGCTCGACCGAATGGCCGATCACCTCCGCCGCCGGGTGGCCGTACAACCGCTCGGCGGCCGGATTCCAGCTGGTGATGATGCTGTCCAGCGTCTGTGAATAGATGGCGTCGTCCGAGGAATTGACGAGCGTCGCCAGGTGGGCGGACGTGAGCTCGCGAAGATCCGGCGGCCTGATGCGCTTCAAAACTGCCATGCGCTCCATGGGGCCATTAGGCACCCAAGTGCAACCGGATGCAACGGCGGCCCCACGCAGCGCCGATCGAAAGCCCCAAACTGCGCAGCAGTGCGCACGCCAGCCCGCGGCCCGCTCAGGCCTGGGTGTAGGCCGTCTTCACCGTCGTGTAGAACTCCGCAGCATGGCGCCCCTGCTCGCGCGGCCCGTGGCTGGAGGCCTTGCGCCCGCCGAACGGCACGTGGTAATCGACGCCTGCAGTCGGCAGGTTGACCATCACCATGCCGACCTGCGCGTGGCGCTTGAAGTGGGTGGCGTGCTTCAGCGAGGTGGTGGCGATGCCGGCGGCCAGGCCGAAGGGGGTGTCGTTGGCCAGGTGCAGGGCCTCGTCGTAGTCGCGCACGCGCAGCACGCTGACCACGGGGCCGAAGACCTCCTCGCGGTTGATGCGCATGTCCGCGGTGGTGTCGGTGATCAGCGCCGGGGTCAGGTAGAAACCGGGTGCGCCGGCGGCGTTCGTTTCGCGGTGCTCGCCGCCCTCCAGCCGCCGGCCTCCCTCCTGCTGCGCGATGGCGAGGTAGGCCAGGTCCTGCTCGAGCTGGCGGGCGTCGACGACCGGGCCGATGTCGGTGCCGGGTTTGCGCGCATCGTCGACGGTCAGCGCGCGCATCCGCGCCGCCATCGCGGCGACGAAGCGGTCGTGGATGCCCTCGGTCACCAGCAGCCGGCTGGACGCGGTGCAGCGCTGGCCGGTGGAGAAGAAGCCGCTCTGCACGGCGCACTGCACGGCGATGTCGAGGTCGGCATCGTCGAGCACGACCATCGGGTTCTTGCCGCCCATCTCCAGCTGGACCCTGGCGCTGCGGGCACTGCAGGCCGCGGCCACCTTCGCGCCAGTGGCCACCGAGCCGGTGAAGCTCACCGCGGCCACGCGGGGGTCGTGCAGCAGCCGCTCGCCCACCACCGCACCGCGGCCCATCACGAGGTTGAACACACCCGCCGGCAGGCCCGAGCGCGACAGGATCTCGGCCAGCGCCCAGGCCGAGCCGGGCACCCACTCGGCCGGCTTGAACACGACGCAGTTGCCATGGGCCAGCGCCGGCGCGATCTTCCACGCCGGGATCGCGATCGGAAAGTTCCACGGCGTGATCAGCCCCACCACGCCCACCGGCTCGCGCGTGATCTCCACGCCCACGCCGGGCCGCACCGAGGGCAGGCTCTCGCCGCCGGGCCGCAACGCCTCGCCGGCGAAGAACTTGAAGATGTTGCCGGCCCGCACCACCTCGCCCACGGCCTCGGGCAGCGTCTTGCCCTCTTCGCGGGCCAGCAGGTCGCCCAGCTCGGTGCGGCGCGCGAGGATCTCGCTGCCCACCGCGTCGAGGATGTCGAAGCGCTGCTGCGGCGTGGAGAGGCTCCAGGCCGGGAACGCCGCGCTGGCCGCCGCGATCGCCAGCGCCGCCTGCGCGGCATCGGCCTGCGCGTACTCGCCGATCACGTCGCGGGTGTCGGACGGGTTGAGGTTGCGCGCGGCGTCCGCGCCTGCCAGCCAGTCGCCGGCGATGAAGTTCTTGAACATGGCGGTCTTGGGGGCGGGGTTCAGCGCGCGCCGGGCGGCACGTACTGCGGCGTCGAGTCTTCCCACAGGCTGTCGGTGATCTGGCGCTTGCCGCTGCCGTCGGCGTTCATCTCGAAGAGCTGGCCATACGGCTGGAAGGTGTTGTCGTAGTGGCAGGCCTCGTCGCGGTAACCGGCGATCGCGCTGTTCCAGAGGATCTGCCGGCCGCCGTTCGTCCACACCGCATGGCCGTCGCTGGCCTCGGTGGTGGTCAGGCGCTGCAGGTCGCTGCCGTCCGGGCGGATGGTGTAGATGTCGAAGTTCGACCAGAGGCTGTCGGGCTTGCGCACGCCGCGCGTGAACAGGATGCGCTGGCCGTCGGGCGACCACAGTGGCAGGTTGTCGTAACCCTGGGTCAGCACGCGCACCTTGCGGGTCGCGATGTCCAGCACCGCGATGCCGCCGAGCGCGGCGCTGTTCGGGTCTTCGTGGGCGACGCGGAAGGCCACCTCGCGGCCATCGGCCGAGTAGCTCGGGAAGCCGGCGTTGAAGATGCTGTCGTCGGTCAGCGTCTCTAGGCCGCTGCCGTCGCGGCGCACCCGCATCAGCGCCGCGCGGCCCTTGCCGCGCTGCGTGAACCACTGGCCCACGCCGAACACGATCCACTCGCCGTCGGGCGACCACACCGGGTAGAAGGCCCCCGCCAGGCCGCGCTTGACCAGCGTCGGGTCCAGCCCGCTCTGCTTCGTCACGTCGTAGACGCGGCGGCGCTCGCTGCCGTCGGCACGCATCACGTCCACCGACGAGTCCTCGCCCTTCGCGGTCAGCACCATCCAGCCGTCGGGCGAGAACGCCGGCCACACGTCGGAGTAG
>Ga0233424_10000807_pt1 | contig 34075 bp, 31 predicted proteins | sample Watercolumn_Towu_FD_181011 | JGI IMG/M metagenome (GOLD analysis project Ga0233424, IMG submission 181011) | Freshwater microbial communities from Lake Towuti, South Sulawesi, Indonesia - Watercolumn_Towuti2014_125_MG | ecosystem: Environmental > Aquatic > Freshwater > Lake | place: Indonesia... | reverse complement strand
AAGGAAAGCCCCGCCAGCGACCAGCCGGGCAAGGACGTGAACCGCCGCCTGCCCGAACTCTTGGAGGCCAACCGGAGCTTCTACACACTGGCGGTGCTGGCGTGGAATGTTCTCCAAGCGCTCAAGCTCCTGCACCTGCCGGAGACGGAGGCGCCCAAGCGGATGCGGACGCTCTTGCCGCATCTGCTGCTGTTCCCAGTGGAGTTGAAGCGGCACGCGCGCAGTCTGAAGGCGTGCCTCTATGAGCCAGCGGTCGCGTAGTGGACGCGGTAGCCGAGCTGCCCCGAGTGCGGCACGGTGACATAGGGCGGGAGCATCGGGTTGCGCTTGCCGAGCGTGTGCGCGACGACGGAGCCGATGGAGGGATGCGTGGCGTTGCGGTTCTTGCCCTCGACGGAATCGTCCGGCAGGTCCCAGCCGGTGAGTGTCATGTGAATTGCGACCGGGTGGCTCGGCGAATCCACGTAAGCACTGCGGATGAGGTTGAACTTGTGCGCGCGTTTCGCCAACAGCGGCAAATGCTCGGCGAAGTGGACGCCGGGAATGCTCGTGGGGATGTGGCCGAAGGTGGAGCGATACGCGGTCGGCGCGTCGGGCTTGGGGTCGAAGCTCTCGTAGTGCGAAAGGCCGCCCTGCAAGTAGATGACGATGGCCTGCTTCGCGGGCGCGCCGGACTTGTTCGCCTGCTGGGCGCGGAGGAGTTGGGGCCAGAGCATCGCGCCCGCGAGCGCGCCGCCGCGCTGGAGCCAGGCGCGGCGCGTGTGTGCGACGAAGGGGTGAGTTGGCGCGTGGCGGACATGGAACGGGTCGTTGCGAGCGTGACGGCTGGATTTCAGACGAACAGAACCGGGGCGATTGTTCGAGTCAACTCCGGGAGCGATGCTACGCCCTCCGCCGGACGACCACCTCGACCGGCACCTTGTTCTTCGCGATGGAATCGGGCGGCAGCACGCCGCGCCAGTTGGTCGTCGGATAGACCAACGAGCCGCGGCCGATGATGCTTCCGGGGTTGAGCACCGAGTTGCAGCCGATGTCCGTGCAGTCGCCAAGCAGCGCGCCGAACTTCCGCAGGCCGGTGTCGAAGGGCTTGCCGTTGATCTCGACGGTCACGTTGCCGGGGAGGACCTTGACGTTCGAGAGCACCACGCCGGCGCCGAGATGCGCCTTGTGGCCGAGAATGGAGTCGCCCACGTAGTTGAAGTGCGGCACCTGGCAGTGGTTGAACAGCATCGAGTGTTTCAGTTCGCACGAGTTGCCAACCATGCAGCCGTCGCCGACGATGACGTGCTCGCGGATGTAGGCGTTGTGCCGGATGGTGCAGTTGCGGCCGATGATGGCCGGACCCTTGATGAGCGCGCCGTCCTCGATGACCGAGCCCTCGCCGATGAAGACCATCGGCCCGATACGGGCCTGACCCTCGACGCGCGCGCGGTTTTCCGGCCGGCAACCTGCCTCGATGCAGGACGCGAGCTTCTTGAGCGCGTCCCACGCGTGCTCGCAGCCGTCGAAGAGCGCCGAGTGCTCTGTCTGGGCCAAGTCGAATAGGTCGGCGGGTTTGAACATGCGCGAGCGTAGTCGCAGCCCGCGCCACGAATCAACGCCGAAGCCCGCGCGCGACCGTTTGGAGGGGTTGGGGCGCATCTCACTTTCTTGCAAACGACTCAGGCGTCGGAAACTGACAGCAAGAAGGAGGCAGAAAAAACCGGGGGTCCGAGCCCATGTCAGGACTCATGAGGTTGGCCAAATGAATGGGGACAAACGAATGCGCGGCCGAAGGGGTGGATGCGCCTTCCTTCGTTCAGCTGCCGTCCGTGCTGCGCCGTTTGCCAGTCCTTCCTTTTTGCCCGCTTCTTTCTGTCAGTTCGTCCGTCCTTCCCTCTGCGCTGCAAGAAACTGAGATGCGCCCGAGGGGTTGGAAGGGGCGCAATCTTCATTGGCCACGGCGCTGCCGATGTGGTATCCCGTTGGGCCTGACTCATTAAATTCAGCGCCGGTCCGGGGCGTCAGTCTTGGGTCAATTTGCTCTCGTCTCGAATCACTATGAAGTCCGCACGCATCATCGTCCCCGGCGCGCTCGCGCTCGCACTTGTTCCCACTCTTGCCTTCGCCGCCGCCGCGCCGGCGAAAAAGGACGCCGCGAAGAAGGTCAGCTATTACAAGGAAGTCCGCCCCGTCTTCCAGGCCAACTGCCAAGGCTGCCACCAGCCCGCGAAGGTCAAGGGCGACTACGTGATGACCGACTTCAAGCGCCTCCTCTCGGGCGGCGATTCCAAGCTCACCGCCATCGTTCCGAGGAATCCCACCAAGTCGAACCTGCTCAAGCTCATCACGCCCGTGGACGGCAAGGCCGAGATGCCCGAGGGGAAGAAACCGCTGCACGCGGCGGAAATCGAACTCATCCGAAACTGGATTGCGCAGGGCGCGGTGGACGACACGCCCGCCAACGCGAAGGAGCGTTACGACGCGCAGCATCTGCCGGTCTATTCCATGCCGCCCGTCATCACGTCGCTTGATTACTCCGCCGACGGCCATCTCATCGCGGTGCCGGGTTTTCACGAGGTGCTGCTGCACAAGGCCGACGGCTCCGGTCTCGTTGCGCGGCTCGTCGGATTGAGCGAGCGCATCGAGTCCGTGCGCTTTTCGCCGGACGGCACGAAGCTCGCCGTCGCTGGCGGTCTGCCCGGCCGCATGGGCGAAGTGCAGGTGTGGGATGTCGAGAAACGCAAGTTGCTGCTCTCCGTGCCCACGACCTACGACACTGTCTATGGCGCGAAGTGGTCGCCCGACGGAAGGCTCATCGCCTACGGCTGCGGCGACAACACCATGCGCGCCATCGAGAGCGACACCGGCAAGGAAGTCGTCTTCATGGGCTCGCACAGCGACTGGATTCTCGACACCACGTTCAATTCGAAGGGCGACCACATCATCTCTGTGAGCCGCGACATGACCGCCAAGCTCACCGAGGTCGGCACGCAGCGCTTCATTGACAACATCACGAGCATCACGCCCAACGCGCTCAAGGGCGGCATTCACGCCGTCGCGACGCATCCGGCTCGTCCCGAGGTCGTGTTCGGCGGTTCGGATGGCGTCGCGAAGGTCTATCAAATCTTCCGCACCGCGGCGCGCGTGATTGGCGACGACTCCAACGGCGTGTTTCCGCTCGAACCGATGCTCGGCCGCGTGTTCTCGGTCGTGTTCAGCCGCGACGGCTCGATGATCGCCGCGGGCTCCGCGCTCGACGGCAAGGGCGAGGTCTTCGCCACCACCTACACCTACGGCACCAACGCCATCCCCCCCTACATGGCTGACGTAATGAAGAAAATCCCGGCCAGCCGCAACGCGCAGGACGCCGCCGCCATCGCCAAATACAAGGACACCGGCGCGAAGAAGCTCTTCAAGTCATCCGTGGACGCCGGCGTGTTCGCGGTTGCGATTTCGCCCGACAACAAAACCATCGCCGCCGCCGGCTCCGACGGCATCGTGCGCCTCTTCAACGCCGCCGACGGCTCACGCAAGGGCGAGTTCCTCTCGGTGAAAGTCAGCGAAGCGACGAAGGCGCTCGCGGTGAAAAAATTCGAACCCGCCACCGCGCCCGCGCTCGCGAAGACCGAGGCCGAACAGGAGAAACTGCCCGCCGGCGCGAAGGTTCTCTCGCTCGAAGCCGAGCCCAAGTCCATCGCGCTCGCGCACTGGACCGACACGGCGCAGGTCATCGTCACAGCGCGCCTCAGCACGGGCGACACGATGGACGTCACCCGCCTCTCCAAGCTCGACATCGGCAGCACGCGCACGGCCGAGGTCACCGCGACCGGCGTGATCCGCGCGAAGTCCAACGGCTCGACCTCCGTGAAGGCCAGCATCGCGGGCAAGTCGGTGAGCATCCCCGTGAAAGTCTCCGGCATCGGCAAGGACCTCGACACCGACTTCATCCGCGACGTGAACCCCGTGCTCACCAAGGCCGGCTGCAATCAAGGAACCTGCCACGGCTCGAAGGACGGCAAGAACGGCTTCAAGCTCTCGCTCCGGGGCTACGATGCCATCTTCGACGTGCGGGCGTTCACCGATGACCTCGCCTCGCGCCGCGCGAACGTCGCCTCGCCCGACGACTCGCTCATGCTGCTCAAGCCCACCGCCGCCGTGCCGCACCAGGGCGCGCAGGTGATGCTGCCCGGCGACCTCAACTACCGGGTCATCCGCGAGTGGATTGGCGCGGGCGCGAAGCTCAACGATAAGTCCGCGCGCGTGGCGAAGATCGAGCTTTCGCCGGCGAATCCCGTCGTGCAGCGCATCGGCTCGCGCCAGCAAATGCGCGTCGTGGCGACCTACTCCGACGGCACGGTGCGCGACGTGACGACGCTCGCGTTCGTCGAGTCCGGCAATCAGGACATCGCCAAGGCCGACGCCAGCGGCGCGGTGAACACGCTGCGCCGCGGCGAAGCGCCGATGCTCGCTCGCTTCGAGGGTGCTTACGCGGCGACGACCGTGACCGTCATGGGCGACCGCGACGGCTTCGCGTGGGCCGAGCCGGAAAAGTGGAACAAGATAGACGAGTTCACCGCTGCGAAGTGGCAGCGGATGAAGATTCTTCCGAGCGCGCCCTGCACCGACGACGAGTTCATCCGCCGCGTGTATCTCGACCTCACCGGCGTGCCGCCCAGCGCGGACGAGGTCAAGGCGTTCCTCGCCGACACGCGCCCAGCCCGCGAGAAGCGCGACGCGCTCGTTGACAAGCTCGTGGGCAGCGACGATTACGTGGACCACTGGTCGAACAAGTGGGCGGACCTGTTGCAGGTGAACAGCAAGTTCCTCGGCGCGGAGGGCGCGAAGGCGTTCCGCGACTGGATTCGCAACGAGGTCGCGAAGAACACGCCCTACGACGAGTTCGCGCGCAAGGTCATCACCGCCAGCGGCTCGAACAAGGACAACCCGCCCGCCAGCTACTACAAGATTCTCCGCAAGCCCGAGGACATCATGGAGAACACCACGCACCTGTTCCTCGCCACGCGCTTCAACTGCAACAAGTGCCACGATCATCCGTTCGAGCGCTGGACGCAGGACCAGTATTACCAGACCGCGGCTTACTTCGCGCAGGTCGGTTTGAAGAAGGACCCGGCGAGCGCGGACAAGGTCATCGGCGGCACGGCGGTTGAGGGCGGCAAGCCGCTCTATGAAATCGTCGAGGACACCGGCAGCGGCGAGGTGAAGCACGACCGCACCGGACGCGAGACGCCGCCACAGTTCCCGTATCCCGCGACGTGCGGCCCCGACGCGAAGGCCGAGAAGAAGCCGTCGCGCCGCGAGCAACTTGCACAATGGATCACCGCAAAGGACAACCGCTACTTCGCCACAAGCTTCGCCAACCGCATCTGGGGCTACCTCACCGGCGTCGGCATCATCGAGCCGCTCGACGACATCCGGGCGGGCAACCCGCCGAGCAATCCCGAGCTGCTCGACTTCCTCACGCAGGAGTTCCTCAAGAGCGGCTTCGACACGCGGCACCTGATGAAGCTCATCGCCAAGTCGCGCACCTACCAGCTCTCCGTCGTCACCCACAAGTGGAACGGCGACGACAAGATCAACTTCAGCCACGCCACCGCACGCCGCCTGCCCGCCGAGGTGCTCTACGATTCCATCTACAAGGTGACCGGCGCGAAGTCGAACATCCCCGGTGTGCCCGCCGGCACGCGAGCCGCCGCGCTCGCCGACGCCGTGAAGCTGCCCGACGGCTTCTTCGCGACGATGGGCAAGCCGCCGCGCGAGTCCGCGTGCGAATGCGAGCGCAGCAGTGACATCCAGCTCGGCCCCGTGATGGCGCTCATCTCCGGAGCGACCGTCGGCGACGCCGTGAGCGCGGCCGACAACGCCATCGCCAAGCTCGTCGCCGACGTGAAGGACGACCGTGCGCTCATCAACGAGGTCTTCCTGCGCGTGCTCAACCGCCCCGCGAAGCCCGCCGAGATTGATGCCACGGTCAAGAACTGGGCGCTCATCAAGCCCGATCACGACCGCGTGACCAAGGAGTTGTCGGCCTACGAGCAGGTCTTCCCCGGCATCCAAAAGAAGCGCGAGACGCAGCGCGCGACCGACCTTGCCGACGCCAAGGTTGACCTGGCCCACTACGAGAAGGAAATCGCTCCGCGCGAGGCGAAACTCGACGCCGAGCAGAAGGAGCGCATCGCGAAGGCCGAGGCGGAGTTGAAGCGCTTCGACGAGCAGGACTTCCCGAAGCGCGCGACGGAGTTCGAGAAGAAGCAGGACCTGAAGGTCGCGTGGAAGGCCATTGCGGCCAAGTCGGCCAAGTCCACCGGCGACCTCAAGCTCAAGCAGGAGGACGACATGTCCATCGTCGTGACCGAAGGGAAGAACCCTCGCGCGGTTTACACCATCACGGCGGACGCCGAGCCCGGCGTGCTCGCGTCGCTGCGCCTCGAGGCCATCGCGGACAAGAAACTCCCCAAGGGCGGTCCCGGCCGCGCGCCGGACGGCAACTTCGTGCTGAACGAAATCACGGTGACTTTTGCGCCCAAGGGCGGCAAACCGGAGGACACGAAGAAACTCGACCTCGCCAAGGCGCTCGCCGACTTCAGCCAGGAGAACTTCGAGGTGGCCAAGTCCATTGACGGGCAGAACAACCGGCAGCAGGGCTGGGCCGTCGCGCCGAACGGGGGCTCAACTCATTGGGCGACCTACGAACTCAAGGCGCCGCTGACGAACACCGCGGGCGGCACGCTCACCTTCACGCTCACGCAGCAGTTCAACGGCGGCGAGGACAAGGGCTACACGCTCGGTCGCTTCCGCCTCGCCACGACCGAGGCGAAATCGCCGGGCTTGAGCCAGTCCGAGGAACTGCGAGCCATCCTCGCGGTCGGGCCGGACGCGCGGACCAAGGAGCAGAAGGACACGCTGGAGAAACTCGTGCGCGGCAGCGATCCCGAGCTGGCGAAGCGAAACAAGGAACTCGCCGACGCGAAGAAGCCGCGGCCGATTGACCCGCAGTTGAAGGAATTGCAGGACTCCGTGAAGCGCCTCGGCGAACCGCTGTCACCCGACCCGAAGCTGGCCCAGCTCAAGCGCGCGTCCGAACTCAGCACCAAGCACATCGAGCAGCAGCGCCTCATCGGCGCGCAAGACCTCGCGTGGGCGCTCATCAACAATCCGGCGTTTTTGTTCAACCGCTGAAAATCATCTCAATCCCGTCGCTTGCCTTTGCGTCTGACCAAAGCTACAACGTAGAAAACCGCGCACCCATATGATCCGCATCCCCGGTGAACTCGGCAAAGACCTCTGCGACCGCCACCTCGGCATGACCCGCCGCGACCTGCTCCGCATCGGCGGCAGCGGGTTGCTCGGCCTCTCGCTCGGCGGCGTGTTCAAGCTGCAATCCGTCGCCAACCCCTCCACGGGCGGCCGTGGCTGGAACAAGGCCAGGAGCGTCATCATGATTTACCTGCAGGGCGGCCCGTCCCACCTCGACTTGTGGGACCCGAAGGAAAACGTGCCCGACAACGTCCGCAGCGACTTCAAGTCCATCCCCACGAAGATTCCGGGCGTCCACTTCACCGAACTGCTGCCCAAGCTCGCCAGGGTGAACGACAAGTTCACCATGATCCGCTCGATGAGCTACACGCCCAACGGGCTCTTCAACCACACCGCGGCGATTTACCAGATCATGACCGGCTACACGACCGACAAGGTCAGCCCGTCCGGCCAGCTCGAGCCGCCCAGCCCGAAGGACTTCCCGAACTTCGGCTCCAACATCATCCGCCTCAAGCCCCCCGAGGTGCCGATGCTGCCATTCGTGCAGTTCCCGCGGCCGTTGCAGGAGTCCAACGTCGTCGGCAAGGGCGGCAACGCGGGCTTCCTTGGCAAGGCGTTCGATCCCTACACGCTCTTCCCCGACGGCGACGACATGGACATGGGCAAGATGGACAAGATCAAGATTGATGACCTCAATCTGCGCCCCGACATGTTCGCTGCGCGCCTCGAGCGACGCGCCAGCCTGCGCAACGACATCAGCGCCGCTCTGCCCGAGATCGAGAAGGCCGTCGAGAACTACAACCTCGACGACTATTACAAGAAGGCCATGAGCCTCATCGTCAGCGGACGCGCGCGCGAGGCATTCGACATCAACCAGGAGCCCGATAAACTCCGCGACCGCTATGGCCGGAACACCTTCGGGCAAAGCTGCCTTCTCGCCCGCCGCCTCGTCGAGGCCGGCACCCGCGTCGTCGAGCTCATCTGGCCCAAGGTCGCGAACTCCGACAACCACTCGTGGGACGTGCACGTCGGCCTGCCAAAGCGCATGAAGGAGCAAAGCGCGCCAATGCTCGACACCGGCCTTTCGGCGCTGTTCGAGGACCTCGACCAGCGCGGACTGCTCAGCGAGACGCTCGTCATCGCCATCGGCGAATTCGGCCGCAGCCCGCAGAAAGGCGTGAGCACGTCCGGCAACAACAACGACGCCAATGGCCGCGATCACTGGCCGTATTGCTACACGAGCGTCATCGGCGGCGCGGGCATCAAGCGCGGCTACGTCCTCGGCAAGTCCGACAAGACCGGCTCCGCGCCCGTCGAGGATCCCGTGCACCCGATCGAGTTGCTCGCCACGACCTACCACAGCTTCGGCATTGATCCGGAGACCATCGTGATGAACCACCTTAACCAGCCGCGCGAGTTGGTGAAGGCCAAGGCCGTCACAAAGCTCTTCGCGTAACGGTTGCCGCACCACTTCACGTCCTCGTCCTCGCAAGGGGGCGGGGATTTTTTTCAGCCTCCGACTGCCGAGTATTTCCGAACCCCGCGGCTCCACACAAAGCGCGCGAGCGCGAATGCGGCCACAACCCACATCGCCTGCACCGCGAGGCCGCCCGCAAGCGCCGCGCCTTCGACGCGTTCCATGAAGATGCTCACCGGGAAGAACAGCAGATACGGAAACGGCGTGTATTGCAGCGCCTCAAGCACCGCGCGCGGCAGGATGTCCAGCGGGAACAGGTGCCCTCCCGCCAGATACTCGAACGCGTAGAGGATGAAGATGAACGTCGCCACCTCGGTGACCCAGAACGCCAGCAGCGCCATCGTGTAGCTGATGAGGAATTGCAGCACCGCCGTCATGGCGACCGACAGCGCGAACCACAGCCACGTCGCTGCGTGCGCGGGCGGCGTGAAGTAATCGCGCTGGAACAAAATGAACAGCCCGACGGGAATCATTGCTGCCGCCGTGTAAACCAGCCGCCCTGAGAAGAAGAGCGCGAGCCGATACGCGAGGTAGTCCACGGGCTTGACGAGATACTGGCTGATCAGGCCGTCTTTGATCTCGCCTGCAATCTGCCAGTCGTCCTCCGCCACGGCGCTGAGCATGTCCACAAGCGTCACGACGAGGTAGTAGGAGACCATCTGCGCCAGTGTGTAGGCGCCGACCATCGCGCCCGGACCCTTGCCGGCGTAGATGGTGTCCCACACCATGAGCATCGCCATCAACGGCACGAGCCCGAATGCCGCGCGGAAGAGGAAGTTCACGCGATACACCAGCGTGTTCTGCACGCCGATGCCGAGAACGTGGAGGTATTTGGTCATCGCGTCCTGACTGTCGTCGTCGTCGTCGTCGCGTCCACGCTCGGTGTCCACGCATCAGCGTGTCCCGGTCGCACTGGCACCCTGAAGGGTGGACTCCCAACTCACACCGGCTCCTGCTGCGTCAGGCAGTGGAACGAGCCGAGGCCCCAGATCAATGCCATCGAATCAATCCCCACCACGCGCCGGTCGGGGAACTCGCGCTGCAGGATGTCGAGCGCAACGGCATCATTGCGGTGGCGAAACGTCGGCACGATCACGACGCCGTTCGCGATGTAGAAGTTCGCGTAGCTTGCGGGCAACCGTTGGCCGTCGTATTCAATGCGGCCCGGCGTCGGCAGTGTCACGACACGCAGCGCTGCGCCGCGCTCGTCGCGCATCGCGCGGAGCCGCGCGAGATTGTCTTGCAGCGGCCTGAAGTTCGCATCGGCACGGTCGTCCTCGATGATCGTGACAACCGTGGTAGCGTTCACAAAGCGCGTGAGATCGTCCACGTGGCCGTCGGTGTCGTCGCCCTCGATGCCGTCGCCGAGCCAGAGAATGTTCGTCACGCCGAGGAAGTCGCGCAGATGCCGCTCGATGTCGGCACGCGTGAGGTGCGGGTTGCGGTTGGGGTTGAGCAGGCACGACTCGGTGGTGAGCAACGTGCCGCGACCGTTCACCTCGATGGAGCCGCCTTCCATCACGATGCCCGGCGAGAAGAGCGGCAGTCCGCGGAGCGTCGCCACGTGCTGCGGCACGGCGTCGTCGAGGTCGCACGGCGGATACTTGTTGCCCCACGCGTTGTAGCCCCAGTCCACCACGGCGCGCTCGCGACGGCCCTCGCGCTCGCGCACGACGAAGACGGGCCCGTGGTCCCGGCACCATGGCTCGTAGGCGGGGAAGTGATGGAAGTGAACACGCGCCAGCGGGACCTGGTGCTTCGCGAGCAACCCGCAAACCCACGCCTCCATGTCCGCGTGCCACACGTTGATGTTCACGTCCTCGACGGCGGCGAGCTCCGTGATGAGCCGCGCGAGCACCGGCGGCACTTCGTCGTAGCGGTCGGGGAAGCTGATGCCCTCGGGCCGCGGCCACGTGAGCCATGTGCCCGCGTGTGGCTCCCATTCCGCGGGCATGCGGAAGCCAAGTTCGGAACGCGCCGCCATGTCAGGGCAGCCGCCCGCCGCGGGCGAGCTCGAGCAGCGAATACCATTCCTCGCGCGAAAGCTCGATGTCGTCGGCGCGCAGGCAGGCGCGGATACTGTCAGGGTTCGTCGAGCCGACCAGCGGGACGATGCGCGCGGGATGTTTCAGCAGCCACGCGAGCGCGACGCTGGCACGGGTGACGCCGCGGCCCTTTGCGAGTTCGTCGAGCGCGGCATTGAGCGCTTCGGTGCGATACGCCTCCTGCCACGGCAGCAGGCGGCGCGGACCGTCAGCGAGCTTGCCGCCGGCGAGCGGGCTCCACGCGAGCGGCGTGACGCGCCCGGTGAGGCAGTGGTCGAGCGTGCCGTCGTTGAACGCCGCGAGGCACGCGAGACTGATTTCCACCTGGTTCACGACGAGCGGCAGCGGGCACGCCTGCTGCAGCGCCTCGAACTGCGACGGCCGGAAGTTGCTCACGCCGAACTCGCGGGCCTTGCCCTGCGCGAACAACTGCGCGAACGCGGCGGCCACCTCGTCCGGGTCCATCAACCAGTCGGGCCGGTGAAGCTGGAACACGTCAATCGTCTCGACGCCGAGCCGGCGCAGCGAGCCTTCACAGGACTGGATGATGTGCTCCGCGGAGAAGTCGTATCGAAACGGCGCGCCGGCATCGGGCTGGCCGGCCGGGCGGATGCCGCACTTGGTGGCGATGAGCACGCGCTCGCGCATGCCGCTGACTTCGCCCAGCACGGCGCCAAATGCCGACTCGGCCCGGCCGCCGCAGTAAATGTCGGCGTGGTCGAACAGCGTGACGCCCGCCTCGAACGCGGCGAGCACCGCGGCGCGGCCCGTGGTGCGGCCGGCTTCCTCCGTCTCGGCGATGCGCCAGCAGCCGTAGCCGAGGCGCGTGGATTCAAGCGAGCTGGCGCCGAGTCGTTGGGTCTTCATGCGTCGCGACGCACGGAGCGTAGGAGGAAGCGGCAACGCGCGCCAACCGAATCCACGGACGCACCAGCCCGCGGGCCTCGTGTCAATGGGGCGGCGCGCCGAGCAACTGCGCGAAGCCGAGCGGCAGGCCGTCCGGGTCGAGGCCGACCGCGAGCTTGATGCCTTCGCCCTCGCGGGCAGTCGGCGGGAGGACGAAGCGGACTCCCTTCGCGGACAGTTCGGCGTGCGCCTTGTCGCAGTCGGCGACGCTGAACCCGAGTTCACAGCGGCCGGCACGTTGTTCCTTCTGGTCGGTGCGCGGCGGCGCGGCCGGCGTGGAGGCGATGTGCAGCGCCCGCGTGCTTGTGCCCGTGATGAACTCGCTCCAGCCGGGCGACTCGAACTTGAGCGTGAGCCCGAGGACGTCGCGGTAGAACGCGACGGAACGCGTCATGTCGGAGACGTAAACGATGATGTAATCGGGTTGCTTGAACATGGTGATGCCATCACAGCGCGTGCCCGGGAACGCTGCACGCAGGCACAGCGCCGACATTTCGGCCTGGCGAGTAAACGCCGCCTTGGGGACAAATCGGCAGGATCGAGCCTTTGAGGAATTGCAGCAGTTTCGGATCCTGCAATGAATAGGGGTCGCCCGTGGCCTTCCGGTATTCCAGCGCCCATTGCTGCACCGCGCCGTCAATCTGCTTGAGGTTCACGATGCAGGCGTTCTTCATCGCGTTCGCTTGGACGCTTTGCTGTGCGGCGGCGAACTGCTGCGCCTGCCCGCGCAGCGCCTGGTTCTCCGCCTGAAGCTGTCGTGACTGCTGCGCTTGTGCCCGCAACTGCGCGACCTCCGCGCGCAACTGGTCCGCTTGCGCTTTGTCCTGCCGCAACTGCTGCACCTCGCCGCGCAATCGCGGCAGGTCGGCGGCTTCTGTTCGCAAGCCCTCGGCCTCGCGCAACTGCGCCTTGAGCTTTGCCATCTCCTTCAGGTCTTCGCGGAGTTGCTGGAGTTCCTTCGTCTCGGCGCGAAGCGTGGCGAGTTCCTGCTCCTGCGCCTTGTTCGTCGAGGCGTGCTTGGCGCACACCGCGGCGGCGACCCCGACGATGGCGATGACGATGATCCATTGGACCGCGCCTGACGCGCGCAGGTGAAGCGAAGTTCTCATGGCGTGATGGGCCGCTAGGTAACGCGGGATGGCCGCCATGTCGAGCGCGGTTTTCAGCACACAACTTGTCAGCGCCGCCGCGACCTGCTACGCATCGCCCGTGGTGCACACGTTCATCCAAGCCAACACGGACGGGCGCTTGCATGACGCGGCGAAGGCGTCCATCAGCCCGCTCAACCGCGGGTTTCTTTACGGCGACGCCATTTACGAAGTGTGGCGGACGTTTGACGGCGTGGCGTTCACGTTCGACGAGCACTGGCGCCGGCTCGAAGCGTCGGCGCGCGCGCTGCACATGGCGCTGCCGTTCACGCGCGATGAACTCTTTTCACAAATCCGCCGCACGGCGCGGGCGTTTTTCAAGACTGTTGGCGCGAAGCCGGAGCTTTACATCCGCCTGCAGGTCACGCGCGGCGCGGGCGCCATCGGCCTCGACACGCGGCTCGCGGACCGCGCGAGCTTCGTGATCCTCGTGCAGAGCTTGAAGGAAGTCCCGCCCGAGAAGCGCGCGAAGGGACTCAAGCTGAGCCTCGCGACATCGCTGCACCGAAACCATCCGCTGACGCTCAACCCGGCGTGGAAGACGGGCAACTACCTCAACAACCTGCTTTGCCTGCGCGAGGCGCTCGCGCGAGGGGCGGACGAGGTTGTGATGACGAGCCTGCGCGGCGAAATCACCGAGGCGGCGGTGTCGAACCTGTTCTTCGTGAAGGGCCGCACGGTGGTCACGCCGCGGTTGCAGGCGGGCATCCTTTCCGGCATCACGCGCCGGTTCATCCTCGGCACCGTTGCGCCGCGCGCAGGAGTGAAAACAGTCGAGAAGCGCGTGAGCGTCACGGACCTTGCGGGTTTCGACGAGTGCTTCCTGAGCGGCACGACCAAGGGCATCGCGCCCGTGTGCGCGGTTGACCGGCAGCGCTTCCGTGTTGGAAAGGCGACCGTGACCGCGAGCTTGAACGTAGCCTACGCGGCAGCGGCGAAGGAGCACGTCGCCAAGCACGGCGACCTGAGAATCGCGTGAGTTTGGAGGAAGGCTCTCTGGTTCGCGCGGGCTGACGTGGCGGACGAGGCTGCGCCGGGTGGTGCGATGGCGGCGACGCCGGGAATCGCTTACTTGCGGGTGCGGCGCTTGACGTGGAGTTGGGCGAGCGAGTGCGCGAGCGCGGCCTGCACGGAGGCGGTCTCCTCGTCGGTGAGTTTGTCCTGCAACCGCGACTCGGCGCGCTTGCGGGCTTCCTCGGCCTTGGCTTCGTCAATGTCGTCGGCCTTCATCGCCATGTCGGTGAGGATGGCCACGCGGTCGCCGGTGATTTCCACGAAGCCCTCGCCAACGGCCAGATGAAGGTCCTGTCCGCCCTTGCGCGCGATGATCTCACCCGAGACGACTTGCGTCATGAGCGGGACGTGCTGCGGGTAGATGCCCAGCTCGCCCTCGATGCCGGGCAGCGTGACCATGTCCACGTCCTCCGAGTAAATCTTCGCCTCGGGTGTGACGATTTCGAGTTTGAGGGTGGCCATGTTTTTGTGAGTTACATGAGATGCTTCGTTACATTGTTACATGGAGAGGAAAGGGCGCCATGTAACTCATGAAACGTTGTAACTCATTTAACCCTCTTTGATTTCGTCAATGCCGCCCTTCATGTAGAAGTCGTTCTCGCCGACGTCGTCGTGCTTGCCGTCGAGGATTTCCTTGAAGCCGCGAACGGTGTCGGCCACCGGAACTTGCTTGCCAGACCGGCCGGTGAACACCTCGGCCACGGAAAACGGCTGGCTGAGGAACTTCTGAATTTTCCGCGCGCGGAAGACGGTGAGCTTGTCCTCGGGGCTGAGTTCGTCCATGCCGAGAATGGCGATGATGTCCTGCAGGTCCTTGTAGCGCTGGAGCACCTTCTGGACGCCGCGGGCGACGTCGTAGTGTTCCTGCCCGACGATGTCCGGCGTGAGCGCGCGCGAGTTGGACGCGAGCGGGTCCACGGCGGGATAGATGCCAAGCTCCGCGATGGAGCGCTCGAGCACGATGGTCGCGTCGAGGTGCGCGAAGGTCGTCGCCGGCGCGGGGTCGGTGAGGTCGTCCGCGGGCACATACACGGCTTGGAAGCTGGTGATGGAGCCTTTCTTGGTCGAGGTGATGCGTTCCTGGAGGTTGCCCATCTCAGCGCCCAGTGTGGGCTGGTAACCGACGGCGCTGGGCGTGCGGCCCAGCAGCGCGGACACTTCGGAGCCCGCCTGTGAGAAGCGGAAGATGTTGTCCACGAACAGGAGCACGTCCTGGTTGTGCTCGTCGCGGAAGTATTCCGTCACGGCCAGCGCGGAGAGCGCCACACGGAGACGCGCGCCGGGCGGTTCGTTCATCTGGCCGAACACGAGACCGATCTTCGAGCCTTCCTTGATGAGGGGCAGGCCGTTGGGGCCCTTCTTCGGATGGCCCTTCTCGTCCTTCTCGACCTTGATGACGCCGGCCTCGATCATTTCGTTGTAAAGGTCGTTGCCCTCGCGGGTGCGCTCGCCGACGCCCGCGAACATCGAGATGCCGCCGTGCAGCTTCGCGATGTTGTTGATGAGTTCCATGATGACGACGGTCTTGCCGACGCCCGCGCCGCCGAAGGCGCCGACCTTGCCGCCCTTGAGGAACGGGCAGATGAGGTCAATGACCTTGATGCCGGTGGTGAGCACCTGCGGGCTGGTGGACTGGTCCACGAGCGCGGGCGCGTTGCGGTGGATGGAGTTGTATTTGTCGGCCTTCACCGGGCCCTGCTCGTCCACCGCGTCGCCGGTGACGTTGAAGACGCGGCCCATGACGGCGTTGCCGACGGGCATGGAGATGGGCTTGCCGGTGTCGGTGAGTTCCATGCCGCGCTTGAGCCCCTCGGTGGTGCTCATGGCGACGGACCGCACCCAGTTGTCGCCGAGGTGCTGTTGCGTTTCGAGCGTGAGCTTGGCGCGGCCTGCTCCCGGCATGTCGTATTCGACAGTGAGCGCGTTGTAGATGGCCGGGAGGGCGCCGGTGAATTCGGCGTCCACGACGGGACCGATGATCTGGACGATTTTGCCTGTGTTCATGGTTCTCAAAAACTAGCCCATCGCCATCTGGGCGGTGGTGATTTCCAAAAGCTCCTTCGTGATGTTGGCCTGGCGCAGCTTGTTGTATTCGAGCGTGAGGTCCTTGATGATTTGCTTGGCGTTGTCTGTCGCGTTCTTCATGGCGACCATGCGCGCGCTGTGCTCGGAAGCCTTCGCCTCAAGCAGGAACTGATAGACCTGAAAGTTCAGGTAGTGCGGCAGCATGTTGCCGAGCACCGTTCCCGCGTCCGGCTCGAAGAGATAATCGCGGTCGGACTTCTTCAACTCGCCGGTCGGCGCGTTCTCGCCGCTGACGCCGGCTTCGAGCGCCGAAATCTTCCCGATGGGCAGAAGCTGGCGCGTCTCGGGCTTCTGCGTGAGGGTGTTGATGAAGTTCGTGTAAATGACGTCCACCGCGTCCACCTCGCCCTTGAGGAAGAGGTCCTGCGCGAATTTCGAGATGGCGCGCGCCTCGGCGAAGAGCGGCGCGTCCTTGTAGGTGAACTCGGCGGCGAGCTGGCGCTTGGTGCGGCTCACAAACTGGCCGCCCTTTTTGCCCGCGCAAATGTAAACGGTGGTGTCCTTGTCAAACTTCGCCGCCTCGCGCAGCAGGTTCGAGTTGAGCGCGCCGCAAAGGCCCTTGTCGGTGCTGACGAAGATGACCGCGCGTTTGCGGACGGCGCGCATCTCGAGGAGCGGGTGGGAGAAGTCGCCCGCGCCCTCGCTCACGGCGGCGAGCACGTCGTTCATGAGCGTGGCGTAAGGCCGGCCTGCGAGCGCGGCCAGCTGCGCCTTGCGCATCTTGGACGACGCGACCATCTGCATGGCCTTCGTAATCTGCGCCGTGTTCTTGACCGACTTGATGCGTCGGCGGATGTCGCGTGTGCTGGGCATCGGCTAAATGTGTCGTAGGTCGCGGTGCTGTTCTCGCCTACCGATACGTCTGCTTGAATTCCGTTACCGCGGCCTTCAACTCAGCGGCGATCGCGTCGCTGACGGCCTTCTCGTTGCGGATCTTTGTGAGCAGCGCCTCCTTCCGCGTGGTGAGGAAGTCGGTGAGCTTGTTCTGGAAGTCCTTCACCTTGTCCACCACCACGTCGTCGAGCAGGTTGTTCTGCATGGTCCAGAGCACGGCGACCTGGATTTCGACCGGGATGGGGTTGTATTGGTTCTGCTTGAAGAGCTCGACGATGCGCTTGCCTCGCTCGAGCGTGGCCTGCGTCTTGGCGTCGAGGTCCGAGCCGAACTGCGCGAACGCCGCCAGCTCGCGGAACTGCGCGAGGTCGAGCTTGATCTTGCCCGCGACCTGCTTCATCCCCTTGATCTGCGCGGCTGAACCGACGCGCGACACGGACAAGCCGACCGAAATCGCGGGGCGGATGCCCTGGTAGAACAGGTCGGTTTCGAGGTAAATCTGGCCGTCGGTGATGGAGATGACGTTCGTGGGAATGTAAGCCGAGACGTCGCCCGCCTGCGTCTCAATGATGGGCAGTGCGGTGAGCGAGCCGTTGCCATTCGCCTCGTTCACGCGTGCGCTGCGCTCGAGCAAACGCGAGTGGAGGTAGAACACGTCGCCCGGATACGCCTCGCGGCCGGACGGGCGCTTGAGCACGAGCGACACCTGGCGATAAGCGACGGCCTGCTTCGACAAGTCATCATAAATGATGAGCGCGTCCATGCCGTTGTCCATGAACCATTCGCCCATCGCCGCGCCTGCGAACGGCGCGAGATACTGCGCGGCCGCGGGCGCGTCGGCGCCGGCGGCGACCACGATGGTGTCGGCGAGCGCGTCGGCCTTCTCCAACTCGGCGATGACGCGCGCGATGTTGGACTGCTTCTGCCCGACGGCGACGTAGATGTTGTAAACGGGGCGGAACGCGGGGTCCTTCGAGGCGCGGCCGACCTTGTTCATGCGCGCCTGGTTGATCATCGTGTCCACGCCGATGGTGGTCTTGCCCGTCGAGCGGTCGCCGATGATGAGCTCGCGCTGGCCGCGTCCGATGGGGATCATCGCGTCCACCGCCATGATGCCCGTCTGCACGGGCTGGCTGACGGATTTGCGCTTCACGATGCCGGGCGCGATCTTCTCGACAGGGTAAAAGGTCGAGGCGGTGATGGGGCCCTTGCCGTCCACGGGCTGACCGAGCGTGTCCACCACGCGGCCGAGCAAGCCCTTGCCCACGGGGACGGAGAGCAGCTTGCCGGTGGTCTTGACCTCCGCGCCTTCGCGGACGCCGAGGTAATCGCCGAGGATGATGGCGCCGACCTCGGTCTCCTCGAGGTTGAGCGCGATGCCGATGACGCCGTTGCCGAAGTCGAGCATCTCGTTGAGCATGGCGTCGGTGAGGCCCTCGATCTTGGCGACGCCGTCGGAGATTTCGCGGACGGTGCCGACGTTCTGGCGGGAGACGCTGGTCTTGACGCCGGCGATTTGGGCTTCGATTTCCTGGAGGATGCTGCTCATACGTTCAGTGGAGGGTCGGGGAGTTGAGAGTTGAAAATGTGCGTGTGGGGGGAACTAGAAACTGTCGGCCAGCGAATCGAGCCGGCCGCGGACGCTGCCGTCGTAAACATCGCTGCCCACCTTGATGCGCAGCCCGCCGATGAGCGCCGAGTTGGTGGCGAAGCGCGTCGTGAGCCCCGCGCCGTGGCGGACGGTGAGGCTGGCGTTGAGCCGCGACTGAAAGTCCGGCGCAAGCGCGGTCGCGCTCTCGACGGTCGCGGTGCGCCGGTCGAGGTCCAGCTTCACGAGGCGCTGGAAATGATGAAGGATCGCCACGTAGCCGCGCGGCCTTTGCGCGATGACGGCGGCGACAGCGGCGCGAACACGCGCGTCGTCAAGCACGCCCGCGCTCTTGCAGGTGGTGAAGAGCTGCTTGGCGTCGCGCCGGGCTTGTTTGGTGATCTTCACAGAAATGCGGAGTGCGGAATTCGGAATGCGGAATCAAGCCGCGAGCTGCCGGTTAGTTTCCTCCGCTAGCCGTTGCTGGTCTTCCATCGTGAGAATCTTGCCTGTGACCTTGCCGGTGGTCTCGACGACGAGGCGGCCCATTTCGCGGCGAAGCTCGGCCTTCATGCGCGCCAGCTCGGCGTCGTTGGCCTCGCGAGCCTTGACGATGATCTGGTTCGCCGCGGCGATGGCCTTCTGCGTCTCGGTCTCGAGCACCTTCGCGGCGGCGGCGCGGGCTTCCTCGATGAACTTGGTCGCGTCGGCGTTGGCCTTGTCGAGCACGGCCAGGCGCGCGGCCTCGGTCTTCGCGAGCTCGGCCTTGATCTTCTCGGCGTTGGCGAGGCCCTCGGCGATGCGCTTCTTGCGGTCCTCGAGCATGTCGAGCACGGGCTGGTAGGCGAACTTCTTGAGCGCGAGCGCCACGATGATGAAGGCGACGAGCTGCGAGAAGAACATATGCGGGTTCCAGCCGAAGGTCTTGGTCACCGCGTCGAGCGGGCCGTCACCCTCGGCCGCCGCGGTCGCGAGGAAGTAGATCGGGTTCATGGTCGGTTCAAAAGGTGTCCGGGCGCGGATCGCTCCGCGCCCGGGATGGTTACTTCACGAGGAAGATGGCGAAGAAGATGATCGCCTCCGCCAAGGCCGCGAACAAAATGGCCTGGTTGCGGATCGCTCCCGCCGCGCCCGGGTTGCGACCCGTGGCTTCGGCGGCCTTCATGCCGATAAGACCCACGCCGATGGCCGAGCCGAGGCCGGCCAGACCGACGTGAATCAATCCCCCCATTCCAGTTGCCTTCACGGCGCCGGCCGCGGTTGTCGCGACGTCCGCCGCTGCGGCTGCGAACATGGGATCGATCATACGTTTCCTTTCGTGTTGTGTTGTTTCATCAGCCGCCCCCGCGGTGGACCACGGTCCGGCGGCTGAAATCGTCTAGTGATGCTCGCCGTGTTCCTCGCCGTGCGCGTGGTCGCCCACCATCATCGCGGTGAACACCGCGGTGAGGAGCGCGAACACCAGCGCCTGCACGAGCCCGACCAGCAGTTCGAGAAAGTAAAACGGAATGGGCAGCGCCCATCCAAGCCACGGCACCAGCGTGGTCATGGATTCGAGGATGTTCTCGCCGGCGAACACGTTGCCGTAGAGACGGAAGCTCAGCGACACCGGCCGGAACGCGATCGAGATGACTTCCAGCACGCCCACGAAGAGCATGATGCCCACCATGAAGATGCCGCCCTTGCCGTCGCCGAAGATGTGCTTGAGGAAGCCGACGACGCCGATTTCCTGGATGGACCACACGACCCACAGCAGGAAGAACAGGAGCGCCATCGCCGAGGTCATGTTCAGGTCCGCGTTGCCGCCGCGCAGCAACGGCTCCTCGACGTGGTGGAACTTGGGCAGGATGAACGAACCATCCGCGTGCGAGCCCCAGCCGATGGTGCCCACGCCGGGCAACAGGCCGAACCAGTTCGTGAACAGGATGAAAATGAAGATGCTGGCGAAGAACCAAAACGTCTTCTTCGCCATGTGCGCGCCGAGGATGCCCTCGAAGAACTCGAACAGGCTGCCGACCATCCACTCGACGAAGTTCTGCAAGCCCGACGGGACGAGTTGCGCGCCTTTGGTCGCCATCTGCGCGAGGAAAATGATGCCGAGCGCCACTACCCAGATGACGACCATGGAGTTGGTGACGACGAGCGGGCCAAGCTTGAAGAGCGGAACGGCTTTGGCGGACAGGCCGGCCTCGTGCGACTCCGCGGCTTTCCCGTGGGCTTTCGCCGAGTCCATCTCGTGCGCGTCCGCCTTCGCCGCGACCGCGTCCACCTTTGCGGCATCCGAGTTCACAGGCGCGACGGCATCACCCTGCACGACGGCTGTCTTGCGGGCGGAATCCGCTGGAGCAACCGGGCTCACGGCCGCGTTCGCAGTAGCAGCCCCGCCCAAGGGCAGGGTCGCGAGCAGGAGCGCGGTGAGGATGGACTTCAACATCGGCGGTCGAAAATGGGTCCGGGAACCTCAGTTCCCGGCGTTCAAAACCGGCTGTTCCGGCCGGAAGCGCGGTCACGTTGCCCAAGCGTGAAATCTTGCACAAGGGTTATTTTTCACCGGGCCCGGCTTTGAAGTTTTTTTCATCGAAACCAAGACGGACGCTGATAATGAGCAGTCCTGCGGGTTTGTATTCGGCGTGCCGGCCCGCTTGCCTTCACCCGCGGCGTCTGGTTAATTGCGCGCGACATGCCAGCCGCACCCAGCCAGAGCACCGAGGATTATCTCGAACGCATCCACGAGTTGATCGAGGAGAAGGGTTATGCCCGCGTGGTGGACATCGCGGAGTCGCTCGACGTGACGCAGGCGAGCGTGACGGTGATGGTGCAGAAGCTCGGCGATCTCGGCTACCTCGACTACGAGAAGTATCGAGAGCTGCGGCTCACCGCCAAGGGCCGCAAGGTCGCGCGCCGCATCCAGTGCCGGCACCTGACGCTCGCCCGGTTCTTCTCGCTGCTCGGGCTCGCGCCGGAAACGCAGCAGCTCGACATCGAGGGCATCGAACACCACCTGAGCCCTGCCACGCTCGAATGCCTCGAGGACCTGTCCGAGTTCCTTGAGAAGAACCCGGCTGTGCTCGAGCGCTTCAAGCGGGCCCGGCGCGGGGCCAAGCCGCTCTGATTCCCGCCATGGCCCGACGCCGTTCCCCAAGCCGCGCGTGCGTCTCGTCGCGATTCCAGAAGCTGCTGGCCATCGCGCAGGACGAGGTCGCGCTGACGCTCGATGCCCTGCCCGCGCGGCTCCAGCCGTCCGCGCGCGCGCTGCCGGTCACCTACCAGGCCAAGCCCAACGCGCTGCTGCTCGACGACGGCGTGGACGAGGACACGCTCGGGCTGTTTGTCGGCGACGAGTATGCGCACGCCGAACTCGGCTCGGGCGGCATGCCTTCGCAAATCCTGCTCTTCATGGAGAACATCTGGGACATGGCCGAGGGAGAGGAGGAGTTCTTCCGCGAGGAAGTGCGGACCACTTTCTTGCACGAACTCGGCCACTACCTCGGGCTGGACGAGCGCGACTTGGAGGAGCGCGGACTCGAGTGAGCGCGTCGCCTCCGCGTCACGGTTTCATTTCCGCACCGTCGAGTTGCGGGCTGCTCACGGGCTGGGTCGGTGGCACGGTCACGCCAGTCGCGAGCGTGATGTTCACGTTGTAGGTCGCGCGGAACTGCGCCCATGTGAGCTGGCTGCCGAGCGATTGCTCCGCGTGGCCGTCCATGAAAATGAGGTTCATGCGCATGTTGTGCTTCCGGGGCTGGTCTTGGAAACGGTAATTGCCGATTTGCAGTCCGTTCGCCGGGCCAGCGGGAGTGGGGTTCGGGTTGATGGGGAACGACCGCCCCGCCCACCACGCGTCGAGCCACGCGGCGTCGCCCTTGCCATCGTTCATGTCGCTGACGTTGTCGTTGCCGCCGCACTCCGCCATGCCGACCGTCGTGACGGGCCGCTCGACCTGCTCAACTCGCCGCGGCGGCGTGATGGCGCCGGTGGTCGTGTTCGAATCGCCGGTGAACACTCCGAAGTAATTGAAGCCGTAGGAGAGGAAGCCCGTGATCTTGGGATCGTAAGTGCCCTGCCGCGTGGAGTAGGTGAGGCCACGGCGTTTCGACGGGCACACGAACGTGAGCGAGCTGCCGACGTAGCGATCGAGCAGGAACGCCGGTGTCCGCTGCCACTCGCCGCCACACTGGAATCCGCCGCTGTTCAAATAGGGCGGCGCGGCCCACGTGCGGCCGGCGACGCGGTCGTCGAACTCCGACGTGTAGATGTTCATCCCGATGCCGAGTTGCTTCGTGTTGTTCAAGCACGCGGCGCCCCGGCCCTTTTCCTTGGCCTTCGCCAGCGCGGGCAGCAGCATCGCCGCGAGGATCGCGATGATGGCGATGACCACAAGCAGTTCAATCAATGTGAAGGCGGCGAGGCGGGCGTCGTTTCGTGTCGTGTTCATGTTGCGTCGGGTTGGAGCCGGGTCACTTGAGGTCTATTCCATACGCCTTGCAGATGCGCGCGAACTCCTCGCGCTCCTTGGACGTCAGCGCGTTGATGGTCCGCATGGCCGCGTCGCGCTGCGCTCCGCCGGCCTTGATGTCCGCCATCCACTTTCGCTGGCGATCCCACTTCGCCTCGGCGCCGGCTTTGCCCGAATCGTAAACCGACGCCGGCAAGGGCGCCGCTCCCGAGGCCGCAGCCGGGGTCGCGCCGCCCGTCGAATCCGCTGCGGGCGTGGCCGACGCCGGTTGCGCCGCGGGCGCAGGTGGTTCGGTTGAACTCGCCGGCGGACGGGCCACCTGAATGTTGGATGGCGGCGGTGGGGCTTTCGGGCTGCACGCGCAAAGCGGGACCGACAAAAGTGCGAAACAAAGCGCGCGCTGCATCGTTCGTGCGGGAATCGGGTTTCTGGCCTGACTGTTCTTCTCGCCGCGGCACTCGGCAAGCAAATTCTCTCGCCGCCTACTTCCGCCAGCGGATCGCGCCGATGGCCTGCTTGCGCACGGGGATTTGCTTAAACTTGCGCGTCAGGTTCGTGAGCGAGTCCTCCACCGCGAGCCGCTCGAGGCTCGACGCGCCCACGAAGCCCACGGCGTCCGTGCGTTCGTTGATGTAAGCCGCGTCCTCCGGCGTGGCGATGGGCCCGCCATGCGAGAGGAAGATGAGGTCTTTGCGCACCGCACGGCCCGCAGTAATGACGGCGTTGACGCGGCGAACGGATTCATCCATCGAGACGCGCGCATTCTTGACGCCGATGCTGCCGCCGATGGTCGTGCCCACGTGCGCGATGATCGCGTCCGCACCCGCCTCGGCCATCGCTTTCGATTCCTCGGGCGTGGACACGTAAACGACGCTGAACAAGTCCATCTTCCGCGCGAGCGCGACCATCTCGAACTCCTTCTTCACGCTCATGCCCGTCTCCTCGAGGATTTGCCGAAACATGCCGTCCACGATGCAGTGCGTTGGAAAATTGTTCACGCCGCTGAAGCCCATATCCTTCACTTGAAGCAACCAGTGCCACATGCGCCGCCGCGGGTCCGTCGCGTGCACGCCGCAAATCACCGGCACTTCCTCGACGATGGGCAGCACCTCGTGCTCGCCAATCTCCATGGCGATGGCGTTGGCGTCGCCGTAAGCCATCAGCCCGCACGTCGAGCCGTGCCCCGCCATGCGAAAGCGCCCGGAGTTGTAGATGATGATAAGGTCGCCGCCTCCGCGCTCGATGAACTTGGCGCTGATGCCCGTTCCGGCGCCCGCGGCGATTATAGGCCGGCCCTTCTTGAGTTGCTCGCGCAACCGCTCGACGACTTCCTTCCGCGTGTAGGGATTTCCTTTTCCAGTCCAAGGATTTGGCATAAGTGCGGCGAGGATTCGCGCGCGGTGCGGTGGGGTCAATTCCAATTCGAGACCTCTCCGAAAGCCGGTTTCAACAGTGGCACAGGCATCTTGCCTGCGCATTTCCCACGGGAACGTAGTCGCCTCTGCACAGGCAGGATGCCTGTGCCACTACGTTTTACAGAGGTCTCAATTCAACATTCTGCCAAACCCTTTGACGGCCCGTGGGCGCCCCGCTAGCTTCGCACCATGCCACCGGCTCCGCGCCACGTTCACTCGCCGGCGCACGCGTTCAGCTTTTTCCAGCCGCGCGTGCGCGAGGGCCTCGTGCTCCACAGCCGGCGCAGCGTGCTCAAGGCGGGACTTGCGGGGCTCGCACGGATTTCGCTTCCGGCTTTGCTGCGCGCGCGAGGCGAAGCCGCGTCCTCGGGCAAGTCCATCGGCAGCCACAAGTCCGTCATCCTCCTGTGGATGGCCGGCGGGCCAAGCCACATTGACACGTGGGACGTGAAGCCCCACGCGCCGAAGGAAATCCGCGGGCCGTTCAAAGACATCGCGACCAAGCTCCCCGGCGTCCACATCTGCGAGTTTTTGCCGAAGCAGGCGGCGATGCTCGACAAGATGACGCTCATCCGCTCGGTGGATTGCCGTCACAGCAATCACCAGCCGAACACCGTGATGCAGACGGCCAACCTCGAGGCCGAGCCGCGCACCAATCCGCGCGCGCCGATGTATCCCGGCCACGCCGCGGTCGTGGCGAAGTTCCGCGGCGCGAACCAGCCCGGCATGCCGCCCGCCGTGCACTTGAACGTGCGCGACAGGACGCACTTCGCGTGGAGCGGCTACCTCGGCAAGCAGCACGAGCCGTTCATCGGCGACAACGTCTCGCGGCTCTTCCAGCTCCCCGGGGAACTCACGATGGACCGCTTGAAGGAGCGGCAATCGCTCTCGCAGCAGATGGACCGGCTTCGCCGCGACCTCGATGCGTCCGGCTCCATCGAGGCGCTCGACCGCTACGGACAGCAGGCGTTCGACATGGTGGCGGGCCGGCGCGCGCAGGAGGCGTTCGACCTCGCGCGCGAGCCGCAGCGCGTGCGGGACCGCTTTGGCGAACACGACTGGTGCCAGAAGGCGCTGCTCGCGCGGCGGCTCGTCGAGCGCGGCGTCAGCTTTGTGACGCTCGACCTGAGCAACCACTCCGCCTCCGGCACGTGGGACACGCACGGCGACAACATCCCGCCCTACGGCGGCATCTGGAACGGACTGCGCCCGCTGCTGCCGGTGTTCGACCACCTGCTGACAACGCTCGTCAGCGACCTCGGCGAGCGCGGCCTGCTCGACGACGTGCTTGTGCTCGCGATGGGCGAGTTCGGACGGACGCCGCAAATCGGCACGCAGGACAGCACGGATGGCCGCAACCACTGGCCCGTGGTGATGTCCATGACGCTCGCGGGCGGGGGCTTGCGGCACGGGCAGGTGATCGGCTCGACGGAGCGCGACGGCGGGCAGATCGCCAGCCGCGCGGTGACGCCCGGCGACCTCGCGGCGACGATTTACCACCACATGGGCGTGCCGCTGGACGCGACCTACCTCGACCACCAGCAACGCCCCGTGCGCTTCATCGAGCACGGCGAGCCGATCCGGGAACTGGTCTGAGCGCCCGCGAAATACGCGAAGCACTTGAAGCGGAATTCCTGTTCGCGACTTTTCGCGTCATTGGCGGGCAAAAAATCAGTGCGCAAGGGCGCGGCCCTGTGGTTCACTCCCGCGCATGAAATCGCTCCTCGCCAAGACCGCGCTTCTCTCCGCCACGTTCGCGTTTGCCACCGTGTTTGTGCTGGCGGCGGACAAGTCCGAGTGGAATCCCGAGCCCGGATACACCGTGCTTTACAACGGCAAGGACCTCACGGGGTGGAGCTATCGCGACAAGGAGGGCAAGCCCACCGAGTCGCTCACGGGCAAGAAGGACGCCGCGGACGGCCGCTACTCCGCCAAGGGCGAGTCGCTCACGGTCAACCCGCACGACGAGGCCAAGGGTCCGCGCATCCGCCAGCTTTGGAGCGCGCAGGAGTTCGGGAAGGATTTCCATCTCAAGCTCGAGTTCCGCGCGGCGGTGAACGCCGACAGCGGCATCTTCCTGCGCAGGCCGCAGCTCCAGTGCCGCGACTATCTCGTGGCGGGGCCTTACAAGGACCTCAAGAAATACAAGCCGCAGGGCTGGAACGAAATCGAGGTCACGGTGAAGGGCGACGTGGCGACCTGCACGTGCAACGGCGAGGCGCTTGCGTTCACGAACAAGCTTCCCGCCACCGGCCCCATCGGCCTCGAAGCCGACCGCGGCCAGATGGAATACCGGCGCATCCGAATCAAGGAACTGCCGTAAGCCGCGCGGCGCGGCACCTCATTGCGCCGACACCACTGGCGGCCCGGCGCCGACGGCTCGGAAGTCGTTGCGGATGACGTCCAGCAGGTCGAGCTGCTTGATGGTTTCCTGCACGACGACCTTGTGGCTCGGCGCGGGCTTGCCGGCGAGGTCGACGAGCTGGCCCGCCTGCTCGCGCCGTTTCAAATACGCGGTGAACGCGGTCCGGTAGTCGCCGATGAGCCGCGCGAGGTCGGGCGGCGATTGCGCCTGCAGCGCGGTCAACTGCGCGACCAGTTCCGCCACCGCCACGCGCTCGCGTTTGAACTCGGCCTGCCCGAGGAATTCCTGCAGCTTGATGGCCCGGCGCTCGGGCAGCGCGTTGGTCCCGCCGCGCACCTGCACGTGGGCACGGAGCAGTTCATCGAGCCGCTGCAGGCTCGCGGACGGCGTCCAGCGGCGAAAACCGTCGCGCGAAAGCACGTGCGCGAGCGCGGCCGACCACCATTTCTCGATGTCCAGCGGCGTGGCGAACTGGCGCTTGAACGCGTGCTCAAAGGCGAGCTGCGCATTCAGGAAGGACGGCAGCGCCGCGATGAACGATACGAATTGCGCCGGGCCGTCCGGCTGCCTGAGCAGTTCTCCCACGAACACGTGGGCGCTGTGGCGGAAGAGCTCGGCGGACGCGCCGGTCAGTTGCCCGGGGCGCGGCAGGCTCAGGTTCGCGAAGGACAGCGGCTCGGTCCCTTGAAGCGCCGCGCGTGCGGCCGAGTAAGCGTCGGTCAGCCGCGTGGTGGTGGCGAGGATGGCGCGCGGGTCCACGACGACCCCGAGCCGGCCCGTGGGGATGCTGGCACTTGCGCCATCAAGCATCACCACCCCGCCGGTGTGCACCAGATGTTCCGCGAGACCTTCGACCGCCCACAGCGGGACATCGCCCGGCCGCTGCGAGGCGTTGTTGCGGTTGGCGAGCTCGATCAGCAGCGCGCCGACAATCGCGCGCGCGAGCACCGGCGGCTCCACGTGGTGCGGCGTCATCACGCGGAACTGCCAGCCGTCCGAAAACCAGTCGCGATGAATCTGGATGGCCTGCGTGGGCAGCGCGTCGGGCACGAGCACCACGCGGATGCGCCCGCGCCACTGGTCGGGCAGGCGCAATTCGCGCAGGAACGACTCCTTGATGCGTTCGCAGTTGACCGTCACGACCGCGGGCTCGAGCCGGACGAAGTTGGTCGGCGGCTTGGACCCGTCCGGCATACCGATGAACACGCCCGGCCGCAGGCCTGTGACGACGAATTGCCGCGAGCGGCTCTCGAAGGTGTCGAACTGCGCCGGGGCAAACGCGGCACGCACGGAGCACACGCTGGCGGCCGCACAACCAGCGAGCACCACCCACCGGCGAACACGGGCTCCGCTGCGTGGGGACGTTGGCTTCATGCGCGGCTCAATCCGCCTTCGCCGGGGCGGTCTTGGCGGCGGGCTTCGAATCGGTCGCGGCCTTCGCGGGACCTGCGCCTGCGGCCTTCGCGTCCGCGGCCTTGGCGTCCAGGGCCGGCGCCACAGCGGGCGCGTCCTTCTTCGCGGCCTGCTTGTAACTCTCGCTCCGGTAGTCGGTGATGTAGAAGCCGCTGCCCTTGAAGAGCAATCCCGCACCCGTGCCGAGCAAGCGGCGCACGCGTCCACGGCCCCAGCGTTTCTGCCCGCAGAGGTCCTTCGGGCACACGGTGAGCGCCGCGTCCTTCATGGACTGGAACTTCTCAAACTGCGCGCCGCACTTGTCGCAGGCGTATTCGTAGGTTGGCATGGGGAATTGGACGGATGAACGTGGAGGTTGGGACAACGACTGCCCGGATGATCAACTCCCGTGTCGAGCGCGCCGAGCATCAGCGCCGTTCAAAGAAACCGCCCGGCAACCCGGTTTCCCAAGACTTGGATGTGTTCCACGGGCGGGACGAGGCGTTGGGCGGCTCGGTCGTCGCGCATCCGGAGAACGTCCACGCGACGGTCACGAGGACCAGCAGCATCAACCCCCGGGCGAATCGCGGAGCTTTCATGGTCACGGGACGGAGACCTCGTCGCCTTCCTGCACTTCCTCCCCCTTCTTCTTCCACTGTTGCATGACGTTGGCGATGGAATGGTTGGGCTCGACGGTGGCGACTTTGAGCCGGCCTATGAATTTGCCGGCGCGGTTGACAAGCAGTTCGCCGTTGCGCAGCACGCCGTGGTTGCCGCCGACGTTCACGATGACAAATTCCCACTTGGGATCCGTCATTACGATCCGTCCCTTGATCGAGTCGTGCATCACGACTTCCTTGCCGACATTCTTGATGGCATCAAGATCACCTTGCACCCGGTTCATGCGCACGGAGATGATCTTGCGTTCCTCCTTGGTCACATCGAGTTCCTGCTTCACCACCGGCAGTTCCGCGAACACGATCTTCACCTCCGCCATCTTCTTCCCGTAGTCGAAGAATTCCTTCGCCTCGGCCTTCACGCTGGCGGTTTCTGACTTGGCGGCGGCTGCATCCGCGATGGCCTTGGCCACGTTGACTTTCTCGGCGTTCAGGTCCGTCAAGGCCTTCTCCGCGCGGCCCTTTTCCGAATCCCGGTCAGCCGTCATCGTATCGAGCTGTTGCTGCCGGTCGCCGGCCTGCTTGGCGAACTTTTCCTTTTCCTTGGTCATCTCATCGAGCTTCTTGGCCTTTTCTTCGCGGGCCTCGTTGAGCTTGGTGAGCGTTTCCTTGAGCTTGGTCTCGCTGAGCACGATGACCCCTGCGCTGCACAGGATGGCGATGATGAGGGCTAGCTTGATCCACATGGAACGTGCTCGTTTGGGTTAGCAGTGCGGGGACGTTATCAGGAGCGGGCACGCTGTCAACGGCTGGCTTCGGCCGACCAGCGCCTATTCGGACGGCCTTTGCCGAACAATTCCGCCTTCAACCGCGTGCCCAGACCGGGCGCTTCCGGCGGGAAGGCGAACCCCTGCTCGATCACCACGTTCGTCTCGATGAGCGAGTTGTAGAAGGTGCGGATGTGCGCGCGGACGCTTTCCTGGAAGGTCACGTTCGGCACCGCCGTTGCGACGTGCAGGCCGGCGAAGAGCGTGAGCGGGCCGGTGCAGTCGTGCATGGTCGCGGGGATGTTGTAGGTCTGCGCGAACTCCGCCAGCCGCCGCGTCTCGCTGATGCCGCCCACCCACGTCGGGTCAATCATCACGTAGTCCACCGCGCGCCGCTCCAGCACGAGGCGGTAATCCTCGCGGCTCGTCAGCATCTCGCTCACGGCGATGGGCAGCCGCGCCTTGTCGCGGAAGTCGGCGAGCGTGTCGGCGTTGTCCACGCGCATCACGTCCTCGAGCCAGAGCGGGCGCAGGTCGCGCATGGCCTCGGCGATGCGCAGCGCGGCGGGCAGTTGGAAGAAGCCGTGGCCATCGAGGAGAATTTCGATTTTGTCGCCCACGCGTTTGCGCGCCTCTTCCATTGGCTTCACGCACGCCTTTACAGCCGACCACGGAAGGAAATTCCCGCCGTGCTCGTGGAACGCGCGGTCGAACGTCCAGAATTTCATCGCGCAATAGCCTTCGGCAACCAACTCCTCGGCGAGGTCGCCAGCGGCGTGGTTCGAGGCCCAGTTGTCTTCCAGCGGGCCGGGTTTGCCGATGTCGCCGTGGCCGGGCCAGCCCTGGCCGCGGCCCGTGCCGATGCGGCGTCCGTAGGTGGGGCCGCCGGAGCTGTTGTAGACGCGCACCTTGTCGCGGGCCTTGCCGCCGAGCAGTTGCCAGACGGGTTTGCCGCAGACCTGGCCGAGAATGTCCCACAGCGCGAGGTCAATGGCGCTGAGGGCGCGCAGTTCCGTGCCGCGCGAGCCGAAGGCGCTGGCGCGCTCGTAGAGGAAACGCCAGTGGTTCTCGATGGAGAGCGGGTCCGCGCCGAGCAGGCGGCGGCCCATCCAGTCGTGAATCATCGCGGCGACCGCGTGCGGCGCGTAGTAAGTCTCGCCGTGCCCGATGATGCCCGCGTCCGTGTGGATGCGCAGCAACAGCAAGCCGGGCATGATGTCGTCGGGGATGACGGTCTCGATCGCGGTGATGCGGAGGCCGGAGCTGCGGGGCACTGGCTTGGCCGTGGGAGAGATGGTCTGGGGGGAAACGGCATTCGCGGGCTTCTTCATGTCGGTGCGCCATTCAACGCCGCGACTCGCTGCGCCTGCAAGCGCGGAGAGTGAATGCTCCCTTGACTACGACACCGCGAGCCGAAGAATCCGTCGCAGTGAATCCAAGCTCCCATCCCCGGTCGCGGCGCGCACGCGGCTTCACGCTCATCGAGTTGCTCGTGGTCATCGCCATTATCGCCGTGCTCGCGGGCCTGCTGCTCCCGAGTGTGGCGCGCGCCAAGGCCCTCGCCCGCGCTGCGCAATGCACCTCAAACCTGCGCCAGATGGCGTTTGCGTGCCAGCTCTACGCCGACGCCAACGACGGCACCGCCGTGCCCGGTCGCATGCCGCGCTTCGGCGCGAACAGCGACCCGCGCAACCTCTACGAAGTCGGCAACGGCCAGCAGTTCCGCCCGCGGTGGTTCGTCACGCTCGGCGCGGCCAGCCGGCTCTGCGCCTTCAACTCTCCCACCACCGACCCCGCGCAGGACAACACCAAGCTCGTGGACAACAAGCTCTTCATCTGCCCCACCGTGCCCGAGCGCGTGAACAACCGCGACCCCGCCTACGGCTACAACTTCCAGTTCCTCGGCAACAGCCGGCTCAACGCCGCGGGCACCTTCATCAATTTCCCCGGCCGCGTGGACTCGCTAGCCGCCGCTGGAACCGTGCTCGCGGCTGACTCCCTTGGCACCGCCGCAGGGAAGCCCGCCACCGCGCGCGTTCCCTATCTGGCTGACGGCAGCGTGGACCGCTCGCGCCTCGGCTACCACGCGTGGGCCCTCGACCCGCCACGACTCGTGCCGGGAGTTTCGGATTTTTGTGACGACGCCAACCGGGCCCCGCAGCACCGCGGCGGCGTGGACGCGCGGCACGACGGCTACGCGGTAACGGTGTTCGTGGACGGCCACGTGGAGAAGTTGAAGCCCGAGAAACTCGGCTACGTGGTCAGGCGCGACGGCAGCTTCGACACCGACGCGCCAGCCTCCAACTCGCTCTTCTCCGGAACAGGACAGGACTCCGACCCGCCGCCGATCCTGTGAACGGCGTCTGAGAGAGGGAAGTGCACCATGCAGGACGGTGCCGCCGCTCAGGCCAGAATCTCCTTCGCCACGTGCCCATGCACGTCCGTCAGGCGGAAGTCGCGGCCGGCGTAGCGGAAGGTCAGCCGCTCGTGGTCCACGCCCAGCAGGTGCAGGAGCGTCGCATGCAGGTCGTGAATGTGCATTCGGTTCTCCGCCGCTTTGAAACCGAAGTTGTCCGTTTCGCCGTAGGTCATGCCTCCCCTCGCACCGCCGCCGGCCAGGAACATGCAGAAGCCGTGCGGGTTGTGGTCGCGGCCGTTGCCGTTCTCGCTCACCGGCGTGCGGCCGAACTCGCCGCCCCAGACGACCAAGGTGTCTTCCAAGAGGCCGCGCTGCTTCAAGTCGCCGAGCAGCGCGGCGATGGGCCGATCAATGTCCTTGCCGAGGTCGCGCGTGGATTTGTCGTGGTTGGAGTGCGTGTCCCACGGCTGGCCGTTACCGTAATAAACTTGGATGAAGCGCACACCGCGCTCCGCCAAGCGCCGCGCCATGAGGCAGCCGTTGGCAAAGTGCCCCGTGCCGTAGGTCTCGCGCACCGCCGCCGGTTCGCGCGTGATGTCGAAGGCGTCCGTCGCCGCGAACTGCATCCGGTAGGCCGTCTCCATCGCTTCGATACGGCCCTGCAACGCCGCGTCCGCGCCGCCGCGTGATGCGAGATGCTCGCGGTTCATCTCGGCCAGCAGGTCGAGCTGCTTGCGCTGCGCGTCCACCGTGGTGCGCGGGTTGTGCAGCCAGGGAATCATCGCCTTGGGGTCGAGGTTCGAGTGGTTGATGTAGCTGCCGCCATGCTGCGACGGCAGGAACGCGCTCGTCCACAGGATGGAAAACCGCGTGGGCCGGCCCGGGCAAAGCACCACGTAGCTCGGGAGGTTCTCGTTCTCCGTGCCGAGGCCGTAACTGCACCACGCGCCCATCGCGGGCACGCGCGGCGTCATCGTGCCGTTGTTCATCAGGAGCAGCGCGGGACCGTGGTTCGGGTTGTCCGTGTGGACACTGCGGAGCACGCACAAGTCGTCGGCGAACTGCGCGGTGAACGGAAGTAAATCACTGACAGGCAGGCCGGATTTGCCGTGGTTCGCGAACTGAAACGGCACCGGCAGCAACCCGCCCGTGGGCCGCTCCGTGCGCAAGTCCGCGCCCTCGGGCCGCTGCCCGGCGAACTTGGTCAGGTCCGGCTTGGGGTCGAAGAAGTCCGGGCCGAACGGGCCGCCGTTCATGAACAGGTGGATGACCCGCTTCGCGCGCGGCCGGAAGTGCGGCAAGGCCCGCATGGGCGAAGCGGCACTCGGCAGCGCCAATGCCACACCGGGCAGCGACGCCAGCAAGCCCAGCGTGCCAAGCCCGCCGCCCATGCGGGCGATGGCGGCGCGGCGGGAGAGGGGCGAATTCATGGCTATCCGGTTCGGTTTCGCTGCTTCGTAGCCGACGTGCTGCTAGGTGATGACATTCGTTGCTAGCCCGTGGCACCTCTGAATGCCACTGAGCCGTTCTGAGAATCTCGTGGTCATGCGCGGGTCAAATTGACGAAATTGTCGTGGCTCAAGCCGTGAATGTAATCGGGCTCGTCACGGAACACGCCAGTGGCCCGTCTTGACGTGAAGCAACAAGCCCGCATCGCGGAGGACTTGCAGTTGCTGTCGAATTTTGGGCCGGATGTGGCGGTTATCTGGGTGCAACTGCTCTAACTCACGGTCGAAGGCGTATACGTCATCGTTGGAGAACTCAGCGTTTCCGAGCCGATGCACAAGGTTCAGGACATCCAAGGTCCAGCCTCGTTGCACAGCCCTTATCTGCCGCAGTGGTTTGAGGCGCTCATACTGAGCGCGCACTTCAGAAGGATCGCTCGACAAACCGGCAGCCACTATCGGGATGCGCGCTGCAGGCGCGATGCGGTTTAAATCGATGTTGCAGCCAATCCACCCTGCCCGCTGTGCGGTCTGCGAGAGTGGTTGTCGGCTGATGATGGCAGATTCTGGAAAGGCGAAGTGGGGCACCAATAGCAGGTCAATAACCCGCCATGCTGGCCGTTCATAGCGCATGATGAGCAGGTTCGGTGTCCGGTCTTCTCGGATGGCGGCAAGCATCGTAGCGTAAGCACCATCCGCGAGCGTCGCACCAATCCTTCCCTTCTTGGCTTTGAGTTGAAAAGCTGCGGAGCAGCGCGGGCAGACAAAATCGATCGCCGGGTTGTTCGCAGGTCTTTCACTCAAGGAAGGCGAGTCACAGTTCGGACAGAAAAGTGACGCCCGGCCCCATTCCTCCGTCACCACGCGTGCTTGCTGGGATTGACTCGAGTAGCCGAGCGCGAGAT
>Ga0233424_10000805_pt1 | contig 34131 bp, 27 predicted proteins | sample Watercolumn_Towu_FD_181011 | JGI IMG/M metagenome (GOLD analysis project Ga0233424, IMG submission 181011) | Freshwater microbial communities from Lake Towuti, South Sulawesi, Indonesia - Watercolumn_Towuti2014_125_MG | ecosystem: Environmental > Aquatic > Freshwater > Lake | place: Indonesia... | reverse complement strand
GCTCGCCGCGGCGCTCGACGAACTGCGCGCCGCGCCGGTCACGGAGGCCGGTGGGTCGGAGACCACCCCCGACGAGTGATATTGTCGATCGGTACGCCTCCGTAGCTCAGTGGATAGAGCGCCGGTTTCCGGTACCGTAGGTCGCAGGTTCGACTCCTGTCGGGGGCACGTACAGCAAGAGGGATCGTCCAGACGGACGGTCCCTCTTCTCGTTCCCCCGGAGGTCGCTCAGCGGGCCCGCCGCCCGGACCGGTAGCCTGGATCCGTGCCTTCCCTCCTCATCGCCGGTTCGACGCGCGCCCCGCGCCGTCTGTCGTCCGCGACGCCGATGACGGAGTGGATGCGCGTGGTGCTGCACCCCGGCACCAACGGGTGGACGAGCGTCTGGGGCACCCTCTCGCACGGCGAGATCGCCGGCTGCCCGCCGCCACGGGGATAGGCCGCGCCCGGACGGGTGCGGCGACATCGCGCCACCCATCCATCTGCCGTGAGGTATCCCTGTGTCTTCTTCGTCGTCCCCTGCCCGTCTCCGTCTCGCGCCGCATGAGCTCTGGCGCGGCATCCGCTCCACCGCCCGCAGCGACGTGCTCGGCGGCGGTCTGCTCCTGACCGCCACGCTCGCCGCCCTGATCCTCGCCAACTCCCCCGCTGCCCCCTGGTACGAGGCCATCAGGGACTTCCGCTTCGGGATCCCGGAGTGGCACCTCGAGCTCAGTGTCGGCGCCTGGGCCGCCGACGGTCTCCTCGCGGTGTTCTTCTTCGTCGTCGGACTGGAGCTGAAGGAGGAGTTCGTCGCCGGGCGTCTGCGCGATCCGCGCCGTGCCGCGCTTCCGATCGCCGCCGCGGTGGGCGGTGTCATCGTCCCCGCCCTGTTCTTCGTCGCGATCAACGCCGCGTCGGGCGCCGAGGTCCTCCGCGGATGGGCGATCCCCACGGCCACGGACATTGCGTTCGCGATCGCGGTGCTCGCCGTCGTCGGCCGCTTCCTGCCACCGGCGTTGCGGGTGTTCCTGCTGACCCTCGCGATCATCGACGACCTCATCGCCATCACGATCATCGCCACCTTCTACACCGAGGCCATCAGCTTCCCCTGGCTGATCCTGGCGCTCCTCCCCCTCGCGGGCTTCGCACTCGCTGTGCAGAACGGCATCCGGTCCTGGTGGATCCTGCTTCCCCTCGCCCTGGCCGTCTGGGCGTTCGTACATGCGTCCGGGGTGCACGCCACGGTCGCCGGCGTGCTGCTCGGCTTCATGGTGCCGGTGCGTCCGACGGAGCGCGCGCGGGTGCGGACCGGGACGGACGCCGACGGCGCCCCGGTCTACGACGGTCTCGCCGCGCACTTCGCCGACCGCTGGGGGATCGTCGCGACCCTCGTCGCGGTCCCGGTGTTCGCGTTCTTCGCGGCCGGGGTCGAGATCGGCGGCGTGCACGGCCTCGTCTCGGCGCTGACCGACCCCATCACGATCGGTATCATCGTGGGACTCGTGCTCGGTAAGCCCGTCGGCATCCTGCTCACGACCTTCCTGTTGAGTCGCGTACCGGCCCTGCGCCTCGATGAGTCGCTGCGCTGGCCGGATCTCGCGGGCATGTCCCTGCTCGCGGGCATCGGGTTCACGGTCTCGCTGCTGGTGGGCGAGCTCGCGTACGGCAGCAGCAGCGTCGCGGACGATCAGGTGAAGATCGGCGTGCTCGTCGGCTCCCTCCTCGCCGCGGTCCTCGGTGGCCTCGTGCTCGCGGCCCGCAGCCGCCGGGCACGCGCGGAGATCGGGTCCCCGCCCAGGGCCTGACCTCGGCCCGCTACGCTCCCCGGCGCCATCCGTCAATGCCCTGAGTCATCCTCGAGGCGGCGCCTAGCGTCGGTCACTCCACGTAGCGAAGGAGCATCCGATGAAGGCGATGACCTACCGCGGACCGTACAAGATCCGCGTCGAGGAGAAACCTGACCCGACGATCCAACACCCCAACGACGCGATCGTCCGGGTCACGAGAGCCGCCGTGTGCGGGTCGGATCTCCACCTCTTCCACGGCATGATGCCCGATACGCGCATCGGGCACACCTTCGGTCACGAGATCGTCGGGGTGGTGGAGGAGGTCGGCCCCTCGGTGGAGAGCCTGCGGGCGGGAGACCGGGTGATGGTGCCGTTCAACATCTACTGCGGCTCGTGCTACTTCTGCCGCCGAGGCCTCTTCTCGAACTGCCACAACGTGAACCCCAACGCGACCGCGGTCGGGGGGATCTACGGCTACTCGCACACGACAGGCGGGTACGACGGCGGGCAGGCGGAGCGCGTGCGTGTGCCGTTCGCGGATGTCGGCCCGTCGGTGATCCCGGAGTGGCTCGCCTCCGAAGACGCGCTGCTGCTGACCGACGCGTTCTCCACCGGCTACTTCGGCGCGCAGCAGGCCGACATCGCCGAAGGGGACACGGTGGTCGTGTTCGGCGCCGGTCCCGTCGGCCTAGCCGCCGCCCGCTCGGCCTGGTTCCTCGGCGCAGGACGGGTCATCGTCGTCGACCACCTCGACTACCGGCTCGAGAAGGCGCGGGACTTCGCCTTCGCCGAGACGATGCACCTCCACGAAGCCGGTGACATCGTGCTCGCCCTGAAGAAGGCGACCGGCTACCTCGGCGCGGACGTGGTGATCGACGCGGTCGGCGCGGAGGCGGACGGCAGCGTCGTCCAGCATGTGACCGCCGCGAAGCTCAAGCTGCAGGGCGGTTCCCCCGTCGCGGTGAACTGGGCCATCGACAGCGCGCGCAAGGGCGGCACCGTGTCCATCCTCGGCGCGTACGGTCCTCTGGTGACCTCGGTGCGCCTCGGCGACATCATGAACAAGGGACTCACGGTGCGCGGCAACCAGGCTCCCGTGAAGAGGCAGTGGCCGCGACTGCTCGAACACATCCAGGCGGGGCACATCCGTCCCTCCGAGCTGCTGACGCATCGCTTCCCGCTGGAGCACATCGCGGAGGCCTACCACGTGTTCTCGTCCAAGCTCGACGACTGTATCAAGCCGCTCATCGTCGTCGGAGAGGAATGACCATGCCGTACGAAGGATCTCGACCCATCCCCGCACCGACCCCCGAGGAGCTGCGTGCCCGGATCCCGGGCTGGGGCGCCGACCTCGCCCCCGAGCACCGCCGCACCTGGCAGCAGCTGGAGGATGTCGGCGACACCGGCGCGCATTGGGACCTCCCCGAGCGTCAGGGCCCCGACCGCGGCCGCGAGCGCTCCATCGAGCACGGGATGCTGCCGCCCGTCTGGGGCACCGCCCAGCCGCTGCACGGCCTGTCCGGCGCCATCCGGCGCGTGGCCTACGACCGGTTCAGCGAGACGAAGAACACCCGCTGGCTGCTGCTCGTGCTGGGCGACCGGGTCGATGCGGTGACGGCGCACGCGCGCTCCCTGCTCACCCGGCGACCGGACGACCCCATCACGCAGACCGGTGTCCTCGCGGAACCGCAGCATCGTCCGCTCGCGTCGCGGTTCGGACGGGGACGGATCGATCTCCGGCACACCTGGCTCGACCCGATCATCGTCGTGGGACCCTGGGTGCTGACGGTGGTCCTGAGCGTCCGCGCTCTCCGCCGCCTCGGCCGTCGGCACTGAGCCGGGACCGAGACGGCGGCGTGGTGGCGCTCAGCGCTGCAGGATGCCCGCGGTGACGACCTCCGGACGGAGATCGAGCCGCCGGAGCAGCTGCGCGTTGAGCGCCACCACGATCGTCGACAGCGACATGAGCACCGCGCCGACCGACATCGGCAGCACGAAGCCGATCGGAGCGAGCACACCCGCGGCCAGCGGGACGGAGAGCAGGTTGTACCCTGCCGCCCACCAGAGGTTCTGCGTCATCTTGCGATACGAGGCGCGGGAGAGCTCGACCACCGACAACACGGCGCGCGGGTCGTCTCCGGCGAGGATCACCCCGGCGGAGGCGATGGCCACGTCCGTTCCGGCGCCGATCGCCAGGCCCACGTCGGCCTGAGCGAGCGCGGGGGCGTCGTTCACGCCGTCGCCCACCATCGCGACCCTGCGGCCCTCATGCTGCAGCTCCTGCACCTTCGCGGCCTTGTCCTCCGGCCGGACGCCCGCGAACACACGGTCGATGCCGAGGTCGGCCGCGACGGTGTGCGCGACGGCTTCCGCGTCGCCGGTGATCATCACGACCTGGACGCCGAGCGCGTGCAGCGCATCGACCGCATCCCGCGACTCCGGACGCACCTCGTCCGCGAGCTTGAGCGCCCCGATGACGCGGCCGTCCCGCAACACGTGCAGGATGATCGCGCCGTCCGCACGCCACCCTTCCGCGACGGGGAGCTCGTGGGCATCCTCCTCCGTGAGCAGGTGCGGGCCGCCGACGCGGATCACGGCGCCGTCCACCGTCGCGGTCACCCCCACCGCCGGCGAGGAGGAGAAGTCGCGGCTCGCCGGCACGCGGAGCTCCTTGTCGCGAGCGGCCCGGACGATGGCCTTCGCCAGCGGATGCTCGCTGTCGGCCTCGGCGGCCGCGGCGAGCGCCAGCACCTCCTCCGCGGTCTCCGCACCGGCCACCGACACCTCGGAGACGACGGGCTCGCCCTTGGTCAGCGTGCCGGTCTTGTCGAACAGCACAGTGTCGACGGTGCGCATGCTCTCCAGGGCCAGACGGTCCTTCACGAGCACGCCGCCACGGGCCGCGCGCTCGGTCGCGATCGAGACGACGAGCGGGATGGCCAGGCCCAACGCGTGCGGGCAGGCGATCACGAGCACGGTGATCGTGCGGATGACGGCGTCGTCCGGCAGGCCGACCGCGCTCCACACCACCGCGGTGATCGCGGCAGCACCGAGCGCGAACCAGAACAGCCAGCCGGCGGCCGTATCGGCCAGACGCTGTGCGCGGGACGAGGAGTTCTGCGCTTCCGTCACGAGCCGCTGGATGCCCGCGAGCGTCGTGTCGTCTCCGGTCGCGGTGATCTCCACGCGGAGGCCGGAGTCGGTGGCGACGGTCCCCGCGGTCACCGCGTCGCCGGTCGTCCGGGTGACGGTGCGGGACTCCCCCGTCACCATGGACTCGTCCATCGAGGCGCGGCCGTCGACGATCCGCCCGTCGGCAGGGATGCTCCCGCCGGGGCGCACCACCACGACATCGCCCACGCGGAGGTCCGACGGGGCCACCCGCACGACCTGATCGCCCTCGACGCGCTCGGCCTCGTCCGGCAGCAGCGCGGCCAGCGAGTCGAGGGCGGAGGTGGTCTGCGCCAGCGACCGCATCTCGATCCAGTGCCCGAGCAGCATGATCACGATGAGGAGAGCGAGCTCCCACCAGAAGTCGAGCTCATGATGCAGCAGCCCGAGACTCGCTCCCCACGACGCGACGAACGCCACGGTGATCGCGAGCCCGATGAGCAGCATCATGCCGGGCTGCCGGGCACGGATCTCGCTGACGGCGCCGGTGAGGAACGGCTTTCCTCCCCACACGTACATGACCGTGCCGAGGACCGGCGACACCCAGGCCAGACCCGGGATGTCGGGAAGCGGGTAGCCCACGATCATCGCGAACATGCCCGAGAGCAGCACGGTCGGCACGGCCAGGACGAGCATGATCCAGAACAGCCGCCGGAACTGGGCGACGTGGTCGCCGTGACCGCCGTGTCCCGCGTGACCGCCGTGCCCGGCGTGCGCACTGTGTCCCGCGTGGTCCGTGTGGTCTCCGGGCGCGGCGTGCTCCGCGTGTCCGGTGTGATCCGCGGGCGTCCCGGTCCCCGCTCCCCCGGGGTGACCGTGCGCGGAATGGTCGTGATGCGAGGTGCTCATGTCTTCCCTCCAACGTCGATGATGCCGTGCGGGGCCGGATCTGTCGCGGCCCCGCACGGGTGGGGGCTCAGGCCGCCCTGGTGTACTTCGCGGGATCAGCGTCGAACGCCGGCCCGCAGCCCGCGCAGCAGAAGTAGTAGCGGGTGCCCTCGTGGTCGCGATACAGGCCCGCTGCCTCGGCGGTCGCGATCACCACGGGCGTTCCGGCCATCACCGGGCATTCGGCCATGCCCTCGGCCGGCACGGCGAGCAGGTCGGTGCGCCCTTCGGCGGAGACGCCGCTCTGGCGCGGGACGCTGCAGCAGGATCCTGCGGGGGAATCGGACATGTCGGTACTCCTCTGTCGTTCGTTCACGGGGTGTCCACCGCCCTGCTGCGGAAGGACCGCAGGCGGAGGCTGTTGCCGACGACGAAGACGCTGGAGAACGCCATCGCCGCACCGGCGAGCATGGGGTTGAGCAGGCCGAGCGCCGCGAGCGGGATGGCCGCGACGTTGTAGGCGAACGCCCAGAACAGGTTGCCCTTGATCGTGCCGAGCGTGCGGCGGGACAGGCGGATCGCGTCGGCCGCGCTGCGGAGGTCGCCGCGGACGAGCGTGATGTCGCTGGCCTCGATCGCCGCGTCGGTCCCGGTCCCCATCGCCAGCCCGAGGTCCGCCTGGGCGAGGGCCGCGGCGTCGTTCACGCCGTCTCCCACCATCGCGACGACCTTTCCTTCGCCCTGGAGCCGGCGCACCACGTCGACCTTGTCCTGGGGCAGCACCTCGGCGATCACCTCGGTGATCCCCACCTCGCGGGCGATCTGCTCGGCCACCGCACGGTTGTCTCCCGTGAGCAGGACAGGCGTCAGTCCCAGCGCCCGGAGCTGCGCCACCGCCTCCGCGCTCGTGGCCTTGACCGTGTCGGCGACGACGAGCACCCCGCGGGCACGACCGTCCCAGCCCACCGCGATCGCAGTCTTGCCCTGGGCCTCCGCCTCGGCCTTGACCGCAGCCAGCCCCGCGGACAGGTGCTGCGACCAGTCGGCGAGCAACGAGGCGCGTCCCACGACGACGGCGTGGCCGTCGACGATGCCCTGGACGCCCCTGCCCTCGACGTTCGCGAACTCCTCGACGCTCGGCAGGGCGCCGAGCTCCCGGGTGGCCGCGGCCGCCACGGCCTGCGCGATGGGGTGCTCGGAAGCGTCCTCGAGGGCACCGGCGAGCCGCAGCAGCTCCTCGCGCTGCACGCCGTCGTCGGTGTGCACCGCCGTCAGCGTCATGCGACCGGAGGTGACGGTGCCCGTCTTGTCGAGCACGACCGTGTCGACCTTCCGGGTCGACTCCAGCACCTCGGGCCCCTTGATGAGGATGCCCATCTGGGCACCGCGACCGGTGCCGACGAGGAGGGCGGTCGGCGTGGCCAGGCCCAGTGCGCAGGGGCACGCGATGATGAGCACCGCGACGGCGGCGGTGAAGGCGGCGGCAGCCGGGAACCCGGCCGCGAGCCAGGCGACGAGCGTGCCGAGGGCGATCACGATCACGATCGGCACGAAGATTCCGGAGATGCGGTCCGCGAGGCGCTGCACCTCGGCCTTCCCGGTCTGCGCCTCCTCCACGAGCCGCGCCATCTGGGCGAGCTGGGTGTCTGCGCCGATGCGGGTCGCACGCACCACCAGGCGTCCTCCGGCGTTCACCGTAGCGCCGGTGACGGCATCGCCCTCGCCGACCTCCACCGGCACCGACTCGCCGGTCAGCATCGAGGCGTCGACCGCAGAGGTGCCGCTGACGACCACGCCGTCGGTGGCGATCTTCTCCCCCGGGCGCACGACGAACTCGTCCCCGACCCGGAGCTCGCTCGTCGGGATCCGGGTCTCGACGCCCTGCCGGAGTACCGCGACCTCCTTCGCTCCGAGCTCCAGCAGCGCCCGGAGCGCCGCACCGGCCTGCCGCTTGGAGCGCTTCTCGAAGTAGCGCCCGGCGAGGATGAACGTGGTCACCCCCGCCCCGACCTCGAGGTAGATGTTCCCGGCACCGTCACTGGGCGCGACGGTGAACTCGAACGGGTGCGTCATGCCGGGCATCCCGGCGGTGCCGAAGAACAGCGCGTACAACGACCACAGCAAGGCGGCGATCGTGCCCATCGAGATGAGCGTGTCCATCGTGGCCGCACCGTGCCGGAGGTTGATCCACGCCGCCTTGTGGAACGGCCAGGCCGCCCAGACGATCACGGGACCCGCGAGCGCGAGCGACAGCCACTGCCAGTACGTGAACTGGAGCGCCGGGATCATCGCCATCGCGATGACCGGGACGGTGAGCACGACGGAGGCGATCAGCCGCTGCCGCAGCGCCGTGAGCTCCGGATCCGGCTCCTCGCCGTCGGGCTGCGCACCCTCCGGCGCGGGAGGCGCGGGGACGACGGCGGTGTATCCGGTCTTCTCGACCTCGGCGATGAGCAGGGCGGTGTCGATGCCCGCGGGCACCGTGACGCTCGCCTTCTCGGTCGCGTAGTTCACGGTGGCGGTGACGCCGTCGAGACGATTGAGCTTCTTCTCGATCCGCATCGCGCACGACGCGCAGGTCATGCCGCCGATCTCCAGCTCCACGCTGGTCGCGGACGGGGTGTCCATCAGGACCGGACCGCCTGGTAACCCGCCTCGTCCACGGCGGCCAGCACGGCCGCGTCGTCGACGGGGGCGGAGCTGCGCACCACGAGCTTCCCGCTCTGTGCGCTCACATCGATACCCTCGATACCGGGGATGCGCGACACCTCGCCGCGGATCGCCATCTCGCAGTGGCCGCACGTCATTCCGGTGACCTGGTACTCGCTCGTGCTCATCATGCTTCCTTTCCTCGGGATACCCCCCTGGGGTACTCCTTCGGCACAACCCTATACCCTGCGAGGGTATTCCCGCACGCCCGGTTGCAGCGGGACTCGTCCGCTCCGGGTGAGGGACGCTCGGCATCCGACGCCACGCCTGGGAGGATCGCGGTCATGGACTCCTCACCTCTGTCTTCCTGGCGGGACACCGGCACGCGGCGCACGATCGAGGCGTTCGTCGCCGCCGTGACGGAGGGCCCCGACCCCGTCCCCGTCGACGAACGCATCGCCGTGTTCGACAACGACGGCACTCTCTGGTCGGAGAAGCCCATGCCCACCCAGCTGCACTACGTCGTCGAGCGCTGGCGCGAGGAGGCGACCCGTGACCCCTCCCTGGCCGACCGGCAGCCCTACCGCGCCGCGGTCACCGGTGACCTCGCCTGGCTCGGCACCGCGATCGACAAGCACTACGCCGGCGACGACTCCGACCTCGGCGTCATCATCCACGCGCTCCTGGGGCTGACCGACGGGGTGAGCGTGGAGGACTACGCCCGTTCGGTCACGGAGTTCTACCGCACCGCGCAGCACCCGCTCCTCGGTCGCTCCTACGCCGAATCGGTGTACCGCCCGATGGTCGAGCTGCTGCGGTATCTCGAGAGCCACGGCTTCACCTGCTACATCGTGTCGGGCGGCGAGCGCGACTTCATGCGACCGATGACCCAGGCGAACTACGGCATCCCTCCCGAGCGCGTGATCGGCTCGGCGCTCGGACTCGCCTACGACGAGAAGGATGCCAGCGTCCGCTACTCCTCCGCCCTCGCCTTCTTCGACGACGGGCCGGAGAAGCCGGTGCGGATCTGGAGTCGGATCGGCCGGCGCCCGCTCCTGGCGGCCGGCAACTCGAACGGCGACATGCCGATGCTCGACTTCGCGCACGGCGGCCCTCGGCCCGGACTCGCACTGCTGATCCATCACGACGACGCCGACCGCGACGACACGCCCTACGACACGGGAGCGGAGCAGGCCCTCCACGCAGCCGCCGACCGCGGGTACACCGTGGTGAGCGTCCGCGACGACTGGGCGTCCCTGTTCCCCGACCCCGTCTGAGTCGGGGAACTCCGGGCGGTCAGAGGGCGCAGCGGAAGCCGATGTGGGTCATGGCGGTGTCCTCCGCCTGCGCCGATCGCGCCGCGGGGCGGTAGCGGAGGCAGTACTCCGGAGCGCACAGGTGCGATCCCCCCTTGAGAACGCGGCGCGGGATGGGCGACCCGGGTTCGGAGGACAGCAGGCTCGCTCGATGCCCCGCCTCCACGCCCACGGCTCCCGGCGGCACGTGCCGGTGCGTCCAGTAGTCCGCCGTCCACTCCCACACGTTGCCGATCATGTCGTGCAGGCCGTAGCCGTTGACGGGGAACGAGGCCACCGGAGCGGTGCCGATCCACCCGTCGGCACCGTCGTTCCGGTACGGGAAGGCGCCCTGCCACGTGTCCGCCATGAGGGTGCCGCCCGGCTTCGTCTCCTCCCCCCAGGCGAAGCGGGCGCCGACGAGGCCACCGCGCGCCGCCCATTCCCACTCCGCCTCGGTGGGAAGGCGCCGGCCCGCCCACGAAGCGTAGGCGACGGCATCGGGGTACGCGACCTGCACGACCGGATGATCGAGGCGGTCGTCGATCGACGAGGCCGGTCCGAACGGCTGGCGCCACGACGCACCGGGCTCCCACCGCCACCACTGCCGCCAGTCGCGCAGGTGGACGGGGCCTCGGGTCGGCGTGAACACCATGGCGCCGGGGACGAGGTCGTCCGGATGCACGCCGGGGTAGTCGGCGGGGTCCATCGGCCGCTCGGCGATCGTGATGTAGCCGGTGTCCTCGACGAACGCGGCGTACTGGCGGTTCGTCACGGGGTGCTGATCGAGCGCGAACGCTTCCACACGCCGTTCGTGGACGGGGCCTTCCTCCGGGTAGAACTCGTCCGACCCCATGAGGAGCGTTCCGCCGGGGACCTCGATCATCGCCGTCATGCCCTCATGCTAGGCCGCCACCCCCTGCGTTCGGTCACTCGCGCGACAGCATCGCGGCCGCCTCAAGCTCCATATCGAGATACTGCTCCGTGCTCACGTCCACCGCCACGCCCAGGAGCTTGCCGCCGGTGAACGGGAACGGATTGCGGTACTGCGCGCTGACCGGGTCGGCGCTGTCCCACCCGACGCAGAGTCCGTCGCCGCAGAGCGTGAACTTCCCGACCTGCGCCCGCATCGGACCGGACGCCACCGCACGATCATCGACGTACAGCGTGGTCGTGCCGACGGACTCGCCGTGCTCCCCCGCTCCCTCGCGCACGAACTCCACACCAAGAGTGTGCGGGCCGGGGGTGAGCTCCTCCGAGGTGAACGACTGCTCCGGCGGGATGCCGAGGAAGTTGTACACGTAGACCAGTCTGTTGTCCTTGAGGAACAGCGAATGCCCGCCGAAGCGGGAACCGTGCGCGAAGATCACACCCTCGGCGCCCTCGTCGAGGACGGCATCGGCGATGATCTTGTAGGAGCGCCCTCGGACGTTCACCGCGACGCTCTCCGGCACCGCCGCGGTGCCGGGGAAGTACACATACCGTCCCCGCGGCGGCTCCGCCTGCGGACGCTCCACGTTCAGCAGGTCACGGGCCGAGCGGTCGTCGAGCGGAAGGGCGAAGTTCGCCTCCGCCTCTGCGAACCACGCAGCGATGAGCTCCTGCAGCTTCTCCGGGTGCGTCCCGGCGAGGTCGTTCGACTCGGAGCGGTCCTCGTCCACGTGGTACAGCTCCCACACGTCGTCGTCGAAGTGGCCCTTGCCGCTCAGCGGCGCGTGCACGGCCGCGGCCTTCCAGCCATCCTTCCAGATGCCCCTGGTGCCGAGCATCGAGTAGTACTGCACGCTCTTCTGCGTCGGTCCGTCCGGCGCCGCGTCGAAGGACGACTTCATCGAGACGCCGTCGAGCGGTCGCTGCGGCACCCCGCGGTACGTCTCCGGCATCGCGATGCCGATCACGTCGAGCACCGTCGCCACGACGTCCACCGAGTGGTGGTACTGGTGGCGCAGCTCACCCTTCGCCGCGATCCCCTTCGGCCAGTGGACGACCATCGGGTCGCAGGTGCCCCCGGAGTACTGGGAGTAGCGCTTGAACATCTGGAACGGCGTGGAGAACGCGGCCGCCCACCCGGTCGGATAGTGGTTGTAGGTGTCGGCCGAGCCGAGCGTGTCGATCATCGCGAGGTTCTCGGCAAGATCGTCGGGGTACCCGTTGAAGAACTTGTTCTCGTTCACGGAGCCGTCCGGCGATCCCTCCCCCGAAGCGCCGTTGTCGGCGCAGTAGAAGATGATCGTGTTGTCCAGCTGGCCTGTCTCCTCCAGATAGTCCACGATCCGACCGACCTGGGCATCCGTGTACTCGGAGAAGCCGGCGAAGACCTCGGCCATCCGCGCGAACAGCCTCCGTTCGTCGTCGTTCAGCTCCGCCCACGGGCGCACGTAGTCGGCCGGGTTCGCCGCCTCGTCCGGCAACGGGTTGAACGGCGTCATCTGCGTGCCCTCCGGCAGCACGCCCTTCTCGATCATGCGGGCGAGCACCCACTCGCGATACGCGTCGTAGCCGTCGTCGAACGCCCCCTTGTACTTGTCGATGTACTCCTGCGGCGCGTGGTGCGGGGCGTGGTTCGCGCCCGGGCAGAACCACATGTACCACGGCTTCGAGGGGTTCGAGGCCTGCTGGTTCCGGATCATCGCAAGTGCCTGGTCGGCGAGGTCCTTCGACAGGTGGTATCCCTCCTCCGGGCTGTACGGCTGCTCGATGAAGTGGTTGTCCTCCACGAGGTCGGGGTACCAGTTGTTGGTCTCGCCCCCGAGGAAACCGTAGAAGCGGTCGAACCCGAGCTGCAGCGGCCACATCGAGCGGCTGCCCCCCGGCGCGATGTCCTCCTCCGGGACGTTGTGGTCTTTGCCGAGCCAGAACGTGCTGTACCCGTTCTCCTGCAGCACCTGCCCGATCGTGGCGCACTCCGCGGGGAGCCGCCCCGCGAAGCCGGGGAAGCCGTTCGTGCCCTCCATGATGACGCCGGCGCGGTTGACGTGGTGGTTGCGCCCCGTGAGCATGGTGGACCGCGTCGGGGAGCACAGCGCCGTGGTGTGCCACTGCGTGTAGGTGAGACCCCCGGCGGCCAGACGGTCCATCGTCGGCATCGCGATGCGGCCGCCGTACGGCGACCAGGAGGCGAGCCCGGTGTCGTCGTACAGCACCACGAGGACGTTCGGCGCGCCGTCCGGTGCCTTCCGCAGCTCGTACGGCGACCAGTCGGGACGGGAGTCGCGGACGTCCAGCGTGATCTCGCCCGAGAAGTCTGCGTTGAATTCCGACATCGTCTCTCCTTCGTTCAGGGCGCGTCCGCGCTCTCTTCGGCCCGAGTCTTCCGACCCCACGCGCATGCCGACAGCGGCCCTCACCCGCGCAGGGTGATCTCCGCGTCGTGCGCGTCCTCGACGACGGCGGCGTCCTGCTCCTCCGGCGCCGTGGCGGGGCCTGGCCGTCGCAGCAGCTCCACGAGGATCGTGAGCACGAGCACGCCGATCGCCACACCGAGGACGGCACCGAAGGTCACGGGACGCGTCGCCAGGAGGATGAGCATCCCGATCGCCATCCCGGCGATGAGGATCGCACCGCGATAGCGGTCGACCGCCCGCCCGAACCGCCCGGAGGAGATCCCCCGTGCCTCGGCTGCCTCGCGAAGCGCCCCGAACCCGCTCTCCGTGACGCCGCGCACCGTCCGGGCGCTGCGGCTCGATCCGGCGAGCCACGCCCAGAGTGCGATGAGGACCCCGACCAGAGCGAGCGCGACGATGGTGGAGCCGAGGAGCGCGGTGAGCTGATCGAAGAGGGACTCGGCCGCCGCGGCCGTCATGATCGACGGACTGACGGCGCTGACGAAGAACCCGCGTCCGATCCCCATCCCGGCGGCGAGGAGGAGGAAGACGACGGCGAACCCGGCGCTCGTCCAGAACAGCGCCCGCGGCCGGTTCACCGCGAGCAGCACTCCGAGGACGACGAGGCCGAGCACGACCCACGGCAGCCAGAAGCCCGCCGTCACCGCGATCTGATAGACCGTGCGGACCAGCACCAGCGCGTCGGTCTGCACCACCGGGATGGTGCGATCGACCACCGGGATGAGGTCGGCGACCCCGGCCCCGCGTTCGGCCAGAGCCTCCTTGACGCGTTCGACGACCGCCCCCACGTCCACCGAGAGCACCCCGTCGTCGCTGAGGTCCAGCGCGGTGCCTGGCTCGTCCTGCAGGATGGCGACGGCGCGCTCATGGGTGAAGCGCAGCGTCTCCGCCCAGATGTCGGCGAACTGCCGCGAGGACACGACCTCGTGCACGACGCCGTCGATCAGGGACGACAGGCCGGAGGCGGCCGGCGCTTCCAACAGCCCGAGGGCGGCGGTGGCGCGCGGCGGGAGGTCGAGGGCACGCAGGCCGTCGAAGAGCTCGCCGACCACCGCATCCAGGTCGACCTGCTCGTCGATGGCGGCCGTCACCTGATCGGCGACGAAGTCCTGTACGTCCGGATCCTCGGCCAGCGGGGCGAAGGTCGCGACGAACCGGTCCGCGTCGACGAGCTGCAGCCGCGCCCACGTCCCCATCGCCGCGATCGGCGCGAGGAGCACGGCGACCACGAGCGCGATCCCGGCGATGATGCTGCGGGCCGAGATCCGGCGTCGGGGGCGTCGGAGCGCCTCGTTCTCCTGCTCCAGCGCACGCAGCCGTGCCCGCAGGTCATCGATCTCGCTCATCGCGGCCTCGTCTCGATCGTCGCGACGCTCAGCTCAGCAGCTTCTGCTTCGCGGCGGCGAACTCCTCGTCCGTCAGCACCCCGGAGGCCTTCAGCGATCCGAGCTCCTGCAGCTTGGCGATCAGGTCGTCCGCCGCTGCGGGCGGCGCGGCCGGCGGGCTCGTCGGCGGCGCATACTGCGCCGCCGCGGTGCGGGCCGCATCGTCCATCTGGGCCTGTTGCTGGGCGGCCTCGTACTGCTGCTGCTCGTACTCGCTCTGTGCGCGGCGCTCCTGGTGCCGCATGGCGGCTCCCTGCACCGCGGTCGCCGTCCCGGCGACCACCGCGGTCCGCGCGGCGAGACCGATGAGCCCCGGCCGGCCGAATCTCCGCAAGGGCATGTCATTCACCTTCCTGTTCGAGGATGTCCATCACCGCGTTCACGACGGGTGCCGGAACGCGCTCGCTGCGCAGCACCTGGCCTCCCGCGGCGGCCACATCCTGGGCGAGGGTCCGCGCGAACAGGAGCTCCAGGACCACGACCGCCGCCGACCGTCCCGGCGGCACGACCTCCGCCAGGGCGCGCACGTCGTCCTCGCTCGCGAGCCCGGCGACGATCGGCTCGAGGCCGTCGAGGACGGCAGCCCCGTCGTCCTCCTCCACCTCGAGGATGTCGAGATCCCCGTCCGCCGTCCGTGTCACCAGCACGAGGTCCAGCACGCGCACCACGCCCTTCGACACCAGGTCGGTCAGTGCGCCGAACGTGGACGGATCCGGCCGATCACCGTCGAAGCCCACGAGATAGAACTCGACGGGCCCGAATCGGAACTCCTTCATGTCGCCACCCTTCATCCGCGGTCCAGAATGGCACCGCCATCGTCGCCCGCGCGCCGGTCCTCACCCGCTTCGGGTGAGGATTCGGGCCTCCATCTCCGTGCGGCTGTCACGATCGGAGGACGCGACGAATCGAGGGTGGCCATGAGGAGCCGGGTGCTGGGAGACGTGGCGTTCATCGTGGTCGAGCTGCGCAGCGCACACCCGGGACCGCCCGTCCTGGAACCGCTGCTGCGTCAGGTCGAGGACGGCACGCTGCGCGTGCTCGACTTCCTCGTCGTGCGCCGCGATGCCGTCGAGGGGCACCGCATCACGGAGGTCGACGGCGACGACTTCTCGCTCGCCGGCCTGCCCCTGTACGCACCGGGCCTGATCTCCCTCGACGATGTCCGGCATTTCCTCCCGTGGGTGCCTCCCGGCGCCGTCGCCGCCGTCATCCTCGTCGAACAGCGCTGGGACGTCCGCTTCATCCGCGAGGTCGAGGACGCCGGGGACCGGATCCTGGCGACGCAGGCGATCCCCTCCGCGGTCGCGAACGCCGCCCTCGTCGCCACCCTCGGTGGGAGCCCCTGACGCCCGCGCCTGCTCACACGGTCGCGTGGACGGCCTCCCGCCGGGACGAGACCCCGAGCTTGCGGTAGATCGCGCGTTGATGCGTCTTCACGGTGTTCACCGAGACGCGCAGTTCCTGGGCGATCTCCGGCAGTGTGCGTGAGGTCTGCATCTGGTGGAAGACGTCGCGTTCCCGCTCCGACAGCCGATCGGTCACAGAGCCGACCGCGTCGACCGCGAGGCACCTCTCGATGAACCCCTCGAACTGCGTGCCGTGGTGCACGTGCGCCTGCAGCAGCCGGCGCACCGCGACCTCACGCGGACCGAAGAGCACGACGAGGTTCTCCGCTGACGCGACCGCGAGGGCGGCCTCGCACAGGTCATGCGCGTCCTCCTGGTGCCCCGTCGCCCTCCGGAGCGCGGCCGCGGTGATCAGCGTGGCGGCTTTGACGTACGACAGCTCGGACGCACCCCGCAGCGATCGCAGCATCTCCAGCGCCGCAGCGTGCTCCTCGGCGCGACGCAGGATCCCGGACAGGGCGACGCCCACGAGCGGCAGGTCGGTGCCGCCCGCATACTTCATCGCGATCCGCAGCGCCCGCTCCCTCCGCCCCACCGCCTCTTCGAGCAGGGCCACCGACGACTCCCGGAACGCCGGCCACGCGACCCCCTGCACGACGTCGATGGGGAGCTCCTGCACGCTGATGGCCGCTCGGCGGCAGATCCCGGGGTCTCCCGTGAGCGCGGCCGCATAGGCGCCCATCATGCGTGCATGCCCGGCCAGATCGCGGCCGGACGCGGCTTCCTCGCGTGCCGCGTCGAAGATCCGGACCGCCTCCTCCGCCTCGCCCGACCAGTACGCGACCCACCCCGCGGCGGCCACGGCGCTTCCTCGCGCGAAGGTGTTCCGCGGAGGAAGAGCCTCACGGGTGCTCTCGGCCTCGGCGAGCACGGCCGCGGCCTCCGTGAGTCGGCCGGACGTGGCGAGGCCGTAGGCGAGATGTCCGACGGCGCGGGACGTGAGCTCCCGATCACCGGCCTGCCTCGCCTCGCGCGCCGCCGCCGAGAAGTACTCGATCGCGAGGTCCGGCGATTCGCGATTGCGCAGCGCGGTCCACCCCAGCAGATGGTTGAGCGCCACCCGGCCGCCGTACATCCTGTCGTCCTCGGCATCCAGCAGCGCGCGGATCTCCGCACCGGACACCGCCACCTCGACGGACGACTCGGCGAGCAGCAGGCGGACGATGAGCAGGACGGCGGGGTCGGCCTGCCCCGGCGTGCGATCGAGGAGGGCCTCGGCCCGTCGACACAGCTCCCGGGCGACGCGATGGTCCCCGAGGACGTCGCTGGCTCCGGCCCGTACGAGCAGCAGGTGCGGATCGTCCGGGTTGTCGCGGAGGAGCGTCGTCGCCGTCCGCTCCACGTCGACGGCCGAGGAGCCGACCACGAGGCCCAGCCAGTGCCGGAGGAGGATGGCCCTGGCGCCCGCCGGATCCCCGGCGCGCCGCGCATGCGTCACGGCGGCGATCGGATCCGTGTGCTCCAGAGCACGAGCGGCCCGGCGGTGCACCGTGGCGAAACGCGCCGCATCCGTCCGCGCGAGGTCGGCGCACCGACGCGCGAACGCGGGGTGCCAGCGGTAGGTCGGGCCCTCCGGGCCGTCGAACCGGTCGAGGAACAGTCCGAGCCGGACGCAGGTCTCCAGGAGGTCGGCGGCGTCGTCCCTCGCCGTCACCTGTGCGGCGGTGTCGGGAGTGAGCTCCGCGCAGGCCGTTCCCTCGAGGACGAAGTCCGCGAGCGCGGGCGGCAGCGCGTCCAGGACATGCTCACGGATGTACGCGCCGAGGAAGGACGAGGCCGTCGACGCCGGGCTCGACGGCAGGGAGCCGCCGACGAGGACCAGCCGCACCGCGATGGGCCACCCTCCGGTCTCGTCGCGCACCGCGGCCGCATCGAGCGCGCCGGGCGCCGATCGCGTCAGACTCCGGATCTCGTCCTCCGAGAACCGGAGGGTGTCCACACCGACGAAGGCTCCCGGATGCATCAGGCGATGGCGGGACAGGGTGACCTCGATCAGGGTCGTCCCCACCAGGAGGAGCCGCAGCCCGTCCGGAGGCTGGTCGGCCAGCATCCCGAGGAGACCATCGCCCCAGGCCTCCCCGGCACGGTGGGCATCGTCGACGACGAGGTACACCGGGTGCTCGGCGTCCTGGAACGCCGCGCATATCTGCCGGTAGGCGCGCATCGGATCCTCGATGTCCCGCGGCGCGGCGAACACGCGCCCCGCACGCTCCGCCGCGAGCGCCAGCGCGTTCAGGACGCCGGCGGTCAGCAGTGCGGGGTCGTCGTCGGACGCGCTCAGCGCGAGCCAGGCGACGTCGTCGCGCGATGACGCCCAGGCAGCGACGGCGGTGGTCTTCCCATAGCCGCTGGGCGCGCTGAGGACCGTCACCCCGTCGGCATCGATGGCAGCCGCGATCGCCGCGGTCACACGTTCCCGCGGCACGACGCCGATGGGCGTGGCAGGCGGCCGGAAACGCATCGCCGGTCCCGGCCTCGTGGAACGTACGGGAGGCGACATGGCAACACGAAACCACGCGTCCGCGCGCCCTTCCAGAGCACCGGCGCGCAATCACCCGGATGAAAGTGCTCTCTCGGGGTCAGATCTTGATCGGGAAGGTGGCGAGCAGGACGACGCCGGTCACCGCGATGACGCCGCTGAGTGAGAAGAACACCGTGCGCCGCCACAGGGCGTGTTGATTCTGCGAGAGCGCGGCGAAGAACAGCACGAGCGCGAAGAGGACCGTCAGGAGGGAGTAGTCGTCGCCCCGCTGGTTGTTGCGCAGGGCGTCGGCGAAGCGCGCGTCGGCCCCGGCGGAGAGCTCCTCCGCCTCCCGTGCTCCGGGCGGGACGTACTCGTCCATCACGAACGGCCCCCGTTCGCTCCTGCCGTCCGCCACCCAGGCGTCGAAGGCGACGGCGAACTCGTCGGTGAACCGCTGTTCCACGAACTCGACGAGGTCGTCTCGCCCGTCCGCCTCGGCGAGCACCCACTCGGTGAAGAGGGTGAGGTCGTACTGACGTGCGGCCTGTGCGGTCGCCTGCGCCGATGCCGCCTGCACCCGCGCGGAGGACGCCTGGCTGAACGCGATGGACATCTCGCCACCCCATTTCGACGCCTCGAACCCGCACCAGGCGGTGAGCACGGCCGTCACCGCCAACAGTGACACCGTGGCGATCTCGAGGAACCGATGGGGCCTGTGGGCCTCGCTCTGCGCGTCCATCCGCTCATTGTCCGGCCCCGAGGGAGCGGGCGGTCACGCGCTCACCCGGGTCGGGTGAGCCGTCCACTCATCGACAGCCGGACCGGGCGTGCCGCGGAACGCGCGTGCGTTCGGCGGTTACGCTGGCGGCGTGACCTCGCTCCCGTCTGCTCCCGTACCCGCCGGTCCCACACCGTCTCCGGCCCTGCGGACCCTGCTGATCCTGGCGGCGAGCGCGATCGTCCTCGCGGGCGTCTCGCTGGCGCGCGAGGTCTTCGGCCCCCTGGCCCTCGCGATCGTCATCGTGGTGATCTGCGAACCGATCCGCCGTCCCTTCCAGCGCCCCGGTCGCCCCGCCTGGATCGGGACGACCGCCGTGATCGTCCTCGCCTACGTGATCCTGCTGGCGATGGCGGCGCTGCTGTGGCTCGCCGGCACCCAGTTCGCCCGACTCGTCGGCGACCTCGCGTCCCAGGACGGCCTCGTGCGCGCCGCCGATCAGGTCGTCGCCTGGCTGCAGTCCCTCGGATTGGATCAGGAGGCGGCGGATGCGGCCGCCTCGATCCTCGACCCCGAGACCCTGCTCGGTGTGGCGGGGAGTCTGGGCAGCGCGGTGCTCGGCGTCGCCACCGCCCTGTTCTTCGTCTGCGCGTACATCATCTTCCTCGCCGCGGACGCTGCCCGGTATCGCACGGCTCCTGCCCTCTTCGGCGCCACGCACGGCCCCGCCCTGCAGCGCATCGCCCGGCTGCAGACGGGGGTCCGTCGCTACTATGTCGTGAACGCCGCGTTCGGTGCCGTCGTGGCGGTCGTCGACGGCCTCGCGCTGTGGTGGATGGGCGTCCCCGCCCCGGTCGTCTGGGCGATTCTCGCCTTCGTGACGAACTTCATCCCGAACATCGGGTTCGTGCTCGGTCTCATCCCGCCCGCGATCCTCGCCTTCGTCGTGGGCGGCTGGCCTCTGCTGCTCGGCGTCATCGCCGTGTACTGCGTGGTCAACGTCGTGCTCCAGGTGCTCGTCCAACCCAAGTTCGTCAGCGACGCCGTCGACCTGAGCCTCACGCTGAGCTTCTTCTCCGTCATCTTCTGGACCTTCGTGATCGGGCCGCTCGGCGCCATCCTGTCGATCCCGCTGACCCTGCTCGTGCGCGCCGTCGTGCTGGAGGGCGACCCGGGGGCGACCTGGGCGCGGTGGGTCAGCGGCGACCGCACGGCCGTCCCGGAGCCGACGCCGGAGTCGTCCGCGGCGCCGACCCGGCGCCGGTTCCGCCGACGCTGACGCCGCTTCGCCGGCACCGCACCGCGAAATCACCAGGGCGAGGTTGCCCGCCGCTCTGGTCGTCGCCGTCCGACGATGCCATCGTGAAGCCGGACACCACCGGTGACGAAGGGAGAGCGCATGCCGCGTCCGCTCGCAGGTCTGACCCGACGCACCCTCGCGACCGAGCTCACCGCGGGGGTCACCCTCCTGGCGATCGCCATCCCGCTCAACATCGGATACGCGCAGATCGCCGGGCTCCCCGCGACCGCCGGGCTGTACGCACTGATCGTCCCGACCGTCGTCTACGCGCTCGTGGTGTCGTCGCGCCAGCTGGTCGCCTCCCCCGATGCCGCCGCCGCGGCGCTCGTGGCCTCCTCCATCGGCGGTCTGGCCGTCGCCGGCAGCGCCGACTACGCCACGCTCGCCCTCGCCCAGGCGATCCTCTGCGGGGGGATGTTCGTGCTGCTCGCCGTCTTCAAGCTCGGCTTCCTGGCGAATTTCCTCTCCAAGCCGATCCTCGTCGGATTCGTCGGCGGACTGGCGCTGGACATCATGGTGAGCCAGATCGCGAAGATGCTCGGGGTGAAGATCGACTCCGGAGCCGAGTTCGTGGACAAGGTCGTCGCGCTGGTGACCGGCCTCCCCTCGCTCAACGGCTGGTCCGTGCTCCTCGCCGCCTGCTCCGTCGCGGTGCTGCTCCTCGGGCAGCGCTACCTCCGTGCCGTTCCCTGGGCGCTGATCGTGCTCGTCGCCACGACCATCACGGTCGTCCTCACCGGCCTCGACGGACGGGGCGTGGATGTGCTCGGCGAGGTCCCCGCCGGCCCTCCCGCGCTCACCTGGCCGATCATCGACTGGTCGCTGTGGCTCGCTCTCGTCCCCTCCGCGATCGCCCTGACCCTCGTCACCACCGCGGAGGGTCTGCTCGTGTCGCGCTCCTACGCCGAGAAGCATCGCTACCCGTTCCACGCCAACCGGGATCTGCTGGCGTTCGGCGTCGCGAACGTCGCCGCAGGCGCGCAGGGCAGCTTCGCCGTCGGGTCCTCGACCTCGCGCACCGCGGCGATGGATCAGGCGGGCTCGCGCACACAGCTCCCCGCCCTCGTGCTCGCCGTCGGGACGCTCCTGCTGCTGCTCTTCGGCACCGCGCTGCTCGCCGACATCCCCTCGCCGGCGATCGGGGCCATCGTCGGCGTCGCGATCATCCCGCTCCTCGGCATCCGCGACTTCGTGCGGTTGTGGCGCTTGGACCGGTTCGAGTTCGTCATCGGCGCGGTCTGCTTCCTCGTGACCTTGTTCGTCGGCTCGATCGCGGGGATCGTCGTAGCCTTCGTGCTGGCCCTCATCAACCTCGCCCAACGTGCCTCCCACCCCGCCATCGACGTGCTGGAGACCTCGGGCGACCCCGGCGAGTCCCTCCTGGAGGACGCTCCTGCGGGCACGACCACGGCACCGGGGGTCATCGTCGTCCGGCTCGCGGCCCCGCTGTTCTTCGCGAACGGCGCCGTGTTCTCCGCTGCCGTCAAGGAGGCCGTCCGCGCCGCCGGCCCGGCCGCCGTCCAGCACGTCGTCATCGACATGGAAGCCGTCACCGACGTCGACGTCACGGGCGCTGAGGCCTTCCAGGCGCTGCGGGAGTGGCTGGACACGCAGTCGATCTCCCTCGCCTTCAGCCGCGTCCGGCCGAACACGCTCCGCCGCCTCCGGTCGCTGGGGATCCTCGACCGGGAACCGGTCTACGCGACCAATCGCGCCGCCATCACCGAGCTCGCGCCGACCGATGCCGCTTCGCCGGCTCCGAACAGGAAGGGCAGCTGAATGGGTGCCGTCATCGGGGAGATCCTCCCCCTCGCCGTGGGCGTCGCGATCAGCCCCGTGCCGATCATCGCCGCGATCCTCATGCTCCTGTCCCCGAAGGCACGGGTCACGAGCGTCGGATTCCTGCTCGGCTGGATCGCGGGCATCGTCGTGGCGGTCGGCCTCTTCACCCTCCTGTCGGCGGTGCTCCCCGAGGAGGATCCGGACGCCTCCCGCCCGATCCGCGGCGTCATCCAGCTCGTCCTCGGACTCCTGCTGCTGGTGCTGGCGGTGGGTCAGTGGCGCAAGCGCCCGAAAGCGGGGCAACCGGCGGCCCTGCCGTCGTGGATGAAGGCGATCGACACGATGTCGTTCGGCACGGCGCTCGGACTGGGGTTCCTGCTGTCGGCGGTGAATCCGAAGAACCTCCTCCTGGCCGCCGGAGCCGGGGTCGACATCGGCGGCGCAGCGCTCGACGGCGGATCCACGATCCTCGTGATCGCCGTCTTCACCCTGATCGGGGCGTCGACCGTGCTCGTGCCCGTCGTCGGCTACCTCGTCGCCGCCGCACGGCTGCGCGCCCCGCTCGACGCCCTGCGCGGATGGCTCGCCGCCGAGAACGCGGTCATCATGGCCGTGCTGCTGCTCGTGATCGGCGTAGCCATGATCGGCAAGGGCATCGGCAGCTTCTGAGTGCGCCGCTGCCGCGCCACGGAGATCACCCGGATGAACGCATCGCGGGACCCGTGACCCCGGCCCTGACCCGGCAGTACTGTGCGGGGAAGGCGGTTCGGCAGAGATGAAGGAGATGGACATGGCCCGTGACTTCCAGGGCAGAATCGAACTCGACGTCCGCGATTCGGAGGCCGACTGGGAGGCGTTCCTCCCGGCGAAGCCCCGCGAGGGAGCACCCAACGTGCTGGTCGTCCTCTATGACGACACCGGCATGGCGGCCTGGTCCCCGTACGGCGGACGCATCAACATGCCGACCATGGACCGCCTGGCGCAGAACGGCCTGACGTACTCGCAGTGGCACACGACGGCGCTGTGCTCCCCCACCCGCTCGACGTTCCTCACCGGACGCAACCACCACCTCAACGGCTTCGCGACGATCTCGGAGTCGTCGACCGGCTTCCCCGGCTACAACTCCCACATCCCCGACTCGAACACCACGATGGCACACGTCCTCCGTGACGCCGGCTGGTCGACGTTCTGGGTGGGCAAGAACCACAACGTCCCGATCGACGAGTGGACGGCCGGCGCGTCCAAGAAGCACTGGCCGCTGGCGCAGGGGTACGACCGCTTCTACGGCTTCATCGGCGGGGAGACCAACAACTGGTATCCCTCCCTCGCCGAGGACAACCACTACATCGACCAGCCCTACCTCCCCGAGGACGGCTACCACCTGTCGAAGGACCTCGCCGACCAGGCGCTGTCGATGATCCGCGACGTGAAGCAGACCGAGCCGGACAAGCCCTGGTACCTGTGGTTCTGCCCCGGCGCGAACCACGCGCCGCATCACGCGCCGCAGGAGTACATCGACAAGTACAAAGGCGTGTTCGACGACGGCTACGAGGCCTACCGCGAGTGGGTCCTCGCCCGGATGATCGAGAAGGGCATCGTCCCGGAGGGCACCGAGCTCACCGCGCTCAACCCGATGCCGGAGGGGACCTTCTCCCAGACCGATGAGGTGCGTCCCTGGGACTCGCTGAACGACGAGGAGAAGGCGATGTTCTCGCGGATGGCGGAGGTCTACGCCGGCTTCAGCGAGTACACGGACGCCCAGGTCGGCCGCATCGTGGACTACCTGGAGGAGTCGGGGCAGCTCGACAACACCCTCATCATCTACTGCGCCGACAACGGCGCGTCCGGCGAGGGCAGCCCGAACGGCTCCGTCAACGAGGGCAAGATCTTCGGCGGGTACCCGGACGACGAGGCCGAGAACCTCCGCCTCGTCGACAAGCTCGGCTCCCCCGACACCTACAACCACTATCCGACCGGATGGGCGGCTGCCTTCTCGACGCCCTACAAGATGTTCAAGCGCTACACGTACCAGGGCGGCGTGTGCGACCCGCTGGTGATCCACTGGCCCGCCGGCATCAAGGCCCGCGGCGAGGTGCGTCATCAGTACCACCACTCCACCGACATCGTGCCGACGATCCTCGAGGCCTGCGGCGTCGAGTTCCCGGAGGTCTACAACGGCATCGAGCAGACGCCGCTCTCCGGCGTCTCGATGGCCTACTCGTTCGATGCGGCGCCGGAGGCGCCGACAGCGAAGGAGACGCAGTACTACGAGATGTTCGGACAGCGCGGCATCTGGCACGACGGCTGGAAGGCGGTCACGGTGCACGGTCCGGTCAGCGGCAAGGGTCACTTCGACGAGGACGAGTGGGAGCTGTACCACACGGACGTGGATCGCGCCGAGGCCGTCAACCTCGCCGCCGAGCATCCGGACAAGCTGGAGGAGCTCAAGGCCCTCTGGATGGAGGAGGCGAAGGCGAACGCGGTGCTCCCGCTGAACGATCTCCAGGTCATCGGCAATCCGAAGGACTTCGAGACGTTCGTCGCGATGGAGTTCCATCAGCCCGCGCCGCCGTCCGGCCGGTTCGTCTACTACCCGGGCACCAGCGAGGTGCCGGAGCGGTCGGCGGCGAACACCCACGGCGTCTCCTTCAAGATCGCCGCGGAGGTCGAGTTCACTCCGGAGACCGAGGGCGTCATCTTCGCGCACGGCTCCCGGTTCGGCGGACACGCCCTGGTGGTCAAGGACGGCCAGGTGCACTACGTCTACAACTTCCTCGGGATCCCGCCGGAGGACCGCATCTCGGGACCCGCCCCGACCTCCGGGAAGCACATCATCGGGGTCGAGTTCGTCAAGGAGGGCATGGGCGAGTACCGGGAGGGCGTCGGACCCGCGCGGCTCTACATCGACGAAGAGAAGGTCGACGAGAAGCAGATCCGCACGGTCCTCGGTCACTTCTCGCTCTGCGGCGAGGGCCTGACGATCGGGCGGGACAGCGCCGACCCGGTGTCGTCCCTGTACGGCTACGGGTTCGACTTCCGCGGCGGCCACATCGCACAGGTCGTGTTCGACATCGCCGACGACGCCTACCTCGACCTGGAGGCGCACCTGGCGGCGGCCATGGCCCGCGACTGACGACCGGCGGCCGCCCAGGCCCTCAGAGCAAACCGAGGGCCTGGGCGGCCGCTGTCACGCCATCGCGATCCGAGACCCCGAGCTTGCGGTAGATGTTGCGCACATGCGTCTTCACCGTGTTCGGGGAGATGTACTCCTGCTGGGCGATCTGGCGGAGCGTGGCATTGCGGCTCAAGGCGCTCAGCACGATGCGCTCACGCTGCGTCAGCTCCTCCTCCACGAGCACACCGGCGGCGGCGAGCCGCTCCCGCACCCGATCCGCGAAGTGCGTGCGGGCTCCGGCCGTCGCCCGGGCCGCGAGCAGCCGCGACACGATCGGACCCGCCTCGGCGACGCGGCGCACGTGGTCCTCCGGCTCCGCGAGGGCGAGCGCGGTGGCGAGCGCGAGCTGCGCCCGATCCGGCTCCCCGTCGTGCACGTCGAGCTCGGCCTCGACCAGCCACGCGTCGATCATCGACGCCGGGAGCATACAGGGGATGGCGCCCTCCAGCACCGGCGCCAGCGCGCCACGGGCGATACCGTCACGGCGGTCGCGCACGGCGGCGATGGCGCGGAGCACGAGCACGTCTCCCGTGTCCCCCAGCGCATCCTCCATGTCGGCGATGAACCGGTCGCGGAGCGTCGGCTCCCCCAAGCGGTCGAAGGCGTGCACCGCGAAGGGCCCCATCATGGCGTACCAGTGCGGGGGAAGCGGGAGGTCACTCCGCGGCGTCAAGGTGTCGAGAAGCCCCACGGCCGCGTCACGGGGATCGGCGACCTGCTCGGCCGCCAACAGTGCGCGCATCCCCTGCAGGCCCCTGGCGATCGCGGTCTCCCCGCCGTCGTCGATCACCCGTGCGGCCGTCTGCAACGTCTGCACCTCCTCCAGGCTCTGCATGCCCTCGTAGGGGGCCCAGAAACGCCAGACGCGCGTCACTTCGAAGAAGGGGTTGTCCGGTTGGTCGAGCTCGTGCCAGCGGCGCTCCAGAGCGGCTCCCGCCTCGGTTGCGTCCCGGAGCCTCCCCCGGAACAGCACGCTGGTCGCGAGAACCGCCTCCGCCTGGAGCTCCGCCGCACGCGCTCCGATCGCCCTGGCGAGATCCCCGGCGAGGCGCGCCGTCGCCTCTGCCCGGTCGAGCCGTCCGCTGTAGAGTTCCGCCGTCGCAGCCTCCAGGAGCACGTAGGCATCGACCTGCTCTTCGCCGCTGAGATCGCGGAGGTCGGCACCGACGCCGTCCAGTGCCTCGGCGATCCCGCCCCGCCGGAGCGCGGTGTGCAGCTCGATCCCCTGCCGCCAGCGGCGGTCGGCGTCGGGCTCCCCCCGACCGACGGACGGGACGATCACCGCAGCCGAGGGGTCTCCGCACGACAGCTCCGCCGCTGCGATGAGCATCCGCACCGTCGGCGCCACCCGCAGGATGGTCGGAAGCTCGGCCATCACCTCCCGCACCTCGTCCGCGCGGCCGTCCAGCACGAGCTGCATGCCGCAGCGCCGCAGGACTCCCGCCGTGCACGCCGTCTCCCCGCCGCGCACGGCATGCCGCAACGCGAGCAGCGGCTCATCGTGCGTCGCGAACCAGTCCGCCGCCCGGCGATGGAGCTGCTCCTCGCGGTCCGCTCCGCCCTGCCGAAGCCGGCCGAGGAGGAACTCCCGCAGCAGCGGCGGATAGTGGTAGCGGGGCGGTTCCGCGGTGTCAGGGCCGGCGAGCACGGTGAGACGGAGCAGCCGGTCGATCATGGCCGTGACCGCGCCGGCCCCCGAGAGCTCCGCGGCGAGCTCGGCGGTGAAGACCTCCGCGACCGCGGTCGCCTCCAGGAACGACCGCAGCTCGCCGTCGAGGTCTCCGAGCACCTCCTCCACGAAGTAGTCCGCGACCTCAGGCGCATCCCCCCGCAGCGGATGGGCGAGGACCGTCTGCGCCCCGGCGGCATCGAGCATCATGAGCTGCAGCCCCGTCGCCCACCCCTCGGTGCGGGAGAGCACGGAGCTGACCTCTCCCTGCGAGAGCCGGATGCCGCGGATGCGGAAGAACGCCCTGACCTCGGCCGGGTCGAACGCGAGCGCTCGGGCGTCGATCTCGAGGGCCACCCCTGCGATGCGTCGTCGCGCCAGCGGAATGGCCCTGGTCCCTCGGCCGGAGAGCACCACGTGCACGTTGCCCGGCGCGTTCTGCACGAACGTCGAGATCAGTTGCGCCGTCTCCTCATCCTGCACGCGGTGCACGTCGTCGACGACGATGACGATGCGCCTCCTCGCTTCGGCGAGGGCTCTGGCGAGCGCCCGCGCGGCGGCCGCCGACCGCACGGACGGCACCTGTGCCAGCGCCTCCTGCAAGCCGCGATCATCGACCCTGCCCAGGGCCGCGCGGACGAGCGGCAGATCCGCCTCCCCGCGCTCCAGCGCCACCCATACGAGCTCGATGTCTGCGTGAGCGCGGAGATCCTCAGCCCATTGCGACAGCAGCCTGGTCTTCCCCGACCCTGCCGGGGCGCTCACGAGAGTGAGCGTCCACGGCCCGTCCATCGCGGCTGTCAGTCGTGAGAGCAGGCGCTCCCGACGAACCTCACCCTTCACTGCAGCGGGTGCCGCGCTCTCGCCCGTTCCCGCCGTCCACGCACTGTTCAGCACTCGAAACCCCCCGATTTCGATCTTGCTCCCCCTCGCGGGCAGTCTATTGCAAGGTGGGAGCGGTCCCGCAAGGGGAGCGCCCGTCGCGCTCATTCCGAGACGTTCGCGCGCGTCGGCCGCCGGATCGCCAGCAGCGCCGGGATCAGCGCGCCGAAGAACAGCGCCAGGGCCACGCCCAGAAGCGTCTCGAGCGTCCTCTCCAGGAAGCGCGCGGTCGGCGGCTCGGACGACGTCGACAGCAGCAACGTGAGCACGAGGAAGGTCGTGAACGCCGGCGCGACGTACCACCGGCTCTCCTGGACCGCACCGAGACAGCCCACCACGATACCGATTGCGAGCCCGATCGCCGCCCCGCTCGGAGACAGCAGGGCGAACCCCGCCGCGACCAGCGCTCCGACGAGCACCGACGCCGCCCGACCGACGCTGCGCAGGACGAGCTGGCCGCGCACCGGACGCATCACCAGCAGCACGGCGCCGGTCGCCCAGCCGACGTGCTCGACCCCGGTCGCGAAACCGATGGCGGCCGCCGTCGCGGCGGCGAGACCCAGCAGCGCCCCGTACATCAGCAAGGCTCGCCCCTTCGGCAGCGATGCCGCGGCCCGTACGCCCGCCTCGTGTTCCGGCCAGAGCAGGGCGATGAGCCACGCGTACACCGAGCCGGCGACGATCGCGCCGGCCAGGAGGACTGTCGTCGTCGACAGCGGGAAGCTCAGACCGATCCCGACCATGGGCAGGACCAGGGTCAGCGCGAGCTGACCGGCGCGCTCCCGCGCGGCGAGCATGCTGGCGAGGACCGCCAGCACAGCCACGGCGAGCACGGCGAGGACCGGTACGAGCGCGAGCGTGGCACCGAGCAGGAGCCCCAGCGCGACCAGCGTCCCGAGCACGGGGATCGCCGAGCGCGCTCGTCGCCGTGCAGGAAGCCCGACGACGGCCGCCGGCAGGACCCCGATGCTCAGAGCCAGCGCGACAGCAGGATCGAACGGTGCGACCGCGATCGCGGGCACCGCGTAGAGCACGCCGAGACCAAACCGCGACCATCGCCACGTCACTCCGGCGCGTGCCGCCATGCCCGCCTCGCTCTCCGGTTCCGGCTGCGGTCGGGCCTCGTTTCCGCTGTCTCGATCGCCCCGTCGGTCTTCCGTGCCGTCAGCCTAGGCAGGCGGTGGCCACACGTCACCGCTCATCGGCCGCGTTCACCCGGGTGAACGCGGCCGCTCCTCGCGGTCCGCCGCGGCCCGGAGCCCGGCATCGACCGCGGGGTGCACGCGTCCGGCCGCCGTCAGGGCGGAGTACCACGACGTCCGAGCCGCGACGGCCGCCGCCGCCTCCGGCACCGCCGCGAGGTGGAGCTCCACGCCGAGCTGCGCCAGCTCCCGATCGAGGGCTTCGAGGGCGTCGAGCACCGTGATGGACATCACCACCTGCTGCGGCAGTCCGAGCACGAGCGTCCGCACCGGCTCGACCTGCGCGGCGACGGTCTGCACGATGAGCCGCTGATTGGCGAGCGCATTCGCCGTGTAGAGTCCCCGCTCGGGCTCCAGCCCGAGAGCGCTCCCCCGCCTCCCCACCACGCGGACACGGGGGATGTTGAGCTCTCGCAGCACGAGCACCAGCGTCACGACGACGCCGACAGCCACCGCGGGGAGGAGCCCCGCGGTGAGACCGATGGCCGCCACGGAGGTCGCGACCCAGAAGTCCATCCGACTGATGCGCGCCCAGCGCACGAGCTCGGGGATGTTGACGAGTCCGGCCACCGCCGTGAAGACCATCGCCGCGAGCGTCGCCTCGGGCAGCAGGCTGAGCACCGGAGCGAGGAACAACGCGACGAGGACGGCGAGCCCGACAGTGGTCAGCGTCGCCAGCTGGGAACGCGCTCCGGCACCCTGGTTGACGGCGCTCTGCGAGAACCCTCCCGCCGCGGGCATGGCCGCGAAGAAGGCACCGACCGTGTTCGCCGCGCCGGTCGCGAAGAGCTCCTGGTCGCTGTCGATCTGCGGCTCCGTCGCCTGGCGCAGGCTGCGTGCGACCGCGGCGGACTCGAGGAAGGCCATGACGGCGATCGCCAGCGCTCCCGGCACGAGCGCCGCGGCCTCGGACAGGTCCGGGATCCCCGGAACGGGAAGACCGCCGGCCACCGGGGCGATGAGGTCGACACCGAGATCATCGATCCCTCCGACCCCCACGAGCAGCATGCCGGCGGCCACGACGACGAGAGTGCCCGGGACCCGCGGAGCGAAGCGTTTGAGGAGCAGGAGTGTGGCGATGGACCCCGCCGAGAGGAGGAGCGTCGGGATGTTGACGCTGTCGAGCGCCTCGCCCACGGCGACCAGGGAGCGGATGAAGCCGTGGCCGGAGAAGTCGAAGGACTCCCCCAGGAGCTTCGGGAGCTGCCCGACGGCGACCGTCGCCCCCACCCCGATCTTCAGCCCGAGCACGGTCGCGCCGCTGATGTTCTCGACGAGGGATCCCAGCCTGCACGCCCGTGCCAACAGCAGAACCGCTCCCACCAGGAGGGTCAGCATCATGAGCGCGCCGATCGCGTCGTCTGCGCCCGCGGCGACGCCTGCCGAGACCAGCGTCGTCGCGGTGAGGGTCGCGATGGTCGATGTCGTCGAGACGCTCATCGCCCTGCTGCCACCGAGGAGGGCGTAGACGAGCATGGGGACGATGCATGTGTAGAGGCCGACCTGCACCGGGAGATTCGCGATCGTCGCGTACGCCATGGCCTGCGGAACCACGACCGCACCCGCGGAGAGGCCGGCGAGCACATCGCGTACGATCCAGCGGCGCTGGTAGCCGTCCAGAGTGCTCAGCAGCCACGGTGGTCTGTGCACTGTGCTCATGGGACTCCCTCCGCCGTCGAGGGAAGCGTACTGCCGACGCTCCGGGCGCGACCGGCCGGAGGCGTCTCACCGCGGCGAGTCACCCGGGTGAACTCCGGACGGAACCGGTGCGCCGGCGCTGCGCCCGCCGGTATGTTCCGAGCGTGCCCCGGAGACGGCGGCACCGAGAAAGGAGCAGTCATGGGATTTTGGGCATCGTTCTGGGACATCATCTGGTGGTTCCTGTGGATCTTCGCCTTCACCGCGTATCTCTTCGCCCTGTTCGCGATCATCGGGGACCTGTTCCGCGACCACAAGCTGAGCGGCTGGTGGAAGGCCGTGTGGATCTTCTTCCTGATCTTCGTGCCGTTCCTCACGGCGCTCGTGTACCTCATCGCCCGGGGCAACGGCATGGCCGAGCGCAGCAGCGCGGAAGCCCGTCGAGCACAGGAGGCCGCGAACGCGTACATCCAGCAGGTGGCCGGCAGCAGTCCGAGCGAGGAGATCGCGAAGGCCAAGGCGCTTCTGGACGCCGGGACCATCACCCCGGACGAGTACTCCCTCATCAAGGCGAAGGCGCTGCAGTAGGCCGCGCACCGGCCCCCGCCGGCGTGAGGAGCCCACGGCATGGACCTGCAGGATCTCCTGCCCACCGACATCGACTGGTGGCAGCTGCTGCTGGCCCTGCTCGTCGCCCTCGCGACCTGGATCATCTCGCGGTTCGCACGCCGGGGCACGACAGCCCTGCTCCGGCGTGCTCCCGGCATCTCCACCGCTGTGGGGACCGCGACCGCGCAATTCGTCGGCTACGCGATCCTCCTGCTGGGCTTCGGCATCGCGCTCGCCCTGCTGGGCGCGAACGTGCAGCCCCTGCTCGCGATCGTCGTCATCCTCGGCATCGTCGCGATCCTGGTCCTCCGCGGCGTGGCCGACAACTTCGCGGCCGGTGTGCTGCTGCAGGCGCGGCAGACGGTCCGCATCGGGGACGAGATCGTCGTGGAGGCGCTGGACTCCGTGATCGCCGGGACGGTGACGGAACTCAACGCCCGCGCGGTGATCCTGCACACCGTCGACGGCCGCACCCTCCACATCCCCAACGCACGTCTGCTCTCCGATCCCGTCGTCAACGACTCCACCCGCGGAGCCCGACGCAGCGAGGTGGAGGTCAGGGTGCGACGAGACGGGACGACCGGGATCGACGGCGTGCTCGGGCCGCTCGTCGATGCGGCGAGGACGGCGGAGGGCGTGCATCGGCACGAAGGCGTGCGGGCGCTCGTGGTCAGCGTGAGCGGGGACCGGCTCATCGCGCGACTGCAGTTCTGGCACCACCCGCTGCACGGCGCCCTCGTGAGTGCCGCCGTCGTGGTCGCGGTCTTCGACGCCCTCGGCGGCCTCGGCACGACCGGCACCGTCACCAGCGTCCCGGCCCCGCCACCGCTCGTGCCGTCCGATGCCGTGTGAGACCCGGGTGCGCGATGTCGGTGCCCTCGGGCATGATCTGCGCATGGACATCACCTTCCTGCAGCCGGACGGCCTCGTCCGCAGCCCCGCATTCAGTCACGCCGCCGTCATCCCCCCGGGGGCGACCACCGTCTACATCGGAGGGCAGAACGGTGTCGACGCCTCCGGCGCCGTCGTCTCCCCCGACGTGGGGGCGCAGGCGCTTAGAGCTCTCGACAACGCCCGGGTCGCGCTGGAGTCGGCGGGGGTGACGCTCGACGACGTCGTGAGCTGGACCATCCTCATCCACCAGGATGCCGACCTGCGCGCGGCGCACGGTGCCGTGGCCGCCACCCTCGCCAGGGACGGCGCCCCGCCGCTGGTGACCGCCGCGCGGGTGGCGGGCCTCGGCGTGCCCGGAACCCTCATCGAGGTGAGCGCGATCGCCGCGACGGTCCGCGACTGAGTCAGATGCGACCGCGCACGGGGGTGCGTTCGACGCCGTCCGGTTCGTCGGGCATCGTCATCTCGGCACGGACGCCGAGCAGACGCACTTCCCGGGCGGGGTCGAGGGTCTCGCCGAGGGCGAGCGCCATCGCGACCACGTCCTCTCGATCAGCCGTGGGAGCCGGGAGCTTCCGGCCGAATGTCCTCGTCTCGAACGGGGCGTACCGCACCTTGAGATGCACCCGCATGACCGGGCGCCCCTCGGCGGCGCAGTCGTCGAACGCGTGTCCCGCGAGCTCCCGCAGCGCGTCCTCCACCGCCTCAGGTGTCGTGAGGTTCTGTTGATACGTGGTCTCCCGGCTGTGGCTCCGTGCCACCCACGGAGTGTCGTCGACGATCCGCGGCCCCAGCCCGGAGCCCAGGCCGAGATACCACCGCCCCATCTTGGGACCGAACTCCGCGACGAGGGTCTCCTCGTCCGCCGCCGCGAGTTCGCGCACCGTGGCGATGCCGTGTGCCGCGAGCCGCTTCTGCACCTTCGGCCCCACGCCCCAGAGGTCACGGGTCGGCCGGTCGCCCATCACGGCGAACCAGTTGTCGGCCGTCAGCCGGAACACGCCTCGCGGCTTGCCGAACTCCGTCGCGATCTTCGCCCGCACCTTGTTGTCTCCGATACCCACCGAGCAGTGCAGACCCGTCGCCTCCTCCACCGCGCGCTGCGCGGCCCGCGCGACGCCCTCCGGGTCGTCGGTCACGACGCCGAGGAAGCACTCGTCCCACCCGATCACCTCCAGCACCACGTCGGGCAGCGTCCGCAGCGCCGCCATCACCTCGTCCGAGGCCCGCTCGTACTCCGCGTGATCCACCGGCAGGAACACCGCGTCCTCCGGCGCCTTGCGCGCCGCGATCTTCAACGGCATCCCCGACCCGATGCCGAAGGCGCGCGCCTCGTACGACGCCGTCGAGACGACGGCCCGCTCGGTCGGGTCGCCGCGGCCCCCGACGATGACCGGCCGTCCGGCCAGCTCCGGGCGGCGCCGCACCTCGACCGCGGCGATGAACTGATCCATGTCGACATGCAGCACCCACTCGGCCATGCATCGAGTGTGGCCGCTGACGCCGGGGAAGTCACCCCGTCAGACCAGGAAGATCGGCAGCAGCCCCGGGTTGTGGGCGTGGACGAGGACGGCGAAGACGACCGCGTCGAAGAGGAGGTGCACTGTGACGACGTAGGTCAGCGAGTGCGTCCGGAGGAAGATGAATCCCTGCAGGAGCGCGAACGGGATGGTCAGCAGCGGCCCCCATTCGCGGTACCCGAGTTCCCACAGGAAGGAGACGAAAACGACGGCCTGCAGCGCGTTCGCGAGCGCATCGGGGAAATGGCGCCGCAGCAGCGCGAAGACGGTGCAGATGAAGAACAGCTCATCCCAGATGCCGACCGCGCCGACGCCGACGAACAGCCGCGCGATGAGATCGGGCGTGTCCACCACGGGCCAGTTCTGATAGACGCCGCTGGTGATGAAGTAGAAGGGCAGGATCAGCCAGCCGAGCACCAGCACCGCGACGA
>Ga0233424_10000802_pt1 | contig 34179 bp, 27 predicted proteins | sample Watercolumn_Towu_FD_181011 | JGI IMG/M metagenome (GOLD analysis project Ga0233424, IMG submission 181011) | Freshwater microbial communities from Lake Towuti, South Sulawesi, Indonesia - Watercolumn_Towuti2014_125_MG | ecosystem: Environmental > Aquatic > Freshwater > Lake | place: Indonesia... | reverse complement strand
GCGCCGCCAGCTTGAGCTCGGCGGTGATGTTGAAGACGTAGGGAGGCAGGCGATCGATGCGCGCGAAGCGGCGCTTGCTGCCGGAGGCAGAAGTCATGGTGGTGTGTCTCACGTAAGCGCCCGGAACCGTCCGAGCGACGTGGCCGGCAATGGCGCCGGACCGGGGGCCATGCTAGCGCAGTTCGCCCGCGCTGCAGCGCAGGCCGGTGCGACATACACACCTCGGGGGGGCTGTGGTCCGACACGCGGGCCGGGATACTGCCGCGGCGCGGGCCGCTCGTTCGCGGGAACTCGCATGAGGTGATGCCATGAAGCCCGGCCCCCTGGCCCTGCTGATCGTCCTGCTCTGGGGTCTGAATTGGCCGGCCGCCGCCGCGGCCCTGGGTGGCATACCGCCCCTGCTCTTCCGGGTGGCCAGCCTGGGCCTGGGTGGCCTGCTGCTGCTGGCCTACTGCGGAATGCAAGGCCTGAGCCTGCGCCCCTCAGGACCGGCCGCCCTGCCCCGCCTGGCCATGGCTGCCCTGCTCAATGTGGTGGCCTGGAATCTGCTGTCGGTCTATGCCATCGTGGAGCTCAACGGGGCACGCGCCGCCATCCTGGCCTTCACCATGCCCTTCTGGACGGTGCTGATCGAGCGCCTGCTGGGCGAGCGCCCCGGGCGGGCTCAAGTCCTGGCCCTGGGTCTGGGCGCGCTGGGTCTGGCAGGGCTGGTGGTGTCGGCCGGCACCGATCCCAGCTTCAGCGCTCAAGGCGCGGCGCTGATGCTGCTGGCCGCCCTCAGCTGGGCCGTCGGCAGCGTGTATGTGAGGCGGCGGCCCGTGGCCCTGCCGCGTGCGGCCTTTGCGAGCTGGACCTTGCTGCTCGGCGCGCTGATGGTGGGCCTGCTCCTGCCCCTGGAACCGCAGACCGGCTGGACGCCCGACTCACTGAGCGCATCGGCCCTGCTGGGCTTTCTCTATGCGGCCTGCATCGGCATGGCACTGTGCCAGGCCTGCTGGTTCGCCCTGCTGGACCGGCTGGGACCCACGGCCTCGGCCCTGGCCCTGCTGGGCATTCCGCCGGTGGGTGCTGCGGCAAGCTGGCTCCTGCTCGCGGCCCCGGTCTCGCGGCTGGACATCGTCAGCCTGGCCCTGCTGCTGCTGGCGGCCGCGCTGCCGCCGCTGCTCAACAGGCCACAGCAAGCGCCCTAGCCTACTCGCCCTGCTTCTGCGCCGCCGCGCTCGCCGCCGCCTTGGCGGCCAGCTGCTCGCGCATGCGCTTCAACTTCTCGCGCGGGTCTTCCTTGGGGCCGCCGCCCTCGTTCAGCTTCATCTCGTTGATGAAGCGGCTGGGCACGCCCATCACGGTCTCGCGGCCCTTCTTGCGGCGGCGCAAGGTGGACACGGCCAGGGTCTTGCGCGCGCGGGTGATGCCCACATACATCAGGCGGCGCTCTTCCTCCAGGCGCTGGGGCGTCATGTCCTCGTCGTCGGTCTTGAAGGGCAGCAGGCCCTCGTTGACGCCGGCCAGGAAGACATGGGGCCATTCCAGGCCCTTGCTGGCGTGCAGGGTGGTGAGCACCACCTGGTCCTGCTCGTCGCCGCGCTCGGCCAGGGAGAGGATGACGCTGATGGTCTGAGCCACTTCGAGCACCGATTTCTTGGGTTCCTCGAAGGTGGCGCCACCGTCCTGCGTGATCTCGCCGCCGCAGCGCTTGGCCACCCAGTCGATGAAGTCCAGCACATTGCCCCAGCGGGCCGTGGCCACCTTCTCGTTCTCCTCGCTGTCCAGCAGGTGCTGCTCGTAGCCGATGTCCGAGAGCCACTCCATCAGCAGCACCTTGGCCTCCTCGGCACCCACGGTATGGCGGGCGCGGTACTCCAGGTCGTTGAGGTAGCGGCCGAACTCGTGCAGGGAGCCGATGGCCTTGGCCGAAAGCGCGGTGCCCAGGCTCTCGGCGAACAGGGCCTCGAACATGCTGCACTTCCAGCGCCCCGAGAACTGACTCAGCGCCGCCAGGGTCTGGTGGCCGATGCCGCGCTTGGGCGTGGTGACGGCGCGCAGGAAGGCGGGGTCGTCGTCCTGGTTCACCAGCAGGCGCAGCCAGGCGCACAGGTCCTTGATCTCGGCGCGGTCGAAGAAGCTCTGGCCGCCCGAGACCTTGTAGGGAATCTGGGCGCGGCGCAGGGCTTGCTCGAACATGCGGGCCTGATGGTTGGCGCGGTAGAGGATGGCGAAGTCGCTGAAGTTCACTGCCGCCACGCCCTCGCCGCCACCGCTGACCGTGCCGCCGTTGGCGCGTATGGCCTGGATGCGGGCCACGGCGCGCTCGGCCTCGTGCTCCTCGCCGTCGCTCTCGATCAGGCTGACGGGTTCGCCCTCGCCGAACTCGCTCCACAAGGTCTTGGGAAAGAGCTTGGGGTTGGAGCCGATCACATTGTTGGCCGCGCGCAGGATGGCGCCGGTGGAGCGGTAGTTCTGCTCCAGCGGAATCACCTTGAGATTGGGGTAGTCCACCGGCAGGCGCTTGAGGTTCTCGATGGTGGCGCCGCGCCAGCCATAGATGCTCTGGTCGTCGTCCCCCACGGCGGTGAACATGCCGCGGTCCCCCACCAGTTGCTTGAGCAGTTCGTACTGCACGGAGTTGGTGTCCTGGTACTCGTCCACCAGCACATAGCGCAGCAGGTCCTGCCACTTGCCGCGCGCCTCGGCATCATCCTGGAACAGGCGCAGCGGCAGGGAGATCAGGTCGTCAAAGTCCACCGCCTGGTAGGCGGCCAGGCGCTCCTGGTAGCGCTCCATCACGATGGCGGCGGCGCGCTCGTCATCGTCCTTGGCAATGGCCAGGGCCTGGCGGGCGTTCAGGTTCTGGTTCTTCCACAGCGAGATGGTCCATTGCCAGCGCTGGGCCTGCTTGGCGTCCACGGTGCCGCCGGCGTCGCGCAGCACACCCAGCACATCGTCGCTGTCCAGGATGGAGAACTGCTCCTTCAGCCCCACGCGCGTGCCCTCGCTGCGCAGGATGCGCACGCCCAGGCTATGGAAGGTGGCGATCACCAGATCCTTGGCGGCACGCGGCCCGATCAGGCCCTTGGCGCGTTCGCGCATTTCCTGGGCCGCCTTGTTGGTGAAGGTGATGGCCGCGATGTTCTTGGCCTGGTAGCCGGCCTGCAGCAGACGCGCCAGCTTCTGCGTGATCACGCTGGTCTTGCCCGAGCCGGCACCCGCGATCACCAGGCAGGGACCGTGCAGATGGTGGACCGCCTCGGACTGGGCGGGGTTCAGGGAGTGGGAGGCTTTGGCCATGGCAAATCAGGGGGCAGGGGCGCGCATGATAGCGAGCCGCCGCCGGCCGGAATGTGCTAGGACTTTCGCGCCGGCTGCGGCGGCGTGGCCGGGCTGCGCAGGCCCAGGCCCAGAGCCACCACGGCGTAGAAGAGGAAGGCCAGGCGCGGCGCGTCGATCAGGCTGTCGAACAGGCCCACGACCACAAAGCCCAGCAGGCCACCGGCCACCGCCGGCGCCAGCTCATGCCCCCGGCCCCGGCCGAAGCTGCAGCGCCACAGCGCGGCCAGCACCATGCCCGACCACAGCAGCAGGCCCAGCAGGCCCTGCTCGAACAGCACATGCAGGGGCAGGCTCTTCATATGCCAGGGCATGTGGTGGTGGTCGCTGGAGCTGAACCAGTGGGCCAGGCCGCTCGAGAAATCCCCATTGGCCAGCAGCTCGGGGCCAGCAGCCGCGCGCAGCGAGAGCTGGCCCAGGTCCAGGCGCGCGCCCGGGCTGTCCAGGGCCACCGAGAACACCACGGGCCGCAGGCCCTGGCCCAGAGCCGGAGCCTTGCCCAGATCCACGCCCAGGCTCTGCCACTGGCCCGGCTGGGCCCGCAGCGCCACGCTGCGCACCACGCAGTCGCCGTTGTAGAGCAGGTGCTTGTCGCAGACCTCCAGATGCAGCTGTGCGTCCTGCTCGGCGCGCAGGCGCAGATCCATGTGCAGGGGCGCGCCCGCAGCCGGCGCCTCGATGCGCTGGCTGATGCGGAACAGCTCGCCCCAGCCCAGCACATGCTTGCCCCCGCTCAGGCGCAGGAAGGCGGGCTCGCCGCCCTCGGCCTCGTGCAGGCGGTAGTCCCCCACCTGAGCCTTGGGCGGAGCGGCGTAGAAATAGCTCGCGGCAAAGCGGCCCGCGCCGCGGCCGAGCAGCCAGTCGCCGGGCGTCTCCAGCAGGGACAGGCCCAGGCGCCAATGCGCCAGACGCGCCTGCAGATCGCGCTGGCTGGTGGCGGCGCGCTCGCCGGCATAGGCCCCGCCCAGGGCCAGGCCCACGGTGGCGGCGGCCAGCAGGCACAGGGTCCACATCAGGCCCTTGCTGCGCCAGGACAGGGCGGGCAGCCAATCCGCCATCTCGCCGGGCGTGAGCTGCAGCGCCAGCCAGGCCAGCGCCAGGGCCAGCACCGGCAGCAGGGCCTCGCCCAGCACCTCGGGGCCGCTCCACTGCCCGGCCACCAGCACCACGCAGGCCAGGCTCATGAACAGGGCGGCCGCCAGCAGGCAGGCCTGGGTGTTGCGCTGCGCGCCACGGCGCCAGCGCAGGGCCAGGGCCGTGCCGCCCAGCACCACCAGGGCGTCCACCGCGTAGGCCAGCTTGGGCATATGCTGGACCAGGGCCCAGCCCAGGGCCCCGAGCAGGGCCGCCGCCATCAGGGCCAGCAGCAGGGCGATCAGGCGCTGGGCGCGGGTCTGGCGCTGCCACAGCCGCGGCATCTGCAGCAGCAACAGGGCACTGCCCGCCAGGGCCAGCAGGCAGCGGTAGCCTCCGGCCTGGAACAAGGGCAGGGCGGCCAGGCCGAAGCCGGCCAGCACCGCCAGCAGCAGGCCGCGCTGCGACCAGCGGGTGGCGGCGGTCTGCCCGGCGCGGGGCGGCAGCGGATGCTGGCGCGACTGCAGCCACCAGCACAGGCCCAGGCCCAGAGGTGCCGCCAGATAGAGCCCGCGCGAGAAGCTGCTCAGCACCGTGTAGGCCCCCAGCAGCAGCAGGCCCAGCAGGGCGATGAAGCGCCAGGGCTGGCGCTCGCGCAGCAGCCACACCAGCACGAAGGGCAGGCACAGGGCCACGCTGCCGTCCAGCGGCGCACCGCCGACATGGGCTTCCCAGAACAGGGCCACGGTGCGGTAGTCGGTGCTGAAGTTCAGCAGGCCCGTGAAGGCGTAGCGCTCCCACAGCGCCGCCAGACCCACGCCCGCCAGAGCCAGGGCCAGAGCCAGGCCCAGCAGGCGCAGGCGGCGCGGCCGCCCGTCAGCCGCCGCCCGCCACAGCGGCAGCATCAGCAGCAGCAGGGCAAAGCTCTTGAGGCCGCGCAGGCTGTTCATGGGTTCCTGATAGCCCTGCCACCAGCCCCAGCGCCAGCCCCCGGCATCCAGCACGCCGCGGAGGGCCGCCACGGCCAGCGAAAGCGTGAACAAGGCCAGCAGCAGCCGGGCCCAGCCGCGCCAGGCCAGGGTGCGCTGCCAGGCCGGCACCCGCGCCAGCGGTCCACCCAGGGCCAGGGCGCCGTAGGCCCCGGCGGCCAGGGCCAGCATCAGCAGATCGCCTTCCTCAAACGTGATCCAGCCGCTCCAGGGCGCCAGGCCGATCAGGGGCAGCAGGGCCGGTGCCAGCAGGGGCAGGCTCTGCCAGGCCGCGAAACCCAGGCCCGCCAGGCACAGGTACAGCGCCGCGCTCAGGCCGGGCAGCAGCGGATAGTGCAGGGCCAGACCCAGGCCGGCCAGGAGGCAGATCAAGGCCAGCACCAGGGCCAGCCACTGCTTGGGAACTTGGGGGCGCAGAAGGGTCATGCGGCAGCAGGAAGACGCGGCGGCATCAGCGCCGCGCGGGTCGACGCATGATAGCCAAGCAAGTCGCATCCAAGCCGCTACAGTGCCGGTTCCGCCACAGCCCGTTCGGCCCATGCTGAGACGTGTCCGCAGCCTGCGGCTGCTCCCGCTGTTGTTCCCGCTGATCCTGCTGGCCGGCCTGCCCCCGGCCGGGGCCGCTGGCCCGCGCGAGCTGCTGGTGGTGGGCACGGCCTTCCCGCGCATCTACGAGCAGGACGAGAGCGGCCCCGCCGGCCTGGGGGTGGACCTGCTGCGCCGCGCCTTCGCCCGCCAGGGCCTGCGCTTTGAGTTCTACCCCTGGCTGCGCGCACAGGCCATGGTGGAGTCGGGTCAGGCCGACATCCTGATGGGCCCCTACCGCACGCCCGAGCGCGAGCAGCGCTTCCTGTTTTCGCCCCAGGCCTTCTACGAGGACGCGCTGGTCTTCTACGCCCGCCGCGAGCGCGAGCTCCCCTGGCGCGGCGAGCTGGCCGAGCTGGCCGGCCTGCGCATCGGCCTGGTGCAGGGCTGGGCCTATGGCGAGGGCGTGGAGCGGGAGCGGGTCCGCCTGAAGCCCGGCACCGTGCGCGATGTGGCCACAGGTTTGCAGATGCTGCGCCTGGACCGGCTGGACCTGCTGGCCAGCAATGAGCGCAACACCGAGCCGGTGCTGCGCCAGCTGGGCCTGGCCGGCGAGCTGCGCGAGCTGGCGCGCCGCTGGAACGTCAGGATTCCCGACTAAGCTGGCGCGATGGATCGCTTCTCCCACCCCACCCGTCGCCGCCTGCTGCAGGCGGCCCTGGCCGCCGGTGCCGCGCCGGCCCTGTTGCTGCACCATGCCGATGCCGCGGCCGAAGCCCTCTTCCCCCTGGGCGTGGCCTCGGGCTGCCCCACGCCGGGCGGCCTGGTGCTGTGGACCCGGCTGATCGCGGAGCAGCTGCCCGCCGAGGTCACGGTCCACTGGGAGCTGGCCGAGGACGAGCAGTTCCGCCGCATCGTGGCGCGCGGCAGCGAGCGCGCCAGCGCCGCCGAGGCGCACAGCGTGCACGCCGAGCCCGCGGGCCTGCGCCCGGGGCGCTGGTACTGGTACCGTTTTGCCGCCCTGGGCCAGCTCAGCCCCGTGGGTCGCACCCGCACCGCCCCGGCGCCCGAGGCCACTGGCGAGAGCCTGCGCTTCGTCATCGCCTCCTGCCAGCGCTGGGACCACGGCGAGTACGCCGCCTGGCGCGAGGTGGCCGAGCAGGAGCTGGACCTGGTGCTCTTCCTGGGCGACTACATCTACGAGACCGCCACCCCGGCCGACAGCCGCGCGCGCCGCCGCCACATGGGAGGCCCCTGCCGCAGCCTGGAGGACTACCGCCAGCGCTATGCCCAGTACAAGCGCGACCCGCAGCTGCAGGCCGCCCATGCCGCCGCGCCCTGGATCCTGACCTGGGACGACCACGAGGTGGAGAACGACTGGGCCGGCGCCCAGTCCCAGACCCTGGAGCCCGAGGCCGCCTTTCTGCGTCGCCGCGCCGCCGCAGCCCAGGCCTATTGGGAGCACCAGCCCTTTCCCAAGTCGGCCCGGCCGCAGGGGCCGGACATGCGCATCCACGCCAGCTACGACTGGGGTGGCCTGGCCCGCATCATCACCCTGGACGACCGCCAGTGGCGCGATCCCCAGGCCTGCCCCAAGCCGGGCCGCGGCGGCTCCAACACCGTGGATCTCAAGGACTGCGAGGCCCTGCTGGACCCGCGCCGCAGCCTGCTGGGTGCGGCCCAGGAAGACTGGCTGCGCCAGCGCTGGGATGCCCAGCGCCCCTGGAATCTGCTGGCCCAGCAGACCCTGATGGCACGCATGAACTGGCAGGACCCCGCCGAAGGCCCGGGCCGGCACTGGACCGATGGCTGGGACGGCTATCCCGCGGCCCGCAGCCGCCTGCTGGCCGGCATGCAGGCGGCCGGTGCGCGCAATCCGGTGGTGCTCAGCGGTGATGTGCACGCCAACTACGTGGCCGACATCAAGGCCGACTACCTGGACCCCAAGGCCGCCATCATCGCCAGCGAGTTCTGCGGCACCTCGATCAGCAGCCATGGCCTGGCCCAGGAGCGCCTGGACAAGGTGCTGCCCTGGAACCCGCAGATCCGCCTGGGCCGCAGCGACCTGCGCGGCTACACCCGTTTCAAGCTCAGCGCCACGCGGCTGGAGGCGGAACTGCGCACGGTGGACGATCCCTGGTCGGCCGCGAGCCCGCTCAGCAGCCTGGCGCGCTATGGGGTGGAAGCGGGGCGGCCCGGCGCGCAGCCGGCCTGAGTCTCAGCTCAGAACAGGGGCGGCCAGCCGCCAGCGCTCAGAACAGGGGCGGCCAGCCGCCCTGGTGGGCCGCGGCCCAGGCGCCCACGGTGAGCAGCACCAGACCGCCCATCAGCACCAGGCCGCGCCAGCCGCGGCGCGCCGGCTTGGCGGCCGGCGCCGGGGCGGCGCTGGGCAGCGGCGGCGGGGCTGGCTCGGGCATGGGCATCAGGCTCAGGGCCGAATGATTCTGGCCGGCCAGCCAGGCACGCAGATCCTCGCCCAGTTCGCGGGCCGAGGGGTGGCGCTGCTGGGGCGAATCGGCCATGGCCTTGAGCAGCAGGGCTTCCAGACTGAAGCGCTCGGCCGTGCCCAGGCTGCTCAGGGCGCTGGCGGCGGGCCGCACCACGCCGTTGGCATCCGGCCGCGGCTGGCGGCCGTTGATCAGCCAGCAGGCCAGCAGGCCCAGGGCCCAGGCCTCGCTGGAAAGCGTAGGCTGGGCGCCGTCGCGCAGTTCGGGCGCCACAAAAGGCAGGGCCGCCGGCGCGTAGCGCGGAGCCGGGGCATCGGGCGACTCGCCCAGCTCGGCCAGGCCCAGGCTCAGCAGGCGCAGCTGGTCGCCATCCACCCGCCACAGCAGGCCGGGGTCCAGCTCGCGCAGCAGCAGGCCCTGCTCATGGGCGGACTTGAGCGCCTCGCACAGAGGCAGCAGCAGGGCCAGGCGCTGGCGCAGCGGCAGGGCATAGGTGGACGGACCCAGCAGGGGCTGGCCCAGCTGGGGCCAGGCCATCACCAGATAGGGCAGGTCGCCGGCGGTGAGGCCGCTGTCCAGCGGGGTGGCGATGGCGGGGTGGCGCAGCTCGGCCGTGGGGCCCACCTGCTCGGCCAGGCGCAGCAGCATGGCCTGGCCATCCTCGCCGCGGTGATAGACCAGCAGGGCCGCCTCTTCGGTCTCGGCCAGCTGGTGCACCACCTTGTACCAGCGGCCGGTATCGCAGCTGTGCAGGGGCTGGACGATGCGCCAGACACCCAGGCGATCACCCACCACCAGCTGGCCAGCGGGCGTGGCTTCGGCCTGCACGGGGGCCGGGAAGGAGGCGGAGAAACGGGCGGCGGGCATCGCAAGAATCAGTGAATCCGGGCAATGCTAGGGGTTCCCCGGACCGGTGTCGCGGCCAGACACCCCCTTAAAACAGGGTGGCACGCGCAATCGCTCACGTTCACCGCCAACTTGTGCACAGGCCCATGTCAGGTCCGGGCGGGGTGGCTGTTGCGATACTGCGCCCCCATGCAAGCGATCCTGGCCGTCACCCTGCCCTTCTTCGCCCTGGTGCTGTGCGGCTACCTGGCGGCCCGGCAGGGCGTGCTGGCGGAGAGCGCCATTCCGGGGCTCAACGGCTTTGTGCTCTTCTTCGCCCTGCCCTGCATGCTGTTCCGCTTTGGCATGAACACCCGGGTGGCGGAGCTGCTGGACCCGCGCGTGCTGGGCCTCTACGGCCTGTGCGCCCTGCTGATGGTGGGCCTGACCCTGCGCCTGACGCTCTCGGCCCGGGTGGGGCTCAAGGACGCCGCCTTCGGCGCTCTGGTGGCCGCCTTCCCCAATACCGGCTTCATGGGCGTGCCCCTGCTGGTGGCCCTGCTGGGGCCGGCGGCCGCGGGGCCGGTGATCTGCACCGTGCTGACCGATCTCTTCCTGACCAGCTCCCTGTGCATCGCCCTGGCACGCGCCCATGACGCCAGCGCCGGCAATGCCCGGGCCGCCGCCTGGCAGGCCCTGCGCGGTGCGCTCTCCAACCCCCTGCCCTGGGCCATTGCCCTGGGGGCCCTGGCCTCCATCACCGGCCTGCGCCCGCCCGACCCGGTGGACGCGGTGATCCGCATGCTGGCGGATGCCGCCACGCCCGTGGCCCTGTTCACCATCGGCGCCGTGCTCTGGCGCGCCGGCCGGCATGCCCACAGCCGCACGCCGCCGGCGCTCTATCTGCCGGTGGCCGCCCTCAAGCTGGGCCTGCACCCGGCCCTGGTCTTCGGCCTGGGCTGGGGCCTGCAGCGCGCGGGTCTGGGCCCCAGCGACTTCCAGCTGATGGTGCTGACCCTGGCGGCCGCCCTGCCCAGCGCCAGCAATGTGTCCCTGCTGGCCGAGCGCTATGGTGCCGACAACGGCCGGGTGGCCCGCATCATCATGGCCAGCACGGCCCTGGCCTTTCTGAGCTTCAGCGCCCTGGCCTGGTGCTTCGGCATCGGCACGGGAGCCTGATATGGTTGCGCCTCGCGCCCGTTATTTGCCGCGCCCCGCCCTGCCCGCCTGATGCTTTTGCCGCTTCGCCACGCCCTGTCCGCCCTGCTGCTGACCCTGCCCCTGCTGGCGGGCCCGGCCGTCGCCGCCACCCCGGGCTACCAGCAGCCGGCCGCCGCGGTGCGCGAGGCCCTGGACGCACCGGCCCTGCCGCGCCTGCTGGTGGCGCCCGACCGCCAGACCCTGGCCCTGCTGGAGCTGCGCCGCTTCAACAGCCTGGACGAGCTGGCCCGCCCCACGCTGCGCCTGGCCGGCCTGCGTTTCGACGCCGTGGCCACCACGCCCCAGCCCCTGGCCACGGTGCAGCGCCTGCGCCTGCGCAGCCTGCTGCAGCCCGAGGCCCCGGAGCGCGTAGTGGAGCTGCCCGGCGGCGGCTTCCACAGCTTCAACTGGGCGCCGGACGGCCAGCGCTTCGTGCTGGAGCGCCGCGGCCCGGCCAGCAACGAGCTCTGGGTGGGCGATACCGCCAGCGGCCAGATCCGCCAGATCCCTTTTCTGCGCCTGAACAATGCCCTGGGCCAGGGCGAGCAGGCCTGGCTCAATCCGCGCGAGCTGGTGGTGCTGGCCATCCCCAAGCGCCGCGGCGCGCCGCCGCGCCCGCTGAGCAGCCCGGCAGTGCAGGAAAGCAGCGGCCGGGCCTCGCCCGAGCGCACCTACCCGGACCTGCTCAAGTCGCCCTATGACGAGGCCTTGTTCGAGTACCACGCCCGCGCCCAGCTGACCCTGGTGGACCTGGCCAGCGGCCAGACCCGCGACCTGGGCGAGCCGGGCCTGTTTTCGGCCGTCAGCAGCGTGGGCGATCAGGGTCAGGCCTTGCTCACCGAGCGCGTGGTGCGGCCCTTCAGCTACCACCTGACCTGGGACGACTTCCCCCTGGTGGTGGAAATCCGGCAGCGCGACGGCCGGGTGCTGCGCGAGCTGGCCAAGGTGCCCATGAAGAGCGGTGTGGCCATCGACGGTGCGCTGCCAGGGCCGCGCATCTTCTACGCCTCGCCCACCAAGGACGCGGCCGTCTACTGGGTGGAGGCCCTGGACGGTGGCAACCCGAATGCGCGCGTGGCCTTTCGCGACCGGGTGATGCGCCTGGACCCGCCCTACAGCGGCGAAGCCCTGGAGGTGCAGCGCATGCCGCACCGCTTCACGCGCCTGCGCTTCCTGGACGACGGCCAGCACGCCCTGCTCACCGAGACCGACCGCAACCGCGCCTGGACCCGCAGCTATCTGCTGCCCCTGCGCGGCAGCCAGAGCAAGCCCCTGTTCGAGCACTCGGTGCGCGAGCGCTACCGCCATCCGGGTGCGCCCCTGCTGCGCACCCTACCCAATGGCCACCAGGTGGTGCAGACCACGGCCCAGGGCGAAATCTTCATGATCGGTGCCGGCGCCGGCCCGCGCGGCGAGCGGCCCTTTGTGGACCGGCTCTCGATCCGGGACCTCAGCGTGCAGCGTCTCTTCCAGTCGGGCGAGCAGGCTTATGAGCTGCCCCTGCTGCCGCTGGATGAGCGCCGCTGGCTGCTGCAGCGCGAAAGCCCGGTGGAGCCCCCCAATCTCTATCTGCGCGAGCTCGGCACGGGCGGCAATGGCGCGGCAGCCCCCCAGGCCCTGACCCGCATCAAGGACCCCAGCCCGCAGCTGCGCCGCATCAAGCGCGAGCTGGTCAGCTTCAAGCGGGCCGACGGGGTGGAGCTCTCCTTCTGGCTCTATCTGCCGCCGGACTACAAGGAGGGCGAGCGCCGCCCGGCCCTGGTCTGGGCCTATCCCCTGGAGTTCAATGACGCCACCGTGGCCGGCCAGCTCAGTGGCGCACCCAGCCGCTTCGCCAGCTTCCCCGGCATCAGCCCGCAGCTGCTGGCCCTGGAGGGCTTCGTGGTGCTCAACGAGGCCACCATGCCCGTGGTGGGCGAGCAGCGCAGCATGAACGACGGCTTCATCGAGCAGATCACGATGAATGCCCGCGCCATCATCGACAAGGCAGAGGAGCTGGGCGTGGTCGACCCCAAGCGCCTGGCCATCGGCGGGCACAGCTACGGCGCCTTCATGGCCGCCAATCTTTTGGCCCACACCAAGCTCTTCAAGGTGGGCATCGCGCGCAGCGGGGCCTACAACCGCACGCTCACGCCCTTCGGCTTCCAGAGCGAGCGCCGCTCGCTCTGGGACGCACGCGAGACCTATCTCAAGCTCTCGCCCCTGCTCTATGCCGAGCGCATCAAGGAACCCCTGCTGCTGATCCATGGCGAGGCCGATGCCAACTCCGGCACCTACCCCATGCAGAGCGAGCGCCTCTACCAGGCCCTGTCCGGCCTGGGCGGCACGGTGCGTTATGTGAGCCTGCCTTACGAAGGCCATGGTTACACGGCCCGCGAGTCGGTGGGCCATGTGCAGTGGGAGATGGCGCAGTGGCTGCGCAGCCATCTGGGCGATCCGCGCGGGGCCGACCCGCGACCCTGACCGCCCAGGGGAGCAGGGGCCTTCGCCCTTCAGAGCACGGTGCTGATCTGCGTGTCTCCGGCGCCAGGGCGCAGGGGCAGCACGATGTGGAAGCAGGCGCCGCCACCCTCGCGGTTCTCGGCGTGGATATGACCGCCATGGATCTCGACGATCTTGCGGCAGATGGCCAGGCCCAGGCCGGTGCCGCCCGAACCGTCCTTGGTGTTGCTGCTCTGGATGAAGGCCTCGAAGATCTGGTCCAGCTCCTCGGGCGGAATGCCGGGGCCGCGGTCGGCCACACTGATGTGCACCTCATGCTCGGGCGTGAGCCGGGCTTCCAGCTCGATGGTGCCGCGCTCGGGTGAGAACTTGATGGCATTGGCCAGCACATTGCGGATCACCTGCTGGAAGCGCAGCGGGTCGGCCTTGGCCATCAGGGGGCGGTCGCCCAGGCGGCTTTCCAGGCGCAGATGGCGCCGTGCCAGCAGGGGCTCCAGCTCATGCGCCACCGACTCCATCAGCTGGCGCAGCTCGCAGCGCTCGAGATCGAAGGTGCCCACCGCGCTCTCGATCTTGGAGACGTCCAGCAGATCATTCACCAGGGCCAGCATGCGCTGACCCGAGGCATGGATGTCGGTGAACATGGCCGCCAGCTTGGGCGTGTCGCGCCCCCGCATCTGGCCCAGCTCCGAGAAGCCCAGGATGGACTGCAGGGGCGTGCGCAGCTCGTGGCTGATATTGGCGATGAACTCGGACTTGGCGCGCGAGGCCTCCTCGGCCGCGTCACGCGCCTCGCGGGTGGCGCGTTCGGCGGCGCGGAACTCGCTCACATCGGTGAGCGTGGCCAGGATGCCCAGGCCGCCGTCGCGCGGGTCGGGCACGGCCACCTTGGTCACCAGCATGTCGTGGGTGCGGCCATCGCGGTGCAGCAGGCGGGTCTCGTAGCTCAGGCGCCCGCCCTGCTCGCGCAGCTGGCGGTCCTGGGCCTCGTGCACCGCACGTTCATGCGGGGGCATGAAGAAGCCCACCTCCCGGCCTATCACCTCCTGGCGGCTGCGTCCGGTGAACTCCTCCCAGGCGCGGTTGACCGTGACATAGCGGCCGCGGGCATCGAACATGGACACCGGCTGCGGGCTCAGCTCCAGCAGCTGCTCGCTGAACTGCAGCTGCAGCTGCAGGCGTTCCTCGGCCTGGCGGCGCTCGGTCACGTCCACCGCGCTGCCGGCAAAACCCAGCAGCTGGCCCTGTCCCTGCAGAGGCACCACGGCCACCTGAAAATGCCGCAGCTGTCCATCGCCGCTGCGCAGCGAGACCTCGGCGCTGCGCACCCCGGCACGGTCGCTGGCGCTGAACAAGGCCGCTACCCGCGCCTGGTCTTCGCCTTCCACCAGATCGGCCAGGGCCTGGCCCAGGGCATGCTCGGCGCGCTCGCGGTTGAGCATGCCCCAGCGCGCATTGACAAAGCTCAGCCGGCCCTGGGCATCGGTGCGGAAGATCAGCTCCTGCACGCTCTTGAGCAGCACGCTGAGCTCGCGCTCGCGCAGCGCCACCTGCTCGTGAGCCCGGTCCAGGGCGCGGCGCGCGGCCTCGCGCACCCGCAGGCTGCGCAGCAGGATCTGGGCGCCCGCCGCGATCAGACTCAGCAGGACCACGCCGGCCCCCAGCAGCAGCCAGAGGCTGTCGCGCCAGTCCTGCAACGCCGCCTGCTCGTCCTGTTCCACCAGCACCACCAGGGGGCGGCCGCGTGCCACCCGATAGGCCACCAGCTGGCTGCCCGGCTGCAGGCCGGCCCCGCCATAGCCGCCGTGCTCCTGTTGCTGGAGCAGTCCCTTGAAGACCGGATGCCCGGACAGGCTGCTGCCAAGGGCCTGGGGCACGCCCGCGGTCGCCGCCAGCAACTGGCCGCCATAGGAGGCCAGGGCCGCGCGCTCCGCCACATCATTGCCCAGCACCGACTGCTGGTAGTTGGCCAGGGTGTCCGGATTGATCAGGGCCAGCAGCAGCAGCTCCTGGCCGGCCGGGCCGAGCACCCGCCGCGCCAGAGGCAGCATGCTCACGGCCGAGCCCAGTTCATGGTGCGCCAGACTGCTCAGCCCGCGTCCCGGGCGCAGCGGCATCAGCAGCTCGCGTCCCGCTGCGGGCAGTGGCCCCAGCTGTGCCAGATCCACGCGCAGGCCCTGGTCGCGCGGGTCGGAACTGGCCAGCACCTGGCCCTGCATGTCCAGCACCGCCAGGCCGCGCAGCACGGGCTGGGCCAGCAGGGCCTGGCCCAGCAGGGGCTGCAGGCTGGCCGCGTCCTGACGGGGCTGCAGGCGCAGGCCGTCGGCCACGGTGCGCAGCACCAGGGCGGCGGATTCCAGGCTGCGGGTGGCGTGATCTTCGAGCACCCGGGCCAGCAGTTCCAGGCGCTCGCGCTCGGTCTGCAGGGCTTCCCGACGCTCGTACCAGGCCAAGGCCAGCAGGGACGCGATGCAGCCCAGGGCCAGGGCCAGGGCCGCCACACGCACGATGCGCCCGAGCCGGGCGCTCTGGCCCACGCTCAGGGGCATGCGGGACCGCCTGTGCTGCGCCGTCTCACTGGGTCACCACGATCTCGCTCAGGCCGTAGCGGGCGGCAGCGGCCTTGAGGCGGCCGTCGCGCTTGATGGCGGCCACGAACTCGTCCAGGCGCGCCAGCCAGGCCGCGTCGTTCTGACGCGTGGCGTAGGCATAGGGCAGCACATGGAAGGGCTGGGGCGGCGGCACGAGGCGGGCCCAGTCGGCGTTGTCCAGCAGGCGGCGGCTGTAGGGATAGTCGGTCATGAAGACGTCGATGCGGCCAGCTTCCAGCTCACGCTCGCGCGTGGCCGGCGGGCGCACCACCACCACCTGGGCCTTCTTGAGGGCCGCGCTCATCACCGGCTCCATGAAAGTGCCCGCCTGCACGCCCACCAGCACGCCGGGGCGGTCGATATCGGCCCAGTCGCGCACGGCGCGGTTGGAGCGGGTGGTCACGCCATAGATATCGCTCTGCAGGTAGGGCTTGGTGAAGGCCATGCGGGCCTGGCGCTGGGGCAGCACGCCCACGGCGAACATGGCCACATCGCAGCGGCTGCTGCTCACGTCCTCGATCAGCTGGGTGAAGGAGGACTCCACGTATGTGAGCTTGAGCTTGAGGTCCTTGGCCAGCTCGGCGGAGAGCTCGATGTCGATGCCGCCCAGCTGCTGGGTGTTGGGGTTGCGGTAGGTGATGCCGTAATAGTCCGGCCAGATGCAGACCTTGAGCTCACCGCTGGTGCGCAGGCGCTGCAGGGTGGGAACATCGGCCGCGGCGGCCGGGCGAGCCGCCAGCAAGGCCTGGGCGCCCAGCAGCAGCCCCACGGCCAGCAGGCGCCAGGTCTTGCCATGGGACATAGAAAGGCTCTGTGAGCGGCTCTTCATGATCTGCATCCTCGGGCTTTCACTCGTTTTCGACCAGGGTCTCGAAGTTGGGCGGCTGGCGATTGATGCGATCACGCAACTCCAGCAGCGGGGCGGCATGCCTCAGGAAGGTGTCGACGATGCGCGGATCGAAGGCCGTGCCGCGTTGCTCGGCCAGCATGCGCAGGGCCACCTCGGTGGAAAAGGCCTTGCGGTAGCAGCGATCCATGGTGAGAGCGTCGAAATAGTCCACCACGGCCACGATGCGGGCCGAGAGCGGGATGGCCGTTCCCGCCAGACCACCGGGATAGCCGCTGCCGTCCCAGCGCTCGTGGTGCCCCAGGGCCACCTCGGCCGCCAGCTGAAACAGCGGAATGCGCGAACGCCCCAGGATCTTGGCCCCCATGCGCGGATGCTCGTTCATGACGGCCCGCTCCTCGGCGGTGTAGGCGCCGGGCTTTTTGAGCACGGCGTCGGGAATGCCGATCTTGCCGATGTCGTGCATGGGTGCGGCGCGGCTGAGCTGGTGCGCGAAGGTGGCCGGTTCGCCCATCAGCAGGGCCAGGGCCTCGGCCATATAGCCGATGCGCAGGATGTGGACGCCAGTGTCGTCGTCCTTGAAGTCGGCCGCCAGGGACAGGCGCAGCAGGGCCTCGTGGTGGGCACGCGAGACCTCGCGCAGGGCCTCGTTGCGCTCGTGGTACATGCGCCCCAGATCCATCACGATGCGCTCCATCTGCGCGGCGGCCGCGGCATCGAAGACGCGGTCACTGGGCGGCGGGGGTGGCGGCGGAGGCGGCATGAAGGGGCCGGGCGAGGTGGGCTGCAGCATGGGCCGGACCTCCTCAGGCCGAGAGCGGCAGGCTGGCCAGGTGATCGATCAGCTGCAGGGGACTGAAGGGCTTGACCATATAGGCGTCGGCCCCGGCGCGCAGGCCGGCCTCGCGGTCGCGGGCCTGGCCACGGGCGCTCAGCAGGATGACCTGCATGCCGGCGAAGCGCGTGTCGGCCTTGAGCCGGGCGCAGACCTCCAGCCCGTCCAGGGCACCGGGCATCATCACGTCCAGCAGCACCACATCGGGCCGCAGGGCCGCGGCCAGCTGCAGGGCGCTTTCGCCATCGGCAGCCTCATGGATCTGGTAGTCCTCGAACTCCAGGGTCATGCGGATCAGCCGGCGGATATCGGCGTGGTCGTCAACGATCAGAACGGTCTTGCTCATGGCGCACTCCTGCGGCTCTTGGCTTGGCTCTATTATTGTTTGTATCACTTTTATCAATCAAGTCCTGTTTGACCAGAGTGGCCCAAAAATCGGCAAAATTGCGCAATGCCCAAGCCCAGTCCCGCATTGACCGCCCCCCTGCCCGAATCCCAGGCCGACTACAGCACCCTGGAGGTGGCGCGCCTGCTGGGCATGGCCGTGCGCTCGGTGCAGCTGATGGTGGACCGCGGCGAGCTGGAAGCCTGGAAAACGCCGGGCGGCCACCGCCGCATTGCCCGTGCCTCGGTGGAAGCCTGGCTGGCGCGGCGCGGTGGCGGTGCCGCGGCAACGGCTGCTGCCGGAGCCGCCATCGCCGCCCCGGCCCCGGCCCCGGCCAGCAAGCCGGCGGGCGGCGCCCAGCGCCCGCGCCTGCTGCTGATCGAGGACTCGGTGCACTACCAGACCCTGATCTCCATGCTGCTGGCCCAGCAGTTCCCCGAGCTGGAGCTGCATATGGCCTCGGACGGGATCGCGGGTCTGGCCATGTATGGCCAGCTCCAGCCCGAGCTGCTGCTGGTGGACATCCTGCTGCCGGGCATCGACGGCGCCACCCTGATCACCAGCCTGCGCTCCCAGCCCCAGTTCGCCGGCAGCCGTCTGATCGTGGTGACCTCGCTGGACGAGGCCCAGCGCCAGCCCTATGAGTTCGCCCTGCAAGGCCTGCCCGTGGTGCACAAGCCCCGTCTGGTGACCGAGCTGCCCGCCCTGCTGCGCCAGCAGCTGGGGAGCCGCCGGGAGAGCGCGCTCTCATGAGCCGCGCGGGCCGCCCCCGGGTGCTGCTGGTCGAGGATGACCTGTCCCTGCAGCGCTTTGTGCAGCTGGCCCTGGAAGACTTCGAGATCGAGCTGCTGACCGTCGGCTCCGTGGATGCAGGCCTGGCCGAGCTGGCGCGGGCCCCGGCCGCCCTGGTGCTGACCGATCTGATGCTGCCCGACCGCTCCGGTTTCGAGCTGATCGAGGCCCTGGCCGCCCAGCCCGCCCTGCGTGCCGGCGCCCGGCTGGCCGTGTTCAGCGCCGGGCTGACCCCCAGCACCCGGGAGCGCCTGGAACGCCCCGAGGTCTGGCGCCTGCTGTCCAAACCCTGCGGCCTGGCCGAGCTGGAAGCCTGTGTGCGCGATGCCCTGGCCGCGGAGGTGGTCGTGCCGGCCCCGCCCTCCGCACTCGAGCTCACACCCGAGCCCACGCCCGAGGCGGACGATGCCGGCCCGCCCCAAGCCCGCCAGGCCGCCGCCATTGCCGAGCATTTCGGCGGCAATACCCCGCTCTATCACGCCTTCCGCGCCAGCTGCCTGCAACAGTTCCGGGCCGATATGGCTGAAGGCGATCAGGCCCTGGCCGGCGGCGATGCGCCGGCCCTGCGCCGCCTGGCTCACAGCCTCAAGTCGGTGCTGCTGAGCCTGGGCCACGACCAGGAGGCAGCCCTGGCCAAGGCCCTGGAGCTGGCCGGCGAGCAGGCCGACACGGCGGCGATGCGCGCGCTCTGGCCCCGGCTGCGCACCGCCCTGGGCGCGCTGCGTTAGGCCCGCAACCCGCTGCGGCGCCGGTTCGATCGGCAAATGTGATAGGTTTCACGCAGAAAATTGATACACGTATCACTTGTATCAATTAAGATTCGGACATCACGATCCAACACCCGGCTGCCCCCGGGTCTCACGCGATGTCCACCGCCACCCTCCCCCTCGTCGAAGCCCGCCCCAGCGCGGCCGCTGCCATGCCCCTGGCCCTGGCCGGATCTGTTCTGCCCGACGCGCAAGGAGGTGCGGATGAGGCCGCCGGGGCCCTGGAACTGCTGTGCTTTCGGGCCGGCGGTCAGGAATACGGCCTGCCCTTGCGCAGCATCCAGGAGATTCGCAGCCACCAGAGCGCCCTGCCCATCCCGGGCCAGGACAGCGCGGTGCTGGGCGTGCTGGACCTGCGTGGCCAGGTGATCGCCCTGCTGGACCTGCGCCGCCTGCTGGGGCTGCCCACCGCACCGGCCGAAGACGCGGCCCTGCGCGCCGTGATCGTGCTGGTGCACGAGGAGCGTCGCCTGGGCCTGGTGGTGGACGAGGTGCTGGATGTGCTGCCCGTGCCGCCCCAGCGCCTGCGCCTGCTGCCCCAGCTGCCGGGCGACTTCGCCCACCGCCATCTGCGCGCCCTGGTCAGCACCGAGACCCAGCGCCATGTGCTGCTGCTCGATCCCAGCCCCTGGATCGCCGCCCACGCCAGCGCCTGAAACCCCACATCTCACAGGAACCACTGCCATGAACTTCATGAAGATGAATCTGCGCGCCCGTCTGCTGATGGGTTTCGGCGCCGTGCTGCTGCTCACCGTGCTGCTCTCGGTCTGGGCCGTGATGCAGCTGAGTGCCCTCAAGTTCAACACCGACCAGATGGGCGAGAACTGGCTGCCCAGCATCGAGGCCAGCGGCACCATGAATGCCGCCCTGGGCAATATGCGCATGTCCTATCTGCGCCTGACCCTGGCCCACAGCCCCGAGGAACGTGAGAAGTTCAATGCCGAGCTGAGCAATAACCGCGAGGCTTTCGACAGGGCCCTCAAGCGCTATCTGCCCCTGGTCTCCAGCCCCGAGGAAAAGAAGATCGCCGAGGCCCTGCAGCGCTCCACCAGCGCCTATTTCGATCTGGGTGCCCAGCTCCAGCGCCTGGTGAGCGAGGGCAAGGTCGAGGAGGCCCAGACCCTCAGCGGCACCAAGATGCGTGACGAGGGCCAGACCGTGCGCCAAGAGATCGAAAACGTGGTCAAGATCAATGTGGACGGCGCGGCCGATGAGCAGCGCGAGGCCCAGCAAACCTATACCCACGCCCTGTGGAGCATCGCGGCGGCGGCCGGATTGGCCGTGCTGGTCGGCCTGGTCCTGGCCTGGCGCATTGCCGCCGATCTGGGCCGCCGCGTGGGCAGCGCCGCCCGGGCCGCCGACCGCTTTGCCGATGGCGATCTGGTGCAGCCCATCGAGGCCGAGGGGCACGACGAGGTGGCCCAGATGCTGCAGGCCATGCAGCGCATGCAGCAGCAGCTGGCCAAGCTGGTCAACGGCGTGCGCGAGAACGCGGAGAGCGTGGCCACCGCCAGCGCCGAGATCAGCCAGGGCAATAGCGATCTGAGCAGCCGCACCGAGAAGCAGGCCTCGGCCCTGCAGCAGACCGCCGCCTCGATGGAAGAGATCAACGGCACGGCCCAGAACAATGCCGACAACGCCGCCCAGGCCAGCCAGCTGGCCAACCAGGCCTCGGGCGTGGCCGACCAGGGCAGTCAGGTCGTCGGCGAGGTGGTCAACACCATGCGCGAGATCGAGCAGGCCTCGCGCCAGATGGAGGAAATCATCTCCGTGATCGACGGCATCGCCTTCCAGACCAATATCCTGGCGCTGAACGCCGCGGTGGAAGCCGCCCGGGCCGGTGAGCAGGGTCGTGGTTTCGCGGTGGTGGCCGGCGAGGTGCGCAGCCTGGCCCAGCGCAGCGCCGAGGCGGCCCGCCAGGTCAAGACCCTGATCAACAAGAGCGTGGAGCGCGTGAACGCCGGCTCCACCCTGGTGGACAAGGCCGGCAGCACCATGCTGGAGGTCAAGGCCTCGGTGCAGCGCGTCAGCGACATCGTCGGCGAGATCGCCGCGGGCAGCCGCGAGCAGATGAGCGGCGTCTCCCAGGTGAGCGAAGCGGTGAGCCATATGGACCAGGCCACCCAGCAGAACGCCGCCCTGGTGGAGGAAAGCGCCGCCGCGGCCGAAAGCCTGCGCCAGCAGGCCGACACCCTGGTGCAAGCCGTGGCCGTGTTCCGCACCAGCGAGAGCGCCGCCGCCCCCGGCACGCCGCGCGCCACCCCCGCCGCCCCGGCCACCGGTGCCACCTTTGTGGAGCGCCGCGGCCCGCAGCGCGCAACCAATGTGAGCCGCCCCGACTTCGGCCGCAAGCCCGCTGCCCCCGCCTCCGCGCCCACCGCCACGACCGCGACCGGCACGGACGGGGAATGGGCCAGCTTCTGAGTCTCGACCACAAGCCGCAGGGAGTTTTCACATGCGCGCCGCTCTCTTCCCGCAGGATCCCGCCCCGCCCAGCCGCGTCTGGGAACCGGTACAGCCCGAGTATCTGGGCCTGAGCCTGGACGGGCAGGACTATGCGGTCGATCTGCAGCATGTGCAGGCCCTGCGCCGCCAGGACGGCGATGCCGCCGGAATGGGCCTGCACGACGAACGCCAGCAGCAATACCTGCCCGTGGTGGACCTGCACGGCCTGGACGGCGAGCCCGCCCCGCCCACCCGCGGTGGCGTGCTGGTGATCCTGGAGGCCGGGCACGGGCGTCTGGCCCTGCTGGTGGACCGGGTGGGCGAGGTGCTCTGCCCCGAGCCCGAGCTCAGCCCGCCCGAACCGCAGCAGCGCGCCCGCGGCCTGCTGATGCGCGGCCCCCGCGGCCTGTGCCGGGTGCGCTTGATCGACCCGCTGGCCCTGCTCGAACACCTGGGGCCGGGCCCGCAGCGCTGAGGCCGGCATGAAGACCTCGCAACACCTGGCACGCTGGATGGTGGCAGGCAATCTGCTGGTGGCCCTGCTGCTGGTAGCGGCCACCGTCATCAATCTGCGTACCAGCCGGGAGGTCGATCTGGAGCGGGCCCGCGACACGGCCGAGAACCTGGCCCACGCCCTGAGCCTGGAGCTGGACGCCGAGCTGCGCCTGGTGGACAACGCCCTGAGCACCATCGCCCAGCGCAGCGCCAGGCAGGCGACGGCTGCCCTGAGTCGAGAGGCTCTGGCCGAGGCGGTCGGGGAGCAGGCGCCGCTGCTGCCCTTCGTGAAGGCCATACGGGTCAGCGATGCCGAGGGCCGGGTGCAGTACGGCCTGGCGGGGACGGATCGCAACTTCTCCATCGTCGACCGGCATTACTTCGAGCTGGCGCGCCGCTCCGACCGGATGGTGGTGTCCGAACCGCTGCTGAGCCGTGCCTTCGACGAATGGTGCGTGGTCGCCGCCCGGCCGCTGCGCGCCAGCAACGGTGACTTTCTCGGCGTGGTCTACGCCGTGCTGTCGGCCCGGCATTTCCAGGAGGTCTTCGCCCGCTTCGCCGTGGGCCGCGATGGCTCGCTGGCGCTGCGCTCGCGCGAGATGCGTCTGGTGGCGCGCCATGTGAGCACCGGTCCCGGCACGGAGCAGGGCCTGGGTTCGGATCTCATCTCCAACGAGCTGCGCAGGAGCGTGGCGCGCAACCCCGAGCTGGGCTGGTACATCACGCCAACGGCGCTGGACGGCGTGGAGCGCCTGACCGCCTACCGCAAGGTCACCGACTATCCGCTCACGGTGCTCGCCGGCCTGAGCACCGAGCAGTATCTGGAGCCCTGGCGCTCGGTGGTCTGGCGGCACTGGGCCTTCACGCTGGGCGTGATCGCCATGGTCATGCTGGGCTCGGGCCTGCTGTATCGGCAGCACCGGCGCATGAACGGCGCGCGGCTGCAGTCCGCACGTCTGGCCCACGAGCAGCGCCTGCTGCTGGACAACGAGCTGGTGGGCATGCTGCGCGTGCAGGGCGACACCCTGGAATGGGCCAACCGGGCGGCCAGCCAGATGCTGGGCTATCCGGCCGAAACCCTGAGCGGCCGCTCGCTGCGCCGACTCTGCCCCGGATTGCCCGCCGACGCCGCCACGGGCGCGGGACGCTTCCGGGCCCAGCTCAAGATGCAGCGGGCCAATGGCAGCTCGCTCTGGGTGGACCTGAACGGCGCCGCCCTCAACGAGCGCGAGTCCCTCTGGATGCTGGTCGATATCGATGCGCTCAAGCACAGCGAAGAGCAGGCCCGCCACCTGGCCCTGCATGACCCGCTGACGGGGCTGGCGAACCGGCGCCTGCTCGAGATCCAGCTCGAACAGGCCCTGCTCCATGCGCGGCGGGCCGGCGGTGAGTTGGCCATCGGCTACCTGGATCTGGATGGCTTCAAGCCCGTCAACGACCTGCACGGCCACGAGGCCGGCGATCTGGTGCTCAAGGTGGTGGCGGAACGCTTGAGTCAGGCGGTGCGGGGCAGTGATGTCGTGGCGCGCCTGGGCGGCGACGAGTTCGTGCTGCTGCTGGCGGGGGCCGAGGGCGAGGCCGGCGCCCAGGCCGTGCTGCAGCGCTGCATGGAGGCCGTGCGCCTGCCCATCGTCCTGGCCGACGGCAGCGCGGTCCGGGTGGGCTGCAGCGTGGGCCTGGCCCGCAGCGGCACTCAGGGCGACTCGGCGGACAGCCTGCTCGCCGCCGCCGACGCGGCCATGTACCACGCCAAGCGCGGCGGCCGGGGCCGGATCTCCTCCCTGTCCTGCCCGGTGGCGCTGGCAAGCGCCTGAGCCGGCGCCACGCGCTCAGATCGCCAGCGGGTCCACGTCCACCGCCCAGCGCTGCAGGCCGCGCTGCTCGCGCTTGAGGGCGTGCAGCTCGGGCATCCACAGCCAGAGCAGGCGCTGCAGGGCGCCGCGCGTGGGCGACTCCACCAGCATCTGCATGCGCTCCATATTGGCCACCCGCGCCACGCTCATGGGCACGGGCGGGTAGATCATCAGCTCGCGGGCCTCGGGCAGGGCCTGGGCCCAGCGCGCCGCCGCCGCGAGAAAGCCCTGAGCCGCCTCGGCCGTACGCGCCTCGGCGCGCAAGAGGGCCAGGTGTGAATAGGGCGGCAGGCCAGCGCTCTCGCGCTCGGCCAGCTGGCTGCGGGCAAAGGCCTCGAAGTCGTGCTGCAGCAGGGCGCGGTAGAGCGCATGCTCGGGGTGCCAGGTCTGCACCCACATCTCGCTGCGCGCGGCCTGTTCGGCATCGCGGCCGGCGCGGCCCGCCGCCTGCATCAGCAGGGCGAAGAGGCGCTCAGGCGCGCGGAAGTCGCTGCTGAAGAGCGCGCTGTCGGGGTTGATGGCGGCCACCAGGGTGATGCGGCGGAAGTCATGGCCCTTGGTCACCATCTGGGTGCCCACCAGGATGTCCACCTCGCCCTCGTGCACCGCCTGCAGCTGGCTTTCCAGCGTGCCCTTGAGGCGGGTGGTGTCGGCATCGATGCGAGCCACGCGCGCGCCGGGCAGGGCCGCGGCCAGTTGCTCCTCCAGCTGCTCGGTGCCGCGGCCCAGGGGCGCGATGTCCTGGTTGCCGCAGTCGGGGCACTCGGCCGGCACGCGCTGGCTGAAGCCGCAGTGGTGGCAGCGCAGGGTGCGGTCGTTCTTGTGGAAGACGCGGTAGGCGCTGCAGTGCGGGCATTCGCTCTTCCAGCCGCATTCGGCGCAGTGCAGCACCGGCGCATAGCCGCGCCGGTTCAGGAACACCAGGCTCTGCTCGCCCGCCTCCAGGCGCTGGCGCAGCGCGGCCAGCAGCTGAGGCGACAGCGCCGTGGTCACGCCCTTGCGGCGCGGCAGGCTGTTCATGTCGAAGAGCCGCACCCGCGGCAGGGCACCGCCGCCGATGCGCTGCGGCAGGGCCAGGCGCAGATAGCGGCCGGTGTTGGCATGTTGCCAGCTCTCCAGCGAGGGCGTGGCCGAGCCCAGGATCACCGGCACCTTCTCCAGGCGGGCGCGGTAGACGGCCAGGTCGCGGGCGGAGTAGCGTGCGCCGTCCTGCTGCTTGTAGGAGGGGTCGTGCTCCTCGTCCACCGCGATCAGGCCCAGCTCGGGCAGGGAGGCAAAGACCGCCAGCCGCGTGCCCAGCACCAGGCGAGCACGGCCCAGATGAGCCTCCAGCCAGTTGCCCAGGCGCTGGGCCGGGGTGAGCGCGCTGTGCAGGGACACCATGGGCGTGCCGGCAAAGCGCTCGGCAAAGCGCGCCTCCAGCTGTGGTGTGAGATTGATCTCGGGCACCAGGACCAGCACCTGGCGGCCCTGGCTCAGCGCATGCTCGGCGGCGCGCAGATAGACCTCGGTCTTGCCGCTGCCGGTGACGCCATAGAGCAGCACCGGCGGCGGTGCGGCATCGCCGGGTGCCTGCAGCAGTTCGTCCAGTCGCGCCAGCGCCTGGGCCTGGTCGGGGCTCAGCAGGGGCGGGGTGCCAGGCCCCACGGCGGCGGGGTCAGGGCTTGCCCGGGCGGCCGCGGCCTTCTCCTGCTCCTTCGCCTGCTTCTTGTCCAGCTTCTTGAGCCGAGCCTGGAGCTGCTCCGGCGTGAGCTCGCGCAGCTGGGGGGGCAGCAGCGAGAGCGCCACCTCGCCGATGCTGCGCTGGTAGTAGCTGGCGGCAAATTCCACCAGTTCGCACCAGCGCGGCGAGAGCGGGGGCAGCGCGTCCAGCACCGCCAGCACCGGGCGCAGCTGGGCCTCGTCCAGCGCGGCGGCGTCGGCCTCGCCCGGGCCCGGCCAGACGATGCCGGCCAGCTCGCGCCGGCCCAGGGGCACGCGCACCAGGCTGCCAGGCGCGATGGGGCCCTCGCTCAGATAGTCCAGCGGCGCGTTCAGGCCGCTGTGCTGCGGGGCCTCGACCGCGACGCGCAGACGCTGACTCACTGAGACCTCCGCTCAAGCGCCGTCTGAGCTTTGGAGCCCAAGTGGCTGATCCACAAGACTTTTCCCAGAAGGGGCAATTTCTGTGGATAACTTTGTGGGTGACTTGCTAACAGTCGCGCCATCCGGCGGGCCCGGCGCGGCCGGGCTTTGCAAAAGCCATTCCCCCCCAAATCGGTGCAATCCTTATGAATCAAGCACTTAGCCGTCCATCGGGGAAACACCGAGAGCCGGACGGACTTTGTCCACGGCCCCGCCTCGCTGGCTACAAACTGGGGATAAGTCAAGGCCTGAGTGCTTACTTACCGGGCCGGGGCCGCCGTTGAATGCACGCCTGAGCCCCGCCTTAGGCGGCGCTGCGCAGCTGACGCGAGTAGCGGTGCACCTCGTCCACCAGCTCGGCCACGCTCTCGGGCGGCGTGTGCTGGCTGATGCCGTGGCCCAGATTGAAGATGTGACCATCCCAGCCCCCATCGGCGCGCTGCGGGCGGCCAAAGCTGTCCAGCACCGCGCGGGCCTGCTCGCGTACCGCAGCGGGCGGAGCGAAGAGCACATTGGGGTCCAGATTGCCCTGCAGGGCCACCTTGTCGCCCACGCGGGCGCGGGCCTGGCCCAGGTTGGCGGTCCAGTCCAGCCCCACCACATCGGCGCCGGCGGCGGCGATCTCGTCCAGCCACAGGGCGCCACCCTTGGTGAAGAGGATGGCCGGGATACGCTGGCCCTCATGCTCGCGCTTGAGCTGGGCCAGCACGCGCCGCGAGTAGTCCAGGCTGAAGCGCTGGAACATGCCGTCGGCCAGCACGCCGCCCCAGCTGTCGAAGATCATCACCGCCTGGGCGCCGGCCTCGATCTGGGCGTTGAGGTAGGCGGCCACGGCATCGGCATTGATCTGCAGGATGCGGTGCATCAGGTCCGGGCGCGCGTACATCAGGCTCTTGACCTGGCGGTAGTCATCGGAGCCGCCGCCTTCCACCATATAGCAGGCCAGGGTCCAGGGGCTGCCGGAGAAGCCGATCAGGGGCACGCGGCCGTTCAGGGCGCGACGGATGGAGGTGACGGCGTCGAACACATAGCGCAGCTTGTCCAGGTCCGGCACGGCCAGCGCGGCCACGGCGGCCTCGTCGCGCACGACCTTGGCGAACTTGGGGCCCTCGCCCTGGGCGAAGGACAGGCCCAGGCCCATGGCATCGGGCACGGTGAGGATATCGCTGAACAGGATGGCGGCATCCAGCGGGTAGCGCTCCAGCGGCTGCAGCGTGACCTCGGTGGCGTAGTCCACATTCGTGGCCAGGCCCATGAAGCTGCCCGCCTTGGCCCGGGTCTCGCGGTACTCGGGCAGATAGCGGCCGGCCTGGCGCATCAGCCACAGCGGCGTATGGTCCGTGGGCTGGCGCAGGCAGGCGCGCAGGAAATTGTCGTTTTGCAGCTGGGGGAATGCGCTCATGGTCTGGCATTATCCGCTGCGACATCGGCTTGATTCCGGCGCCGGCGGCGCAAGATAGCGATCGAGCCATTGAGATACATCAAGGAGGAAACGCGATGCCCGTCCCGACCCTGCGCCGCGGCGCCCTGGCTGCCCTGCTGATCAGCGCCACCCTGGCCCTCTCGGGCTGCGGCTACAACGAGTTCCAGCGTCTGGATGAGCAGGTCAAGGCCAGCTGGGCCGAGGTGCTGAGCCAGTACCAGCGCCGCGCCGACCTGATCCCCAATATCGTCAACACGGTCAAGGGCGAAGCCAATTTCGAGCAGGAAACTCTCACCAAGGTGGTGGAGGCGCGCGCCAAGGCCACCAGCATCCAGGTCACGCCCGAGCTGGCCAATGACCCGGCGGCGCTCAAGAAGTTCCAGGCCGTTCAAGGCGAGCTCTCTGGGGCGCTGAGCCGCCTGCTGATGGTCACGGAGAACTATCCCAACCTCAAGGCCAACCAGGGCTTCCAGGACCTGCGCGTGCAGCTGGAGGGCACGGAGAACCGCATCACCGTGGCACGCAACCGCTACATCAAGTCGGTGACCGACTACAACGTGCTGGCGCGCAGCTTCCCGAGCAACCTCACCGCCATGGTCTTCAGCTATCAGGTCAAGCCCAGCTTCGAGGTGGAGAACGAGGCCGCGATCAAGACCGCGCCCACGGTGAGCTTCGACAAGCCGGCCTCCAAGTAAGCCCGCCATGCGGCGGCTGCTGGCCCTTCTTCTGCTGGCCCTGTGCGTCTGGCCCCTGATGGGCCGGGCCCAGGCCGAGCTGCGCCCCCTGCCCGTGCTGACGGCGCGGGTGATGGACAGCACCGGCACCCTCACACCCGCCCAGCGCCAGGCCCTGGAGAACAAGCTGGAGGCCTTCGAGCGCGAGGCCGGGCCGCAGATCGTGATCCTGATGCTGGCGGGCACCGCGCCGGAAGACATCACCGACTACAGCCAGCGTCTGGGCGATGCCTGGAAGCTGGGCCGGCGCGAGGTGGGCGACGGCCTGCTGATCGTGGTGGCCAAGGATGAGCGCAAGGTGCGCATCGCCGTCGCCAAGGCCCTGGAGGGCGCCGTGCCCGATCTGGCAGCGCGCCAGATCATCCAGAGCGCCATCGCCCCCGCCTTCAAGAAGGGTGACTATGCCGGCGGTCTGAACCTGGCCGTGGACCAGCTGCAAGCGCGTATACGCGGCGAGCATCTGCCCGCCCCCGAGCCGCGCGCAGCCGGGCGTGGCGCCACGCCCGACGCCGGCCTGCAGCTGGAAGAGCTGAGCGCCCTCTTCTTCATTGCCGTGCCGGTGCTGGGCGCCCTGCTCACCGCCCTGCTGGGCCGCAAGCTGGGCAGTCTGGCCACCGGCGGCGCGGCCGGGGCTGCGGGCTGGATCTTCAGCAGCAGTGTGCTGATCGCCCTGGGCGCGGGCCTGGGCGCCCTGCTGCTGGTGGGCGTGCTGGGCATTGGCGCGAGCCGGCGGCGCGCGCTGGGTGGCGGCTCGGGCGGCCATGGCAGCGGCGGCCCGGTGATCTGGGGCGGTGGCGGTGGCTGGAGCAGCGGTGGGGGCGGCGGCGGCAGCGACAGCGGCGGCTTCTCCTCCGGCGGCGGTGGCGATTTCGGCGGCGGCGGCGCCTCGGGGGATTGGTGATGCAGCACAAGAGCTTCTGGCGGCGCTTCATCGCCCACCGGCTCTGGGACGAGACCGATGCACGGCGCGTGCTGCCGGCTGCCGCGCTGGAGCGCCTGCGCCAGCGGGTGGCGGCGAGCGAGGCCGCGCACAGCGGCGAGATCCGCCTGTGCGTGGAGGCCAGCCTGCCCCTGTCCTATCTCTGGCGCCGTGCGCCGGCCCGCGAACGCGCCATCGCCCTGTTCGGCAAGCTGCGGGTCTGGGACACCGAGCACAACAACGGCGTGCTGATCTATCTGCTGCTGGCCGAGCAGCGCATCGAGATCGTGGCCGACCGTGGCCTCACACGGCGCGTCGAGCCCGGGAGCTGGGAGCAGATGCTGGACCAGATGCGGGCGGCTTTTCGCCGCGGCGAGTTCGAGGCCGGCCTGACCGACGCGGTGGACCGCATCGGCGCCCTGCTGCTGCAGCACTACCCGCTGGCGCCGGGCGAGGCCAATCTCAACGAGCTGCCGGACCGGCCTACGCTGCTGTAGGCGCCGACTCCGGGCCCAGCAGGCTCAGGCTCTGCAGGCCCACCCAGCTCTCGCCGGGTGCCAGACGCACCGGGTGCTCGATGGCCGCGGCTTCCACGCAGAGCATGTGCTCATAGCCTTGCGGCGGCATATCGGCCAGCTCGGCGCACTTGGCCGCGCCGGGGTTCCAGACCACGGCATCGGCAAAGCCCTGCTGGCGGATCTCCAGGCGCCGCACCAGCCCCTCGCCCTGCTCGGTGAGCAGCAGGGGCTGGCCCAACTGGTAGTAGATGCGGTCCAGGTCCTGCAGGCCCGGGCTGCCGGGCAGCAGCAGATCGCTGCGCTGGCGCTGGGTCTGGCCGGTCACGGCGTCCAGATAATGCAGGCCGGCCAGGCCCGAGAGGCTGGCGTCGCCCAGGGCGCCCAGGCGCAGATAGCTGTGCAGGGCGGTGGTGAACTCGAACTCGCTATCGCCCGTGTTCTCGCAGGCCAGCTCCAGCTCCAGGGTCTGGCCGGCCACGCGCACGCTCAGCTCGGCCTCGAAGCCATGGGGCCAGACCATGCGGCTGGCCGCATCGTCCGTCAGGCGCAGCACGGCCAGGGCGTCGTCATCGCCCACTTCGGCCGAGACGAGCTGCCAGGGCTTGGTGCGCGCAAAGCCGTGTTTCTTGAGCGGACCGCGGCCCGCGAACTGCGGGAAGCACACGGGGACGCCGCCACGGATGGCCTGGCCGGTGGCGAAGGCACTCTTGGGCGAAAGATAGAGCTGCTCGGCGCCGCCGGCCGGCACCCAGGACACCAGATGGGCACCATGCAGCAGCAAGGTGGCACGGGCGCCGTCCGGCGCGAGAAGTTCCAGGGCCTCGAGGCCTTGGTAGCGGGTCAGAGCGATGGGAGTGGCCATGGCGTGAGAGCGAGAGAGGCGGCTTCAAAAGACAAGGCCCGCCGGACTTGCGTCGGCGGGCCTCTGGAATCATACGGCGGCGCACGCGCCACCGGAATTCATCGCGATTACTTCTTGCGGAACTTGCGCAGGGCAGCGATCTGGGCGGCCATGGCAGCGAACTCGCTCTGCGCGGCGGCAAAGTCGATATCGCTCTTGGCGTTCTTCATCGCTTCCTCGGCCAGCTTCTTGGCCTCGGTCGCCTTGGCTTCGTCCAGGTCCTTGCCGCGGATCGCGGTGTCGGCCAGCACGGTCACCGTGCCGGGTTGCACCTCGAGAATGCCGCCGGCCACGAAGACGAACTCCTCGCCGCCTTGAGCCATCTCGATGCGCACGGCACCCGGCTTGATGCGGGTGATCAGCGGCGTGTGCTGGGGCAGGATGCCCAGCTCGCCGTTCTCGCCCGGCAAGGCGACGAACTTGGCTTCGCCGGAGAAGATCTGCTCCTCGGCGGACACCACGTCAACATGAATGGTTGCCATGTTCAATCTTCCTCAGGGTTAGAGACTCAGTGGGACAGAGCTGGGAGCGGCGCACGCGGCGCGCTCCCGGCGCCATGTCTTACTGAATCTTCTTCGCCTTTTCGAAAGCTTCGTCGATGGTGCCGACCATGTAGAAGGCCTGCTCGGGCAGGTGGTCGCACTCGCCGTTGACGATCATCTTGAAGCCGCGGATGGTTTCCTTCAGCGGCACGTACTTGCCCGGCGAACCGGTGAAGACTTCGGCCACGTGGAAGGGCTGCGACAGGAAGCGCTGGATCTTGCGGGCGCGAGCCACGGCCAGCTTGTCTTCCGGCGACAGTTCGTCCATGCCCAGAATCGCGATGATGTCGCGCAGTTCCTTGTAGCGCTGCAGCACGGCCTGCACAGAGCGGGTGGTGCTGTAGTGCTCTTCGCCGATGACGTTCGGGTCGATCTGACGCGAGGTCGAGTCCAGCGGGTCCACGGCGGGGTAGATACCCAGGGCGGCGATGTCACGCGACAGCACGACGGTGGCGTCCAGGTGACCGAAGGTGGTCGCGGGCGACGGGTCGGTCAAGTCATCCGCAGGGACGTACACGGCCTGGATCGAGGTGATCGAACCCACCTTGGTCGAGGTGATGCGCTCCTGCAGGCGGCCCATTTCTTCGGCCAGCGTCGGCTGGTAGCCCACGGCGGAAGGCATGCGGCCCAGCAGCGCGGACACTTCGGTACCGGCCAGGGTGTAGCGGTAGATGTTGTCCACGAAGAACAGCACGTCACGGCCTTCGTCACGGAAGGACTCGGCGATGGTCAGGCCGGTCAGGGCCACGCGCAGACGGTTGCCCGGGGGCTCGTTCATCTGGCCGTAGACCATGGACACCTTGGAGTCCTCGAGCTTCTCCAGGTTCACGACGCCGGAGTCGGCCATCTCGTGATAGAAGTCGTTGCCCTCACGGGTACGCTCGCCCACACCAGCGAACACCGACAGACCCGAGTGAGCCTTGGCGATGTTGTTGATGAGCTCCATCATGTTCACGGTCTTGCCCACGCCGGCGCCACCGAACAGACCCACCTTGCCACCCTTGGCGAAGGGGCAGATCAGGTCGATCACCTTGATGCCGGTTTCGAGCAGTTCCTGCGAGGGGCTCAGCTCGTCATAGGCCGGAGCGGCGCGGTGGATGGAAGCGGTCAGGTCCTGAGCCACTTCGCCACGCTCGTCGATCGGGTTGCCCAGCACGTCCATGATGCGGCCGAGCGTTGCCTTGCCCACGGGCACCTGGATGGTGGTGCCGGTGTTGTAGACCTGGGTGCCGCGGCGCAGGCCGTCGGAAGAACCCAGAGCAATGGTGCGCACCACGCCGTCGCCCAGCTGCTGCTGGACTTCCAGCGTCAGCGCCGAGCCTTCCATCTTCAGAGCGTCGTACACCTTGGGCATCTGGTCACGCGGGAACTCCACGTCCACCACGGCGCCGATGCACTGAACGATCTTGCCCACCGATTGAGTGTTAGCCATTTTTTCGTTCCTTCAATTCCAAAACTATGCTGCTGCTTCGCGCGTTCAGCCGATAGCGGCGGCGCCACTGACGATTTCGCTCAGCTCCTTGGTGATCGCGGCCTGGCGGGTCTTGTTGTAGACCAGCTTCAGCTCACCGATCAGGGTGCCTGCGTTGTCGGTTGCGGCCTTCATCGCCACCATACGGGCCGATTGCTCGGACGCCATGTTTTCCGCGACGGCCTGGTAGACCAGGGCCTCGGTGTAGCGCACCAGCAGCTCGTCGATCACGGTCGCGGCATCGGGCTCGTAGAGGTAGTCCCACGAGTGCTTGCCGGCGCCTTCGGTCTTCATGCCTTCGGTCGACAGGGGCAGCAGCTGCTGCACCACCGGCTCCTGCTTCATCGTGTTGATGAAGCGCGTGTAGCACAGGTAGACCGCCGAGAGCTCGCCCGCGACGTACTTGTCCAGCAGCACCTTGACCGGGCCGATCAGCTTCTCGATATGCGGTTGGTCACCCAGCTGGATGGCCTGAGCCACCACCTTGGCGCCAATCCGGTTCATGAAGCCCAGACCCTTGTTGCCGATCGCCACCACCTCGGCGCTCTGACCCGCGGCTTCCAGCTCCTTGAGCTTGCCGGTGACAGCGCGCAGCACATTGGTGTTGAGGCCACCGCACAGACCCTTATCCGTGGTCACGACCACGAAGCCCGCCGCCTTGGCGCCATCGTTCTGGACCAGGAAGGGGTGCTTGTACTCAGGGTTGGCTGCAGCGAGATTGGCGGCGATATTGCCGATCTTCTCGCTGTAGGGACGAGCCGCACGCATCCGATCCTGCGCCTTGCGCATCTTGGACGCCGCGACCATTTCCATGGCCTTGGTGATCTTCTTGGTGTTCTCGACCGACTTGATCTTGCCGCGTATTTCCTTGCCTGCTGCCATGATTTCTCCTGTTAGGGCCGGGTGCTCACTTGCGCTTGCACCCGGTCATGGTTGCTTAGGCGAAGGACTTCTTGAACGCGGTGATCGCAGCGTTCAGCTCGGCTTCGGCATCCTTGTCCATGGCCTTGTCGGCTTCCAGCTTGGCCAGCAGAGCGGCGTGGCTGGTCTTCAGGAACTGATGCAGACCGTGCTCGAAGGCCAGGACCTTCTTCACTTCGATGTCGTCCAGGAAGCCCTTGTTGGCGGCATACAGCGTCGCGCCCATCAGGCTGATCGGCAGCGGCGAGTACTGAGCCTGCTTGAGCAGCTCGGTCACGCGGGCGCCACGGTCCAGCTGCTTGCGGGTCGCAGCGTCCAGGTCGGAGGCGAACTGCGCGAAGGCAGCCAGCTCACGGTACTGGGCCAGGTCGGTACGGATACCGCCGGACAGCGATTTGATCAGCTTGGTCTGGGCAGCGCCACCGACGCGCGACACCGAGATACCGGCGTTGATCGCGGGACGGATGCCGGCGTTGAACAGATTGGTTTCCAGGAAGATCTGACCGTCGGTGATCGAGATCACGTTGGTCGGAACGAAGGCGGACACGTCACCGGCCTGGGTTTCGATGATGGGCAGGGCGGTCAGGGAACCGGTCTTGCCCTTCACTTCACCCTTGGTGAAGGCTTCCACGTAGTCGGCGTTCACGCGAGCGGCGCGCTCCAGCAGACGGCTGTGGAGATAGAACACGTCGCCGGGGAAGGCTTCGCGGCCCGGGGGACGACGCAGCAGCAGCGAGACCTGGCGGTAAGCCACGGCCTGCTTGGACAGATCGTCATAGACGATCAGGGC
>Ga0233424_10000801_pt1 | contig 34223 bp, 33 predicted proteins | sample Watercolumn_Towu_FD_181011 | JGI IMG/M metagenome (GOLD analysis project Ga0233424, IMG submission 181011) | Freshwater microbial communities from Lake Towuti, South Sulawesi, Indonesia - Watercolumn_Towuti2014_125_MG | ecosystem: Environmental > Aquatic > Freshwater > Lake | place: Indonesia... | reverse complement strand
ACAACGAACGCGACATATCCAAAGCCTCCTATCTCAGCGGAGACTCCTGAATCAATGTGCGCATCAAATTTCAAGAGGCTGATTGGGTTTGGACCCTAGCATCCCGATAACATGCATCGGCGTCTACATTGAAGCCGGGCAGAATGACCGCACCGAGCAAACTGTTCGGGTCAAAGAAAGTTCCCGCTAGGCTTGTCAACCAAACAGAGCGCGTAACAAAGACATGTCAAATATGAGCCATGGTCGATTTTGCATAGCATATTTGCACAAAATGGAATCCCGCAATCGACCCACGCATGGTTGTTTCCTACGGGCAGCTTGTAGCGGCGCGAACGGCTGCTTCGGGCAAAACCGGTCGTTCGCTACTCGCCTTTTCAATGGCGGGTTTGTCCCAAACCTAGTCCTTGGGGGTCGGTTGCCGAACTGCTATCCGCATCTAACATCGGAAAGTTCACGGTGGATTGGGGCCTCCCGATCAATCCGTGGCCCAGACCTCGATCGAGCAACCGACACTTTTTAGCTTTCGATCTGCCGCCCGCCTGGCGCATCTCCGGATAACCACGCTGTTTGCCTCCGACATGCGCGTCGCCGCCTGAATGGCCTTCCAACGCTCCGGATCGTTCACCAACAGCAGCCTCTCCCCCGCCTCCCAGCCGCTGCGGCGCAATGCAGATTCGGCCCGCTTCTCAGGCCAATGCCAGGCTTCCGGCACAACCCAGTCGAGCGCTGGCGGGATGATGCTTCCGCCAACCCAGCCGAGTATCAAAGCCAGACCCGCCGCCCCGGCCAACATCTGGTTCTGTCGCTTTGCGACCCTCACCGCCCCCGTCACCTTTGAAAGCGCGGCGATGGAATTTTGCAGACTGCCCTGAGCAGCCGGTAAGGCTTGATTGGAGTCCCTACGAGCGCCCTGCCCCGCTGCTTCGATCTGCCGAGCAATCATCTCCGGCGTCAGCGCCAGCGCTGGCTTCTGCGCCAGCGCATCGATCGCTTGACGCAAACCATCACAGCTCTGATGGATCAGCGCAAGGTCCTCGCTGTAATTCCGCCCCAGCAAATCCTGCTGCCGCTCGGCAAAGCCATCGACCGCAGCCGTCACCCCGGCCAGACGTCTGGCAACAGCCTCGAGCGCTTGCTCCAGCAGGATTTCGTCGGGCATCGGATCAGGCTCAGCATCGTCCATCCCGCAAAGCTACATCCCCATGCCGAGCCCGCGCGAGAGGCCGAGCGATTTCTGGAGGTCCTGAGACAGCGGTTTCTTGCTCATAGCGTCCAGCCCGAGCTGCGGACGACGGTTCGCCAGCAGCGACTCAAGCTGCGGGTCGCGCTCCAGCCCCTTCGCCATACCGACAAGCGAGGCACGCACCTTGTCCGAAGCCGCCGCGCGGCCGTTCTTGCGAAGCGCCCGATACTGGGCAGACTGCCGTTGCCACTGATCGACAAAACTGTCCGCCCGCCGCTCATTGGCAACAGCAACGCGCTGTGCCTCGATGCGCAGCTTCGCCTGCTGCTCCATCGCCTGGATCGCCCGATCGGTCTTCCCCTTCACCGCTTCAGGGATCAGGCTGAGATCCCGGTTCACCGCCTTGCGCAGATCGCCGAAGCTGTCGGGCCTCAGCGCATTGAGCTCGGCCCCGGCTTTGTCCAGCGCGGTCCGCTGCGAGGCGAGTGGCTGAAGCCCCTTGTTCCGCATGGCGACAATGTCCTGCGCCACCCGCGCAAAGCGCTGCACCGCCTTGTCGAACACCTTTTTGTCGCTCGCCTGTTCGGGCAATGCGACTTTCGTTCTGGCCTGCGCGACTGGCTCGCGCTGCGGCGCTGGGCTTGCGCCCTTGAGCAGATCGGCAAGATGACCGCTGCGGCTGACCTTCAGCCCAGCGCGGGCCTCACGCTGCGGCTGCTGCTCTGCCACCTTCTCCGGCTGCCGAGCATAGTCGCTCGCCATATCCTTGCCCCGCTCGCGGCTGAGCGTGCGGGTAAGCGCCTTGCGATCCGCAAAGTCATCCTTGCCGTAGTGCAGATCGACCAGGGTCCGGTGCCGTGACAGAGCGACATAAGCCCCATGGCTGTCCATTCCAGGCGTTGCCAGCAGCTTCACCTGGTCGACGGTCATGCCCTGCGCCTTATGGATCGTGGCTGCATAACCATGATCGATATGCGCATAGTCCTTCAGATCGAACGCCACGGCCTTGCCATCGTCGAGCTTCACCGACATGCGTAATGCGCTGACGCTTTCGACGGTGCCCAGCGATCCGTTCTTCACGCCCAGCGATCGTTCGTTCTTCAGGAACATGATCCGATCTCCATCGGCGAACTGCCGCTGCCCACGCTCGACCTTCAGCGCAACGTCGCCGCCCAGATCCCCGCTGGCACGCACCTTCTCGCGCACCGCCTCGTTGAGGGCGCGGACCTCGTCATTGGTGTGCGTAAGGATGATCCGGCTTGCAGTGGGTTCGGCTTTGCGTTCGCGAACCCAGGCATCGACAAGCTCGCCGCGGGCTGACTCCCGCGTTTCGGCAACATGGATGTTGCCAGCTTCCTCATAGCGCCCAAGCGCTTGCCCCGTCCTGCCAGTGGCAAGCTCGCGCGTCGCCTCGCGTTGCCAGTCGATCTGCTGCCGCCGGATCGCTGCAATCTCGACCGCACCATGGCGCTCAGCCGCTGCGCGGAACGCAGCCCCCGCCTCGATCGCCTGCAACTGCTGCGGATCGCCCACCATCACAACCTTCGCACCAGCACGCTCGGCTTCGGAGATCACCCGCTCCATCTGCCGGGTGCCAAGCATGCCTGCTTCGTCGATGACGAGGATGTGCCTGCTGGTGAGCTGCTCCCTACCTTGCGCCCATTGATGCTCCAGGCTGGCGAGTGTGCGTGACGGGATGCGCGAGCCATGCTCCAGCCCTTCGGCAGCAATGCCGGATAGGGCTGCTCCCTGCACCGTATAGCCGGCACGCACCCAAGCCTCGCGCGCCACACCCAGCATCGCGCTTTTGCCCGTTCCGGCATATCCGATGACATTGCTGACGCCCTTTGCCGATGTGACATGCTCAAGCGCACCGCGCTGCTCGGCGGACAGGTCCAGACCGCGAGCTTTTGCATTGGCCAGAGCGATTTCACGATAGCGATCAGGAACGGCATGGCTGCGCCTTGCTTCGAGCCGGATCGTCGCGCGCTCCAGCCGCTGCTCGGTCTCGATCATCTCGCGCGAGGTGAACCGATTATTGCCCTTACCATCCTTGCCAAGGGCAATGAGCTCGGGCGCATTCTTCACTGCCGACATCACCGCATCGAACTGCTCCTTGTCGGCGCTGTGCCGGTGCGCGAACATCGCAAGGTCGCGCGTCGTGAACGTCGCCTGCTGATGCGTGATCGCGCTGAGCGCAATGTTCGGATCGGCGATGATCTTCTCGCCGTTCGATCGCGCGATATCGGCATGCTCGGCGAGCCGCTCGGGCGAAAGCCCTTCGCCTGCCATGCGCGAGGCAGCTGCGCCGATCTTGGACTGCGGCTCCAGGTCGATGCCCTGTGCCGCCAGTGAGCGGTTATCGATCCGTGCATCGATATCGAGTACGGCCATGCGCTGGTTGGCATGCGTGGCCCATGCCTCGCGCCAGTGGGTCAGCAGCTCGGTCCGGTTCCAGTCGCGCACCTTCGGACCGAACGTGGCACCGCCGTCTTCTCCGACAACAATCTCGCGCATGGTCAGCATGACATGCGCATGCGGCTTGGCCTCGCCATCTGCGCCGATATCCCAATGCACATTGAGATCGGCGATCATGCCGCGATCGACAAACTCGGACCGAACAAAGTCCCGCGCCAGTTCGATCGCTTGTTGCTGTGTCATCTCCCTTGGCAGAGCAAACTCGATCTCACGGGCGAGCTGGGCGTCCTTGCGAACCTCTGCAGCCTCGACATCGTTCCAGAGCTTTTCCCTGTCGGACCAGGCGTCATTGGCCCCTTCAGGCAGCATGACCTCGCTATGGATGACGCCTGCCTTGTTGGTGAAGTCGTGCGTACGCCCGAGCCGGTCATCGTGCAGCCGCTCGGCCGCGCGATAGGCGGCGGCAGCGAGCGCAGACGATCCGGCTGCGCGGGAGATGGTCTTGGCTGAGAAGTGGTAGATCGCCATGGCGATGTACCATTTACGGCATTTTGCGCACGTCGGCACGACGTATAAGCGCGCCCTCCACCGATCTGGTCGCCGTAGATTTGAAGGGGTCTCACGATGACCCAGCCTGTTGTCTTGGGGATATGAGAGGGATAGCTGGTTGGTCCTTCACCGACAAAGAAGGATCGAACCACATGCGCAAACCGAGAGATTACGACGCAGAGCTCCAGGCCCTGAACGACAAGGCCAAGCAGCTCCGATCCCGTAAGCAGACACAGCTCGGCGAGCTCGTCATTGCCACCGGGGCTGACGCGCTTGGAACCGAAGTGCTGGCAGGCGTGCTGCTGGCCGCGATCGGCAACGATGACCCGTCACGAAAGGAGGCCTGGCGCAAACGCGGCGCTGCGTTCTTTCAGGGCAATGCCAATGCTCGCCGATCAGCTGGCAAGGACACTGGGGGCACACAAGCGATCGATCCAGGCGCGCAACCGGCTGCTGGCACACCGGGCACGGCATGACATGCGCGATTGGCGGGTCAAACGCAGAGAGCGAACACGGCAGCTGATCGAGCTGGGCGGGCTGATCGCGAAGGCGGAACTGATCGAGCTTACCGATGACGATCGCGCGGTGATCCTTGGCCTCCTGATCGAAGCAGCGGCCCGACTCAAAGGCGACAGCCGCGAACAGCAGCTGCTGCTCTGGCGCAGAAGAGGCGCGCGGGCGTTCGCGCAGAATCAGTTGGCGCAGCAGACGTGATCGCGCATAGGCTCAGCGAATGACGGGGGACATCAACCAACTGGTGCTGCGCGTGCTCGAACGCGCACCGCAATGGGTGCGGCAGGATCTGCTGTCGGGCGATCCGATCGTGCGGGCGCGCGCTGAAGAGACGCTCGCGGCGATGATCAGCAGCGCGCTGGCGGAAAGTCAGGCCAATGATCCCGATAGCGGATCAGCCTGACTTTTCGGCGCAGCTGAACCTTTACTTGCGGCCAGCCTTTTTCGGTCTGTCGCCGCGCCCGCTTTTTCCAAGCCCAATCTCCATCGCCAGCTCGCGGCGGCGCGCGGCATAGTTGGGCGATACCATCGGGTAATCCCTGGGCAGGTTCCACTTCGCGCGATACTCGTCAGGCGTCATGTTGAAGTTGGTGCGCAGATAGCTCTTGAGCATTTTGACCTGCTTGCCGTCCTCCAGGCAGACCAGATAGTCGGGCTTGATCGAAGAGCGGACCGACACCGCCGGCTTCTGCTCGGGCTGCGGCTCGGGTTCCGGTGCCTCGCCAAGGCCGGAAAGAGAAGCGTGGACGCTGCCGATGAGCGCAGCGATATCGGCAATCGAGACGCTGTTGTTGCTGACATGGGCAGCGACAATGTCGGCGGTGAGCGCCACGAGAGTATCTGTGTCTTCCATAGATCGACCCTTTCGATTCTAGATTATGCGTGGACCTTCTGCTCAAGCATCGCGATGCGCTCCGAGCAGATGGAATGCACCGCGCGGCCCAGTTCCTCGACACAGCCGCCGAGCCAGAGCAGCTCCTCTTCGGTGATGCGGTAATGCTTGGAATAGCGGGCCTTCACATAGGCCTCTTTCAGCTTTTCGAATCGCGCGCGGTCAAGCCGGGTGTCGCGCGGCCAGGCATCGACCAGACGCATATCGATGCGCTCAGCCTGGGTGCGCAGAAAGCCAAGGTTGTGCACGTGCGGCGTGTAGAAGGTGCAGACCAGCAGCACGCAATGGTAGAGCCGTTCGGTAGCTTGGTGGAGGGAAAAGGCCGCTTCCTTCAGTCTGCCTTTGCCGATGTAGAACTCGCAGCCTTCCTTCAACGCAGCAGCGCTTGGAAACCACTCGTCAAAATACTCCCGCGCCATAGCCAGTGCCAGCTCGGGGGTCTTGGGCTTGGGCGTATGCAGCTCGCGGTCATCCGCCTCGTGCAGGGCGATGCCGTCCTTCGCCACATCCATGAAGAAGTAGCGGCCATGCGCCAGCCCGTCGTTCACTTCCTGAAGCGTGTGAACAATGAAATTGACCGGCGTGTGTAGCGTCCGGTCGATGGCCAGTTCGCGGATCAAACGGTCTTCAAGCTTTAGCCAGTAATCGACGCGCTCGGTGAGGCGCTTGTCGTTGACGATGATCAGCAGATCGAAGTCTGAGCGATAACCCTTGGCTGTGTGCGGCTCATCGACCCAGCCCCCGCGCGCATAGCTGCCATAAAGGATCAGCTTCTCGATCCGGCCCTTCTTCTTCCACTTGTTCGTGGCCAGCGCCAGGGCGTCCTCGAACTCTTCGAAGATGATCTGCTTCACGCGTTCAAGCTCGCGCTGCTTGTTGGCAGGAAGATGATCGATATCGGTGCGCATGACTTCAGCCACCCTGTAGAGATGACAGACACTTGGCAAGGTCGAAGCTGGCCCTCATCGCCAGAACTGCCACCACTTGTGGTGGCGTTCGTGCATGTGTCGGTCGAGGATGCGCAGAGCGGCGGCAAAATGGTGCTCCACGTCGGCGATGGTGATGCCGTGTAGCGCTGCGATATCGCTATAGCTTCGCTCATCGACGCGGATGGCCAGGAAGATCTCGCGCTCCGCTGGCGACATCCGATCGACGGCGCGCTCGGTGCGCCGCAGCTGTAGCCGCTCGGCTCGGGAAAGACGCGCGCTCATGCTGCGTCCTCCGTGAAAGCCAGCAGATAATTCGCCGCCTTGCTGGCTGCGCTGGCAGCGCGGAAGATCGCCTTCTCGTCGTCGCGCAGAACCGAAAGCCAGGATGCGATGTAATCGCTGTGGCGGACGGTCGGTGCAATGCCAAGCGATGCGCAGGTAAACGCGGCGGCCATCTCGGCGACCAGCTCTTCACGGGCATAGGGCGCAGTGCCAAAGCTGCCCGTCTGATCGCGGTCGAGCCTGCTGGCATGGCCGGTCCAATGGCCCAGCTCGTGCAGCGCGGTGCGGTACCAGTTGATAGGCTCGTGATAAGCGGCCTGGGGTGGCACCTGCACAAAGTCATGGGTGGGGCTGTAGAACGCAGCATCACCGCCAATGTTGAACGTGGCACCGCTGTTATTGATGATCGTGTCGGCGGAAGTGATGGCGAGCACCGGATCGGTCGCAACAGGTGCTGCTGTCATGTCCTCGGGCAGGCCTTCGCACTGGTCGATATTGAACACCGTGAACCGCTTGAGGAAAGCCACCGTCCGGGCTTCGCGGTCGTCTCCCCTTGCCTGCTCGGCTTCGGCCTTCGGCGTGAAGCGATCGGCATAGCAGACAGTCGTACCCTTCTCGCCCTTGCGGACATTGCCGCCTGCGGCCTGTGCCTGACGATAGGTCAGCCAGCGCTGCGAACCGTAACCCTTGCAGACAACCTCGGCCCAGAGGATCAGGACATTGATGCCCGAGTATCGCCGGTCGGTTGCTGCGTTGTGCGGCATGGTGCAACCGCAAAGTGATGTATCCCAGGGCTGCACCCAGGGCAGCCGTCCCTGCTCGAGCTCGGCGATGATGCGGGACGTGACCTCGCTGTAGAGGCTCTGTCGGATAGTGCTGTGTTCCATTGTCCTGTCTCCTTCCCACCGTAACCCGGCCCGGGAGGGGCGCTGGGGGGCGGCGAGAGATCGCAGGGCGGCCACGCTGCAACGGACAGCGTGCATGCCACAGGCACCGGAACGAAGAGGAGGACCTGCAGAGCGGGTTGCGCGCTGGCCTGGCGTGGCCAGAGGCGATTGACGGCCCCCAGGGACCCGCCCGAGCGGGGCAAACGCCGCCGCGCAGCGGCGACCGCAGACGCGCTGCAAGAGCGCTGAAACATCAAGAGACGCCGTGAGCAGAAATAATCTGCTTACGCCGCAGCATCCCAAAACCGACGCGCAGCGCTCCCCTGCCCCAAAGCCTGCGAAGCACCCGCATGCGGTTCGATTGACGCTGAGCGGCACATCGCCAATCTCATCGCAGGCAGGGGCAGATCACATCACCGGATGGAGACAATGGCCATGGCTTCCCACGCACCCGACAGGTTCCTGAGGCTCAACACTGTGCTCGATCGCACCGGGCTTTCCAGAGCGACCCTGTACCGCAAGATCCAATCGGGCACGTTCCCAAAGCAGGTCAAGATCGCAGAGCGATGCTGCGGCTGGCGGGAATCGGCCATTGAGGAATGGCTGCGGAATCCGATGTTTTATGAGGTTGGTGATTGAGAGCGGGGGCCGCTTGTGGCCAATATGGCTTCTGGAGGATTTTCCCGGACACGGGGCGTAGTAGGTATTGAAGCCGTCCTGCTTGCTACAGTGTTGTGGAAAAACGAACGTTGAGCAATCCGCCAGACAGCTTTGTGACCCAGAATCAGTCTTCACAGCTCACTTCACCAATGCGAACACAAGCATTCTGAAAATCAGTCCAACCAACCATAGGATATGGAGATAAGGCAATATTTGTATTTAAAATCTCGAAACAATCGAACTGAGAGAAGCTGCCATCGTGGTAGCTCGGCCTGCCCAGCGCTTTCGTTGGCAATGGATCATAGAGTGCTGGTTAAGCTGACCCAGCGATGCGCCGATAGCGGTGGTCTATCTCCTGCCAATCAAGATTGGCCATGAAGGCATCGATATATCTCGCCGCCGCCGTGCCGTAATCCATGTGATAGGCATGTTCATACATGTCGAGCGCGATCAGCGGCACGCTGGCGACCGGCTGGTGCATATGGTCCCAGGCCCAGTAATTGTGCAGACTGGCCGTGTGCAGGTTCCAGGCCAGCACGCACCAGCCCGATCCTCCCGCCAGCGACATGGCCGTGCGACGGAATTCGCCATCCCAGGCCGCGAACGAGCCGAACGCGGATGCGATCGCCTTGTGCACATCGCCTGCCGCCGCGCCGTCTCCGCCAAGCGCGCCGAAATACAGCTCGTGCAGGATGACCGATCCGGTGCGATGCAGTTGCTCGCGCTTCAGGCCGCCATAGACGACCGGGGGCAGGTCCTTGTCCGCCATGGCTGCGGCGAGGCGGCCCTCGATCATGTTCAGCGTCCGCACCGAACCGATATAATTGTTGTCATAGTGCGAACGGATCAGCCGTTCCGACAGACCGGGCAGCTTGGCGGGGTCGAACCCGAGCGGCACCGGCTTGTGATTTCCGGCAAAGGCTGGCGCAGGGGCGGGTGCCTGGGCAGATGCAGGCGTCCCGGCGGCCGCTGCGGCCAGTCCGGCACCCATTACTCCCATGGCGGCGCGGCGATCCAGTTCGGTCATCGATGCTACTCCTCTCTCAGATGCTGCCCAAGGCAAGACCGGCAACGGCAAGAACGGCGAGCATGCGAAAGATGCTCCACTTCAGCACGAACAGGATGATCGCGGCCATCACAGAGAGCAAGCCTGCGCGCCAGTCGAAGCTGGCCCAGTCGGGCAGGTTCAGTTGCACCAGGCCGATCTGCGCTATGGTCACGCGCGCGAACAGCACATGCAGGGCGAACCAGACCGACAGGTTGGCGATGACGCCGACAACGGCAGCGGTCAGCGCGGCCAGGCCCCCCTTCAGTCGCGTCGCATTCTGCAAGCGTTCGATCCAGGGAGCGAAGGTGAAGATCCACAGGAAGCAGGGAGCGAACGTTACCCAGGTGGTCAATCCGGCACCCACCATGCCGGCCATCAGCGGGGAGAAAGGCTCGGGCGAGCGAAAGGCGGCAAGGAAACCGACATGCTGGGTCACCAGGATCAGCGGCCCTGGCGTGGTTTCCGCCAGCCCCAGGCCATCGGCCATTTCGCCCGCATGCAACCAGCCGTAGGTCTGCACTGCTTCCTGCGCCATATAGGCGAGCACCGCATAGGCACCGCCAAAGGTGACGATCGCAAGTTGCGAGAAGAACAGGCCGACATCCCAGAGCACATGATCTTTACCGAGCACAAGCAGCACCAGCGCCATCGGCGCGGCCCAGATGGCGAGCCATAGCAGCACCGTGCGCCCCATCGCTGCCAGCGAAGGACGTGGCGCGCTGTCCTTTTCCGATGCAGGTTTCAGCGCCAGCAGGTCGGGCCGGTAGTTGGCCACCACCATGCCGATCACGCCAGCGCCCAGCACCACCAGCGGGAAGGGCAGGTTGAACAGGAACAGCGCCAGAAAGGCGGCGAGCGCAAGACCCTGCTTGAACCGGGTGTTGAGTGCCCGGCTGCCGATGCGGATCAGCGCCTGCACCACAATCGCCAGCACGGCTGCCTTGATGCCGAGGAACAGCGCGGCAAACCAGTCGAGATCAGCGGCAAGGGCATAGAGCGAGGACAGCGCCAGCATGACCAGTGCGCCGGGAATGATGAAAAGCAGGCCCGCAGCCAGGCCGCCCTTGAGCCCATGCAACCGCCAGCCGATCCATGTCGCCAGCTGCTGCGCTTCCGGGCCGGGCAGCAGGTGGCAGAAATTGAGCGCGTGAAGATACTGTTCTTCATCGACCCATTGGTGCTTCTCGACAATCTCGCCGTGCATCAGAGCGATCTGCCCGGCAGGGCCGCCGAAGCTCAGGCAGCCTATGCGCGCAAAAACGCGCACAAGTTCGCCAAAATCTGGGGTGGTCATCTTTTCGTTCACTGCCACAAACAACCTCGTAATGCCGCCCGGCATGGCCAGGCGGATCAGAGGCAACGCTTGGGCCGGACCAGCCTGATCGGGAGGTTGCTTTGTCCCGATGCCGCGTTGCTCCCATAGCGGCGGCCCGGCGTCAAGCCATGTCGCGCGACAGCTTCATGCAATCTGGTAATGCGCCAGCATACGGTTCATCAGCACATAGAACAGCGCCGTGATGACACAGCCCGCCACAAGTGCCGGCCAGAAGCCCCAGCCCCTGCCGATCAGCCATGGGACAAGCAGGAACATCGGCAGGCTTGGCAGCACATACCAGAAGGTCGCATTGGCATGCTGCGCGATCGCCACTGGATCATCGGTGTCACGATACAGCCAGATCATGGCGAGGATCGAGACGAGAGGCAGCGATGCAATCATCCCGCCGATGCCGGGATAGCGCCGTGCAACCTCGGATGCGATCGCCACGAGGATGCCCGAAATCCCGGCCTTTATCGCCAGATACAGCATGTCATTCTCCCTTGGAGGCCAGCGCAGGCCGCGCAGGTCCACCCGTTGCCTCGGACCCATGGACCAGCCGGTAAAGCGCCGGCAAAACCACCAGCGTCAGCAGCGTCGAGGAAAGGATACCGCCGATGACGACGGTTGCCAGCGGGCGTTGGACTTCCGAACCCAGACCGACATTGAGCGCCATAGGCACGAAGCCGAGGCTTGCGACCAGCGCCGTCATCAGCACGGGTCTCAGCCGTGTCAGGGCGCCCGTGCGGATGGCCTCGTCCAATGGCGCACCCGATGCGCGAAGCTGATTGATGAAGGATAACATCACCACGCCATTGAGCACCGCCACACCCGACAGCGCGATGAACCCGACGCCGGCGGAGATGGAGAACGGAATGCCGCGCAGCATCAGCGCCGCCACCCCTCCGGTCAGTGCGAGGGGAACACCCGAGAACACGATACCAGCGTCCCTGGCAGAGCGAAACAGCAGGACGAGCAGCCCGAAGATCAGCGCCAGAACGAGGGGCACGACGATCTGCAAGCGCGTGCTCGCCGACTGCAACTGCTCGAACGTGCCGCCGTAATCGATCCAATAGCCTGCCGGAAGATCGACCTCGGCTCCGACCCGCCGTTGCAGCTCGGCAATGAACGAGCCAAGATCGCGGCCGCGCACATTGGTTGTCACCACGGCTCGCCGCTTCCCATCCTCGCGGCTGATCTGGTTGGGACCGGTGGTCCGCTCGATCACGGCAACCTCGGAAAGCGGCACCGGCCCGGCACCTCCAGGCAACTGGATCGGAAGCCGCGCCAGCACCTCCGGGTTCTGCCGCAGCGTCTCGGGCAGGCGCACGACGATGTTGAAACGGCGGTCGCCATCGAAAATCTGACCGGCGGGTGTTCCCCCGGTGGCTGCGGCCACAACCGCCTGCACGTCCGATATGTTCAGGCCGAGACGCGAGAGCGCCGCGCGGTCGGGCAGCACCTGAAGGAAGGGCAGCCCCGTCACCTGCTCGGCCTGCGCATCCACCGATCCCTCGACCGAACCGACAACCCCCAGCACCGCGTCTGCGGCAGCGGCCAGCTCTTCCAGATCATCGCCATAGATGCGGATCGCGACATCCGAACGCACACCGGCAATCAGTTCGTTGAAGCGCATCTGGATCGGCTGGATGAACTCGTAGCGCGATCCGGGAATCTGCTGCACGGCCTCGTTCAGCTGGGCCACCAGCTGCGCCTTGGGCTTGCGCGGATCGGGCCATTGTTCGCGGGGCTTCATGATGATGAAGGTGTCCGCAACCGAAGGCGGCACCGCATCGGTGGCGACGTCGGCCGTCCCGATCTTGGCGAAGACCTGCTGCACCTCGGGAAACTGCTTGATCCGGCGTTCGAGCGCGGACTGCATCGCAACCGCCTGGGTCAGACTGGTGCCTGGAATGCGCAGCGCGTGCATCGCCACATCGCCCTCGTCAAGATTGGGGATGAACTCGGAACCAAGCCGCGTCGCCGCAATCCCTGTCAGCACCACCAGCGCAACCGCGGCGGCCATGACGGCGCCTCGCATCTGCAAGGAGCGTTCGAGCAGCGGGGCATAGACCCTCGTCGCGGCAGCCATCACGCGATTTTCCTTCTCCTCGACCGGTCCGCGCACGAACAGCGCAACAGCGGCAGGGACGAAGGTCAGAGACAGGATCGCTGCCGCCGTCAGTGCCAGCACCACGGTGAGAGCCATCGGGTGGAACGTCTTGCCCTCCACGCCCTCGAGCGCGAAGATCGGAATGTAGACGATGGCAATGATGGCGATGCCGAAGAGGCTGGGACGGATCACCTCGGCGGTGGCCGAGGCTGCGATGTCGAACCGCTCGTCGCGGTCAAGCAGACGACCAAGTCGATGCTGAGCTTCCGCAAAGCGTCGCAGGCAGTTTTCGACAATGATGACCGCACCATCCACGATCAGTCCGAAGTCGAGAGCACCAAGGCTCATCAGATTGCCCGACGTTCGTGTCCCCACCATGCCGGTGATGGTCATCAGAAACGCCAGGGGAATGACCGCTGCGGTGATCAGCGCCGCGCGGATGTTGCCGAGCAGCAGGAACAGCACGACGACCACGAGCAACGCGCCCTCGGCGAGATTCTTCTCCACCGTGCCGACCGTCGCCTCGACGAGCCTGGAGCGGTCATACACGGTGTTGACCACCACGCCGCCAGGCAGCGACTTGTTGACCTCTTCCAGTTTCCTGGCCACCGCCAGTGAAACGTCTCGCGCATTTTCGCCGACCAGCATGTAGATCGTGCCCAGCACGACCTCGCGACCGTCCTTGGTCGCCGCCCCGTTGCGCAGCTCCGAGCCGATCTCGACATCGGCAACATCAGCAACCCGGATGGGCAGCCCCTGCCGATACGCCACGATGATACCGGAAAGGTCGCGTTCGTTGGCTGCCTGTCCGGGCACGCGGATCAGATACTGGGAGCCGGATTGCTCGATATAGCCTGCGCCGACATTGGCATTGTTGCGTTCCAGCGCCGAAACCAGATCGCCGACCGTCAGACCGAAGCCCGCGAGCCGCTCCGGCGATGGCGCAACCACATATTCGCGACGGTATCCCCCAACCGAGTTGACTTCGGTCACACCGGGCACAGTCCGCAGCTGAGGTCGCACCACCCAGTCGTGCAGGGTGCGCAGATCCTGCGCAGTATAAAGCTTGCCGTCCTCGTTGACCGCGCCCCGTCGCGCCTCGACGGTATACATGAAGATCTCGCCCAGCCCGGTGGCAATCGGGCCCAGCGCCGGCTCCACACCCTCGGGCAGCGAACCGGCAACAGTCTGCAAACGCTCGTTCACCAGTTGGCGTGCAAAATAGATGTCGGTGCCGTCCTCGAAGACGACCGTCACCTGTGACAGGCCATAGCGGGAGATGGAGCGGGTATAGGAAAGACCGGGGAGACCGGCTATCGCGGTCTCGACGGGAAAGGTGACCCTCTGCTCTGCCTCAAGCGGCGAAAAACCCGGTGCCGCCGTGTTGATCTGCACCTGGACGTTGGTGATGTCGGGAACCGCGTCGATCTTGAGGCGACCGAAGGCCCATAGGCCGATACCGGCGAGAACAAGGGCGAGGCCCATGACGATATGGCGCTGCCGGATCGACAGCCGGATGATGCGTTCAAGCATGGCTTTGATCCTCAATGGTCGTGGCTGGCACCTGATTTCTCGACATCGGCCTTGATGACGAAGCTGTTCTTCGCGGCATAGGTCGTGCCCGGCTTGAGTCCGCCCAGCACCTCGGTCCATTCCGGGCCTTCACGTCCCAGCTCCAGCATGCGGACTTCGTAGGTCTCGCCAATCTTGGCGAACACCACCCGAAAATCTCGGAACTGCTGGATCGCTTCTGTGCGCACCGCCAGCGGCACATTTCGCCGTTCGACCGTCACGATACCGCGCACCACCATGCCTGGTCGCCAGAAGCCGCCAGGATTGGGTAGTGCTGCCCGCGCGGTGACCGTCTGGGTCTGCACCTCGGCAAGCGGCAGAAAGTCGCGGATCGTCGATCCCTGGCTGCGCTCGCCCTCGATGGCCTTGATCTCCACAGCTTGACCTGCACGGACCTTCTCGATGTCACGCGGGAAGATCGGGAAGGTCGCAACCGTTCGGGCAGGGTCGGCGATGACGAAGATCGGATCGTCACCGGTGACGTCGCCGACATTGGTGTTGCGCTGCGTGATGACTCCGCCCGCTGGCGCGTAAACCGCATAGGTCTGGAGCGAATAGCTGCTCTCCACCCTTGCCAGCAGAGCGCCGCGCGCGACCCGGTCGCCCACATTCTTGTGGACTGACACTACCCGTCCGGGAAACTTGGCCCCTACATCGGATGATGCGGACGGATCGAGCTCGACCCTGCCGATGATCTCCAGGGTCTCGCCCACCTCGGCAGGCCCGGCAATGGCGGTCTCGATGCCGGCAGCCTTGGCCGCGGCATTGCTGATCTTCGTCCGTCCCTCATAGGATGCGAATGCCCATTTGTGTGTCTTGCCTCCTTCGGTCGCTTGAACGCTGACATCGAAGCTGTGCGGCTCGACCAGCACCGCCGATCCGCGCAGATAGTCTTCGACCGGACGAAAGCTGAAGGTTGTGACTTCGCCGTCGAGCCGCCTGATCGTGACCTGTGCCTCGACCGATCCTGGGGGCAGCGGCTTGTCGTCGCGATAGGCGTAGAGCCTGTATTCTGGCGGCACCCCGTCTTCGAATACCGTCATTTCCAAGGCAAAATCACCCTTGCGCAGCATCCTGCCATTGTGCGGGCCGCGCTCATACTCACCTGGCGCAAGCTCGGCATCTTCGGCCTTTGCCACGTCCGTTCGGTCGCCGCAGGCCGTCAGCGGCAGCATGAGGGTGGTGCAGATCAATGCCATTTTCGCTGAGCGCATCATTGGGCTCCTTGAAGTAGCGGCGCAAAGCGCCCGGTCAGGCGGTCGAGTTCGACACGCGCCTGGTGGTGAAGAATGGCGACCCGCACCATGCGGGCACGCGCCTCGTGCAGCGCGACCTGAGCCATGGACACGTCGAGAAAGGTGAAGCCGCCACGATTATATCCGGCCCGAACCTCGGCCAGCGTTTTCAGCGCGCCGGGCACGACCTGGTCGCGGATCGCTTCGACCTCGTGTGCCGTCTCCTCGACCTTCTCTGCGGCGAGCATGATGGCCTGCCGGCGCTGGTAGCGTTCGACCGCAAGATCGGCCTCTGCCTGACGCACTTCCGCTTCCGCGCGGGCGATATTCGCCTGGTTGAGTGCGCGGTTCGCCAACGGCAGCGATACCCCTGCCACCAGTGCGACATCCCCCGTTCCGATAAACCTGGGCCCCGCTGACACCGTCGGATCGGTCCGTGCGCCTGCCGCTTGCAAGGTTACGTCGGCGGTGGCACGACGCTGACGCGCTTCGTAAACTGCCAGATCGGCAGCAGATTGGTCCTGCGGGCCGCTCTCGCGATCGAGGCGCAGGAAATCATCGCGCGCCACGGTGAACCCGGCACTGTCGCCACCCCATAAGGCTACCAGCCGTTTCATGGCCGCGTCGCGCGCATGCTCTGCCAGTTCCAGATCGACCCGTGCTTCGGCAAGCTGGGTCCTGGCGCGGGTTCCGGCGAACAGGGGATCGCGTGCCTCGCTGACCCGCCGCCCCACTTCGCGAGATAGCTGCTCGGCGATCGCGACACGCTCTTTGGCGATGTCGATGGTAGCCTCGGCGGCCTGCACCTCGACATACAAGCGCTGCACGGTGGCAGCGATGTCGAGCCGGCGCACGAACGCCTCGGCAGCTGCGACTTCCAGTTCGGCATCGGCCAGAGCCACCCTCGCAGCCCGCTTGCCGCCCCGCTCGATGCGCTGGCTATAGATGGCTCCGATCTGGAATTGGCGATAAAGATCGCTGTCGCCGACACCGAAATTCTCGACCAAGACATCGATCGAGGCTGCCGGGCGGGTATCGGCGGCAGCGCGCCTGGCCGCAAGCGCGTCGGCGCGCGCCGCAGCCACCTCGCCTGAAGGCGAAGCAGCGACAGCGCGGGCAATGGCATCATCGAGGGTCAAGGTTCCGGCCTGGGCACAAGCGCCCGAAACGAGCACGGTTGCGCACACCGCAGCGCGCATGAAATAGGGCATTGAGGATCACTCCTGATCGAAACGTAAATGCGCCGCCCATCGGGCCGGCGCGGTTGCGCGGAGGATCAGGCTGAGGGTGGTTCCAGTAGAGGCTGCGTTCGGAGCGAGCCGGGCGGCGCGTCGGAGGTCATCCGCATGATCAGCGTGTGGCCCATGATTCGTGCCGGTGCCATGGTGCCAGCATGGGCGATATCAACAATAAGGTGGACATGATGGCCAGTAGCCTCGGGGGCTAACGTGTGCTCGTCACCGTCATCATCGACTGCGTCATCATGATGATCAGCAGCATGCGGCGCATGGACATGCTGATCATCATGCACATGCGGAACGGCTTCGCCCATGCTGCCGTGGGACAGCATCATGCAGAAGAGCAGAATCGTGCAAATCAGGCGCAGCATTGCACTTTGCTAGCAGAACGCAGAGCGGATGCCAAATGACGCCGCAGCTTCCAGCCCAAGAATGCATTGGCACCATTTAGTCTAAATAATAACCGATATTAATTTATCACTATAGGCAAGTTTTGCCAGCAAAAACCCATGATACACATGATCATATAACAATTTTTTTTATGCAAGATAAATTCGCCTGCCTATAATTCTGTCTTATTTTTGCCAATTTCTCGTATCCAAACTGTTTATCGGTGTCATGCGCTCATTTTTAAATAAATTCGTCGTGAATCGGCGCTCACATATCTAACGAAAATTGGAGCTGAGCTTCCCTTGAGTCATCTATCTCTTCAGCAGGTTGGCAGTAGGCTGACCAATCCTGCATCAACTTCCTGCGCCGTTCGAAAAAATCCGTCCGTCTGTAGGCCGCCTCAATCCGATCCTGAAGCTTGTGCGCAAGCGCCTTATCAACGACCTCTTTTCGATAATCCGTGCATTCAGCAGCCCAATCCGTGAAGGTGCTCCTGAAGCCGTGGACGGTAAACTCGGGATAGCCCATATCGCGGAGGGTTTTGGACATTGTCATGTCGCTGATGGGACGCTTGCCGAATGACGAAAACGCAAAGCCTCCTTCACGATCTCGCAATGGCAGCCGACGCAGCAAGATCTCGATAGCTGGATCAGTTAGCGGAACATTGTGTTCTTTGCCCATTTTCATTCGGGATGCAGGAATAGTCCACACCCGTGTCTCCAGGTCGAATTCTGACCAGAGTGCATTCCGGGTTTCGCCCGATCGCGCGGCCGTCAAAACCGTGAATGCCAAGGCATCCCTACCAGCCGTTTGTGGCAGCGTCCGCAGCTTCGAAAACAAAGCCGGTATCTGAGGATATGGCATTGCTGGGAAATGATTGTCGCAAGGCGGCTGTCGTGGCAGCCCCCTTGTTACTGAACGAAGAATAACTTCCTGATCACACCAGCCTTTGATGTGAGCGAAGTCCAGTACGGTACGGATCCGCTGGAAAATGCGCCTGGCGGTCTCAGGAATGCCCAACCAGATCGGCGCCAGGGCATCCCGTACCATGAGGCTGGTAATCTCATTGACCGGGATCGATCCAAATGCAGGAAAGATGTGCCGTTCCAATGAAGCTAGCCAGGATGCCTGATGGTGCTTGTTTCGCCATCCGCCCTTAATCGCCTCATGACATTGCCGGGCCGCCTCTGCGAACGTTGGTACGGTCGCTGGGACTAGCTCTGGCTTTTGGCGAAAATATTCGCCGCTCAGAATCTGAGCCTTGACCTCACTGGCCCTGGCACGAGCTTGCGCCAACGAAAGCTCGCGGACTGAACCCAGCCCGATGTCGCGCCGCTTCCCATCAGCCTGAGTTCGCAGCACCCACGATCGCGAGCCGCTGTCCCTGACGAACAAATAGAGTCCTCGTCCGTCGGCATGTCGCCCCGGCTTTGCGTTCTTCACCTGAAGTGCAGTTAATCCACCCATGAGCCTCATCCGTTCCATCATTTCGTACCACACTTCGCTTTGGCAGCAGTGAAATGCGGCGAACCATAGTTGGACAGATCGTTTCAGAAATCCGCTCTATATCATAGACTTAGAGACATCCCGATCTGTCCTGAGGCTGACAATTTATACCCCTCGGCTCCACCAGGTCCGATTGCGCCCGAGCGCGCAAACTTGCGTTACCGACACCGTGGCGTGCGGTTTGTTAACCACTTCCGGAATAGGAGAGACTAGCTTTTTCCCCGGAGCTAGGCCCTTGTTCGATATCCTTTTTTGCATTCGCGACGATCATGACATCCGCTTTGTCGGACTGGCCGCCGCGATCTGCCTGCTGTCCACGATCACCGCGGTGCTGATGATCCGGCAGGGCCGGTCCGCTTCGGCGCGGGCGCGGCTGGGCTGGGCGGTGGCGGGCGGTTTCGCCACGGGCTTCGGCATCTGGTCGACGCATTTCGTCGCGATGCTCGGCTATGACCCGGGCATCATCGTCGGCTACGAGATCGCGCGGACCGCAGGGTCGCTGCTGGTCGTCCTGGCAACCACCATTGCCGCGATGCTCATCGCAACGCGCGGGCAGGGGGCAAGGGCGCTGGCCACCGCGAGCGTGCTCGCCGGATCGGGCTTTGCCGTGATGCACTATGTCGGCATGGCGGCGCTCGAAATGCCTGCGCTTATCCGCTGGAACATCGGCTATCTGGCGCTGTCGGTCGCTCTTGCCATCGTGCCGCTCTATCCGGCGCTGGCGCTTGCGCGTCGCCGCACCAGCCTGGCTTCGGGCCTTTCCGCGGCGCTGATCATGACCGGCGCGATCGTCGGGCTGCATTTTTCGGGCATGACCGCGATCGATCTGGTGCCCTCGCGGATCGAGGGTTCGCGCGCGCTGCTCTCGCCGACCACCATGTCGATCCTCATCACGCTGGCCTCCGCCTGTCTGCTGGCGCTGTGCCTCAGCGGCCTGCTCATCGCGCGGCGCACCCGGGCGGCGATCCGCGCGAGCGAGATGCAGTTCGGCGCGCTGATCAAGGGCATTTCGGACTGTGCGATCTACATGCTCGATGCCGAAGGCCGGGTCGCCAACTGGAATGCCGGTGCGCAACGGCTCAAGGGCTATCGGCCGGAAGAGATTGTCGGCAAGCCACTGGCGAGCTTCTACCTGCCCGAGGAACGCGCGGAAGGCGTGCCCGAACGAGCGCTCGTCACCGCGCGCGAGACGGGCAAGTTCAGCGGCGAAGGCTGGCGCGTGCGCAAGGACGGAACGCGTTTCTGGGCGCAGGTGACCATCGAGCGTTTCTGCGACGAATCGGGCAAGCTGCTCGGCTTTGCCAAGATCACCCGCGACATCACCCGGCTCAAGGAAGACCAGGACCACATTGCCGAAGCGCGCCGCCATCGCGATGCCGCGCTCGACCATATGCACCAGGGGCTGTGCCTGTTCGACGCCAAGGGGCGGCTGGTGCTGGCAAACCGGCGCTTTGCCGAAATGTGGGGCCTGGGCGACGGCCAATGCCCGCCCGGAACCGGCGCGCTCGACGTTCTGCGCACCGCGCTGGCCGCGCGCACCGGCGAGGCGACCGCCGAATCGCAGCTGGCCAGGATCTGGGCGCGGCTGGAAGATTCGCTGCGCGATCCCAGCCTGCCGCCCTTCGTGCTCGAGCTCGACGAGGACCTGATCGTCGCGATGTCGAGCCGCAGCATGGCCGATGGCGGCTGGGTGACCACGATCGAGGACATTACCGCACGGCGGCGTTCCGAAGAGCAGATCGTGCACATGGCGCTGCACGACGGGCTGACCGGCCTGCCCAACCGCACCAGCTTCAACCAGTGGCTCGATGGCGAACTGGCCCAGGCAGCGGTGCAGCGGGGTCAGGTGGCGGTGATCGCGATCGATCTCGACCGGTTCAAGGAGATCAACGACACCCATGGCCATGCCGCGGGCGACCGGGTGCTGCAGCAGATCGGCACCGGTCTGGCCGAGGTGCTTGAGCGGGGCGAGATTGCCGCGCGCGTGGGCGGGGACGAGTTCGCGGTGGCCAAGCATTATGACGAACCGGCAGAGCTCGAGGGCTTTGTCGCCCGGATCAGCAGTGCGCTTTCGCCCGGCGAGGGGGAGGCGGCGAGCGTCGGCGCGAGTTTCGGCATTGCTACCTATCCGGGCGATGCGCAGGGGCGCGAATCGCTGCTCAACAATGCCGACCTCGCCATGTACCGCGCCAAGGCCAGCCCCGGCGAGACGATCTGCTATTATCAGGCCGGCATGGACGAGGACGCGCGGCATCGCCGCCAGATCGCCAACGAACTGCGCCACGCGCTGGCGCGCGACGAGTTCCGGCTGCTCTACCAGCCGCAGCGTTCGCTGCGCACACACCAGATCAGTGGCTATGAGGCGCTGCTGCGCTGGAAGCATCCGCGGCTGGGCCATATCTCGCCGATGGAGTTCATTCCCATCGCCGAACAGACCGGCGAGATCCTCCGGATCGGCGAATGGGTGCTGCGGGCGGCCTGCCGGGAGGCAGCGAGCTGGACCAGCCAGGATAAGGTCGCGGTGAACCTCTCACCCGTGCAGCTGCTCCAGCCGGACCTGCCCGAAATGGTCACGTCGATCCTGCTGGAAACCGGGCTGGCACCGCGCCGGCTGGAACTGGAAATCACCGAGACCGCGCTGATCACCGAAAAGGCGCGCGCGCTGCACAGTTTGCGGCGGATCAAGGCACTGGGCGTCTCGGTCGCGATGGACGATTTCGGCACCGGCTATTCGTCGCTCGATACGCTGCATTCCTTCCCGTTCGACAAGATCAAGATCGACAAGTCCTTCCTGCTGCAATCGGGAGAGAGCCCGCAGGCGCAGGCGATCATCCGCGCGGTGCTGGCACTCGGGCGCTCGCTCGGCATTCCGGTGCTGGCCGAAGGTGTCGAGACGCTCGACCAGCTCAAGCTGCTGGTCGATGAAGGTTGCGACGAGGCGCAGGGCTATCTGTTCGGTCGTCCTTCGCCGATGCAGGCGGAACCGGCCGAACAGGCCGCGCTGCGTGCGTGATGCAGGCAGCGCGGCCTGACGCCCCGCCGCCGCGTCACTTCATCGCGACCTTCTTCGTCATCAGGGCCTTGTCCTCGTTGGCACGCGCGATGACATACTGGCGGATGCTGTCGATCTCGGGCTTCGACATGACCGGCGCGAAGCTGACCATGCCATTGTCCTTGAGCGCACCGTCATGGACGATCATCTGCCAGTTCTCGGCGCTGGAGAGCGTGCCCGAATAGCGCAGATCGGGGATGATGCCGCCGCGGCCCGAGGCCTGGACCGCCGCATCGCCATGGCAGACAGTGCAATAGCGGCCATAGAGCTGCGCGCCGCCCTGCACGACATCGGCCGCAGCCGTGAGGCCAGGCGGATCGAGCGGCAGCGCGTCGGCAGCTGGCATCGCGGGCAGCTTGCCCTTGCCGCCCAGCTTGAACACCAGCAGACGCGAGATGTTGCGCACCGGGCCCGACATGTCGCTGAGCACGCCGGCGGTGATCGGCCATGCGCCGCCCCATCCGGCGAGCACCGCGACATACTGCTCGCCATTGATGCTATAGGTCATCGGTGCTGCGACCACGCCGGTCTGTGCCTCGAAGCTCCACAGATTCTTGCCGCTGGCCGAATCATAGGCGACGAAATTCCCCATCGCATTGCCCTGGAAGACAAGGCCGCCAGCGGTGGCGAGCACGCCGCCGTTCCACGGACCGCCCAGGGTCACGCGCCAGCGTTCCTTCTGCGCCACCGGGTCCCAGGCGATAAGCACGCCCTTGGTCGCCTTTTTCGCGGCCTCGCGCACGGCATTGTCGGCGGGCATCGCGTTGTTCGCGGTGTCCATCCCGACATTGAAGCCGATCTTGGAGGGCTTCCAGCCGGCTGCCGGGATATAGGGATAGCTGGTGATCTGCGCCGGGATGAACACGAGCTTCTGCTTGGCGTCATAGGCCATCGGGTGCCAGTTGTGCGCGCCCAGCGGGCCGGGCGAGACGATGAAGGGCTTGCCTGTCTTGTCGACGCGTGCGGCCGGGTTCTCGATCGGGCGGCCGGTTTTCTGATCGATGCCCGTCGCCCAGTTGACCGGCACGAAATTGTTGGCGGAGATGAACTCTCCGGTCGTGCGGTCGATCACGTAGAAAAAGCCGTTCTTGGGCGCCTGCATCAGCACCTTGCGCGTCTTGCCGCCGATTTCCAGGTCTGCGAGCATGATATGCTGGGTCGCGGTATAGTCCCAGGTCTCGCCGGGCGTGGTCTGGTAGTGCCAGGCATATTCGCCGGTCTTCACCTTGATCGCGACGATCGACGACAGGTACAGGTTGTCGCCGCCGCCGGGGCTGCGATAGGCCTGGTTCCAAGGCGATCCGTTGCCGACGCCGACATAGAGCAGGCCAAGTTCGGGATCATAGGCCATTGCGTCCCAGACGGTGCCGCCGCCGCCGATATTCCAGTATTCGCCCTTCCAGCTGGTCTCAGCGGCTTTCAGATATTCCGCTTCGTTCGCGCCGGGCCGGTCGGGCACGGTGTAGAATTTCCAAAGCTGCTTGCCGGTCGCGGCATCATAGGCGGCGACGAAACCGCGCACGCCGAATTCCGCGCCGCCATTGCCAATGATGACCATGCCGTCGATCACGCGCGGCGCACCGGTGATGGTGTAGGACTTGTCCTGATCGACCGTGACCTTGCTCCAGATCTCGCGCCCCGTTCCGCGATCAAGCGCGATCAGGCGGCCGTCGAGCGTGCCGAGGAACAGCATGTTGCCCCAGGCGGCGAGGCCGCGATTGACGACGTCGCAGCACGCCTTGACCCCGGTTTCGCCGGGCACCTTGGGGTCATAGTCCCACAGCGGCTTGCCGGTGGTGGCGTCGAACGCCTTGACCTTCGACCAGGCGGTGGTGACGTAGATCTTGCCGTCGATCACCAGCGGCGTTGCCTCCTGGCCGCGCGCGGTGTCGAGATCGGCATACCAGGCGAGGCCCAGCTCGCCGACATTGCCGGTATTGATCTGGTCGAGCGGGCTGAAGCGCTGCTCGTCATAGGTGCGGCCATAGCTCAGCCATTCCTCGCCGCTGGCCTTGATGATCCGCGCGCCATCGATGCCGGTGGTGTCGGTCGCCTTGTTGTCCGCGCCCCCGCCCGAACAGGATGCCACCAGCAGCGCCAGCGCCGCCCCCACAGCCGCTTTCAGCTTCATCGCCCTCGTTCCTCTCTCCATGTGCCCAGCCCGTTTTGTCTTGACCTTTGGCGGTCAATGGCTGTCTTTGCGCAACCGGATATTGACGGGGGCCAGACGGCTTGTCCATGGTGATTTAACCACTCGGTTAAGAGCTGGCCGATCAACAACAGGAGAGTTCCATGTTTTCACACGTCATGCTGGGCGCGGACGATATCGACGCGTCCAAGGCGTTCTACGATGCGACCATGGCTGCGCTGGGCGGCAAGCCCGGAATGGTCGATCCCAAGGGCCGCGTCATCTACATGAACAATGGCGGGCTGTTCCTGCTGACCAAGCCGATCGACGGCCAGCCGGCGAGCTGCGGCAATGGCAGCACCATCGGCTTTGCGGCCAGCTCCACCGAGGCCTGCGATGCATGGCACGCGGCCGGCCTGGCGCATGGCGGCACCGCGATCGAGGATCCGCCGGGCGTGCGCGAAGGCGCGGGCATGAAGCTGTATCTCGCCTATCTGCGCGACCCTGCCGGCAACAAGATCTGCGCGATGCACCGGCTCTGATCGGATCATAGCCGCCGCGCTGGATTCTGTGCCTTGCAATTGGCGCAGAATCCCGCTAGGCGCGCACGCTTCCGAATAAGCGGGCTGGCTGGTTATGGGCTGCCATGTTCGCTTGATGCGGATTTCCAAAAAGGAGACCAAAATGCCCAAGCTGAAGACCAAGAGCGGCGTCAAGAAGCGCTTCAAGCTCACCGCCACCGGCAAGGTGAAGCACGGCGTCGCTGGCAAGCGCCACCGGCTGATCAGCCACAATGCCAAGTATATCCGCCAGAATCGCGGCACCAGCGTCATTTCGGACGCCGATGCCAAGACCATCAAGAAATGGGCGCCCTACGGCCTGGGTTGATCCCGCCGGACCCCTTCTCTCGATTTTCACAAGGATATAACTCATGGCACGCATCAAACGGGGTGTTACCACCCGCGCCAAGCACAAGCGCATTCTCGCACAGGCGAAGGGCTATTATGGCCGTCGCAAGAACACCATCCGCATCGCCCGTCAGGCCGTCGAAAAGGCAGGTCAGTATGCCTATCGCGACCGCAAGGCCAAGAAGCGCAACTTCCGCGCTCTGTGGATCCAGCGCATCAACGCTGCGACCCGCATGGAAGGCCTGACCTATGGCCGCTTCATGCATGGCCTGAAGCTCGCCGGAATCGAACTGGACCGCAAGGTCCTGGCCGATCTCGCGATGAACGAGGGCGAAGTGTTCAAGGGTCTGGTCAAGCAGGCACAGGCAGCTCTGCCCGCCGCCTGATCCGGTACCTTTATCGGTTCAACGCAATAAGCGCCGAAGTCCTCGCGATTTCGGCGCTTTTTGCTTGCGCAGGGCCCAGTCGCGCCCACAAGGCCGCACGATGACCCCCGCAGCACCGAAACCGCGCACGCGCTCCCGCTGGACGCTGCTGCTGCGCCTGCTGGCGCTGGTGATGCTGGTCGCGGCCTTTTTGGCGATCGATGGCGAACCGCTGGTCGGCCCGCCGGTCCCGCCCGATGCGCGCAGCATCGCTCTGGCGCGCGGCATCGCCAAGCAGGTCGCGGGGCAGAATGCCGTCGCGGGCGCGCGCGAAACGATCGTCCTGCGGCAGAGCGAGCTCGACGGCTTTTCGGCCATGGCGAGCCAGGTAATCGCGCCGAGCCGGGCCGAGGCGCGGCTGACCGCACCCCCGGGACGCGCCGCTGCGCCGCCCGAACTCGTGCTGCGGCTGAGCCGCAGCCTGCCGCTGGGCGCGTGGCTGAACCTCGAGGCGAGGGCGCACAGCACCGGCGCAGGCCGGGGACTGCCTACCGTGCGCGCCAGCATCGGCCATCTGCCAGTTCCGGCCTGGCTGATGCGGTGGCTGATCGGTCAGGCCTGGTCGATCGCCCAGCCCGACATGCCCGATCCGCCGACGCTCGAGGAGACATTGCTGCAGGTGCAGATCGCGCCGAAAGCCGCGCGTGTCGTGCTGATCAATCCCGGGCGCAACGCGGCGCTGGCTGGCCTTGCGCAGCTGGGCGGCACGGCCAGCGATCCGCGCTGGGTGGCGCGCGCCTATTGCGCGCTGTCGCGCCATGCCGATCCTGATCTGGCCGTCATCGTCCGCCGCGCATGGCAGCTGGAGCGTCCGGCGGAGCTCGGCCCGGCCGAACAGAATCGCGGTCTGCTCCTTGCGGTCGCGATGCGGGCGGTGCCCGAATATCGCGATCGCCTCGCCGGGGCGTCGCTGCCGCTGGTGAGCACATGTTCCCCGCCCGACGACCCGGTCGCGCTGGCAGGGCGCGGCGATCTCGCCAAGCACTGGGCGCTCTCCGCCGCGCTGGGGGCGAGCCTGGGTGGTCAGGCGGCCCAGTCGCTGGGTGTGTTCAAGGAGCTGTCGGACAGCCTCAAGGGCGGATCGGGCTTTTCGTTCGTCGATCTTGCCGCCGACCGCTCGGGCGAACGCTTCGCCCGCGCCGCGACCAACCCGCAGCTGGCCCGCTTCCTCCAGACCCGGCTGGCGGCGGTGACCGACGATCAGCTGTTGCCGGGCGAGGCGCTGGACAGACCCGAGGGCCTGGATGCCGGGCTGTTCGAGCGCACCTATAGCAGCATCGCTTCGCCCGAATATGCGGCGGCTGTGGCCGCGATCGATCAGCTGCTCGACAATATCGGCGTGCCCAAGCCCTAGCCCTCCTGGCCCTTTTTCAACCCCTGCAGCGCCGCGAAAGGCCCGCTCGCTTCGGGCGTGGAGAGGCCGTATTCGGCGCGCGCGGCTTCGGCATTCGGCCCTTCGGCATAAGGGTCGATCTCGAGCGCCAGCGTCTGCGCGATCGCCTCGCCCAGATCGATGCTGCTGCCCGAATAGGCAATGGTATCGAGATCGTCGCTGCTGAGCTCGATTTCCTCTCCGGCATCGGCCAGCGCGGCCTCATATTCGGCTTCGGGCACGAAGCGCAGCCGATAGTCGGAGGCAATGTGCACCGGGAAATCCTCGCCCGAAATCGCGCAGGACTGGACCAGCGCCGCCTCGATCCGTCCCGAGACATCGACACCCGAGGCGCGCTCCTCGATGCTGGCGGTCGCCGTCAGCGAACCGATCGAGACGATATCGAACCGGCGTGCGAGCGCGGCACGCTCTGCCTCGTCGGCGCTCAGTTCGACGATCTGCCGGGGAATCGCGCGAAGGTCGACGGGGCGCGAAAATTCGGTCGGCTCCTGCATCAGAAGCTCCCCTGCATGATCGTTGTCGCCGGAAGGACGCGAAGCCGCGCATAAAGCTGCGCCAGATGATCGGCCGTGGCGGTGACGGCGGCGTCGTCGACCGGGGCGTCGCGATAGAGGTTGCGGCGCAGCGCTTGGGCGAGCTGGTCGCCATTGCCGCTGGCCAGCGCCTCGCGATAGGCCCCCAGCCGGCCGCCCAGGGCGCTCATCATCTTGCCGATATGCTTGCCGACGACGAGATCGCCGACGCCGTTCTGGCGCAGCTGCCCGTCCATGTCGTCGACGAACAGCTCGGCAAGGAACACCGAGAACTGGCGAACCTGCGGGTCGGTATCGTCATGCTCCAGCCGCAGCAGCACCGCGGCGAGCACCATCGTCACCGCCTCGAACCGGCCGTCGACGCTGTCCTCGACCTTTCCGTCGAGATACCAATAGGGGTCTCGGCCCATGGCGATGATGCGGTCATAGGCTGCGCGCGCGATCTCGCGCGGGTCCTTGCGGCTGAACAGGCGGGAGAGGACGGACATGGGGCGTGTGATATCCTGCAGGGAAATCGCGGCGTTAAGCCACAATTCATTGGCCACTTGTGATGCAGCGGCTTAGTGCATATTGAGGCGCCAACGGCAAGTTGCAAGACATGCGGCATGGCTTGCGCCTGACAGCATCGCGCCGCAGACATCGCGGATAGACCGCCAAGGATTGATGATGACCAGCAAAGCTCCGACCTCTCGCGCGACCCGGTTTTCGCGCCCCCGCGCTGCTTTGCTGGTGGCGATGGCAGCGCTGCCGCTGTTGGCGGGATGCGGCCAGCTGCGCGGGCATCAGGGTTTCATCTATGACCAGACGCTGGCGGGTCAGATCCTGCCCGGGGTCGACAACCGCCAATCGGTCGAGCGCACGCTGGGCCGCCCGACCTTTACCGGCCAGTTCAGCGACAGCGAATGGTATTATTTCGCGCGCGACACGCGCCAGCTCGCCTTTGCCAATCCGCGCCCGACCGCGCAGCAGGTGATGCGCGTCAAGTTCGATGCCGCCGGCAATGTCGCGGCGGTCGATTTCACCGGGCTCGATCAGGTCGCGAAGATCGATCCCGAAGGCGAAAAGACGCCGACGCTCGGCCGCAAGCGCACCTTCTTCCAGGATCTGTTCGGCAATATCGGCGCGGTGGGTGCCCCGGGCGCGGGCGCAGGCGCGCCGCAATAAGCGCGTCGCCGCCGGTCAGTCGCTCTCGGCGATCCGGCTGACCAGCAGCTTGTCGACCTTGCGATTGTCCATGTCGACAATCTCGAACCGCCAGCCCTGATCGTTGAACACCTCGCCCTCCTTGGGCAGGTGGCGCAGGCAATGCAGCACATGACCGGCTGCCGTCGCATAATCGCGGTCCTCGGGAAGCGAAATCCCAAGCCGCTCGGCCATCGCGTCTGCGGGCAGCCCGCCCGAGATCAGCAGGCTCCCGTCGGCGCGCTCGACCACCATCGGCGAATCGCCTTCGCCCTGGTCCGAGGCAAAATCGCCGACCAGCGCCTGCAACAGGTCTGCCGGCGTCACCAGCCCTTCGAAATGGCCATATTCGTCATGGACGAGCGCCATCGGCACCTCGCCCTTCTGCAACACTTTCAGCGCATCCATCGCATCGACGCGGTCGGGCACGATCGGTGCTGTGCGGGCCAAAGCGGCAAGGTCGAGCGGCGCGCCCTCGATGATCGCGGTCAGCAGGTCGCGCACGGTGACGATGCCGATAATCGCGTCGACCGAACCATTGGCGACCGGCAGGCGGCTGTGCGGCGAATCCGCCATGATCCGGCGAAGATCGTCGAGCCCGGCATCGGCGGGCAGCCAGTCGACCTCGGTGCGCGGCGTCATCACCTCGCGCACCGGACGGTCGGCGAGGCGGACCACGCCCGAGATGATCGCGCGTTCGGATTCCTCGATCACCCCCGATTTGGTCGCCTCGGCAAAGATCATCTGCAGCTCTTCGGCAGTGACGATGTTTTCCGATTCGCGGTTCAGCCCGAGCAGGCGGAAGATGAGCGCGCTCGACCGGTCGAGCACCCAGACCAGCGGCGCGGCGCCGCGCGCCATCAGGTCCATCGGGATCGCCATGATGACGGCCAGTTCCTCGGCCTTGCGCAGCGCGAACTGCTTGGGCACCAGCTCGCCGATCACCAGCGACAGATAGGTGGTCACGCCGATGACCAACGCAAAGCCCACGCTGTCGGCAATATCGGCTGGCACGCCGACCAGCGCCAGCCGCTCGCCGACCGGAGCGCCGAGGCTCGCGCCCGAATAGGCCCCCGCCAGAATGCCGATCAGGGTGATGCCGATCTGCACGGTGGAAAGGAACTTGCCCGGATCGGACCCCAGCTTGAGCGCGGTGCGCGCGCCGTTGCTGCCATCGCGCGCCATCGCTTCCAGCTTGGCGTTGCGCGCCGAGACGATCGCAAGCTCGGACATCGCAAAGACGCCATTGAGCACGATCAGCGCCAGGATGATGACGACATCGAGCCAGGGAAAGGGGGGAAGAGGGTCCATCGGGCCTTACAGGGTTAAGCGTGCACCCTATATCGTGCGGGCGCGCGGTGTCACGTGCTTTCGCACCTGCAACCAGACCCGCAAACGGGCTGCGCGTTCCCGGAAATTAAACGATGTTACATTCGGGTTCGGGAACCATTCAGCCGCGAAACCGAATAAGCGGATGAGACGCAGCGATGCGTCTGCACGATGAAAGACATTTCGCGGGAGCTAATGATGAACAGCAAGACCATCCGTATCGCCGCCCTTGCGGGCCTGGCCAGCCTGGCACTCAGTGCCTGCGTGACCGATCCGGAGACCGGCCAGCAGCGCATCAGCAAGTCCGCAATCGGCGGCATCGGCGGCGCGCTCGGCGGCTATCTGCTGGGCGATATCGTCGGTGGTCGCCGCGACCGGACCGAGAAGATCGTGGGCGCGGGCATTGGTGCGGTGGCCGGCGCAGGCATCGGCTATTATCTCGACCAGCAGGAGCGCGAACTGCGCCAGAAGACCGCTGGCACCGGCATCGACGTCGTCCGCGACGGCGACAGCCTGCTGCTCAACATGCCGAGCCAAGTGACCTTTGATATCGACAGCTCGGCGGTGAAGCCCGAATTCCGCAACACGCTGAATGATGTCGCGTCGACCCTGGTCCAGTACGAGAGCACCTATATCGACGTATACGGCCATACCGATTCGACCGGCAGCGATGCGTACAACCAGACCCTGTCCGAACGCCGTGCGCAGTCGGTGGCGAGCTATCTGACCACGCGCGGCGTCCAGTCGGCGCGCCTGGCCACGCGCGGCTTCGGCGAATCGCAGCCCGTCGCATCGAACACCACCGAGGATGGACGCGCCCAGAACCGCCGCGTCGAGATCCGCATCGTCCCGGTGACCCAGGCCGATGTGAACGGCTGATAGCCAGCTCCATTCCCGCAAGAGGGGCGCGCGCTGCACCAGCGGCCGCGCCCCTTTTTGCGTTTACCCCGCGAAGAAATTGAGCTCGAGCAATACCCCGTTCGGGTCGAGCGTGAACAGCTGCTTGAGGCCGATCGCCTCGACCTCGTTGACGCGATAGTCCGCTCCGCGCGCCTCGAGCCGGGCGACCATCGCGGGATAATCCCGGCAACGGAAGGCGACGTGGTGGATCGATCCGGTCGGCCCGGGGGTGACCGCGCGGTCATAGGTGCGCGGGCAGTCGGTGCTGTTGATATGCACCACCGCGTTGCCCGCCGCATCGTACGCCCAGCGGGCATTGTCGGGCGTCAGCGGCGGCGGCGCGAGGCGGATCTCGAGCTGGAGCAGCTCGGCATAGAAGCGTGCGGTGCCCATGAGATCATCGGTGATGATGTTGACATGGTCGAGCCGCTCGATCGTCATCGGCTCATTCCCAGACCGCTTCGGGCGGCAGGCTCATCAGGATGGCGTCGATATTGCCGCCGGTCTTGAGGCCGAACAACGTGCCGCGATCGTGGATCAGGTTGAATTCGGCATAGCGGCCGCGCCAGACCAGCTGCTGGTGCTTTTCGGCAGGCGAAAATTCCTGGCCCATCCGCCGGCGCACCAGCGCGGGGAAAATGTCCAGAAACGCGCGGCCGACATCCTGGGTGAAGGCGAAATTCGCGTCGAACGCGGCCTCGTCCGGGCATTCGAGATGATCGTAGAAGATGCCGCCGACGCCGCGGTGCACGCCTCTGTGGGGGATATAGAAATAGTCGTCGGCCCAGGCCTTGAACTTCGCATGATAGTCCGGATTGTGCGCGTCGCACGCCGCCTGCATCCGGCTGTGAAAATCGTCCGTATCTTGCGCGTAGGGCAGCGGCGGGTTGAGATCGGCTCCACCGCCGAACCATGCCTTGGTGGTCACAAGAAAACGGGTGTTCATATGCACCGCAGGCACGTGCGGATTCGACATATGGGCGACCAGGCTTATTCCGGTCGCAAAGAAGCGCGGGTCCTCGCCCGCGCCGTGGATCGATTTGGCGAATTCCTCGCTGAACCGACCCTCGACGGTCGACACGTTGACGCCGGCCTTTTCGAACACCTTGCCCTTGATCAGCCCGCGAACGCCGCCGCCGCCGGGCGATCCGTCCGCCTCGGTCCGCTCCCAGGGGGTATATTCGAAGCTCGCATCGCTTCCCGCCTCGCGTTCGATCGCGGTGAATTCGGCGCAGATCGCGTCGCGCAGGCTTTCAAACCACGCGCGGGCCTTGGGCTTCTGTTCGGTCCAGTCAGTCATCGCGCTCCCCTATATGGTGATGGCCGATCATGCCTCACCCAGTCTTCGTGTCTGCCGCAGCGCCTCGCCCAGCGCAATCCCGGTGGCAACCGATATGTTCAGCGATCGGACACCCGCGGTCATCGGAATGGTGGTCTGCAGGTCGCAGGCGTCGCGCACATGATCCGGAACGCCTGCGCTTTCCGAGCCCATCAGCAGGATGTCATTGTCCTGGAACGCGGTGCGGTAGATGCTTGTGCTGGCCTTGCTGCTCATCAGCACGAGCCGCGCGCCGCTGTCGCGCGCGAACGCCTGAAAGCTTGGCCAGTCGGCATGACGCGTCATCTCGGCGAGCGGACCGTAATCCATCGCCGCGCGCTTCAGCCGCCTGTCGTCGAACACGAAGCCGCAAGGCTCGATGATCTCCACCGGCACCGCCAGGCAAGCGGCCAGGCGGAGAATGGCTCCCACATTTCCGGCGATTTCGGGTTGGTACAGGGCAATGCGCATCGCCCCTTCATAGCGCGCGCGGCGCGGCTGTCACCTGTCCTGCTCGGTCCGGCGCGTGCACGGCACGGCATAACGGCGCAGAATCGGCGGAATGATGCTGCGGCGCGCCAATTTCCCTGTTGGCAAGATGACGATTTTGCGTCTATCAGGCCCGCAATCATGCGGACGGGCCAGGGGCGAAGCCGTGCCATGCCGCTTCCTATATCGACAAAAAACGTATCCTTTTCAATAACTTGAGGGTCAGGTTAGCGACATGGCAGAACAAGTCACGATGAATCAAGATGGCACCGCTGCCGTCGAATCCGATGGCGTGCGTCGCCGCGATTTCATCAACATCGCCGCGGTCAGCTTTGCTGGCGTCGGTGGCGCATCGGTGCTGATCCCGCTGATTACGCAGATGGCGCCCAGCAAGGACGTGCTGGCGCAGGCCTCGACCGAGGTCGATGTCTCGGCGGTGCAGCCGGGCCAGGCGATCAAGACCGTGTGGCGAAAACAGCCCATGTTCATCCGCAACCTGACGCCGGAAGAAATTTCCGCAGCCGACAAGGTCGATGTGGCGTCGCTGCGCGATCCGCAGTCGCTTGCCGATCGCACGCTGCCGGGCAAGACCAACTGGCTGGTGACGCTGGGCGTCTGCACGCATCTCGGCTGCGTGCCGCTGGGCGCGGCCGCCGGTGAGGTGAAGGGCGAATTCGGCGGCTATTTCTGCCCGTGCCATGGTTCGCATTATGATACCGCCGCGCGCATCCGCAAGGGTCCGGCGCCGAAGAACCTTGAAGTGCCGGAATATGAATTCCTGTCAGACACTGTCATCAAGATCGGTTGAGGAGCATAGATCATGAGCTTTTCCTGGGCCAAGCACTACGAACCCAAGTCCGATCTGACCAAATGGCTGGATGAGCGCCTGCCGCTCCCCCGTCTGGTCTATGGTGCGATCGGCGGCGGCTATCCTGTGCCGCGCAATCTCAATTATTTCTGGAATTTCGGCGTGCTCGCCGGCATCGCGCTGGTCATCCAGATCGTGACCGGCATCATCATGGCGATGCACTACGCGCCCAACGCGCTGGTCGCCTTCGATTCGACCGAACATATCATGCGCGACGTGAACTGGGGCTGGATGCTGCGCTATGCGCACGCTAACGGCGCCAGCTTCTTCTTCATCGTCGTCTATATCCATATCTTCCGCGGTCTCTATTTCAGCTCGTACAAGGCGCCGCGCGAGATGATTTGGCTGCTCGGCCTGGTCATCTTCCTGCTGATGATGGCGACCGCCTTCATGGGCTATGTGCTTCCCTGGGGCCAGATGAGCTTCTGGGGTGCCAAGGTGATCACTGGCCTGTTCGGCGCCATTCCGCTGGTCGGCGAACCGATCCAGACGTGGCTGCTCGGTGGCTTCGCCCCCGATAACGCCGCGCTGAACCGCTTCTTCTCGCTGCACTATCTGCTGCCGTTCGTCATCGCCGGTGTCGTCATCCTGCACATCTGGGCGCTGCACATCCCGGGTTCGTCGAACCCGACCGGCGTGGAAGTGAAGTCGGAATCGGACACCGTGCCGTTCCATCCCTATTACACCGCGAAGGACGGTTTCGGCCTGGGCGTGTTCCTGATCCTGTTCTGCTCGGTGCTGTTCTTTGCGCCGAACGCACTGGGTCACCCGGACAACTACATCCCGGCCAACCCGCTCTCGACCCCTGCGCACATCGTTCCCGAATGGTATTTCTGGCCGTTCTACGCGATCCTGCGCTCCTTCACCTTCGACTTCTTCATCGTGCCGGCCAAGCTGCTCGGCGTGCTGGCGATGTTCGCATCGATCCTGCTGCTGTTCTTCCTGCCCTGGCTCGATCGCTCGCCCGT
>Ga0233424_10000800_pt1 | contig 34262 bp, 32 predicted proteins | sample Watercolumn_Towu_FD_181011 | JGI IMG/M metagenome (GOLD analysis project Ga0233424, IMG submission 181011) | Freshwater microbial communities from Lake Towuti, South Sulawesi, Indonesia - Watercolumn_Towuti2014_125_MG | ecosystem: Environmental > Aquatic > Freshwater > Lake | place: Indonesia... | reverse complement strand
TTTTACGAGCATGGTTTCTGCAAGGTTTTGATGAATAATATTCGTTTCCTCGGTAACTCAATCTCGCGGATTTTCGTTCCTGAGCCTTTCTTTGCTTTGCTGTCGTGACTTTTTAAGGGGTAACTACAATATTATTACAACGAGTTTATAGGAACAATCGCACCGATTCGTAATTTTGTTTTGACGGTGGAAGTGAAGATGTAAATAATTTTGACACGCACTTCAGTAGTGAGTGGCAAAAGATTTACTATACCTACAATTTTCTAATGATAATTATTTGATAAGCAATAATTTTTTCGTTTCTGAAAATTCTCCAGCGACAATACGATAAATGTAAATGCCACTTTGGAAATTACTTCCGTCAAAATCTACCGAATAACTTCCAGCACTCATTGTTTGATTAACGAGAGTAGTTATTTCTTTCCCAAGAATATCGAATACTGTAAGCGTTACAAATTCTTCTTTCGGCAAATCAAAACGTATGTTAGTTTTTGGATTGAAGGGATTAGGATAATTTTGATGAACGTAATATTGAGCTGGAATTATTTTATGTTCTTTAACGTCAACTGTAGGTTGAAACTCTGCTACCAACGTTCTATTACTTGAAGCGGTAAATTGATAACTAGCACTTGTGGAAACAACATTACCATTTTCTTTCCAACTATTGAATATGAATAAATTATTTGGCACTGCTGTAACCGTAATTGATTGACCACAATTCACTTGTCCTCCACCATTAACGGAACCTCCATTTACTGGGTTTGCCGATAAATTTATTGCATATGTAATAAGAGCAAAGTTAGCAATTAAATTTCTATTGCTTGATACCGAGAATGTATACACTGCATTAGTAGAAACAACATTACCATTTTCTGTCCAATTTGCAAAAGTATAACAATTATTTGCCGTTGCAGTGACCGTAACTGAATTACCACATCCAACGTTCCCACCTCCAGCTGTTATACCCCCATTTGACGGATTAGAAGAAATATTAATGCTATAAGTTGTTTGAGCAAAATTAGCAACTAGGTTTCTGTTACTCGAAGCGGTGAATTGATAATTATTGTTAGTTGAGACAATATTTCCGTTCTCTGTCCAGTTTGTAAAAGTGTAACAATTGTTTGCTGTTGCTGTTACCGTAACTGAATTACCACATCCAATATTTCCTCCTCCGGTTGTTGTTCCGCCATTAGATGGATTAGAAGTAAGACTAATGCTGTAAATTGACTGGGTAAAGTTAGCAACTAAGTTTCTATTGCTTGATGCAGAAAATGTATAACTTGAACTTGTCGAAACAATATTTCCATTTTCGGTCCAATTAGTAAAAGTATAACAATTGTTTGCTGTTGCTGTTACAGTGATGGAGTTACCACAATTCATGTTTCCTCCACCACTTGTAGTTCCGCCATTCGATGGATTGGAAGATGTATTTATGTTATAGGTTATCTGTGTAAAATTAGCAACTAAACTCCGATTGTTTGAAGCTGTAAAATTATAATTTGAACTTGTTGAAACAATATTTCCGTTCTCTGTCCAGTTTGTAAAAGTGTAACAATTGTTTGCTGTTGCTGTTACCGTAACTGATTGACCAATTTGGTATGTTCCGCCTCCGTTTGAAGTTCCTCCATTTGTTGGAAATGAAGATGTTGAAATTGTTACACTAGTAAGTACTTGAAACTGCCAAGTGCTTGACCATTGTCCTATTGGAGAGTTAGAACGAATATGCCAATAGTATGTTTGCCCAGAAACTAAATCTTGATTATCTAATTGCCATGAAGAGCCGTAGATAGTTAAATTATCTCTTACCATATCAGTAAAAGAACTATTTCTTGATAATTGTAATTCATAATAGGTTGCACCACTGAGAAGATTCCATTGAAATGTCGGTCTTAAAACAGAAATTTGTGAATTATTAAGCGGGGAAACTAATGTTGGAGATGGCAAACCATCCCAATAAAAAATCCATTCACTTGAATATTCGGACCATGTTCCACTGACATAGGCTTGTACCTTCCAATGAAATTCTCCAAATAGAGTTGGCGAGAAAACATAATTGGTTGATGTTGTCATATCGCTTAACCACGTAGAAGAACCCGGATACAATAACCATAATTTATAATTAGTCGCGTTGGAAACATTACTCCATTGAAAAGAAAAAGCGCTGGAAGGATGTGAATTATTTCCGGGTGCTACTAAAGTTGGAGTTGAGACAGTTGTGAACGAAACAATACCGTCATAACTCCATCCACTACTATTTTTTGCCCAAGCACGAAAATAATATGTAGTTCCCGAAGTTAATCCTGGTAAAGAATAACTAAAATTATTTCCCGATACGACAACGTTTGCTGTCCAATCGGTCCAACCTCCACCTCCCGGCGTTGTTCCCCAATCAAATCTTCGTTCAAGTATACTTGAGCCACCATCATTCGTAATAGTAGCATTTAACGTTGCTGATGAATTTGTAACGGATGTGGCAGCATTTGTTACCACTGTAGGCGGTGATTGAGCAAGAAGATTGTTGACATCTGTTCTAATTGTTGATAACTGTGCATATAAGTTGTCTCCTGGGCAAACAGTAGTTGAGCATGCATTTGGAGATGTATTCGCGTCTTTATGTCCAGATATATTCATCAAAGTAAGTTGTGAAGGACTATGGTAAGCAGAACCTAAGGGATTGATAGTACGTTGGTCGCATTTCCATGCAAGGAGGTTTTTTATATTAGCAAGGGCACTCGCAGTAGGGCTTATAGATGTAAATGTTCCGAGTGCTGCAATTCCCAAAGTGTTTGTATTGACACAACTAAAATGCGCACCTATAACATTATCTCCACCTGCACGACCTTCGTATATTATACCATTCGGATCAACAAGCCAGTTATATCCAATATCTCCCCAACTTCTTGTGTACGTATGGTCTGTCCAAATACTTCTAACAACTGCGGGCCAATCAGTAGAAGAATTAGAGCCATCAGTGTGGTGAATAATTAAGTGAGTTACAGTGGTATACTGTGGAGTCCACAAAGGAGAATTTTGTCCATCCGGGCATTGCCATGTAGTTCGTGTTACATACGCTGGTTGGGGAAAACTATGCGGCATTGTCGTTAAAATATTTGTATCAACTTGATGTGTGTTCTCTTTTCCTGGGAAGGGAAATCTAATCTTGTTATCACTTTCTTTGGGTTCACACTTTTTTATTTCGTTCAAAATATTAGTAGGTGTAGCCCCGGGACTGATAAAAACAAAACGAATATTTTTAATAATGGGAGATAATCCATCATTTTTTTGAAGTTCAATTCTGTATCGAAAATACTTCATCTCTTTCGGAAAAAATAAAAGTTTTCCTACGTACTCTTCATCTTTCGGTTGTCCATGTTCATCAACTGAAAAATTTTCCCATTCTTCCCACTCTATTCCATCTCGTGAACATTGAATCTTAACTGCAACACTATTGTCCACAGTTTGTTCCGATTGCCAAATGGAGTTTATTGCAATAAAAGGTTCGGGAGATTCAAGTGGAATTTGAATTGGTTCAGAAATAACTATTCCATCAATTTGAGATTCAGAAATTGTTATTCCTTTAGAAGTTGAGATTACGTTCTTCTGTGTATTTAATCTTTGATTATTTGTGAAATCAATTTTTGTTTCAGCAGTTTTTACCAAAGAGTTTTCTCTGGATAGAATTTGCGATAAAGAATATTGTGTCAGTGAAAATATCAGAGTCACAACTATTAGCGAATAAAAATAATTTCGGAACATATAGTACCTCATAATTTTGAGAGTGAATGAAAAGTGGATTTAAAACAAAAAAGGACGCGACCAAAATCGCATCCCAAATAGAGGTACTGTCATACCTAACCCAAAGATGTAATAGGTGCGTCCAATCGTGGACGCAGCCATTTACGGTTTCTGGGTGATTTGAAAATTGACAGTTTTCTATTTGGAACGCAGTAAAGACTACGCTATTTTTATTTTCAATTCGCCGCGGCGAATGAATCCGTTAATTAAAAAAACTCGTGCATTATATTTGTTTGTTTTAAAATTTTATTACTGTTACATCGTTTCTCTACTTTTTCCCGCCGATTTTACGTGTATTGTTTCGATAAATTTTTCAGCCTCTTTAATCACGTCTTTGACTACGTTTGTGTTTTGAAGAAGTCCGCGATAATATCCTGCAATATGGAGTTCGTTGTACAGCACGTTAAATTTCTGTGTGAGTTTTCCATTATGGATAGTGAGATATTTGTGCAGCATGCCTCTATATCCATCAACAGAACGAGGCAGTTCTTTGGGAGTTACACCGCGTGCCTGCAAATATTCATCAATCGCTTTTAACACAGCGAGATATGCTGTTCCACATCCCTCTTGAACGTACTTTACATCCGTGTACGTATCGTTTTCAATAGGAGATTTTTTGAGAAGCGATTTTGCATTTTCAAGATAGCGAAGAGATTCGTTTTGCATAACGTATAAATCTTGTTTCCGTTAAAAAGTCGGGAGTATTATAGTGAATTTTTGAGAAAGGAAAAATCTCATCGCACTTTCAACGCTAAATTCAATGCTTCTCTTCTTATGACAACTTCTCTCTGTCTTGGTTTGAGTTGAATATCATAAATTTGCATAAAGTCGTGTCCAAGCAGCACGTCATATTCTTCTCCCAACACATCATCGGGAACAACGTAACACAAATACATCACCCAAATATCCAAGAGTTTCACTTCAAAATAGATAAAGTGCGTCGCATAAAACCCGCCATTTCCTAATCCGTAAAATTTTGCTTCCGTAGAAAGAGGAGCGAGGTTACTCATATCAGCAACGGCAGAGTATTTTACAAACGTACGTGGTGAACCGGAATCGAAATAACATTTCAACTTGTGAGATTTTTCTTTCGGGCTTGAGCGAACGGGAAAACTTTTAATTATATCAGCCATAATAAATGTTCATTAAGTAAAAAAGTCGGAAGTATTATAGTGAATTTTTGGGAAAGCAAAAACTTATTACGTAAATCTCAAATCTCATATCGCACATCCATAATCTATCGATTCATTTCTTCTCCCGATAAAACACAATCATATCCGTTGAAACAGGTTTCACTCCGAGTTGTCGAAGCATCGTAATAATTTGCCCGCGATGATACGATGAGTGATTGACAAGATGCGTGAGCATTTCCTGATACGTGTTGACAAACGCTCCGCTCGTTATCGTTTGAACTGCAAGCGTTTCCTGAAGTTTTTCATCGGAAAGCGTATCGAGAAATTTCATCGTCGCTTCATTCACTTCTTCCCAAATTGTTTTCAGTTCTGCAAGAGAAGAAATTGTATCTGCTTTTATCAACGTTTTATCGGGATTTCCTAGCCAGCGCGAAAGCCAGATTTTTTGCGCTCCGATGATATGCACAAGCGTTCCGTGTATTCCTCTGTGCGATGATTTCAAATCCTGAACATATTGTTCGGAAGTTAATTGCGAAACCACTTCGAAGATGCGTTCGTTTGCCCACGTGTTGTAAATGTAGAGTTGTTTGATATCTGATGTGTTCATAAAAATTATCAAGGAAAGAATATTCGTGAGTAGATAAAGAACAAGTTAAAAAAAATTGCAGTCATTCATTTCATTGGTATTAAAATGTATAAGCAAAATCAATGTAGGGAATACCGGGAAATAAAAAGTTTTCGTCAACTGGTGTTACGAATGCAAAATCAACGCTCAATGATTCACCAAAGAATCGAATACCGTACGAAACCATTGGCGCATTGATATCGGGAAACATCCAGTTCTCAGAGACGAATGCAAAGTTTTTTGATATTCGTTTTTCTCCGCCCAGCATCACCATCGGTTTATCAGTAAATGTTTTTTCAGAATATCCGTAGCCAATTCCCAGCGTAATGCTCTCATTCGTATTTCCGTATGTTCCTACTCCATATATCACGCCGATGGTTGAATGTTTGTTTATGTCATTCGGAAGTTGGATAAGAAGCGCGCCTGCGGCAAGTGAGAGATTCTCGCTTGTTGCCAATCCGATTTTAGGAGCAACGTAAAATATTTGTTCGTCAAAATCAATTCCGGGAAAAATGGACGAACCGCCTGCGATAGTAATATCATCAGTTATTCCATAAGCAATTGCGGGAAAGAAAACGTAGTAATCAGCAATGTATCCTTTGCTTTGTTTCAATGTGAACGCCGTTGGACCGAAAAACAATCTCGTTGCATTGGGATTTTCAAACCAGTATTCACCGTTCGTGAGTAATGATAATGGGATTTCTTCGACATTGGAAATTTTTTCTTTAGCAAGCGTGCACATTCCGAACGAAGTTTCAAATCGAATTTCTGAAGAAAAAATTTCGAGCGTGCGTCCTTGAAGTTTCGTTCCGTCGCTCATCGTGATAATCTGAATATGCAGAGAATCAGGAATGTGAATATCAGTTTGAGATTGAACACGAAGCGTGAACAATACAATGGTGAAAAAAGTAAGCGCAGCAGGTTTCATAAGTGTATAAACATATTGCATACAGTAGTGTTGTAACAATCAAAAAGTCGGGAGTATGATAGCAAATTTTTGAGAAAGCAAAAATAGTGCCTGAATTATTTTTCAAGCCAATCTTTTACAATCTCGGCAACAATGGGATTCATAAAGGTAAGAGCAATGAGCATCAATACAATGAGAAAATTGAGTTTGATATTGAGACGTTCAATTTTATCTTCGAGTTCTACTGAAGAAAAAATTTCTGAAGCAAATTTGGTGAGTGAACTTGTTGGAGAACTAACGTTGAGTTCGCTCAATATTGGAACAGAATTGCAGATGAATTGAAGGTATTGTATTCTAAAACTAAAAAACCCTTGTTCGCTCCTTTGGGACAAGGGTTTTTTGTTTTCTTTTTTCTGTTTTCTACGTTCCCTCAATCAGGCACACCACTTTCACTTCATCCGACCACACGCCGATTTCCACGTCATTTACCACGTAGCGCATCCGGTAGATTCTTGTTTCCGGTTTTGCAATATTAATGTTCACGCGCTCATCATCGTACGGCGAGCGCGTATCGTTTCCGAGATGTGTAAATGTTGTTTCATCGCCGCGTTTACTTTGGATGATAACGCCCGAGTTTTCGCCCTTGTGCCAATCGAGACGAACCCCGTTTGCCAGCACCGTTGCAGTGAACATCGGTTTTGCCGTCGGACTTCCTTTACTTGCCGCCGCAGGAAGAACAACGCCCAGGTCTTCGCCAATCGCCTGTGTGTAATCATTATGAAGTTTCATACGCGCAACCAATTTTCGTATTGCTGTTTCGAACGGGTCGCGGGTGGAATTTTTTACCTGCACCGAAGATTGCAGTGTCGTTTTCGCCGCATCCACGTTCTTCACGGATAGTACAAATGCTTCGCGCTGGTTTTTCAACTCATCGTATTCCGCATCGGTGATACCGAATGTTGCTTTATACGGTCCAAGTTTGCCCAGCATATTATCACTCCAAAAACTGAAATCAGTATCGGGGGTGGGAATATAATCTCTGCTCATATTTTTTTTCCTTTCTTAAAAAAGATGAATAATATTTGATTGTTAATAATGCGACAATACGTCATAAAAAAATTTTATTCTTTTTCCCGCGTCTGTTTAAGAGAACCCAGATGGCTTTCGGGATTTCCTACATTGCGTTAAGGATATCCTACATTACGTTCGGGACATCCTACATTGCGTTTGGGATGTCCTACATTGCGTTAAGGATATCCTACATTACGTTAGGGACATCCTACATTGCGTTTGGGATGTCCTACATTGCGTTAAGGATATCCTACATTACGTTAGGGACATCCTACATTGCGTTTGGGATGTCCTACATTGCGTTTGGGATGTCCTACATTGCGTTTGGGATGTCCTACATTGCGTTAAGGATATCCTACATTACGTTCGGGACATCCTACATTGCGTTTGGGATGTCCTACATTGCGTTTGGGATGTCCTACATTGCGTTTGGGATGTCCTACATTACGTTTGGGATGTCCTACATTGATTTCGGGACATCCCAGAAGCAATCCGGGACATCCCAAAACCAATCTGGGAAGAGAAAAACTCTAAAATTAGCGTGTTTTCATTGTTTGCCCGCTGGGGCGGGTAAATTTGTAGGACAATTTGGAAAATTGTCCTACGGTTTAATAACTGAGACCTCACAGGTTTTAAAAACCTTCGAGGTTTTGATTAATTACTTCATCAGCAGTAGTTTCTTCGTTGCGGTAAATTCTCCCGCTTGCAAGCGATAGAAATACATACCGTGAGTGAGATTGCATCGAAATAAATAAACACACGTTAATGGGAATTTACTAATTAAGTACAATATTAATACATTCGCCTTACTTAAAACGTATAATAGCTTTTCTTAGAATTTCTCCAGAACTATTTGTTGAACCAGTTAAAGAGATACTAATAGAAGGAATAATAGATTTGTTGTAATAATTACATCCTGTACTTATTACAAGCCAAGCTGTTGGTCGATAATTAAAAAATGCGCTTGACTCAAATTTCCCATCCAGTTTAAAACTTCCACCATAAGGGAACTGAACAAGCCATATACCTGTAGATATTCTAATTTCAAATTGAGGAATAATAAACTTGTGCAAAACGAATTCATTATTTCCTTCGTTCCAGCGAAGATCAAAAATATTATCGAATGCAGTATAATTAATTGGTATCCCAACTTGACCACCCAAAAACAATAATGAAAAAAAACTTTTTTTGAAATTGCTACCGTCGTGAAAAATTCTCCAATGGAGCGTTTTCCAGTTTACACCTGCCTGAAAAGAATTGCTTGTTAATGGTTTCCAGAATTCAAAATAATTTCCTAGTGTAATATCAGTAAACAACGTTTTTCTATTGAGAGATTGTAAAATATTAAATCCAGTATTGAAATCAGAATAGTTTACGTCTGCAATCGTAATTTCAGGATTACTTTTGAGAACATGTGAAAGTGAAAAGGAGGTATCTTGCACATCCTCAGAGGGGGATTGATGGATTATACAAGGAGGATGGTATAAACCTTCATCAATAATCATCATTGATGTTATTCGATTAATAATATCTGGATTTAATGTATATACTCTTTCTTTTCTAATTACTCCTTCCCATGTTTCTTCAAATTCTATAGTACGCGTCTTAAAAGCATCTTTAAAATTGTTTTTGAAATAATCATTCCAAAACCTTAATGAGTTTAAATAATTAGAATCCAATCCATAATTTCTCTTGTAAATTACGAATTCCTCTTTTATCTGCTCTAAATTGTGCTGCGAAAACTCACTATCTTTAAGAAGTAGAGATTCTAGAATTTTTTCTGCGTTTGTTTGCGAAATAGAAGTTAAAATTGGAGTTATGTTTATAACTACTATCAGACAAAGAAGTTTATATTTTCTAATACTCATAAAATATTGAATTATTACTATTGGTTTACTAATAAGGTTACTACCTTTACATTATTTCCACATTCCTTCATTTTTCAGAAAATTTTGAAAAATATTTTTAAAAAGTAGAACAATTTGGAAAATTGTCCTACGGTTTATTTCATTAGCAAAAGTTTCTTTGTTGCCGTGTAAGACAAAATTCCATTTTGTTCTACGTTTAAACGGTAGAAATACACACCGCTCGTTAATCCGCTTGCATCAAACTGAACTTCGTGCATCCCTTCATCCATTTCTCTGCTGTGAATCAACGTTGCAACTTCCTGTCCAAGAACATTATACACTTTCAACGTAACCAATCCGAAATCCGAAATCTGAAATCTCAAATTCGTTGTTGGATTAAACGGATTGGGATAATTTTGTTGCAACGCAAATTGAGACGGAACATACGTTGTATTCGCATATGAGAGCAATGATGCGTTCTCTTTCAAATCCGTTGGTTGTTTTACGATTCCAACCGTTGCTGCCGTCGCTGTGCCACTGAGTGTTACGGAGTATGGTTTCTTTTTTACAACCAATGCAGAATCTACAACGTAATTTCTCGTTGCTTTTGCCGTATCAATTGCCGCATAAAAGCCATCGTTAATGCGTTTGATAGTGTACGTGGCGATGTTGCCAAGTTCCTGATAATCTTCTAAGGTATCTATGCCAAACCGTTTCCAATATGTCATACACGAATCATAGTAATTCGCAAATTCATAGAGGGATAATCCTTTCAGATTTCTTCCCGCAAGTTGTATAACCGTATCAATGACAAGCGAGCCAAACCTTTTCGGTGTTACACCACTGTCACTCGCAAGAATATTGAGTTTGAGCAATACACCTTGCGCAATCGCGGGATTATTCATTGACGCAGTAAACTTTACCGCTTTGGAAAGTTTCTTCTTTGTTCCTTTCACCGCATCGCGCAGGTAATCGAGAGGATACGATTGCCCCGTATGTTCCCTTTTCAATCCACTTGCTAAGTCTCCGGCTTTCTTCAAATCAATCCACGCATACGCTTTGATGGAGTCTTTATTTGTTCCTTGCGAAACACCAAGAAATGTTCTGCCTTTGGGATACGATGCTTTTGGAACTTGTTTGGCAAACACATTTTCAACTGCAGTCATTATGTTCGGCGGCACAGCAAGTTTTCTTTTCTTGTATGCTAACTTCACCGTCTTCGCCGTAAAATCCGCTACCGATTCTTTGAACGTGCGATACTTCACCGTATCTGTTACGTTGCCCCAACTATTTAAATGATACAGCGAATCAATTTCATTTGCAGATAATGCACGGTTGTAAACGCGGATGTCATCGACAAAGCCGCCGAAATCATGCTGGGGTATTTGACCGACGTATCCAACCTTGATCGTGTAATTGGTATGCTGCAGGTTACTGACCGAATTCGTATTTGAAGCCGCTAAGACACCATCACGATAGAGATTTTGTATTCCGATGTTGCCATTCCAGACACAAACAATATGGTACCATCTTTGTCGCATGATCTGAACATTATTTGGAGTGGATGTGCCATTAAATCCGCCCACGAAAAACTGGATCATACTATCAGGACTGATCGTCAACAGCCATTCATAATCGGAGAAGTCTGATTTTTCTTTGCCAATAATGTTTCTCACACCTTGTGGCGGCAATGTGGCTGCTTTGATCCAACAACTGAGTGAAAATGATCTAGATCCGGAAAAATCTAAAAGGTCCGTATCTGCCACGCTTATGTAATTGGATGTGCCATCGAAATTGTATGCACGGTTTGGAGTTCCAAATCTATCACTTGACAACGTTGCTCCATTCACCGTTCCATGATTTCCATTTCCGCTTTCATCGTTCGCATTACCATTGAAGGGGTAGTAAGCGACAGGACCATAACCCCAGTCTCCGAGATGATACAACGAATCAATTTCGTTTGCAGAAAGCGCGCGGTTGTAAATGCGGAAATCGTCAAGCATTCCTTGAAAGTATTCGCCATAACCCTGACCGTAACTTCCGATAGTGCATCCGGCGCTTACGTTGAACGACGACGCCTCCGGTACATTGATTTCGTAATCCGATATACGGTCGATAAGAAAGCGATAATTAATTCCGCTTTTCACTAAGGTAAAGAAATACCAATGTCCCTGGTTATAGTCGGTTTTGTTACCTAACAGATTTGTTGCTACCCAAGAAGGCCCGCTACCGATAAAGTATGAGAACCTGTTGGAGGCGTCGACACTATAGTTAAATGAAAATCCCAACCCCGCTGCTGGTGTGGTATTAAACACTTCCTGAGCAATTTTAGAGATGTTTGATGAATTAAACCAACCGCAAATTGTGTATTGGTCCTGTCCTAAATTGAAGAGATTATTTGATTGTGCGACATCAATTTTGCTACTGGCTCCATCAAAACTATATGCACTGTTTGCATTGCCAAATCTATCAGTGGTAAGTGTTGCGCCGCTTACCGTGCCGTTATTTCCATTCCCGCTTTCATCGTTTGCGTTGTTGTTAAAGGGATAGTAGGCAACGAGTCCAGAAGTTTGTGCTATACTATTTTGAGAAATAAAAACACTGAATGTGATTATCACAAGTGTTATTATTGTCGTAAAAGAGAGTTTTAATTGTTTCATATTTTTTTTCTTTCTTAAAGGTTATTGTAAAAAAATAATTACTGAATTACACTCATACTATTTCAACGTTCCACCCATTTTCAGAAAATTTTGAAAAAATATTTTTAAAAAGTAGAACAACTTGGAAAGTTGTTTTACAATATTGCGTTTTTTGAGAAATTTTGAGGAATGGAGATGGATTTTAAAGCCAAAAGACCTTCAAGGTTTTGAAAACCTTGAAGGTTTGGGTTGTAGGACAACAATCTTTGTTGTCCATTTTTGGGGACAACTTGGAAAGTTGTCCTACGTATTTTTGGGAACAACTTGGTGAGGAAACAATTTTTTTTCGTGAGATAGATTTTGTTTGTGAACATTTTACATAGACTCTTATATTTCAATCGCAAATTATACACAAAACAGAGTGATACAATTATGGAAGTAATAACCGGAACATATAAAAACGGTCGCATCCGTCTTTCCAAAAAACCACGCACAAAAAAAGAAATGGACGTAACAGTGTATTTCAATCCAAAATCCAAAAATAAAATTGTTGGATTAACCGGTAAAGAAACACGAGAACTTGTCGGCTTATTTCACTTAGGCGGCAACGCACTCATTGATACTGAAAAACTTTACGAATGAACGAAATTGTCATTGATGCAAATTTCCTTGTTGCATTGCTTGATGGAGATGATTCTTTCCATACCAAAGCGACAGAGATAGAAATGATGATTCCGATAGAGATTCCACGTTTATATTTTGACGTTGTTGTTTCCGAGAGTTTGAGCGTTCTTGCCCGCCGTTCCGAAGAGAGAAAACGAATATTTTCTTTTCGAGAGAAAGTCCGTATGCTTCAAATAAAACTTCCGTATTCAAATATTTCTTGGGTGAGCGTTTTGATTCAAACGTATTACTCTGACATCCTTGAATTAGTGACACATCATAACGGCAAATTGAATTTTAATGACGCTTTGATTGCGTTATATATAAAGAAAAATAATCTGCAATTCATTGCTTCATTTGATTCCGATTTTGACGACGTTGCGTGGGTTCAACGAATATATACGGCAAGTGACATTGTGAAATACGTGAAATGAAAAAGCCAAACTTTTTGTAGTTCGGCTTTAAAATTCTTTTTCGATAAAGTTGTAGGACAACAATCTTTGTTGTCCTCATATTTTTTGGGGGCAACTTGGAAAGTTGTCCTACGTGTTTTTGCAACAATAATTTTTCTGTATGTTTAGTCCGTGAAATTGAAACAAAGCACAATCGAAAAATTTTCAGACGTTCTCATTCGATATGGTGAAGCATCAACAATTGGCGGCGTTGCAACAATATTTGTAGAAAATTTTCCACGTTTAATTTCCATTTTCGGAATTTTCGTTGGCACAATTATAGTTTTTCTCGGTCTTTATTTTCATAACATTTCAAACGAAAAATCAAATGTCGCGTGAAGTAGCATATTTAATTGGTTTGGCTATCGTATTTCTTTTTGCCATAGTAGGAGGAACAATAATCCTTCGTACCGGCAAAGAGAAAAAAGCGTAAATCTTCCTATAAATAATTGGAATAAGAAACCCGTGAGGTTTTCAAAACCTCTCTATGAGCCATTGGCACGGGTTTGGTTGTAGGACAACAATCTTTGTTGTCCTAAGTCATTTTGGGACAACTTGGAAAGTTGTCCTACATATTATTACGGTGAATTTTTGTCCAATGGTTGCTCCACTTTTCGTCGAGATTGAGTTTTCTTTGCGCAATTTTTTATGAATAAACGGCTGAGCAAGCGAAAAACACACGCGTAGAAATTTCTGCACGTCGGAAGCCGAATACGATTCATCAAGAATGTTCCGTATTATTTTCTTATGCTCAAAGTGAAATTCCATTATTTACGAAATCAATACCTTGCTGAAGTAAAACAAAATCATTCCGCCAAACACAACAAGCGGCGTTATGCGGTTATGCGAGCGATTGATTTCGGGAATTAAATCGCTTGCGCCGACGTATGTTGCAGCGCCAGCAGAAAATGCAAATGCAATTCCGATAAAATTTGAGTTGATGTTCGAAAAGAAAAATACTGCAACAATTCCGAGCAACGTTGCCAATGCTAATCCAAAAGCAGCAGCGATAGCGTGTTGAGTCGGACGATTTGCGGCAAGTGTAATAGATGCAACCGTTAATCCTTCGGGAAATTTATGAAGAAGAACAGCGATGAAAACTAAAATTCCTATTTGTGGATTGTACAACATTGCAGACGCAATTGAAAGCCCATCGAAAAATGCGTGAATCGCCAATCCTGTTACTGCAGAAATTCCGGCAAATGGTTTTACGATTTCGTGAGAATGAGTTTCTTCGCCGAAATGAAAATGTCCGACAATCGTATGTTCAAAAAAATGGAGCAGCGAAAATCCGATAAGAATATACAGCGATGAAATTGTTCCGATTGATTGAATACTTTCGGGAATCAATTCAAAGAAAACCAATGCGAGCAAAAATCCTGCGGAAAGAGCGAGCAGATATTCCTGAATTTTCCCAAGCCATTTTTTCCCTCTCACAACAACAATACCGCCGATGAGTTCGGAAAGAGAGGCAAGTAAACCAAGTAAGATTATTTTAAGCATTGATTGAAAGTAATTTGTAATTAGTCATTTGTCATTAGTAGTTCATCTTCGATTTCAACGATTTACAAATGACCAATGACTATTGACAACTGACTAATGACGTTGTAATTGTTCTTTACATCTTTCATAAATTCTCTTGAACAACGGATTCTCGGGAAATTCATTATGCAAATCTTCTGCAAGCGGCAATGCTTTTCTAAAATCATTTTCAAAGCGGAAACGAATTTGTAAAAGAAAATATTTTGCTTCGATGTTTGTGAACTTTCCTTCGCGCGATGCGCGTGTGAGAAATTCGATTCCTTTTTCTTTATCACCACTCGGAAGAAACCACATCAACGGTTTGACAATCGGAAATTCTTCCGGAATTGCTTCAGCGTAATATTGATACAGTCCCATTCCTAAAAATGTATCTTTGTTCGTTGTGTCGAGTGTATATGCATCCATCATCAGCGATAACCCTTTTTTTCCGTCGAGAATTGCGGTGAGCCAGTTTTTACGATGCACTTCCAAACGCCCGCGATAACCAAGTGCGCCACCTTTGTAAAACATTGCATTTACCCGCCGCGGCGGGTGAACATCGTTTTCATTTGAATCAAGAATTTTGTCACAAATCTCAATCGTTTTTTCTATTTGTGAAAAATATTGTTCATCGAACTGCGTATTGTCTTTGTCGAGTAAAATTTTCCAGTATGTTGTCATTGCAGAAAAAAAATATCCTTCGGGTTCAGAAGGATAATCGTTGATGATTTCTTGAAACAATGAATCCGTTTTTTGAAATTCGCAATTGTAAATAAGCGGGATTGCGTTTTCAATTTTCATTTCCATTTCTGTTTTCTGTTGTGAGAACAAAAGAATGGGGAAGAAGAAAACTAACCACGAATTGCGCGAATGAAACACGAATCGCCACAGATAGATTCGTGAAAATCCGTGTAGCATCCGTGTAATTCGTGGTGAATAATTCAAGTTACAATCTTTCCGACAGCCAACTTTTCAACTGCGAAATATTCACACGCACTTGTTCCATCGAATCACGCTCACGGATTGTTACCGTTTGATTCTCCAATGTTTCGGAATCAACAGTAATGCAAAACGGCGTTCCTATTTCATCTTGCCTTCTATATCGTCTGCCCACTGCGCCACTATCATCGTAAAACACGCGGAACGAATTTCGCAAATCGTGTTCAATATTTTTTGCAATCTCCGGCATTCCATCGCGATTGACGAGTGGAAAAATTGCCGCTTTCATCGGCGCAAGTTTCGGATGAAATTTTAACACGACACGCGTTTCCATTTCGCCTTCTGCAGTTCGCGCTTCTTCTTCGCGATACGATTCAACCAAAAATGCCATACACGAACGGCTTGCTCCTGCCGATGTTTCGATAATAAACGGAACAAATTTTTCCTTCGTCGCTTCATCAAAATATTTTAAACTTTTTCCACTGTATTCTTCGTGGCGGGACAAATCGAAATTCGTGCGATTGTGAATGCCTTCAATTTCTCCCCAGCCGAACGGGAATTGATATTCGATATCATAAGCGTTGCGCGCATAGTGAGCGAGTTTTTCGTGCTTGTGCCATTGCAGTTTTTCTTTGCGAATTCCCAAATCCAAGAACCATTGCATTCGCTGTTCGCGCCAGTATTCAAACCACGTTTCGTCCGTTCCTTCTTTCACAAAAAATTGCATTTCCATTTGTTCAAACTCGCGCGTGCGGAAAAGAAAATTTTTTGTGTTGATTTCATTGCGAAATGCTTTTCCAATTTGTGCAATGCCGAATGGAATTTTTTGCCGCGATGCCGATTGCACATTGAGAAAGTTCACGAAAATTCCTTGCGCGGTTTCCGGTCGCAAATACACGACGGCGGAAGAATCTTCCATGGGTCCGATGTATGTTTTGAACATCAAATTGAATTTGCGTGCGTCGGTAAATGTTCCCTTGTTTCCGCATTGTAAACAAGCAAGTGTTGCAATTATTTTTGATACGAGCGCATCATCGTTCGCAATTTTTGCAAACTCACTTTCTATTGTTTCATCTTTTTGCTGTCCTTCAAATTTTCCGGTGAACAATTCGCGCAACGTTTCTTTTTTCTTTTTTGTCGAAAGTTCATCGAACAAAATATCCACCCGATACCGCGCTTTACATTGTTTGCAATCTACCATCGGGTCGGTAAAATTTTCCACGTGTCCCGATGCTTCCCACACGCGCGGATGCATCAAAATTGCTGCATCAATTCCTTCAACGTCCTCGCGGAACGTCATTGCTTTCCACCACGCGTCTTTGATGTTGCGCAGCAGTTCAACACCGAGCGGACCGTAATCCCAGCAGCCGTTGAGCCCGCCGTAAATTTCTGATGATTGAAAAATAAATCCCCGCCGTTTTGCCAGCGAGACGATTTTATCCATTATGTTTTCTTGTTGTTTGGGCATAGAGTAATTTGTAGTATTGAATTTTGCGGCACAAAAATAAGAGATTATTCTTTGAAGAAAAATAAAAAAACCTTCAAGTATTATTAGAACTTAAAGGTTTATTGTTTCAAAGTAATCTTCATTATGTAGTGAAAGTATTATTACAGTTTGAACAAATTGTCGGTTTTCTTCCTGCAAGAAGTGAAAGCAAACCTAATGGGAAAAAGCAAATTGAAACCCAAATTTGCCAAGTTTTATAACCAGCTCTTTGAGTAATTTTTTCACATTTAGGACAAGTTACTTGCGACATCATTACACCTCCTTTCATTTTCTAAACAAAAAATTTTAATAACCACCTTCCCACTAATACCATGAACAATGTTTTGTCACATATTGAAGAAATTCTTACTTCAACATTCCATGAAACTTGAATTGTGTTTTTGAGAATAAGTGAAAATGATAAATAAACGGATACAAAAATAAGAAATACTATTATCGGTAATCCTAATGGATGAAATCGCATCGAATCAATAAAATGAAAATGTAAAGCCGCATTGGTTGATCTTGTAATTCCACAGACTGGGCAATCTATTCCCAACAAGGTCTTAAATAAACATAAACACGGAAATCTCATTTCACTTACTTGATAAACTTCTGTGTTAAATAAATAACTACAACAAATAAAAGTACCATACATCCCCAACATCCTTAAACGCCATCTTTGTTGTTCGTTATATGTTTTGACTTTACTTGGGATTGAAAATCTCATAGTTGTTTTTTAAAACAAAAAAAGGACGCAACCAATTACGTCCAAATCTGAGGTACTGTCATACCCGCGTACAAAGACTTAAAGTGGCTACGTCCATTGCTGGACGTAATCATCACTTGTTCTAGTACGCTTTGAAAATTGACAGTTTTCAGATTTGAACGCAGCGAAAAACTACGTTGTTTTTTTATTTTAGTTTGTTACATAAAAAATTGTTTGGTTAAAATATTGTTATGCTTTTGTTTCTTTCACTGATTTTCTTGCAATGAGTATTGATACTAAAGCAAAGAGTAATAATATTCCTAACATTGAATAGTAGTATTCCATAATGTTTAATTTTTCTTACTTACTAAATTGTGAATGTAAATTCCTGACACAATTAACACCAATCCAATGAGCCCGCCAATAAATGCAACACTCCGGGGAATCCCACCAAGGAAAATTCCTGCAATGTTTCCTATTACTGCCGCTTCTCCGAGCCGAATGAACGCATCTGCTAATTTTTCAAGCGCTTGCTTCGTGAGTTTCATCAATGTGGTTAACTTTTTGCGAGTGAAATATAGTGAAAAAAATTACTCATTTACTTTTCACAACTTTCTTATTTGCAACATTTACTTTTGGTTTTGGCGGCGAAGGTAAATTGTTTGTAGTCGTAAGTTGAATTTGTTCAACAATAATTCCTTCAAACTTAATATTCATAAAGAGCATTCTCTTTTTCAAATCTTGTGTTGCAAATGGTTCGCAGTTGTAGTTCCTCGCAAGTTCGTGCAAAGATTTATTGACAAGCGTTGGAGAAATTTCTTTCGGTAAAGAAACATTTCTCGAGTACCGTTTCCATTTTGTTTTTGGAATTTCAACTTCGCTTTTTTTCAGCCAATATTCTTTTACGCCAAGTTGAAATAATGCCGTATCAATTTTTGTGTCAAGAACAACAAGCAATGAATCAACATTCGGTTTCGGAAATTCTTTCGTCGAAAAACTCGCGATAATTTTGTTGTAACTCAATGCGAGACACAACACTGCAAGCACAGCAACAAAAATTATTCTAATTGAAATGTATCGCGGAATTTCCATAATGTTCTTTGTCAATCGTCATTTGTCATTAGTGTTTCAATGAAAATATTTACGAATGACACATTACCAATGACGAATTACTTTCCTTGAAAATTCGCTTTTCGTTTTTCGAGAAATGCTTTTGTTCCTTCTTTCATATCAGCAGAATCGCAACATACACCGAACAAACTCGCTTCCAATTTCAACCCTTCGCTGAGCGGAGTTTCCATTGTCATATTGATTGCTTTCAGCGACATACGAATTGCAAGTTGTCCTTTCGATGCAATTGTCGTTGCAATATCGTTTGCAGTTTTTAACAATTCGGAAAGCGGAACAACTTTATTCACCAAGCCGATACGCAACGCTTCATTCGCATCAATTTGATTTCCCGTGAGAATCATTTCCATGGCTTTTCCAACGCCGATAATTCGTGCGAGACGTTGCGTTCCACCGTAACCGGGAATAATTCCGAGATTTACTTCCGGTTGTCCGAACTTTGCATTCTCGCTTGCAATGCGAATGTGACAAGCAAGAGCAAGTTCACAACCTCCACCGAGCGCATAACCATTGACTGCGGCAATTACCGGTTTTCCAAGATGTTGAATCGCATCAAAAATTTCTTGTCCGCCGCTTGCAAATTCCTTTCCCGAATTTCCAACGAGCGTTGTGAGTTCGCCGATATCGGTTCCTGCGACAAATGCTTTTTCTCCCGCGCCGGTAAGAATAACAACATCAACATCATCGGAGGTTTTCAAATGTTCAAAAAGGTTTTTCAATTCCGATTTTGCCATTGCATTGAGCGCATTGAGTTTATCGGGACGATTGATTGTTACAGTGGCGATTTTGTTTTCTGTAGAAAATAAAAGTGTTTGGAATGTCATAGAATTTGTTTGGAAAAAAAAACTTTGTGTCTTGGTGTCTTGGTGTTTAAATTATTTTACCACAAAGACACCAAGACACAAAATAAATCTAAAATGTAAAATTTGAAATCTAAAATGCTCTACGCCACTTCAACACGACTTTGGTCGCCAATCATAAAGCGGTGAACGCGAGGCTTTCCTATTGCTTCGACAATTTCCACATCGTTGCCGAGAATACTTCCTTCGATACGAATATTCACATTTTCAATTTTGCATTTTGTCATTACAATGCTGTATTCCACTTCGCTGTTTTTCACAAATGAATCATCGCCAATAGAAGTGAACGGACCAACGTAACTGTTTTCAATGATGCAATTTTTTCCGATGATTGCGGGACCACGAACAATTGAATTAATGACTTTTGCACCGTTTTCCAAAATAATTTTTCCCGCAATTGTAGAAAGTGAATCAACATCGCCGGAAATTTTTGTTTGAATGTTATCGAGAATGAGACGATTCGCTTCGAGTAAATCATTCGGTTTTCCTGTGTCTTTCCACCAACCGGTAATTTCCGCATAGCCAATCGAAAAACCTTTGTCAATCAAATATTGATGAGCATCGGAAATTTCCAACTCACCGCGCGCAGATGGTTTGATATTGTTCACCGCTTCAAAAATGTGATGATTGTAAATGTAAATTCCCGAAACAGCGAATTGACTTTTTGGATGTCTCGGTTTTTCTTCGACAGCAACAATGCGGTTATTTTTTATTTCGGGAACACCGAATCGCTCGGGGTCTTTTACTTTTGAAAGCGTGAGAAAACAATCGCACTTGCTTTTTTCAAACTCGTCAATGAAACGTTTTACGCCGCCGACAACCATATTATCGCCGAGGTAAAAAATAAAATTATCTTTGCCGATAAATTTTTCTGCGAGTTGAACAACTTGCGAAAGTCCTCCGGGAACAGTTTGCGGAATGAATGTAATCTTCGCGTTCCATTTGTCACCGTTGCCGATTGTCTTTTGAACTTCGGTATCGTCTGCATTGACAACGATACCGATTTCTTTTATTCCCGCATCAACTACGTGTTCAATCGCGTAGTGCAAAATCGGTTTGTTCGCGATGGGAATGAGATGTTTATTTTGCGTGTGTGTGAGTGGCCGAAGGCGAGTTCCGCGCCCGCCGCTTGCGATGAGTGCTTTCATATTTTCAAATAATTTTTTCGGCGACAAAAATACGAAAATGCTTCGACTTCATTTAGCAAAACAAAATCGTATGTCTTGAGAAAAGTGAGTGAGTTAATACACTTGTACTTTTGTTTTCGAAATGACGAGGAGAGAATGTTGTTGTTGAAGTAAGTAGGTAATTTCGTTCCAATGCGAATCGAGGATGTTCAACAATTGTTGAATGGAACAATTTCCAACAGAAAGAAAAACAGTTTGTGGAGGCGCACCGAAAAGAAGGGAACGTTCAAAAAAATCATTGTCTTTGCTTATGATGATGAATGAATTTTCTCTCGCATACTTCCAGAGAAAATCATCGGAAAAATTTAAACCTTCGCTTAACGAATAAACATGGAGAGATTCTTCTCCTCGTTGTTTCAGCCAAGTGCATAAACGCGGCGGAAGTTGAGCGTCAACAAGCCATTTCATCCTATTACTGCTTCGAGCGGCTCAACCGAGAACGATGACATTCGCGCAGCAAAATTTAAACACGCTTTTATATCGTCTGTTTCGAGATAGGGAAAATCATTTAAGATTTCTGTTTCTGACATTCCGCCGGCAAGCATTTCCAAAATGTTTGAAACCATAATTCTCATTCCTCGAATCGTTGGTTTTCCGCCGCATATTTCCGGGACTATGGTAATTCTGGAAAAAAGTTCTTGTTCTTTCATAGGGTTTAAAATTTTTGGTGGGCTAAAATACGAAAAGTTTCACTTCGATTTATTTTCTTTTCAGTAACGCCAATATTTTTTTCTCTTGTTCAACTGTAAAACTTCTTCTTTCTTTGGCAATCGCAACTGCTTTTGTTCCGAGTTCTTTGTAAAGAGTAATAAGTTGCGGAGAAAATTTTTGTAGTGCGTTCAAATGCATTTCAATAGTTTTTATGTCTCCGCGAGGAATTGGACCTGTTAATGCAGATGAAGGAGAAGTTGAAAGCGCATTTGTAATTGACGATAGAAGAAGAGGGGAGAACGTACTTTTCCATTCGTTGGCAAAGGGAAAGTGTGAAGCAATTTCTTCAATGACTTTTAAAAGTGTAACAGAAAAACTTGAACTCACAACACACGCAAGATGATAAAACGGTTTGATTCCCGCTTTCGCGGGAATGACAATTGATGTGCCGTTCAATTTTTTTGCAACTTGTTTCATTGTTGGTTGCATTTTTTTTTCACATTCAATGCCAAAACAAATATTGTGGGAAATATTGTTCTTGATTTGTTGAGAAGAAAATTGTTTTGGAAAAGTTTGAATGGGATGAAATCCGGCAACGTTCGCTCCTTTGTTTTTCAAAGGTGAAAGAACATCAACAGAATGAACGCCGGAAACATGCGCGACATTTATTTTTTTGAAATTGAGTTTCGCGCTTTGAGCAATTTCATCGGCGACGTTTTTCAAAACGCCATCGGGAACAGCGAGAAGAAGGAATTCCGTTTGTGGAGAAATATCTTTTACCGAAGCAGAAATATTTTTGCAGTGAACAAGTTTGCCAAGTTTCTTTGCCGATTCGTTTGTTCGTGAAATGATTGAAACAATTTCAAAACCATTTTCTTTGAAAAGCAAAGCAAGTGTAGAACCGACTTTTCCAGCGCCAACAATGGAAACTTTTTTTTTCATTTCATGACTGCAATGAAGTGCGGGAGAGCAACACACGCAAATGATTTTGAATTGAGATTACCGTTCGGTTAAGTAAGTCCGCTATTTCGTACGGTGATTTATTCTGATAGTTATCGAGCAAAAATTCATTTTCTGCCTTACTCCATTTGCGTTGTGATACGTGAGGTGTAATGCCGAGGCGTTTTGCATGATAGTACACAAGTTTTTCGTTCACGTCTAATTTCCTCGCGACTTCTGCAAGTGAATATTGCGAATGATTTTGTAATACAAATGCATCCATTTCTTTCGTCCATACCCAAAAACCTTTTCGCAACAATCCTAATTTTCTTGCTTTTTTCCAGATACCACTTTGCGGACGCTTGAGGATTTCTTCGATTTGTTTAACAGGAATAGAAGAATCAGGAAATAGTTTTATGAGTTTTTTCGTTTCCTCTTCTGTCCAAGGTGCTGCAGATGGTTGTTTGATACTGAGTTTAGCTGCTTTGCTGTGTATTGCATCCATTGATTTATGGAGTGTTCTGCCAATGGAGCGCGCTGTTTTTTTTAGATAATTTTTTTTGAGATACCGGATCTCCCATTCTTTCCATCGAATAAAAATTGTTCCTCTGATTCCGATACGCCCGGCTCTTGCTGTAACTGCTACCGCAGATTTACCAAGTTTTTTTGCAATGTATTTTGCTCCTTTGCTTGAATAATATTTTCTGATAAAAGCGTTTTCTTCTTTTGTCCAAAGCGTTGGTGAAATGAATTTAATTTTTAAATCCGATGCCTTCATTCTTACAGCAAAAAGAGAACGCCCTATGGTTTGTGCTACATATTTAGCGCCTTTTTTCTGATAATGTGTTTTAAGAACTAGTAATTCTTCCTGTGTCCACACGTTTCTCATATTTGCGATTCTTTGGGTGTATTTTTTTTTGTAACAACCGCACTCATATATCCTACAACTCTTTCGCGTTGTCCCGTAACATCGCCGGAATTGCAATGATGCAGAATTCTTGTTTGCGTTGCGCCGAGAAGTTTTGCGGCGTGAAGAATTGCAACAACACAACCTCCGCCGCAACCTTCAGTTTCATTGTTTTCAATTTTCATCATTAGTTTTTCTTCGTCAAAGTGTTTTACGCAATCAATAAATTTTTCGTCAAGTTCATTTGCGATTTCTGTGGAATAATAATGCGACAAATCCGAACTTGCAATGAGGACAATGCTTTTGTCTTTTGAAATTTTTGCAAGCGTTTCTCCAAGCGAAAAACAATTTTCCCTCGATTGATTTCCAATAACAATTGGAAGAATTTTTATTCTATTGCCAAAGAGTAATTGCAGAAACGGGAGTTGAACTTCGATTGCGTGTTCTTTTCTGTGCCCGATTTCGTCGGCGATTATGTTCTTGTTTTCTTTTAAAAGTAGCGAACGCAAATCGTGAGCAATTTCAACTTCACCCAAAGGAGTTGCGTAACTTTTCCCGGGATACACAGAAACATTTTCATAAAATTCAAAATGGCTTGGCGCAACGATGATTGCAGTTTCAATATTTTTTTGTTCGAGAGTTTTGTATCCGTACGCCGCAGTTAAACCGGAATACATATAGCCCGCGTGAGGAGAGATGAGCGCGATGATATTTCCTTGAAGAGCGAGAGGATGAATTTTTTCAAAGAGTTGAGAAATTTCGCTGGAAAGTTTTTCAGGATTTTTTGTATAAAACATTCCTGCAACCGATGGAGCGCGAACAGAGTTTTTCAGATTCATAGAACAGTATCCACTAATCCGTGTTCGCTAAAAATTTCTGCGGAGAAGGTGAAAACTTTCGTTGCAGTATCTTTCCACGCATCGGGTTTTAATCCTGCTTTCATAGAAGTGTTGTTGAGAAATTCTTCTGCGTTCCATTTCATTTCGGTAGCAACTTGCGGAAGAAGAAGCCCGCGATAATGTTCGCGTATTACATAAATGCCGTGTTTTCCGATTTCAATTTCCGAGGACGCGGCGATTGGTTGCAACGATGAAAGAACAGAAATTTCGATGTGCAGAATGTCCAGTTCTCGCTTCGTGAGAGGAAAGAAGCGCGGGTCATCTTTAGCGGCTTTCACGGCAACTTCACGCACAGTTTGATGCAACGTTTTTTTTGCTTCCACATAACCGATGCAGCCGCGTAAAGTTTTTTTCACTTTGAGTGTAACAAATGCGCCGCACGGGGTGAGTAAATTCGGCGAGAGATTGTTCGGAAGTTTATCGGGTTTTCCGGCAATAACGCGTTCAATCGAAGAGCGCGCAATTTGCAAGAGTGAGAGTTTATCGTCTTTCGAAAGTTCCATAAGCATAATTTTTGCGTTCAAAATTACTAATTCGTAGTGTAGTTTTCAACTTATTTTTACATACTTAATTTTTGTTCACGTTTGTTTGTTCAAATCAAAAACAAAAGCGTATATTCTGCCTCAACAAATCACAACATTCAATCACTTTTTTCTTATGATGGACTACAAGATGAAAAAAATCTTCTGCAGATGACGTTTGGTTGAAAGAAAATATAATTCCTCTTGGAAAAACAAAGGCAATTGGACTTTCAGTGATACAATAAACGGAACACTGATTCGATTAAATGATAATGGTGTAAACGGATATTCACTTGCGAATGATAAAGTGTGGTGCGACAATGAATTTTCCAGAATACACGCGCATTGGAGATTTTCGTTATCGGTTCAAATTTTCTTTGGAGCAAAATTATCCCAATCCATTTAATCCAACAACGAATTTGACATTTGTCATTAGTCAGTCGTCAGTTGTAAATCTCAAAGTATATAATCTTCTCGGCGAATAAGTTGCAGAACTTATTCACACCAGATTAATGAATGAAGGAAAACACGAAGTAAAATTCGATGTTTCACAATTGCAAAGTGGAATATATTTCTATCGTTTATCTGTAACGTTAGATGGAATCTTGCGCAACACAGAAACGAAGAAATTGGTTTTGTTGAAATGAGTTTTTTTTGCAATGACGAAGCGAGTAATACATAGGAAGTAATCGTTGCAAAATGTTTTTGAGTTTAAGGTAGATTTTTAGTGGCAGTTAATTTATCAACATACTTTTTCCTTTTCATTTCAGCGTTGTTGACGTTGAGGAAATGTTTTGTCCTTTGTCAAAAACGCTTTAGCTCTGCCCCCCCCCACGAGTTTAAATTCTCGTCTCGTAAACTTTTCACACTATTCACTTCTTTGTACGGAGCAGTTGCTGCGCCCTCCGTAATGCGGTGAGTTTTTCTCCAGACCTTCTCCACAAAGGCAAATGTGGAAAGTTATTATCTAACAAATTTTTTAACAACCAAATTTTAATAAGGATTTTTTTATATGAGTAAATTATTTTTAGTAGGATTAGCTTTTATAGCAATTACCTTAACAGTTACCCCTACAATTGCATTAGCCCCATCAAACGGAATATGGGGATATGTTTACGAATGGCATGGAACGCCTACCAGTACTGCATGTGAAGTTACAACACAAGTAAATTATGGTAGTTATACCAAAACATTTAAAGTCAATGAGACGAATTATAATGGTCCAGGTGGTTACTTGCTTGTTCCTGGACCGAATGATCCGCCTTTTCCTGCAAATGTGCAACAGCAAGTTGCTGCAAACAATGGTGGAAGAGTTGGAGTTGCTGTTTTTAATTATAGCGGCAGTTATCAACAAGCTCCAACTATTACATTGACTGAATTTTCCATTTACTAATTAAAACAGAAGGAGAGAGAAAACTATATACTTCGTTTTCTCTCTCTTTTATATTATAAAATAAAATCCTTGAGTTTCAGATAGATATTATATGTTTTTCGTGTTATCTCTTCTCTTAATGCTTCCAAATTTTTTTGCTGGTAATGAGAAAAATTATGATAATAATATGCCAGAGATTATGCCAGGTTTTCCTTTGCGTATTGATTCGGGGTTTACTATTCTTTCATCTCCTTTACTTGTTGATTTTGATGGTGATGGAAACTTAGAGATAGTGACCACAACTGGAATAAATGGCATAAACAACCGAATGATTTTTATTTATAGGTCAAATGGAAATATTTATCCTGGTTGGCCTCAACAACTTCCCTTCAATGATCCCCCTTACAGTACAGCCGCAGGTGATATTGACAACGATGGAACGATAGATCTAGCTGTACTTGCCTCTCATAATATATACGTCTTTCATTCAGATGGAACACTAATGAGTGGGTTTCCCGCTTACTACCATGACAATTCCTATATAGTAAGCTATGAATTAATTCTTTTTGACTTAGATAATGACAAGAAATTGGAAATCATTACACAAAATGGTAACAGTGTTTTAGTATTTAATTCTAACGGACAGTTACGAACAGGCTGGCCTCAATTCCTATTAGGAAATCCCGCTACAAAGCCTTGTGTAGGCGATATCAATAATGATGGAACCGCAGAAATAGTAACGACCTCTATGCTCTGGCGTCCTCAACCTGGAGTTTATGATTCAAGTCGCATATATGTTTTTCAAAGTGATGGAACTCTTTTTCCAGGATGGCCAGTTGAAATGGATTCCAATTACTCATTTTGGGGTTCAGTTAATCCCGCAATTCTAAAACAATCTCAAAATGGGGCACTTATTATAACGTCAAGTAATAGAATGGTTGGGTCAGATTTGAGTTGCATTGTATCCCTGTTTACACCTTCAGCACAACTGTTTCGAAGATGGAAAATCAGTGATGAAGATTTTGTGAGCGGTGGTATTTCTCTTGCGGATTTCAATTTCAATGAAAAGGTTAAAATAGTTACTTCATTGTACATTCTCAGTAAAGTGATTATATCAGATTTAAACGGAAATATTCTTCCTACACTGCCAATGATAGGTCAAATAAGTGGTCCTGATAATCCTACTTTATGTAAAGCTACGTCATTAGATACTTTAAACATTATAACAAAAGATAACAGCAGTACTGTTCAATCTGATTCTAGTGCAATATACGTTTACCGATTTAATGGCTCACATATTGAGTGGTCGCCGTTTCCCACGAAAGGAATACCTAAGTTTAATCCCATACTTAATGATATAGATGGAAATGGGATAACAGATATGATAGTAATTACCACAACTTACATAAATAATAATTACCTCTACGTTTGGACTCTTTCTGATGTTCCTTACAATCGCGAAAATTTTCCTTGGCCAATGTATGGTCACGATAGATATAGAACATCGCAATATGGTTTTGTTCCACCCGATGAAATTGTCAGTGTTTCATCGTATGAGCAAACACCGTTGGAGTTTTCGTTGGAGCAAAATTATCCGAATCCGTTTAATCCGCAAACAAAGTTGTCATTTGTCCTTGGTCAGTCGTCATTAGTAACACTGAACGTGTACAACATACTTGGAGAAAAAATAATAACACTTATCAATGATGAATCAATGCAAGCAGGAAAACACGAAGTAAAATTTGATGCTTCACAATTGCAAAGCGGAATATATTTCTATCGCTTATCTGCGGGAAAATATATTGAGACAAAGAAAATGGTGTTATTAAAATGATTTGCGATTTGGGATATGAGTTACAAGGTCAAGTGGAAATGCTTGACCTTTTTTATTTATATTGGTGCGAAAATTTTTTCACGCAATGTACTTTATAGACGAAGCGACGATATACGTAAAAGCCGGTGATGGCGGCGATGGCATTATAAGTTTTCGACGAGAAAAATATATCCCGAAAGGAGGACCAGATGGCGGCAACGGCGGGAATGGTGGCGATGTAATATTTCGTGCAGATAAGCATCTTGCAACGTTGATTGATTTTCAGTACAAGCAACAATACTTTGCTGAACAAGGGATTCACGGAAGCGGTGCAAAGAAAACAGGGAAAGACGGGAAAAAACTTGTGATTCGTGTGCCTTGCGGAACGGAAATTTACGACGATAAAACTAATGTGTTGTTGGTTGATTTCGTACACGATGGGCAAGAAAAAGTAATAGCCAAAGGCGGAAAAGGAGGACGAGGAAATAAAGAATTTGCAACGCCATCGAATCAAACGCCGCGCGTTTGTGAAGATGGAAAACCGGGAGAAGAAATTCACGTGCGTCTTTCGTTGAAATTACTTGCCGATGTAGGATTCGTGGGATTGCCGAATGCAGGAAAGTCAACACTTATCTCGCGAATTTCTGCGGCAAAACCGAAGATTGCGGAATATCCGTTCACAACACTTGTGCCCAATCTTGGAATTGTACGTATTGATGAAGAAAAAAGTTTTGTTGTTGCCGATATGCCGGGACTTATTGAAGGTGCGCATTCGGGGAAAGGACTTGGCATTCAATTTTTAAAACATATTGAGCGAACAAAAGCATTGGTGTTGATGCTCGATGCGACTTCGGAAAACATACTGGAAACGTACAAAATACTGATTCAAGAGATGAAATTATTTAACGAAGATTTGCTCAATCGTCAACGTGTTGTTGCGTTGACAAAAATAGATGTACTCAATGAAAAAGAACGGAAAAAAAAATTCAAAATTCGATTTGAGCGAGGAATGGATACGTATCCGATTTCCGCAGTGAGCGGCGAAGGAATTCAGGAACTTGTTCAAGCGATGTGGAACAAATTACAAAAAAATAAAAATAAATCTGTATGAAAATCAAAATATTATTATGCGTTCTTGTTACTGTTGTTTATTCATTGACTCTTTTCTCGCAATCAACGAGAGCGGATTCTTTGTCGCGTCAGCAGATAGAAAAAATTACTGAAAATCAATACCGTCTCGGCAATGTATTTATTGATACAGAAAAAAGAGAACTTACACTGAATGGTGTGGTCAATCAAGATTCCGGAATGATTGAATTGGTTGCATGCGCTCCCGGAGGAAAAACACACGAAAGCGTTTTTGTTTGGGATGTAGTGCCGTATCATTTGCAGGTAGCATTATTACTTCTTGGATTAAAAAATGGAAAAAGTGTTTCTGTTCAAGGTGATACGACGCTACCGATTGGAGATTCAGTGTACGTCTATGTAAGTTGGAAAGAACAAGGAAGAACGATTGAGCATCGTGCAGAAGATGTTGTATTCGACATTTTAAAAAATAAACCGATGGAACATACGGCGTGGATATTTGCCGGCTCGAAACTTATCGAAGGAAAATTTATGGCGGATGTCGAAAAATCGTTGATGACAACATACCGCGATCCATTTACGATTTTGGATAATCCACTGCGGGGAGGAACCGATGATACGATTTACCGCGTGAACACAAACGTTGTACCAAAGAAGGGGAGTTTCATTAGTGTACGAATAGTTTCGCAGAAATAATTTTTTAAAAAAGTGATAAGAAAAGTTGGAATTTAAAAAAAATAATGATATATAATACCTAAATTTTTTACGATAAGGTTTGTCCTCATTTATGATGCGTTGGTACTTTTTATTTATTCTATTTCTTTTTTCTTCAAATCTTTTTTCTCAACCGGTGAAAATAGATGTTTCACTTCGCAAAGAAGTTGAACATTCGATTCAACGAGGTTTGCAATGGTTAGAAAAAAATCAAGAACTTGATGGTTCGTGGGGACACTATCCAGCGATTACAGCGCTTGCTGTAGTTTCATTCCTAAAAAGTCCACAATCCGTTTTCGATAATAAAAGTGTTGCTCCCGAAAAAGGTATTCAATTTATTTTATCGTGTCAAAAAGATGATGGCGGTATTTATGTTGATGACCTTGCTGGATATAATACTGCAATATGTTTGCTTGCTTTAGTTGCAGCAGATAATCCCGAGTATACGAACGCAATACAACGCGCGCGCGATTTTTTGCTTTCGTTACAATGGGATGAAACGAAAGGCTATGAAAATTCTGAACCATTGTTTGGAGGAATTGGTTATGGACAAAAAGAGCGACCCGATTTGTCCAATTTACAATGGGCAATAGAAGCATTGAAAGAATCCGAGAAGTATAAAAAAATTCCAGAATCAACAAATAAAGAGAAAGAATTTTCCGGAACAGGAAAAAAAGAAACCGTGCTTGCAAGCAAGGAATTGTTTTGGGATAATGCATTACTATTTATTCAACGTTGTCAGAATTTAAAAAGCACGAACGACAGAACGTGGGCGGGAGATGACGGCGGTTTTATTTATTCGCCATCGGAAAGCAAAGCGGGAGATTATACTTCGTACGGTAGTATGACGTATGCAGGAATGAAAAGTTTGATATATGCAAAAGTTCAGAAAGACGATAAACGAGTACAGGCGGCGTATCAATGGATAAAAAGACACTTTACTTTGGAAGAGAATCCGAATATGGGAAAGCAAGGATTGTTTTATTATTATCACACTATGGCAAAATCGCTTGACGCATTAGGGGAAGAGAACATCGTAGATGAAACGGGAAAATCGCATTCGTGGCGAAAAGAGTTTTTAGAAAAATTGATTTCATTACAACACGGCGATGGATACTGGCTTAATCAGAATAATCGTTGGTGGGAAAATCAAAAAACATTAGTTACGGCATATTCGCTCATTTCAATGGAGTATGCTTTACGATAAAAAACGCAAGTTTATTTTTTTTCACAATTCACTTCATTTATTAATTCACGAATCAAAAAAATAATAAGGAACTAATTTATGTCACGCATAAAATTACTTACTCTGATAACGTTTTTTTCTTTGGCGGTAATGTCAAGTTACAGTCAAGTGAAAGATAATTATCTTGAACGAGCCCAACAATTGTTGGAGAACTATCAATTTGATAGTCCCGCTCCTCCTTCTTCGGAAACACCTGAAGAATCGTGGAAGAGATTTTATCAACAGCCAAATCCGAGTGTTTCAAAAACTCTTGGATATCACGTCAATATGATGCCGAGTTTTTACACAAGCGGCAACTATGCAAATTTCGTTATCAACCAAGCCGGTGATGTTTGGGGTAACGTTAATGGAGGCACATCGCCCTATAGATATTATCTTGATTATGGTGATGGAACAATAGATTCTGGAACAGTTTCGAATCCAAAATTTATCGGAGCATCGCACACGTACGCTTTTGCGGGAGTGAAGACTGCGGAACTTTTGGTCATTGACAACGCGGGACTTCGAGATTCTGACCAAACTGTTATTCGCGTATTTGCTTCAACAACAAAACAAATCCGAATCAATCAAGCGATTGATAAAGGATTAGTTTATTTATATAAAAACCAAAACGCATCAGGTTGGTGGTACAGCAGTTCCGGAGAATACGGTTTTGGAACAACCGGAATCGCCCTTTTAGCATTTGAGGAAAATGGACATCGTCCGCTCAATGACCAAAACAAAGATATTTATGCCGAATATGTTCGACTGGGATTGAATTGGTTAATGACAAATTCATCACCAGTGAACGTTTCTTCTCATGGCGGCGGCGATCCGGAAGAATTAAGCAAAAATCCTTCTATGCCGCAATATGGATATGGATTAACCGGGAAAGGAGTTACTCCGTATTTATCAAATAGTCACGGTACGTATGCAACTTCTTGTGCTATGCTTGGAATCGTCGGTGCATTCACGAGCGGTGATGACGCAAAAACTGATACGATAAAAGTCGGTACGTATGCAACGTTCTTCAATTCAACAAAAGGTTACTATCCCACGTACTACGATTATATGGTTGATGCTACTGAATTGTTCTCCCACACACAAGGCGACGGAACTTCGTACGTTGCTGGCGGATGGCAATACAGTATTATTTCCGTAACTGGCAATAACGGACATTATAACGCAATCAATGAGAGCGGTTACAATGATGGCTCAGCAAATCAGTGGCCCGTATTGTTGTTTGATGCGGCAAAAGATGCTTGGGGAATAGATGTACCAAGTTATCTTAAACCGCGTGCGAGAAATGCTATGATTGCCTTAACCAATGCAAATGGCGGTGTAGGTTACACATCCAATGCTTCTTGGTTGAATACTGCGAAAACTGCAAGCGCGGTAATCGTTTATGCTTGGATAGATTCAACAGATAATTATTCGTATGCTAAAAACGGTATAAAGTACGTATCTGATCGTTGGTATAATCATGGTTACGGCGGTTCTGACAATGCTGGATGGATTGCAAATATGTATGCAATGTATGGTGTTAAGAAAAGTCTTGTTCTCATTAATTCGGGACAAGGTATTCAAAATATTACCTACACATATAGCAGCAATACTGTAACAAGAAACTGGCAAGATGATTTAAATGCATATTTGCTTGGCGATTGGTCGCTTGCGGGCGGCGCGCCTCCGGGAGTAACGACAACTTACACGACATCACAAGCATTTGGTCAATATTCCGATGGTCATTGGCAATGCGGTGAATGGCCTATCACTTGGAACGAAATGGTAACTCCGCTATCAATTTTAATTTTGACTCAAGGAGTTATTGTTGCGCCGCCGGTTGCAGTAATTTCTACAATAAGTTCAAAACCAGCGCTGTTTCCTTTTGATGTGAGCGCATCACAATCGTTCCATCAAAATCCGGAAAAATCTATCGTTGAATATTTATGGGATTGGGATATTTCTGATGGTGTTGATTGGGAAAATCCCGATGACTTTGGACCAAATCCTGTAAACCCCGGTTACGATACTCCAGGAACATATACAATTTCACTTCGTATCGAAGATGATTCCGATGACCCGTTATTTGCATCTTCAACTATTAACGTAACGATTGATTCTGCAGTATCAAGTACAAATCATGCTCCTATAGCAGTTCCCATTCCCAAAGACCGACAACCGTTTTATGCAATAGGATACAATTTACCGCTCTTATTCGATGCGCGAGATTCGTACGACCCCGATTTAGGCGACGAAATTGTTTCGTATAGTTGGGATTTAGATGGTAATGGCACCTACGGTGATGCAACCACAGATACTGTTACGCGTGTTTATACTTCTGAGTTTGACGGAGAAATTGGACTTCGCGTTACCGATAGCCGAGGCGCAACTTCAACAAATTTAGCAAACCTTCGCGTTGTTTCTGCTCAACGGAATGTTTCGGTAGTATCGTTCGATATTCAGCCGCGTGTTGTGTTTAAAGATAGCACGATGCGATTAACTGCCATTTTTGAAAATGATGCATTATCGGATCAAGCGTTGAACAATATCTTAGTGCGATTCTATGATAATGACCCGTTGACCTCCGGTTCACGTTTAGGACGAACAGATTATTTTGTGAGTTTGCCTGTTGGTGGTAGAGACACATTAGAAGTTGATTACACTATTCCTACATCATTTGCAGATGGAAATCATACTATCTATGTGTATTGTGACGCAAGTTCGCAAATCAACGAATGGAATGAAATAGATAATCGTCAAAAAGTTACGATTTCTGCTGGAAGTCCGAATGCAGTTACAATAAGAAAATTACGCGATAGCGACGGAAAGTCGTCAACTATTACTGACCGTCAATCAAAATCGTGGTTCCTTTCATTGTATCAGGATTCAATTTCAGAAAATACTCGTATCGCATCCGGTGATGCTGCTACGTTAGTCACCAATTCACTTCCTGCGGGAAATTATATTGCCGTTGAAGCCGATAGCGCCGGATGGAGACATCTCTCAACCTCTGTTGATGGAGTCGTTGATGATACAACGGGTTCAGCAGTTGCATTTACTTTGAATAGCGGCGAAGCAAAAGTTGTTGAATTTGTCAATTATCTCGTCAATTCTGTTACAATAAAATGCTTTGCAGACGAAGACAGGGATTTCAACACCAGTGGCGACAG
>Ga0233424_10000799_pt1 | contig 34322 bp, 32 predicted proteins | sample Watercolumn_Towu_FD_181011 | JGI IMG/M metagenome (GOLD analysis project Ga0233424, IMG submission 181011) | Freshwater microbial communities from Lake Towuti, South Sulawesi, Indonesia - Watercolumn_Towuti2014_125_MG | ecosystem: Environmental > Aquatic > Freshwater > Lake | place: Indonesia... | reverse complement strand
GCACTTTCATCGCTGCAATCAAATCGTCGAATCCGTTTGGAGTCGGCGGCGGCGGCCTGATTGCAGGTGCTTACGGCCAGAACACCACAACGCCAAGGAGTGTCATTGCGATCACACCAAGCGCGACTTTGACTCGAACCGAATTCATGTTCCGACTGTGCCAACGCTACGAGATTGCCGGACAAAGCAAAGTCTTTCCATTGCCCAGCACGGTGGCGCTTGCGAATCAGACCTTGGACTTTTGTCGTGGTGGCATGTGGGGCTCGCGCTGCTCGGTTACTCGCCGATGACTTTCACAAGCACGCGCTTGCGGCGGCGGCCGTCGAATTCGCCGTAGAAAATCTGCTCCCACGGGCCGAGGTCGAGCTTGCCCTTCGTGATGGCCACGACGACCTCGCGGCCCATCACCTGCCGCTTGAGGTGCGCGTCGGCGTTGTCCTCGCCGGTGCGGTTGTGGTGATACTGCGAAGTGGGCGCGCGCGGCGCGAGGCGCTCGAGCCAGACCTCGTAGTCGTGATGCAGCCCCGGCTCGTCGTCGTTGATGAACACGCTGGCGGTGATGTGCATGGCGTTGACGAGGCAGAGCCCCTCCTGCACGCCGCTCTTCCGAACGAGGACCTCGACAGTGTCGGTGATGTTCTCGAAGCCGCGCCGCTCGGGAATCTCGAACCACAGGTGCTCGGTGAGGGATTTCATGCGTTGAATTGTATCGCAGCGCGTCCTTGCCGCCAGCCGCGATGACTGTTTCACAACGCTGACAGCAATCGCCGAATCTCCGCGAGCTTGGCTGCGGGTTCCTTCTTCGTCAGGCGCGGGAACTTGCCGCCGAATTGCAGGAAGTCGCCGTGGCGCGTGAGCTTGAGCTTGTCGTCGTCGGTCTCGATGGCGGTGACGCCGCGGGCGCTGGCGAGAATCTTGATCTCGGTGACGAGGAAGAGAAGTTCCACCGCGCCGGGCAGCGGGCCGAAGCGGTCGCGCACCTCGGTGCGCAGCGCGTCGAGCGCGGGCTTGTCCTCGGCTTGCGCGAGGCGGCGGTAAATCTCGATGCGGTGGTGGGGTTCGGGAACATAGGCGGAGGGAAGTGAAGCGTGTTGTGTGTTGCGTGTTGCGTGTTGCGTGATTCGCGACGGACGGTTCCCGACATCCGCCACGGAACAGGGAACACGGAACACGGAACACTCCTCCGCCCCCGCTGCCCCGCGCGTGTCGAGGAAGTCCAGCCGCACCTCGACGGGCACGCGCGGTTTCACCTTCTCTCCCTTGAGCGCGGCGACGCTTTGCTTGAGCAACTGGCAGTAAAGTTCGAAGCCCACCGCCGTGATGTGGCCGCTTTGCTCGGAGCCGAGCAGGTTGCCCGCGCCGCGGATTTCCAAGTCGCGCATCGCAATCTTAAAGCCGCTGCCGAGCGACGAGTATTGGCGGATGGCGCTCATGCGCTTGCGCGCGTCGGTGAGCATGCGCGCGTGGCGCGGGATGAGCAGGTAGGCGAAGGCCTGGTGCTTGTAGCGGCCGACGCGCCCGCGGAGCTGATACAGTTCACTCAAGCCGAAGCGGTCCGCGCGGTCCACGATGATGGTGTTGGCGTTCGGGATATCGAGGCCGCTTTCGATGATGGTCGTGGAGAGCAGCACGTCGGCCTCGCCGTTGACGAATGCGGTCATCACTTCCTCGAGGTCGTCCGAGAGCATCTGCCCGTGGCCGACGACGATGCGCGCCTCGGGCAAGAGTTGCATCAGGCGGAATTTCATCGCGTCGATCGTCGTCACGCGGTTGTGGAGGAAGAAGATTTGCCCGCCGCGGTTGAGTTCGCGCTGGATGGCGTCGCGGATGATGCGTTCGTCGTATTCGCAGACGGTGGTCTCGATGGGCAGGCGGTCCTGCGGCGGCGTCTGGATGGTGCTCATGTCGCGCGCGCCGGTGAGCGCGAGATAAAGCGTGCGCGGGATGGGCGTGGCGCTGAGCGTGAGCACGTCCACCATGCGGCGGAGCAGCTTGAACTTCTCCTTGTGCAACACGCCGAAGCGCTGCTCCTCGTCAATGACCACAAGGCCGAGGTTCTTGAACGCGATGTCTCTCTGCACGAGCCGGTGCGTGCCGATGACGATGTCCACCGCGCCGGCGGCGAGCGCGGCGATGACCTTCTGCTGCTCGCGCCGCGTGCGGAAGCGCGAGAGCAGCTCGATGCGCACGGGATAATCCGCCATGCGTTCGCGGAAGGTGTTGAAGTGCTGCGCGGCGAGCACGGTGGTGGGCACGAGCACGGCGACCTGCCTGCCGTCCATCACGGCCTTGAACGCGGCGCGGAGGGCGACCTCGGTCTTGCCGTAGCCGACGTCGCCGCAGATGAGGCGGTCCATCGGTTTGGGGCGCTCCATGTCGGACTTGGTCTCGGTGATGGCGCGCGATTGGTCGGGCGTTTCCTCGAAGATGAAGGAGCCCTCGAACTCGCGCTGCCACGCGGTGTCGGCCTTGAACGCATGGCCCGGCTGCGTCGCGCGTGCGGCCTGGATGGCGAGCAACTCGGCGGCGAGGTCGCGCACAGCGTGTTCGGCGCGTTCCTTGGTCTTCTTCCAGCGCGTTCCCCCGAGCGTGTGCAATGGCGGACGCGCCCTGCCCGCGCCGACATATTTGCTGACGAGATGCGCCTCGGTGACGGGCACGTAGAGCTTGGGCGGCTCCTGCTCGGGGTCGGCGGGCGCGTATTCGATGACGAGGCATTCGATTTCGGAATGCAGATTGCCGATTGCGGATTTGCTGGCGGACGCGGGCAGCGATTGCAAGCCGATGAACCTGCCGATGCCTTGCTGGAGGTGGACCACGAGGTCGCCGGGACTCAACTCGGTGAAGTCAATGTCGAGCGCCGAGCGCGTCGCGGCGGCGTGCGGCGACTTGAGTCGGCGCGGGCGCTGCACCTTGTAGCGGCCGAAGATTTCGGCATCGGTGACGACGACGAGTTTCGCCTCGTCGTAAAGGAAGCCCCGGGCAAGCGAGCCGATGTGAATTCTGGGATCGGCGTCCCCGGTTTGCTTGCGGGAGACGACGTGAGGGGTCTCCCTCGTCTTCGTTGAAGCGAGACTCGTCACCTCGTCTCCTACCGGATCGAAGCCGAGTTCGCTCCAGATTTCCTGGAAGCGCTGGCGTTCGCCGTCGTTGTTGCAGAAGACGTGGACGGCGTAGCCTGCGCGAAGCCAGCGGTGGAGTTGCGCGAAGAACTCGCGCCGCTGCGCCTCGGCGACCTCGGGCGCCGGCGCGCGCGCGGCGAGCGGCCGGAAGGCGTCGAGAGTGGTGAAAGGGAGGATGGAGGATGGAGGATGGCGGGTGGAATCGGAATCGTCCTCGTCGTCGTCCTCGTCCTCGTCCTCGACTTCGATTGTTGGATTCGAGGACGAGGACGAGGACGGGGGCGGCTGCGACGTGAAGTCCTGCGAGAGCGACACACTCGCCATCCCGCGGGATGAGACATCGGCGAGAAAATCCGCCCACTCGATGAAGAACGGGTCGCCTTCGGGAACCTGCGCAGCGTAGGCATCGGCGTGCTCGCGTAACAAGTCCGGCTCGCAGAGCAGGAGAACGGCATCGCGCGGCAGATAGTCGAGCAACGTGGCGAGCGCGGTCGTTTCGGAGGGACGTTTGAGGATGCCGAGCTCGCCCGCGGGCGGGAGAGTGACCCCGGTGAGGATGACGTCGTCGCGCGAGATTTGGGTGAGCGGGTCGAAGTGGCGGAGCGATTCGAGTTCGTCCCCGAAGAACTCGAGCCGCACCGGCCACGGGCTGGTGAGCGGCCACACGTCCACGATGCCGCCGCGCAGCGCAAGCTCGCCCTTGGCGGTCACTTGCGCCTCGGGCTCGTAGGCTTGGTCTTCGAGCCATTCGATGAGGTCGAGCGGCACCGCGCGGTCGCCGCGGCGCAGAGTGCGCGTGCGAGCGGCAAGCGAGGCGGGCGGGAATGTGCGTTGGAGCAGCGCGGTGACGGCGGTGACAACGATGGGTGCGTGGTGCGTGGTGCTTTGCGCGTAACCGGAAACCAGGACGAGCGTTTCGAGCCGTTCGCTGATGACGTCGGCGTGCGGGAGCTTCTCCTCGTGCGGCAGCATTTCCCAAGCTGGGAAGAACAAGGGCCGAGCGGCAGCCGCGTTCAGGCGACCGTGTGCCAGCCACGTTTCGAGGTCTTGCTGCGCGGTTTCTTGCGCCCGGAGGTCCGAGGTGACGACGACGATGGGCCGTCTTGGAAACTTCCCGCGCAGCACCGCAGCGATGAACGGCTGTGCGGAGCCGCACACGCCGGCACACGACAATGCGCCGCCCGACTCCACGCGCCGGGCAAGGTCCTGCACGGCGGGAGCGGTCAACGCCTTCGCCAGAAGGCCACCGGTGCTTGCCGACACCCGGTCTTCCAATCGCGGCGAAGTTGTCACCACGGCGCGACGCGCGTCAAGTGGAGCGGCGGGGAACTTCTTCTGGATTTCGAGGCAGGCGTGAAGCAATGTCCGGGCAGCAGCGTCCACCAAGCCGCGCTCGGCGCTTCTCGATTCGATGAACGCAAGCGGCATTCTCGGCCCGGCATTCTCGGCCAGCACTGGGTGCGGGTGTCGGCCCGCATGGTGGTGGACACGATGATCTTCTGCGTGGCGGTGTTGACCGGGACGCTGATCTACCTGATCGAGAGGTCGAATGCGCAGGAGCTTCTTGATTCCTTCGGGAACTTTGTGCCGGGGACGATCCTGGGCGGGGTTGCGTTCGCGTGCGTGATTTACATGACGGGCTTTACTCGTCGCAGAGTTACCGGCAGGGGTTGTTCCGGCGGGTGATCACGGTGGCGGCGGCGCTGGCAGGCGCAGCGGCGCTCATGTGCGTGGTGTTCCACCTGAACCGCCCCATGTTCATCGGGCGCGGCGTTCTGGCATGGAGCATGCCGGTGGCGTTTTTCGGGCTGCTGCACCACTTGTTCCTGCTGCGGCAACTGCGCAATCACCGCGAGCGCGTCGCGTTCCTGATGACGTGCACGTTCGACGAGCTGGAGGCGCGCTTCTTCCAGTCGCTCGGCACCGAGAATCTCGAGCTCGTGGGCCTCGTGCACTACGACAGTTACCAGCCCATCGGCGAGATGCGTGTGCTCGGGCCCGTGAGCAGCCTCAAGGAAATCGTCCGCCGCGAGAACATCCAGCGCATCGTCTGCACGAACAAGAGCATCAGCGACGCCGCCATGTGCAGGGTGTTCTGCGAGCTGCGCTACTCGGGGGTGAGCGTGATGCCGCTGGTGAGCCTGTTCGAGGAAGTGCACCAGCTCGTGCCGCTGGAGCTCATCACCAGCGAGTGGCTGTTGACGGCCAGCTCGCTGCCGCACGTGCTCTACATCAAGAAGGCCAAGCGCGCGTTCGACATCCTGTGCTCGCTGTTTCTGTTCGTCGTGCTCGGGCCCCTGCTGCTGGCGGGCATCCTCGCCGTGCGGCTTTCCTCCAAGGGGCCGGTCTTTTGCCGGCAGGTGCGGTGCGGCCGCTTCGGGCAGACCTTCCAGGTCATCAAGCTCCGCACCATGCGCGTGGACGCGGAGAAGGACGGCGCGCGCTGGTCGAGCGCGGAGGATCCGCGGGTGACGCGCATCGGCGTGTTCCTGCGCAAATACCGCATGGACGAGCTACCGCAGCTCTTCGACGTGCTGCGCGGCGAGATGTCGTTCGTGGACCCGCGCCCGGAGCGGCCGGAGTTCATCGAGGAGTTGTCGCAGCAGATCACGTTCTTCCACGAGCGGCTCATGGTGCAGCCGGGGTTCACGGGCTGGGCGCAGGTCAATTATCCCTACGGCTCGACCGTGGAGGACGCCAAGTGGAAGCTCGAACACGACCTCTACGACATGAAGCACATGAGCGTGACGCTGGACCTGTTCATCCTGCTGGACACCGTGCGCATCGTGCTGCGCGGCGGCCTCGGCGAGCGGGCCAAGGAACGGCTCCCGCGTTACGAGGCCATCTGGTTTTTCCGCGTCTTCAACGAGCGCGGGCGGTGAGCCGGGTCTTGCGCCATGCGCGCGGCGGCGATAAGCAGGCGCCCCCATCGTTCGCTGCTGCATGACTTTGCACTTAATGCCATCTGCAATTGCCGACCGATGACACTTCGCATCACCCAATCTGGCTTGTTTCTTGTGGCTGCGGCTGCACTCACAGGGTGCACGCGTGAGGCGGCGCCGCCGGTCAACGTCGCCCCGCCGCCCGCACCGGCGCGAGCGAGCGCCCCGGCTTCCGATTCAACACCCGCGGCGCAAGCAACGCCCGCCGCTTCCTCGCCTCCCACCGTGCCCGCCGCGGAGCCCGCCGGCCCGACCCGTGCCGCAGTCGTGCCCGCCGTGGATAACGAGCCCATCTCGCGCAAGGCCGTCCTCGCCGCATCGCGAAGGCAGGCCTGGCCGTTGTGAGCCTCGGCGACCCGCTCGCCGCGCTCACCAAGCTCGCGACGGGCGAGCCCTTTGACACCATCGTGCTCGACGTTGATATGCCACGCATGAACGGCTACGAGCTGTGCGTGAAGCTGCGCGCCATCCCTTCGCGCGCGAAGACGCCGGTCGTGTTCGTCACCAGCCTGTCGGATTTCCAAAGCTGCGCGCGCTCCGCCATCAGCGGCGGCAACGACCTCATCGCCAAACCCACCCTGCCCATCGAACTGGCCGTCAAGGCGATGATGTTCGTCATGAAATCCCGCCTCGGCATCGTGACCAAGTCGGTGTGGCGCGCGCCGCCCGGACGCCCCTCGCCCCACATCGTCCGTGCCGTCTCCCGATTCCGCATTCTGCATTCCGCAATCGTGGGGCACTCCGCCATTGGCATTTCGCCAGCGCCTCTCTAAAACTCCCGCGTGCTGGACATCAAACTTCTCCGTGACAAGCCCGACTTCGTCTGCGAACGCCTCGCGTCGCGCCACGGCGGCGACGACGCGAAAGTCGCCGAGGTGCTCGCCTTCGACGAGCAGCGCCGCAAGGCGCTCGCCGAGGTCGAGCAGCTCAAGGCGCAGCGGAACAAGTGCTCCAAGGAAATCGGCGCGCTCATGGGCCAGAAGAAAATCGCCGAGGCCGAGGCGTTGAAGAAGGAGACCCGCGAACGCGGTGACCGCATTGTTGCGCTCGACAAGGCTGCCGCCGAGGCCGAGGCCGCGCGCGACGCGGTGCTCATCCGTCTGCCGAACCTGCCGAACACCACCGTCGCCATCGGCAAGTCGGCGGCGGACAATCTCGAAATCCGCAGCTGGGGCGGCAAGCCTTCATTCGCATTTAAGCCCAAGTCGCACGTCGAGCTCTGCGAGTCGCTCAAGCTCGTGGACTTCGCGCGCGGCGCGAAGATTTCCGGCAGCGGTTTCCTGCTCTACACCGGCTGGGGCGCGCGGCTCGAACGCGCGCTCATCCAGTTCCTGCTCGACCTGCATATCTCGCAGCACGGTTACACGGAGATTTCGCCGCCGTTCGTCGTCACGCGCGACTGCATGACCGGCGTCGGGCAGTTCCCCAAGTTCACCGACCAGGCTTACGCGGTGCAGGAGGGCGCGGACGCCTCGACGCTCGGCAAACTTTACCTCGTGCCCACCGCCGAGGCGCCGGTGGCCAACATCCACCGCGAGGAACTGCTCAAGGAATCGCAACTGCCCATCCGCTACTGCGCCTACTCGCCGTGCTTCCGCGCCGAGGCGGGCGCGGCGGGAGTCGGCACGCGCGGGATGATTCGTGTGCACCAGTTCGACAAGGTCGAGCTCATCAAGGTCGTCGCGCCCGAGCACGGCGAGGCCGAGTTGGAGAAAATGGTCGCCAATGCCGAGCGCGTGTTGCAGCTGCTCGGCCTCCATTATCGCGTGGTGCAGCTCTGCACGGGCGACATGGGCTTCGCGAGCGCGAAGACCTACGACATCGAGGTGTGGGCGCCCGGGCAGGATGCGTGGCTCGAAGTCTCGAGCTGCTCGAACTGCGAGGACTTCCAGCCGCGTCGCATGAACATGCGCTTCAAGCGCGAGGCCGACGGCCAGAACGTCTTCCCGCACCTGCTCAACGGCAGCGGCACGGCGCTCGCGCGGCTGTTCGTCGCGCTCGTCGAGACGCACCAGCAGGCGGACGGCAGCGTGACCACTCCCGAGCCGCTGCGCCCGTTCCTCAAGGCCGACCGCATCGCGCCCGCATGAAACGACGCAGAGCTTTCAACCACAGATGAAAACGGATGAACACGGATTCGGACGGAGGCAGCGACGAATGACCACAAATTCATCGCAAAGAGGAGTTGGCACTGCCATCCGTGACAATTCGTGAAATCCGTGTCTCTCACCCTGCCGACAATTCACTGATGAACCGCCTTCCGCACCTGTTCGAGAACAACCGCCGCTGGGCGGATGAAATGCGCGCGCGCGACCCGCGCTTCTTCGAGAAGCTCTCGCAGTTGCAGTCGCCGCGGCACTTGTGGATCGGCTGCGCCGACAGCCGCGTGCCTGCGAATGAAATCGTCGGACTGCTGCCCGGCGAACTCTTTGTCCACCGCAACGTCGCCAACGTCGTTGTGCACACGGACCTCAATTGCCTTTCCGTGATCCACTTCGCGGTGTCAGTGCTGCGCGTGCGGCATATCATCGTCTGCGGCCATTACGGTTGCGGTGGCGTGCGCGCCGCGCTCCACGGCTCGCAGACCGGCGTGAGCGAGAACTGGCTCCGCCACGTCCAGGATGTCCGCCGCCGCAACGCCCGCACGCTCGGCGCGCTGCCCGATGACGACGCCCGCGCCGACCGGCTTTGCGAACTCAACGTGATCGAGCAGGCGATGAACGTCTGCCTTACGTCCGTCGTGTGCGAGGCGTGGCAGCAAGGCCAGCCGCTCGACGTGCACGGCTGGATTTACAGCCTGCGCGACGGCCTGCTGCGCGACGTGCGCTTCCACGCGCAAAGCGAGGCCGAGGCGGCCGAGAGCTTCGACACCGCCGCCGACGCGCTCGCGCGCGGCCTCAAGCCGGAGGCCGCCGCGTGAACATCCTGCAGGCCAGCGGCGAGGTGTTCCCGTATTCCAAGACGGGCGGCCTTGCCGACATGGTCGGCGCGCTGGCGAAGGCGCTCGCGCAGGAAGGCCACGAGGTCGGCGTCGTCACGCCGCTCTACCGCGGCATCCGCGCGAAGTTTCCGTTGCAGGAAACGGACATCATCCTCGACCTCCCGCTCGGCCCGGGCCGCGCGCAGGCCCGCGTGTTCACGCACACGCCACACCCGCGCCACACCATCTACTTCATTGACCGGCCGGAGTTCTACGACCGCCCCGCGCTGTATGCGGAGAGCAACGTGGACTATCCCGACAACGCCGCGCGCTTTACGTTTCTCGCCAAGTGCGTCGCACACCTTGCACGCACGCTGACGCCGCAGCCGGAAGTGGTGCACGTCCACGACTGGCAGGTCGCGCTGGTGCCCGCGCTGGTGCGCGACCTCGCGATGCGCGACGGCTCGCGCCCGCCGCACACCGTGCTGACCATCCACAACCTCGCGTATCAGGGAAATTTCGGACGCGAAGCCTACGCACTCACGAACCTGCCGTGGGAATACTTCACGCCCGAGGGCGTGGAGTTCTACGGCGGCTTGAACTGCCTCAAGGCCGCGATCGTTTACGCCGACCAGATCACGACCGTGAGCCCGCGTTACGCGCGCGAGATCACCACGGAGGAATTCGGTTGCGGGCTCGACCCCGTGCTGCGCGCGCGCCAGCACAAGCTCACGGGCATCTTGAACGGCGTGGATTACGACGAGTGGCGCACATCGAGGAACCCGCACCTCAGGCACGCCTTCACGCCGCGCAACCTCGCGGGCAAGATCGAGTGCAAGCTCGACCTCCAGCGCGAGCTGGGCCTGCCGATGCGCGCGGACGTGCCGCTCTTCGCCACGGTGACGCGGCTGGCGGACCAGAAGGGCGTGGACATCCTGCTCGCCGCGCTCGAGGAGATGCTCGCGATAGACCTGCAATTCGTCATCCTCGGCAGCGGCGACCCGGCCTTGCAGCGCGGCTACCAAAACCTCGCGCGCCGTTACCCAACCAAAGCCGTCGCGCGCATCGGCTACGACCATGCGCTCTCACACCGCATCGAGGCCGGTTGCGACTTCTTCCTGATGCCCTCGCGCTTCGAGCCGTGCGGGCTGAACCAGATGTATTCGCTGCGTTACGGCGCGATACCCATCGTGCGCCGCACCGGCGGCCTCGACGACTCGGTGGTGGACCTGACCGAGAACGACGAACTCGCTGACGGCATCAAGTTCACCGAGTTCACCTCGCGTGCGCTGGCCGGGGCCATTCGCAAGGCCCTCGTCCTCTTCCGCACGCCGGAGCTGTTCACGCAGATGCGCAAGAACGGCATGGCCGCCGACTTCTCGTGGGACCGCACGACGGTGGAATACGAGAAAGTGTTCCGTCAGGCCCTGGCAGGCCAACTGCGCTTCGATTGCGGATTGCCGGGCGAAGCTACTTGAATTCTCCAAGCTACGTGAGCACCAAAGCCATTTTCAAACGCTGTGAGCGTCGAGTTAGAAGCTGGCGGCGCCGGCTGTTTGAGTGGTGCGGACAGGATCGGTTCTCCCGCCCGGCCCGGCACGACTTGGAGGCAAAGTTGAGTGCCTACCTGCCAGCTACAGGATTTTTTGTCGAGGCCGGTGCCATGGACGGTTTCATCGCCAGCAACACCTATTATCTGGAGCGGATCAAGGGCTGGCGCGGGATCTTGGTGGAGCCAATCCCCGATTACTTCCGTGAGTGTGTGCGACAACGGCCCGCGTCGAGCGTGTTCCAATGCGCACTGGTGGCTCCGAATTATTCCGCACCGACGGTCACGGTGGAATTCGCGGAGAGCATGTCGTTCGTCCCGTCCGGCCAAGAAGGCCCTGGCGCTCAGTCTGCGATCCAACGGCACCAAGTGCCGGCCCGCACCTTGGCGTCACTATTGGCGGAGGTGAAAGTGCGGCACGTGGATTTTCTTTCCCTCGATGTGGAGGGCTACGAGGTGCCCGCACTGCAAGGATTGGACCTGAAGCGGAATCGCCCTACGTTCATCCTCGTGGAGTGCCTCTCAGACGCAGCGTTGGCGGACGTGCGCAAAGAGCTCGACCCGCACTATGAGTTGTTAAGCGCCTTGACTCACCGAGACCATCTGTTTCGCGTCCGGCCAGCTGCTGGCCCATGAAGATCGAGGAGTTCCGCCGGCACCTAGACGTTGCCATCTCCGCCACGATCCGGCCGGAGGTGCTCGATCTGACGCTGTTCTCCTTCTACAAGCACTTCCTCGGGCAGTTTGGTTCCACGCGACTCATCGTGAACGTGGATCCGCTGGGCGTCCCCGGCGGCCAGGCGGCGGAAGTGCTGGCGGTCTGCCAACGCTTCACGCCGCATGTGACCAGCCGCTGCCCGGCGACGCCGTCCTTCGCCAGCGCCGTGAAGTGGTGCTGGGAGCAAGTGGCCAGCGCTGCGTTCTTACACTTGGAAGACGACTGGCTGCTGAGGCGCACGATGCCGGTCGAGCGCGTCCACGCGCGGCTGATGACGCATGAGCGGGTCGCGGCGGTGCGGTTCAATCTCACGCGCAACCCGCGCGCGGATCCGCCGGTGTCGGATGCGTTGAGTTTGAACCCATCTGTGTTCCGAACGGAGTTCTTGCGCGAGGCGCTGCCGCGCTTCGATTGCGCGAAAGATCCGGAGAAGCAGTTTCGCAGTGTCCCCGAGCTGGCGCACTGGCAGTTCCTCTACTACGGCGCGCCGGGCGAGTCGGCCTGCGTGGTGGACATCGGCAAGAAGTGGAGGCGGTTGCACGACTTCCAGAAGTGGCAGCCCGGCAGCGGAACGATGGCATGGAACAAGGGTGCGGCCTCCTCCTCCTCCTCCCGGCGGCTGTTCTACCGGCTGAAATACCGGTTCTTCATGCTCTACTGGCGACACGTCACGGTTTAACCGTCCGTTCAAAAACGTCTGACTTGCTGTAGCGGCGGTCAGTGACCGCCGAGTTTGGGCCAGTTTTGACCGGTCGTTCGGCGCTCACAGGGCGCCGCCACAGCTTGTGAACGGGCTGTCAAGGCCTGCGCTTGCGTCAGCCGTCCGGTTCGGTAGGCTATCCGCATGAAATGGAACCCTCCTCCTTGTTCGTGCCTAGCCATTGCCATTCTTGTGCTGTTTTCCTCCACCCCGCCTGCACTGCGCGCGGAAATCCTCGTGAAGGACGGCCAGAAGGTCGCCTTCATGGGCGACTCCATCACCGCCGGCGGCTGGGGCAATCCCGGCGGCTACGTGCGGCTGGTGGTGGCGGGCTTGGAGGCCAATGGCGTGAAGGTCACGCCCATCCCCGCCGGCATCAGCGGCCACAAGTCCAACCAGATGCTCGAACGCCTCAAGCGCGACGCGCTCGACAAGAAACCGAACTGGATGACGTTGAGCTGCGGCGTCAACGACGTGTGGCACGGCGCGCGTGGCGTGCCGCTCGACCAATACAAGCAGAACATCACCGCCATCCTCGACCAGTGCGCCGCCGCCGGCACCAAGGTCGTCGTGCTCACCGCCACCGTCATCAGCGAGGAACTGGACGCCGAGAACAACCAGAAGCTCGCGCCTTACAACGAGTTCCTCCGCAACCTCGCCAAGGAGCGCAAGGCCCCGCTCGCGGACCTCTACGCCCTGTTCGAGTCCGCCATCAAGGCCACGCCCAACACCACCGGCAAGCCGGGCCGGCTGCTCACCTCCGACGGCGTCCACATGGCTCCCTCCGGCGACCAGCTCATGGCGCGCGGCGTGTTGCAGGCCTTCGGGCTGGACGCGGCACAACTCAAGAAGGCCGAGGCCGCGTGGCAGGAAATTCCCGGAGCCGGCAGCGTGCGGGTGCGCTTCGATGCGGGCCAGGGCAAATCCTTCCAAGCTACGGCCAAGCTCACCTTGCGCCAGCGGGAGCAACTCGCTGCACAGTCAGAGAAGGGAGGCAAGTCGCTCGACGCCGTCCTCACTGCCGCCGACGCCGAGGCGAACTCTCTCGTGCGCCGCGAGTATCGCAAGGAAGGCCACTGGTCGGTGCCCAAGGGCGTGTGAACAAACGCGCTGTGCTCCGCGCCGCGTGGCGATGGCGTCACGCGCTTGCTTCACTCGCGTCGCGAAGTAGTCTCCGGCGCATGCCCCTGCACTCCTTTGTGTCGCGCCTTCGAAACGTCACCCTGCTCAGTCTCGCGTTCTTCGCCACGCTTGCGCACGCCGCGCCGCAGCGGCCGCCGAATATCGTCATCATCCTCGCCGACGACCTCGGCTACGGCGACCTCGGCTGCTACGGACACCCGAGCATCCGCACGCCGAACCTCGACCGGATGGCGGCGGAGGGATTGCGCTTCACGCAGTTTTATTCGGCGGCCGAGGTCTGCACGCCGAGCCGCGCGGCGCTGCTCACGGGACGGCTGCCGATTCGCAGCGGAATGTGCAGCGAGCAGTTCCGCGTGTTGCGCACGCGCTCGACGGGCTGCCTGCCGGCGGACGAAATCACGCTCGCCGAGGCGCTCAAGCCGTGCGGTTATGCAACGGGCGTGGTCGGCAAGTGGCACCTCGGCGTGTGGTCCATCAATCCCGAGGGCCACCCGCGCAAGCACGGCTTCGACTTCACCTTCGGCGTGCCGCACTCGAATGACATGGACCCGTTCCCCGGCAACCCAAAGGGCGCGTCGGGCAGGCTCGACCAGGACTTGAAGTGGTGGAACACGCCGCTGTATCGCAACGAGGAGATCGTCGAGCGTCCTGCCGACCAGACGAAGCTCACGAAGCGTTACACCGAGGAGGCGGTGAAGTTCATCCGCGACAACAAGGCGCGGCCGTTCTTCCTCTACTTCCCGCACACGTTCCCGCACGTGCCGCTGTTCGCGTCGCCGGACTTCCGCGGCAGGAGCGCGCGCGGTCTTTACGGCGACGTGGTGGAGGAACTCGACTGGTCCGTGGGGCAGGTGCTCGACACGCTGCGCAAGGAGAAGCTCGACGACAACACGCTGGTGTTCTTCAGCAGCGACAACGGCCCGTGGCTCATCATGGGGCTGGCGGGCGGCTCGGCGGGTTTGCTCAAGGAGGGCAAGGGCTCGACTTGGGAAGGCGGCATGCGCGTGCCGGGCATCGCGTGGTGGCCGGGGAAGATCAAGCCGGGCGTCACGCGCGAACTCGCCGGGATGCTCGACCTCTTCCCGACGTGCGTCACGCTCGCGGGCGCGGCGCTGCCCAAGGACCGCCCGCTCGACGGTGTGGACATGGCGCCGATTCTCTTTGGCACGGGACCAAGCAAGCGCGATTCGTGGCTCTACTATCGCGGCGAGCGGCTTTACGCGGCGCGGCAAGGCCCGTGGAAGGCGCACTTCCTCACGCGGGCGGGCTACGGCCAGCCGAAGGCCGACGAGCACGCCACACCGCAGCTCTTCAATCTGGACGTGGACCCCGGCGAGAACCACAACGTTGCCGAGCAGAATCCCAAGGCGCTCGAAGCGCTCGCGCAGATGGTCGAGGCGCACCGCGCGACACTCGGGCCCTTCAAGTCGAACCTCGACAACGTGCTCGCCCCGCCGGGAAAGTGACGGCGCCGCGCGCCTGTCACGCTTGGAACTGCAACTGGTGCAGCTTCCGATACACGCCGCCCTGTTCCATCAACTCCGCGTGCGTGCCGGCCTGCACGATGCGCCCCTGGTCCATCACGACGATGAGGTCGGCGCGCTGGATGGTCACGAGCCGGTGCGCGATGCAAATGCTCGTGCGGCCCTTCATCAAGTCCTCGAGCGCGGATTGCACGTGGCGCTCCGACTCGGTGTCGAGCGCGTTGGTCGCCTCGTCGAGCACGAGGATGGGCGCGTTCTTCAGGATGGCGCGCGCGATGGCGAGCCGCTGGCGCTGGCCGCCCGAGAGCATCACGCCGCGCTCGCCGATGATGGTGTCGTAACCCTGCGGCTTCTCGGCGATGAACTCGTGCGCGTGCGCGTGGCGCGCGGCGTCCTCGACCTCGCTGTTGCGGGCGCCGACGCGGCCGAGCTCGATGTTCCGGCGGACGGTGTCGTTGAAGAAGATGGTCTCCTGCGTGACGAGCGCGATCTGGTCGCGCAAGTCGCGCAGCGAAACGTCGCGCACGTCCACGCCGCCGATGCGCACCGCGCCGCGCTGCGGGTCGAAGAAGCGCAGCAGCAGGTTCGTGAGCGTGGTCTTGCCCGCGCCGCTCGCGCCGACGAGCGCGACGACCTGCCCGGGCTTCACGGTGAGGTTGACGCCGCGCAGCGCGGGCTTGCTGTCGTAGTCGAAGTCAATGTTCTCGAACTGAATCTCCGCGCCGGCGGCCGCAAGGGGCTTGGGCTGGGCCGGTTCGCGGACGGTCGGGGTGATGTCGAGCAACTCGAACACGCGGCGCGTGGAGGCGCGCGCCTGCTGCAACTGCCCCGGCAGCCGGCCGAGTTCCTTGATGGGCTGATACATCGCGAAGATGCCGAGCACGAACTGGAAGAAATCGCCGGGCGTGCTGCGCGTGACCAGCGCGACGTAAAGCAGCAGCAGCGCGACGCCCACCGCGCCGAGGAATTCCATCACCACGCCGGGAATCTCGCTCGCTCGGACGATGCGCATGAACTGGCCGATGTAGCGCGCCGTGGTGTCACGGAACTTGGTGAGCAGCACCGGCTCGAGGTTGTAGGCCTTGACGACGCGGTTGCCCGTGAACGCCTCGGCCATCTGGTCGGTGAGATCGGCGAGGTTCTCCTGCACGGCCTCGGTGCTCTTGCGGACCTTGCGCCCGCAAACCGCGATGGGCACGGCCGCGAGCGGCGTGACCACCAGCGCGATGAGCGTGAGCTTGGGCTGCTGCGAGAGCAGCACGATGAGCAACGCGGCGATGGCGATGGGCGACTTGACCATCACCGGCAGCGTGTTGCTCACGGTGCGGTGCAGTTGCATCGTGTCGTTGCTGATGCGCGAGATGAGCTCGCCCGTGCTGGTGTTGTGGAAGAACGCGAGCGAGAGCCCCTGCAAGTGGCCGAAGAGCCGCGTGCGCAGGTCCATCATCGCGCGCACCGCGACCCAGTGGAGCAGGTAGTAGTTCAGGTAGGCGCAGCAACTGCGCACCAGCATGACCGCCGGGATGGTCAGCACCGCGACGACGATGCCCGCGGTCGAGGGCGTCGAACTCGAAGGCAGCATCGGCAGCAACCGGTCCGCCACGGCGCGCAGTGCCGCGGGCGCCTTCGCGAGTTGCACTTCGAGCGAAGGCGCGCCCGAACCGGGGAACACCCAGTCCACCACCACCTTCACCACGAGCATCAGCGCCGCGTTGCACAGGCCGAACCCGACGCCGGCGAGGATGCCGAGCGCCATGCGTCCGCGATACGGGCGCACGTAGGCGAGGAGCTTTCGCAGGAAGCCGAGCACGCCGCCAGTATGCCGCGGCGCGAAACAACCGGCGAGGACTTTTGCCGCAGGAACGCGGCGAGCGCCACCCATCCGCTTGCCGCTTGCGTGCGGATGCGGACCGGCGCAGCCTGTGCGCGCTTGCCGCCATGAAACACGCGCCCGTTCCGGTCCCGCAATCGCGCCCGCCGCTCGAGCGGATGATGCGCATCCACGCGGCCATCGGCGCGGGCGGTTATCCGAACGCCACGAAACTTGCCGCCGACATGGAGGTCTCCACCAAGACCATCGGGCGCGACATCGAGTTCATGCGCGACCGGCTCGGCCTGCCCATCGAATACGACGGCCGCAAGTGGGGCTACTACTACACCGAGGAAGTCAGCGCCTTCCCCACGATGCAGATCACCGAGGGCGAGCTCTTCGCGCTGCTCGTCGCCGAGAAGGCGCTCGAACAGTATCGCGGCACCAGCTTCGAGAAACCCCTCAAGAGTGCGTTCGGCAAAATGGCCTCGTCGCTGCCCGACACCGTGTCGCTGCACCTCGCGGATTGGGATGCCACGGTTTCGTTCCGCACGAGCGCGCAGCCGGTGTTGAACCTCGAGGTCTTCGACGCGCTCGCGAAGGCCGGCGCGAACCATCAACAGGTCGAGCTCACCTACCGCAAACCCGGCCGGCGCGAGACCGAGGAGCGCGTCGTGGACCCGTGGCACCTCGCGAACATCAACGGCGAATGGTATCTCTTCGCGTGGGACCATCTGCGGAAGGCGCAGCGCACCTTTGTGCCCGCGCGCGTGCAGTCGGTGCGCGCGACAGGCCGGAAGTTCGCGCGGCCCGCGAAGTTCTCCGTGGCCAAGCTGCTCGAATCGAGCTTCGGCGTGCACTCGGCCGAGGGCGAGTTCGAGGTGGTGCTGCGGTTTGCCGCCGCGGTCGCGGACTACGTGCGCGAGAAGAAGTGGCACCCATCGCAGGAACTGCGCGAGCTCAAGGACGGCTCACTCGAACTGCGGCTCAAGCTCTCGAGCCTCGTGGAGATCGAGCGCTGGATTCTCGGCTGGGGCGGCGGCGTGGTCGTGATGCAGCCCGCGGAGTTGCGCGAGCGGGTTCGGTCTGCCGCGGAGGCCATCGCGAAAAATTACGCGGCGTAGCTGCGCGTCTTTGTCGTCGTCTCTGCGCGTGCCGCCGCGGACGTCCGGCGCTTCGGGAATTCCGTTGCGCGGGCAACCACAGGGGTTATTGTGCCCGCGAAACTCCGCCATGCGCCCGACCGAGAATTCCATCGTCCCGCGCGCCGAACATTCGCGTGCGTTCACCTTGATCGAACTGCTCGTCGTCATCGCCATCATCGCGGTGCTCGCCGGCCTGCTGTTGCCCGCGCTGGCCAGCGCCAAGACCAAGAGCAAGCAGACCAAGTGCCTCAACAACCACAAGCAACTCGTCCTGGGCTCCCAGCTCTACGCGGACGAATACGACGAATCCTACCCGTGGTCGTCGTCCTGGAGCGGCATCGGCGGGACCAACGGCAACACGGCGTTTTACAACAGCAACGCCGCCACCAACGGCTGGACCAATCGCGTCCTCAACCGCTACGTCGTCGCGCCGGAGACGTATCGCGACCCGAGCGACAAGGGCGAGTCGCTCAACGGCGGCATCGCGAACACGTTCGTTGCCTACGGCACGAGCTATCTGTTCCAATGGAGCGGGAACAATTTCCGCGTGGCCAAGGTGGCGGGCAACTACACGGCCGCCGTCAACAGTGCGAGTTACCGCTCCGCCCGGGTTGCGGATTTCGCGCTCAAGACCGAGACCAAGATCATCGAAGGCTGCTGGGTCTGGCACATGAACCGCGACCTTGTGGACCTGCGCAACACGTGGCACACGCAGCGCGGCTTGCGCGGCATCAACTTCGCCTACGCCGACGGCCACTCGCAGTTCTTTCGCATGCCCGACGCCGCCACCAACTGGGTCAGCGCACCGGCGCCCGCGCTGGATTGGGAGTGGTGGTAAGCCGCGCTACCGTCGGATTGCTGGCAGGCTCGCCGCAGCGACGGCTTGCCCGCCGCGCTTGTCCTTCTCTTCCGGCGTGTGGAACGCGATGCGCGACGCCAATTCCGGGTATTCGACGCGCAACACTTCCCGCGCCGTGTCCACCAACATTTCGCCGCCCGCGCCCGTCGTCACGCGGCCGAGAGTGAGCACATTCTCAAACGCGTAGAAATCCGCGTAGTGCGCGAGTCCGTGCCCGAGATACACGCCAAGCGTCTGATAGACGCGCCTTGCGCGCTCGTCGCCGGCGGCCATTAGCGATTGCACCAGCTTGAGCTTCTCCGGCAGGCCCATCACCGGGTCCGCTTCGATGCCCGCGGGCGCGAGCAGCCGTCCGACTGCTTGCTGCGAGAAATACTGCGCGCCCACACCGTAATCGCCGCTCCACTCATCGCGCGGCGCGGCGCGGCGCTGGCAAAGGGCGCGGGCGACAGCGCAAGGCCGAGCGCGGAGCCGGCGGTGAGTTGAAGGAAGGTGCGGCGGGGAACGGCCTGCGGTGCGGCGACCTGCGAAAGGGGTTTCATCGCTGCGACGATGACGGCTTGAAGGACATCGCGCAACGGTGTTGCTGGTGAAAAGGGATGCCGTGAGACGGAAGGCGCTCACTTCAACGCAGCGGCGCAGAGGACGCGAAGGAGGCGGGGCAGTTTCAACCAAGGATTACACGGAAAACACGGAATGGCTTGCACCGCTGCCACCCCCATCTGTGTGTTCGGTGTCTTCCGTGGTCAGGGTCCGGGCAGCGGGAGGCGGCAACCAGGCGGGTCTCCGCGCCCACTGCGTCCCAGCGCTGAAGGGGACGTGGCCCCACTGCGCGCTGGCCGTCCGCACGAGGCGGAATTACACTCCGGCCATGATGCGCGCCGCCACCTTCCCTGTGCTGGCGGCGCTTCTCGTGCCGGTGGTTCTCGCGCGCGCGGCGACGGAACCCGCGCTGCACCTCTATCTGCAAACGAATCTCGCGGTGGACAAGACCGTGGACGACGCGGAGCGCCTGCTCCAGCGCGCTTCGAAGGCGGGCTACTCGGCGGTGCTGCTCGCGGACTTCAAGTTCGGCAAACTCGGCGACATGGGGCCGAATTACTTCCGCAACATCGAGCGCTTCAAGCGCGCCGCCGTGGACACGAAGATCGAGGTCATCCCCGCCGTCTTCCCCATCGGCTACTCCGAGGGGCTGCTTTACCACGATCCAAACCTCGCCGAGGCGCTGCCGGTGCGCGACGCGCTGTTCGTCGTGAAGGGCGGAATCGCGCGCGTGCAGGCGGACCCGCCGGTGTCGTTGCCCGGCGGCGACATGAGCGACTTGCGGAAGTGGAGCTTTCGCGACGACAACCTCACCGCCGACGCCGGCGCCACGCTCGCGCGCGACACGAAGGGCAACGCGCGCCTCACGCAGAAGATCCGCGTCAGCCCGTTCCGGCAGTATCACGTGTCAGTGCGAGTGAAGACGCAGGACTTCGCCGGCGAACCCGAGATCAAGGCCATCGCGGGCGGGCGCGTGCTGTGCTTTTCGCACCTCGGCACGAAGCGCACGCAGGATTGGACCGAGCATCACACCGTCTTCAACTCGCTCGAACACACGGAGGTCACGCTTTACCTCGGCGTGTGGGGCGGCGCGAAGGGCTCGCTCTGGTGGGACGACGCGAAGATCGAGGAAACCGCGCTCGTGAACCTCGTCCGACGTGCCGGCGCGCCGCTCGTGGTGAAACGCGAAGGCGGTGCAGCGCTCGTCGAGGGGAAGGACTTCGAGCGCGTCACGGACCCGCGTTCCGGCACGGTGCCGTGGAGCGGCGGCTTCGAAGTGTGGCACGAGCCGCCTGTCATCAAGACCCCGCTGCCCGACGGAACGCGGCTGCGCGTGTCGTTTTACCATGCCATCACCATCCACCACGGGCAGGTGATGATCTGCCCGTCCGAGCCGAAGACGGATTCGCTCCTGCGCGACCAGGCGCGGCGCGTGCATGCGGCGTGGGGCGCGAAGGGTTACATGATGTCGCACGACGAAATCCGCGTGCTCAACTGGTGCAAGGCCTGCCAGGACCGCGGCCTCGACGCGGGCGAACTCCTCGCCGACAACGCGCGCACATGCGTCCGCATCCTCAAGGAAACCAATCCCGGCGGGCGCATCCACGTGTGGAGCGACATGTTCGACCCGCACCACAACGCGAAGAACAACTACTATCTCGTGCGCGGCGACTTGAAGGGCTCGTGGGACGGACTCGACCGCGACGTGGTGATGGTGAACTGGAACTTCGGCGGGCGGCGCGACAGCTTGAAGTGGTTCGAGAGCCGCGGCCATCCGCAGACCCTTGCCGGCTACTACGACGGGCCGCCGAGGCAAATCCGGGACTGGCTCGACGCCGCGCGCGGGCTCAAGGGCATCGAAGGCGCGGTGTTCACGACGTGGCGGAACAACTACGCGGACCTCGAGGCGTTTGCGGAGGCGGCGAGAGGGAAGTGAGGAGAAATCCGTGGCCAGGGAATGAACATTGAACGCCGAACGCCGAACACCGAAGGCGGCGCCGAAGCGCGTTCTCTGGACGTTCGATGTTGGGCGTTGGGCGTTGGATGTTCTCCGCAAGCCACCGGGGGATTTCTCCTGTTGCACCGTCCCGTAACGGTGGCTAGCTTCCATCGCCTCGGCGCGCCCGCCGCTGTCTGACAGGCGCGGTCGAACGACAATCGTTCATGACTTTGACTGAAAAACTCCTCGCCCGCGCCGCGGGAAAGGCCAGCGTGCAAGCTGGTGACAACGTGTGGGTGAGGGCGGACGTGCTTATGACGCACGACGTCTGCGGACCCGGGACCATCGGCGTGTTCAAGCGCGAGTTCGGCAAGGACGCGAAGGTGTGGGACCGCAACCGAGTGGTCATCATCCCCGACCACTACATCTTCACCGCCGATTCGCTGTCGAACCGCAACGTGGACATTCTGCGCGACTTCGTGCGCGAGCAGGGCATCCCCTATTTCTACGATGTGATTGACGACCCGAACGGCTCGTGGAAGTTCGACGCCTCGCGCGGCAACCTGAAACGGCAATACGGCTCGAACTACGCCGGCGTCTGCCACACCGCACTGCCGCAGAAGGGCCACACGCGGCCCGGCGAAGTGCTCTTCGGCACCGACTCGCACACGTGCATGGCCGGCGCGTTCAACGAATTCGCCACGGGCATCGGCAACACCGACGCGGGCTTCGTGATGGGCACGGGCAAGCTGCTGCTGAAGGTCCCCGAGACGATGCACTTCCAGCTCGAAGGCAAACTCCAGCCCGGCGTAATGGCCAAGGACATCATCCTCCATTGCATCGGCGAGATCGGCTTCGACGGCGCGACGTATCGCGCGATGCAGTTTGATGGACCGGGCGTCGCCAGCCTTTCGATGGATGACCGCATGACCGTCGCGAACATGGCCATCGAGGCCGGCGGCAAGAACGGCATCTTCGAGTTCGACGCGCGCACGGCGGAGTTCGTGGACGGCCGCACCCGCCTGAACGGGACCCGCTCCAGCTACGACCCCGTCGAGCGCGACCGCACCGAGCAGTTCTGCTACGAACTCGTGGTGGACCTCGACAAGCTCGAGCCCACCGTCGCGTGCCATCCCGACCCCGGCCAGCGCCAGCAGGCGAAAGAGCTGTCGTCGTTGAAGCTTGACCGCGCCTACGTCGGCTCGTGCACGGGCGGCAAGACGAGCGACTTCGTGGAATTCGCGCGCGTGCTGCGCGGGCGTCGCGTGACGATTGACACCTTTGGCGTGCCCGCGACACCGGAGATTGTGCACGACTTGCAGACCACGCGGTGGGGCGACAAGACCATCTGGCAAATCCTCGAGGACGCGGGCGTGCGCATGACGGAGAACGCTGGATGTGCCGCGTGCCTTGGCGGGCCGGTGGACACCTTTGGGCGAATCAATCAGCCGGGGCTCAAGTGCATCAGCGCGACCAACCGCAACTTCCCCGGCCGCATGGGCCACAAGGAATCGCAGGTCTTCCTCGCCTCGCCCGCGACCGTCGCCGCGAGCGCCATCGCCGGGCGCGTCGCCGACCCGCGCGAGTATTTGCCGGGCTAGGCGCGCTCGCCTCTTCACCCGTGCCCATTCGTGTCCATCCGCGGTCCCCTCCGGATTCGCGCCGACGAACGGCCGCGTCATGAACGAAGTCCTCGTCATCGGCCATCGCAATCCGGACACCGACGCCATCTGCTCGGCCATCGGCTACGCGGAGTTCAAGCGCCGCACCGGCATGGCGAACGCAGTCGCGGCCAGCTGCGCCCGCTTTGTCGCCGGGCGAAGCGCCAAGCGACGGAAGGGCAGAGGCGCCGGACGTTCCGTTCGCGCCGATTCATCCTTGCCAGTTGCCTCGCGACCGGATACCAGAAGCTCACCTCAATGAAACATCTACTGCGTTTGTTCCCGGTCGCCTTGGTGGGTCTGGGGTTCGCAGCAGCGCCGACGGCTCGCGCCGCCGATGCGTCCGTGCCCGCGAAGCTTCGCCAGATCCAGTTGCCGCAACTGGCCTTCGATGGCGTGCCGCTGGCCGAAGCGGTGAAACTGCTCAACGAAGCGGCGAAGACCGCCGACCCCGACAAGGCCGGTGTCCGGATTGAATCCACGGTCACCGACGCGGTCACCATCAAGACGCGCGCGCCGATGGCGAATGTGTCGCTTGGCACGGCGCTCGCGATGCTCTGCGCCAGCGCGGACAAGCCGCTCATCTACCAGATTCAGGCGGACAAGGTCGTCATTCTGCCGCGCAACGCCGCGACCATCGCCGCGGCGAAAGCTGTCGCGTCGGGCGGCGCGGGCGGAGCGGGCGGGGACAGCCGGTTCAGTGTCGGCGAAACCGTGGACGACATCGAGGGCGAGGACCTCAACGGCGCGAAGTTCAAGCTGTCCGACTACCGCGGCAAGGTCGTGGTGCTGGATTTCTGGGGCGATTGGTGAGGGCCGTGTCGCGCGATGTATCCGCACGAGCGGTCGCTCGTTCAACGGATGAAGGATAAGCCGTTCGCGCTCATCGGCGTGAACTCCGACCCGAAGGACAAGGCGCTCGGCGCCGTGAAGCGCGAAAACCTAACGTGGCGCTCGTTCTGGGACGGCGGCTCGCCGGGCGGCCCCATCGCGAAGGCGTGGAACGTGCGCGGCTGGCCCACCATCTACGTCCTCGATGCCAAGGGCGTTGTCCGCTACAAGAACGTCCGCGGCGAGGCGATGGACCGAGCCGTCGAGGCGCTGTTGAAGGAGATGGCCGAAACCAAGTGACCACCCGCGCGCCAGGATTGAATCACTGAACTCTGAGCAACCAACACCAACACCCAATGAGAACACTGAAGCCCGTTCGCATCGCATGCACCGCCGTCTTGGCTGCCGCACTCGCCGCGCCGTTCGTCCTGCTGGCCGCAGACGCGCCCGCCGAGCAGTTCGCCACGCTCAAGAAGGAGTATGACACGGCCTACGCCGCCTACTTGACCGAGGCGCGGGCGGCGAAGAACCCCACTCCCGAGCAGCGCGCGGCACTCACCGCGAAGTCACCGCTGCCGAAGTATTCGCCCAAGTTCCTCGAGCTTGGCGAGAAGCTCGGGAAGGATCCCGCCGCCGTGGACGCGCTCATCTTCACGATGCGCATCGACGGGCGCGGCGCGAACGGCCAGAAGGCGATGGAACGGCTCGAGCGCGACCACTACAACAGTCCGCAGATGTCGCAAATCGTCGGCATGCTGCGGTCGTTCCGCACACCGGCCGCCGACAAGCTGCTCGCCACCATCACGGAGAAGAACACCGACCCAGGAGTGCAGGGCGGATTGTTGATGAGCAAGGCGACCGCTGCCAAGACGACCAATCCCGCGGAAGCCGAGAAACTCTTCAACCAGATCATCGAGAAATTCGCTTCTGCCAAGTCCGCGACCGGCACGACGACGCTCGGCGAGCTTGCCAAGTCCGAACTGGCCGCGATGAAGAACGCGACCAATTTCGACATCGGCAAAGTCGCTCCCGACATCGAGGGCGAAGACCTCAGCGGCGTGAAGTTCAAGCTCTCCGACTACCGCGGCAAGGTGGTGGTCATTGATTTCTGGGGAGATTGGTGACCGCCCTGCCGCGCGATGTATCCCCACGAGCGGTCGCTCGTGGCGCGACTCAAGGACAAGCCCTTCGCCCTTCTCGGCGTGAACAGCGACCCGAAGGACAAGGCGCTCGACGCCATCAAGCGAGAGAACCTCACCTGGCGCTCGTGGTGGGACGGCGGCGACACCAGTGGTCCCATCGCCCGCCAATACGGTGTGCGCGCTTGGCCGACGATCTACGTCCTCGATGGCAAGGGCGTCATCCGCTACAAGGGCGTCCGCGGCGAGAAGATGGACGAAGCCGTGGACACGCTGCTCAAGGAGATGGCGTCTGCCAAGTGACCCGCGACCAACCACCCGGACTGGTTTTCAACCTCCCGTCCAACCCCTCCAACACATGAAAGCACAAACGTCACTCGTCGCCGCGCTTGCCGTAGCTTTCCTGGCCGCGACAGCGGTCGCGCAGGACTCCGTGGCCGACAAGATCAAGGCCATCCAAAAGGACTACCAGACAGCCATCAGCGAATACTCCACCGCGATGCGCGCGGCCAAGACCACCGAGGAACGCGCTGCCGTCGCGAAGGAGAAAGCGCCCGATCGCGCCAAGTTCGCCGCCCGCTACATGGAAATCGCGGAAAAGGACCCCAAGAACGCCGCCGTCGTCGAGGCGCTTGTGTCCGTCGCGCAAATGGATTTGCGCGGGGAGAACGGAGCGAAGGCCATTGACTTGCTCGCCGCGCACCACATCGAGAGTCCCAAGCTCACCCCGCTCGTGAGCATCCTGCGGTATGCGGGGACAGAGTCGGCCGACAAACTCCTGCGCGCCATTGCCGACAAGAGCCCTGACCGCGACGCCAAGGCCAATGCGACCCTCGCGCTCGCCAATTCCCTCAAGGGCCGCGACGCCGCAGCGGCCGAGAAGATCTTCAACCAGATCGTCGAGCAGTTTGCCGATGTCACAAATCGCACCGGCACGATGGGCGACCTCGCGAAGGAGGAAATCAAGCACCTACAGAAATTCGGCGCCGGGAAGCCCGCGCCCGAGATCGCCGGCACGGACATTGACGGCAAGGACTTCAAGCTCTCGGACTACCGAGGCAAGGTCGTAATGCTCGACTTCTGGGGGGATTGGTGACCGCCCTGTCGCGCGATGTATCCGCACGAGCGGTCGCTCGTGGCCCGGATGCAAGGCAAGCCCTTTGCCCTCCTCGGCGTGAATTCTGATCCGAAGGAAAAAGTGGTGGACGCCCTCAAGCGCGAGAACATCACGTGGCGCTCCTTCTGGGACGGCGGCAACACCCGCGGCCCCATCGCCACCGAGTGGGGCGTGCAAGGTTGGCCAACGATGTATCTGATTGATCACAAGGGCGTCATTCGCAAGAGCTACGTCGGTTCGCCCGGCGGCGAAGTGCTCGACCGCGAGATCGAGGCGTTGATGAAAGAACTCGAAGCCGGCAAGTAACACTGGCCGGCCGGAGCGATTCGCAGTAACACGAAGGCCGCCGGGATACCGGCGGCCTTTTCGATGAACATGCGCCAATCAAACCACGACCGCCGCACAGCCGCGCTGCTGTTCAGCCTTGCCGTTTTCGCGGCCAGCGCCCTTCCCGCCGAGCGCACGCCCGCGCAACAATACGAAGCCATCGTGGGCGAATACGAACTGGCGCAGGCCGCATTCGCCACCGCCGTGCGCGCCGCGAAGGTTGGCCCCGACCGCGACAAGGTCCGCGCCACCAAGCGCCCCGACGTGGCCGCGTTCGGCACGCGCCTCCTCAAGCTTGCCGACGCGCACCCAAAGGACGCCGCCGCCGTGGACGCGCTCGTGTGGACCGCGAACCACAGCGACGACGAGCAGGCGCACAAGGCCCTCGACCGTCTCTTTGCCGACCACACGAATGACGCGAAAATCGCCGCCGTTTGCGAACCGCTCGCCGTCCGCATCACCGACACCACGGACCAGCGCCTTCGCAAGCTCCTCGCCGAGACGCCTCACCGCGCGGTCAAGGCGCAGGCGGCCTTCGCGCTCGGCCTCTATTGCAAAAACAAGGCCGAGGTCCGCGCCGACCTCATCCTCAACCTCAACGGCGCGGAGAAGGACCTCGCGCCCGTGGACCGCAAGCACTACGAGGACGTCATCAAGTCCACCGACTCCGTGAAGCTCGCCAACGAGGCGGTGAAGTGGTTCCGCGCCGCCGCCACCGATGCGTCCGGCGATGCCGCATTCGCAAAGCGCGCGCAGGCGCAGGTGCACGAGGTCGAGCACTTCTGCATCGGTCGCGAGGCAATGGAGATCACAGGCGAAGACGTGGACGGCAGAAAAATCAAGCTTTCCGACTTTCGCGGGAAGGTCGTGGTGCTCGACTTCTGGGGCGACTGGTGAGGGCCGTGTCGCGCGATGTATCCCTCGCAGCGGTCGCTCGCGAGGAAGCTGCAAGGCAGGCCGGTCACGTTCGTCGGCGTGAACAGCGACGGCAAGGAACGCCTGCGCTCGACGCTCAAGCGCGAGCAGTTCGACTGGCCGAACTTCTGGGACGGCGGCGACACCAGCGGCCCCATCGCGCAGGCATGGGACATCACCGGCTGGCCGACCATCTACGTGCTCGACCACAAGGGCATCATCCGCTTCAAGGAAATCCGCGGCGACACGCTCGAACTCGCGGTGCGGCTGCTCGTCGAGGAAATCGAGGCCGGGAAGAAGAAGTGAGCGCCGCGCGCGAAGTGGCCGGATGCCAGCCTGAATTCGGGAAAAAGCGTTGACAGTCGCGCGCAGCGATGGCGACACTCCGCGCCGTTGCCGCCGGTTCACGCTCCAATGGATGGAGTTTTTTCGCCCAGTGCCGGCGCGCGTCAGGTCGCATGAGCCGCAAGATCAACGTCGCCATCATCGGACTCGGGTTCGGCGCGGAATTCATCCCCCTTTGGCAGAAGCATCCCCACGCCACCTGCCACGCCATCTGCCAGCGCAACGAGGACAAGCTCAACGCCGTCGGCGACTACTTTGGCGTCGAGAAGCGCTACACCGATTACAAGGCGCTGCTCAAGGACCCGGAAGTGGACGTCGTCCACATCAACTCCCCCATTCCCGACCACGCGTGGATGTCCATCGACGCGCTCAAGGCCGGCAAGCACGTCGCCTGCACCGTGCCGATGGCCACCAACATCGCCGACTGCAAGAAGATCGTGGACCTCGCGAAGGCCACCGGCCTCAAATACATGATGATGGAGACCGTCGTGTATGCGCGCGAATACCTGTTCATGAAGTCGCTGCTCGACGCGGGCAAGCTCGGCAAGCTGCAGTTCGTGCAGGCGTCGCACCAGCAGGACATGGACGGCTGGCCCAACTACTGGCCGGGCCTCCCGCCGATGTGGTATGCCACGCATTGCGTCGGCCCCGTCGCCGGACTCATCGGCAAGCCCGCCGAATACGTGAGTTGCTTCGGCTCCGGCACCATCCGCAAGGAACTCATCAAGTGCTACGGCTCGCCCTTCGCCGTCGAGACCGCGCACATCAAGTTCAAGGGCAGCGACGTCTCCGCGCGCATCATCCGCAGCTTGTTCGACACTGCGCGGCAGTATCGCGAGAGCATTGATGTCTATGGCACGAAGGCCGCCGTTGAGTGGCCGCTCATCGAGCATCAGCCGCTCGTGCTGCACACGGCCAAGAAGCCCGAGCCGAAGATTCCCAGCTTCGTGAAGTGCCCGGACTTCGCGAACCGTCTTCCCAAGAGCATCGCGAAATACACGACGCAGGGCGTGTATGACGCGAGCAAGAAGACGCACCTCTCCTTCACGCAAGGCAGCGGCCACGGCGGCAGCCACCCGCACCTCGCGCACGAGTTCGCGATGGCGATGGTCGAGGACCGCGACCCATTTCCGAACGCCGTGCAGTCCGCGAACTGGACGTGCGTCGGCCTGTGCGCCCACCAATCCGCGCTCAAGGGCGGCGCCATCGTGAAGCTGCCGTCGTTCACGCTTTGATTTCAGTCGCAGCCAACCCAACCCCACCGAACCAACATGACTGAGGACAAGACCATCTCCAACGCCCCCATCGCGCCGAACGCTTATCGCCTGCTGTGGGCGGGCTTCATGGCCATTCTCGCCGCTGGCGTTGGCTTCGCCATCCGCGGCGGCATCTTCGACAACTGGGGGCGGGAATACGGGTTCACCGCCGGGCAGCTTGGCGCGATCGGCGGCGCCGGCTTCTCGGGCTTCTGCTTCGGCATCATCATCGGCGGCGTGGTGTGCGACAAGATCGGCTACGGCAAGCTGGTCGTGCTCGCGTTTGCGCTGCACGTGTTGTCCGCGTTTGTGACGTTTGGCGCGACCAACAAGGAAAACGCCTACCAGATGCTCTACTGGGGCATGTTCATCTTCGCCTACGCGAACGGCACGCTCGAGGCGGTGGCCAACCCGCTCGTTGCCACCATCTTCCCGCACAACCGAACGCACTTCCTGAACATCCTCCACGCGAGCTGGCCCGCCGGTCTCATCATCGGCGGCGTGCTCGGCTGGGTGCTCGACGACAAGCTGGAATGGAAGTGGCAATACCAACTCGCGCTCTATCTCATCCCGACAGTCATCTACGGCATCATGTTTTTCGGCCAGCATTTCCCAAAGTCCGAGGCATCGGAGAAGGGCCTGAGCCTTGGCGAGATGTTCAAGGACGTCGGCATCATCGGCGCGGCCGTCGCGTGCTACCTGCTCGTCCTTTTCTTCAAGAACGCCATCAACCTGCCCGATGCGGCGGCCTATGGCATCGGCGGGGCACTGCTCATCGTCGTCGCCGTGATGACGGGATTCTCGATGGGCTCCTGGTTGCTCTTCGCGCTATTCGTTGCGCACGCGCTCGTCGGCGCGGTTGAGTTGGGCACCGACGGCTGGATTCAGAACATCACCGGGAACATTCTCACCTCGGAACAGGGGAAGATTCTCTTCGTGTTCACGTCCACGCTCATGTTCCTGCTCCGGTTCTGCGCGGACTTCATCGAGAAGCGGTTGGGCATTTCGCCCGTCGGCATCCTGCTCATCTGTGCCATCCTCGCGTGCGTCGGCCTGAACCTCGCCAGCGGCATCGCCACGTTCGCCGGCGCGTTTGTGGCGCTGACGATTTACGCCATCGGAAAGACGTTCTTTTGGCCGACGATGCTCGCGGTCGCATCGGACCGCTTTCCGCGCACGGGCGCGATCGCCATCAGCATGATGGGCGGCATCGGCATGCTGTCGGCGGGCATGATCGGCTCGCCCGGACTCGGCTACGCCAAGGACCGTTTCGCCGGCGAGGCGCTCGCAGGTAATCAGGCTGTCTATGACCAATTCAAGGCGGAGAAGCCCTCCAAGTTCCTGTTCTTCAAAGAGGCTACGGGCTTGGACGGGACGAAGCTCGGCGATGCGCAGAAGGTCGAAGCTTCGAAGCGGACCCCCGAGCAGAAGGCCGCAGTTGATGCGAGCATCACGGGTGACCGCAAAACGCTGGTGGCGGACTCCGCCATCCCTGCGCTCATGGCGCTCCTCTATCTGGGCATCCTCGTTTACTTCAAATCCATCGGTGGCTACAGGGCCGTCCACCTCGAAGGCACCAGCGGCGAGAGCCACGCCGGCGCAGCGCCGCCAAAGGCCTGACGCAATTTGATCCCGCAAGCGGCGGCCTCGCGAGAGGCCGCCGTTTTTTTTGTTTGCGGCGCATAGGCAAACGCTGCTTGTCGCATCGGGACGGGTTGGCTAAGTTGCCGCCGTGCCGACAGCCACGCTTTCTCCACCTTCACGGGCCGCGCAACCGCCGGCCGCGCCGCGCCTGTGGACGGCCGACCAGTTCCTCGATTGGCTGGAACCCGGTTTGCACGCCGACTTGATTGATGGAGAAAAGTTCATGCACTCACCCGTCAACCTCCACCACGCCGACCTGCTCAACTTCATGGATCGCCTGCTGGGTGCCTACATCGAAGCGCACCAACTCGGCAAACTCTACCGCGAAGTTGTCGCCGTGCGACTCGGCTCGCGCAACGTCTTCCTGCCCGACCTCGCCTACTTCACCAACGCGCAGGTGCCGCGGCTGCTGGACACCCACGCGCCGCTGGCTCCCGCCTTCGTCCTCGAAGCACTCTCCCCGCGCACGGCGGATCGCGACCTCGGCCCCAAGTTCGCCGCCTACGAGGAGCACGGCGTGAACGAATACTGGGTGCTCGACCCCGACCACGGGCGGCACCAGTTCTACCGGCGCGAGGGCGAACTTCTGGTCGAGTTCGCGCGCACGAGCGAGAAAATCAAGTCCAGCACCGTGCGGGGCTTCTGGGTGAAGCGCTCCTGGCTCAACCCGGCGAAACTCCCCTCCGTGCAAAGTTGCCTCGCGGAGTTGCGCCGCTGACCTTGATGGTTCGCGCTGTGCACGTCGCGCTTCCGCGCGCAACTTCGCCTTCACGGCGCTGCGCTGACGGGCTACAACCTCCGCCATGCCCGCGCCCTCCGTCCTCACCACCGTCGTCGGCAGCTACCCGCTGCCCGCATGGCTGGCCGCGTATCCCAGCACGCCGAACCTGCGGGACGCCATCCTCGTCGTGCTCAAGACGCAGGAGCTGTGCGGGCTCGACGTGATCTCCGACGGCGAGCTCTCGCGCTTCAACGTGAACCATCCCGAGACCAACGGGATGATCGAGCACTTCATCGCGCCGATGAGCGGCATCACCACCGGTCTCACGCGCGAGGAAGTGGCGGCGTTCCGCCAGCAGGCCGGCATGGGCTTTCGCGCCCAGCCCGCCGGCGTGGTGCGCGGGAAGATCGGTGAAGGCGCGCTGAACCTCCCCGCGCAGTGGGCTTTCGTGAAAGGGCTCACGCACCGGCCGCTCAAGTTCACCTTCACCGCGCCCTACATGCTTGCCAAGACGCTGCGCGACGAGCATTACCACGACCTTCGCGCCCTCACGATGGACCTCGCCGAGGTGCTGCGCCGGCAGCTCGCGGAAATTGACGCTCCGGTCATCCAGATGGACGAGGCGAACCTGCCCGGCCACGCCGCCGACGCGAGCTGGGCGCACGAACCGCTCAACCACGCCGTCAGCGGCGCGCGCGGCGCGAAGGGTCTGCACCTGTGCTTCGGCAATTACGGCGGGCAGAGCATCCAGAAAGGCTTCTGGCGCGACCTCGTGCCGTTCCTCAACCGGCTCCACGTGGATCATCTCGTCCTCGAGTTCGCCCGGCGCGGCTACGAGGAGCTGCCCGCGTTCCGTGAACTGCGCCCCGGCCTGGCGCTCGGCGTGGGGGTGATTGACATCAAGGACAACGAGGTCGAGAGCGCGGACGAAGTGGCCCGCCGCATCGAGCACGCCGTGTCCGTGCTCGGCGCCGAACGCGTGAAGTGGGTCCACCCCGACTGCGGCTTCTGGATGCTCCCGCGCACCGTCGCCGACCGCAAGATGTCCGCGCTCGTGGCAGGGCGGGACCAGTTCCTCGGGCGATAGGGGCGCCGGCAGCCTGCCGGCGAAAAACGTGGGAGGGCGCGGTTCCACCCGCGCCTAGATTGTTTCCGGTCGAAGCCCGCGTTTGAGATTGCCCAGTGTCGCTGAAGAAAAAAGTCCGGGCCGGGGTGGAACCCGGCCCTCCCGTGGCAACTCGCCGGCTGGCAGCCGGCGCTCCGATCAACTCGCAAAAATCTTCGTCATCCGGTCGGACAAATCCTGCAAGCCCTCGGGCGAGCCGCCGCCGCCCTGCTCGGCGATGCCCCAGCCGGTGTAGCCGATCTTGTCCAGCGCGGCCATGATGGCGGGCCAGTTGTTGGTGCCTTCGAGGAACTTCACGCCGAAGCCCGCGCCCGGCCCCTTCTCGTCGCGCAGCCTGGTGCTGTATTCCTTGATGTGCAGCTTGAAGATGCGCTGGCCGATGACGGGAATCCATTCCTCCGCCGGGCTGTAGCGGCCCACGTTGCCGATGTCGAAGTGCCAGCCGACCCACTCGCTGTTGATGGCGTCGAGGAGGTCCACCGCCTGCTGCGGCTTGGTGACGAAGTTGTTCCAGACGTTCTCGATGGCGATCTTCACGCCGAGATCCTTCGCGACCGGCACGGTCTTCTTGATCTCGGCGACGCAGCGCTGGAAGCAGTCGTCGTAAGTCACCTTGTCGTTCACCACGCCGGGCACGAGCAGCACGCTGGTCGCGCCGTAGGCCTTGGCGTCCTGCAGCGACAGCACGAGGCCGTCGTAGCCCACCTTCCGCGTGGCCTCGTCGGGGGCGGAGAGCGGCTTGGCCCAATGCGTGTGGCAGCAGACGCTCGCAGCCTTCAGCCCGGTCTCCTGGAGCGCGGCCAGGACGTCCTCACGGCTCATGCCGCCCATGGGCTCCACGCCGAGGAAGCCGGCCTCCTTCACGAGCTTCATCTTCTCCAGCACGGAGCCTTTCACGCCAACGGTGCTCCACATGATGGCCTTCTTGATCGCGCGCTTCTTCGGCTCGGCGGCGAAGGCTCGCGCAACGAGCGTGGCGGTGGTGGTGGCGGCGGCGAGCGCGAGAAAATCCCTGCGGGAACGGACGGTGGTGTTCATGGCGCGACACTAGCAGCGTCCTCGCGAAACGCGCAACAGCAGTTCACGGGAGCGCCGGGTTCCACCCCGGCCCTGAACTCTCGTGCGTCATGGGTGCGAGTGGAACTTCGCCCTCCCGGCCGTGATCACCCCAGCACCGTTCACCGCCTTGCCTTGCGATGCGGCGGTCGGCTACGTTCGGGCACCGCATGAACCTCACCGACCTCAAGTGGCCCGAAGTCCACGCGCTCGACCGCGACACGCCCGTCGTCATCCCTGTCGCCGCGCTCGAACAGCACGGACGCCACATGCCCGTCTTCACCGACAGCCTTCTTTGCGGCGAAATCGTCCGCCGCGCCAGCGAACGCCTCGGCGAGCGCGTGCTCTTCGCGCCGCTGCAATGGCTCGGCAACTCCGAGCACCACATGGATTATCCCGGCACGCTCTCCGCCGCCCCGCGCGCGTATCTGGACTTGCTCGACGGGCTGATGGACAACTTCATCACGCACGGCTTCAAGCGCATCGTGTTCATCAACGGCCACGGCGGCAACGACGTGCCGGGACGGCAGGCGGTGTTCGAAGTGCGCCAGCGCCACCGCAAGCGCAGCGACCTGCTCCTGCTCTTCGCGACCTACTGGCTGCTCGGCGGCAAGCCGCATGAGGTCCACCGCGACATCCGGCAACAGCGCATGGGCCACGCGTGCGAATGGGAGACGAGCATGATGCTCCGCCTCGCGCCGCACCTCGTCGGCGAGTTGGCGACCGTCGAGCCGGTCGAGTTCGGCAATCCGTTCGAGCCAGCGCACCGCGGCTGGATCATGGGCGACCGTAGCGTGCCCGGCCACATCGGCGACCCGCGCTACGCCACGGCGGCGAAGGGCGAGACGATTTTCCGCGTGTTCAGCGACGACGTGGTGAAGCTCCTCGAACGCGTCCTCAAGTGGGATGGCAAGAGCTGGGAAGGGTGAAACCAAATGAAGCCAATCACAGACGCGCGCATCGCAAAGCTAGAAAAGGAGGTTTGCATCATCAGAACGGACGTGCCGGGGAGTCCACTTTCCGTAGGCTTTGGGAAGTCTGGTGCTTTTACATCGACGCGACATGAGATCAGAAGACCTACTACGACAAGCAAAACGAGACCTCTGCAAAACTCTTTGAACGCCGCGTGTCGGTGATGGTCTGAGGATGCATACATACCCGCCCCAATCCGCAGTTCGATTTGACCCGAACTCCGAAGTAGAGCGCTGATTGCCACGGGGAGCGCACCCTGATTTTCAGACGTGGCAGCCGCCGATGGCCACCCGGTCTTCGGGCGGAACCAACTTCGGCGAAGCGTCGTTCAACCAGTT